>WNGR01000102.1_pt1 | contig 79589 bp, 71 predicted proteins | sample 5407581 | NCBI WGS metagenome assembly WNGR01 (sample SAMN13153383, study PRJNA577476) | soil metagenome | isolation source: 80 cm soil or saprolite under Garry oak tree replicate 2 | place: USA:California | collected 2016-06-15
CGCAATTCGTGCGCGTCGCGGAAACGCAACGTGAACCGCTGCGCTTCTTTCTCGATAGTCAGGAAGTCACCGCGCTGCAAGGCGATACGCTATTGACGGCCGTGCTGATGCAGCAACGCCGCGTGCGCGAAAGCGAATTCAGCGGCGCGCCGCGCGCCGGCTTCTGTTTGATCGGCGCATGCCAGGACTGCTGGATGCGCACCGAAGAGGGAGTGCGTTTGCGCGCGTGCTCGACGCTGGTGGTCGAAGGCATGCGCGTGGTTACGCGGCTCGCCGTTGGGATCGCCACGGTGGCAAACGGAGACGCCCAATGACCGGCGAACGCCGCATCGTGATCGTCGGCGCGGGACCGGCGGGCGTGCGCGCCGCCGAGACTTTGGTCGCAGCCGGCGTCAAGCCGATCGTGCTTGATGAAAACGCGCGCTGGGGCGGTCAGATTTATCGGCAACCGCCCGCAAACGGCGGATTTCAGCGCTCGAAAAAAACACTCTACGGTTTCGAAGCGCACAAGGCCGACGCTTTGCACGCGACGATGGCCGCGCTTCTGCCGCATCTCGACTATCGTCCCGACACACTGGCCTGGGCGTGCGAACCTGGCCGCCTGGATACGCTGCACGCGGGACGCGAAATCAGCGTGCCCTTCTCGCATCTGATCATCGCGAGCGGCGCGACGGATCGCGTGCTGCCGGTGCCGGGCTGGACCTTGCCCGGCGTCTACACGCTCGGCGCGGCGCAAGTCGCATTGAAGTCGCAAGGCTGCGCGATCGGTCAACGCGTGGTGCTCGCAGGCACTGGGCCGTTACTGTATCTGGTCGCGTATCAATACGTGAAAGCGGGCGCGCACGTGGTGGCCGTGCTCGACACGAGCCCGCTATCGCAGCAGATCGCCGCCGCGCCGAAACTCGCGCGTCTGCCGTCGACGTTTGCCAAAGGCCTCTATTACGTAGGTTGGCTTAAAACGCATGGCGTGCGGATCGAACGCCATGTGACCTTGCTGGCCGTACGCGGCGGAGAAAGCGTGCAGGCAATCGAATGGCGCGCTTCAAGCTCCAGCCCGACAACCGAAACCATCGCCTGCGACGCGGTCGGCATCAGCTTCGGCCTGAAACCCGAAACGCAGCTCGCCGATCTCGCGGGTTGCCGCTTCCGTTTCGACGCCCACAACCGTTGCTGGCTGCCCGAACTCGACCCCGCGGGCCGCAGTTCCGTGCGCGGCCTCTATCTCGCCGGCGACGGTGCGGGCATTGCCGGCGCCGATGCCGCCGAACTCGCCGGACGCCGCACCGCATTGGCCTTGCTCGACGACCTCGGCATCGCGCACCCACGCGGCCCCGGCATGCGCGACGCGGCATCGCTCGAGCGCGGCCTGCAGCGCATCGCTGTCTTTCGCGAGGGCATCGAAACGGCGTTTGCTCCGCCTGCCAAATGCGCCGCGCAATGGCCCGACGACATGATCGTGTGCCGCTGCGAGGAAATCGACGCGGGCGCCTTGCGGCGCTGCATCCGCGGTGGCGAAGCGAACGAGATCAACCGCCTGAAAGCGCTCACGCGCGTCGGCATGGGCCGCTGCCAGGGACGCATGTGCGGCGAAGCCGCGCTGACGCTTCTGAGCGAGGAGACCGGCAAGCCGCTCCACGCGGTCGGCCGTCTGCGCAGCCAGCCACCCGTCAAACCGATTCCGCTGTCGCCCGCAATGTACGCCGACGGCGTCGCCGAGATTCCCCAGGAGGCGCGCGATGAGTGACGCCCTGCACTACGACGTCGCGATTGCGGGCGGCGGCCTGGTCGGGTCATCCGCAGCGTTGGCGCTGGCGCGGCGCGGCCTGCGCGTGGGCCTGTTCGAGCGGCGCTATTGCGGCGCGCAAGCGAGCGGCGTGAACTACGGTGGCGTGCGCTGCCAGGGACGCCCGGTTGAACAGATGCCGCTCGCCATGCGCGCGCGGCTCATCTGGGACCGCTTGCCGGAGCTGATCGGCATCGACGGTGAATTCACGGTGTCGGGACATTTGCGGCTGGCGCGCAGCGAAGGCGATCTTGTCGCGCTAGAGGCGTGGGCCAACATGGCGCGCGACCATGGACTGCAGGCACAGCTGATCAGCGGCGCCGCGTTCCGTCAACGCTATCCCTGGCTCGGCGCGGCGGCAATCGGCGGCTCGCTGTGCGCGACGGATGGTCATGCGAATCCGCGTCTGGTGTCGCCCGCGTTCGCGCGAGCCGCGCGCGCCGCGGGCGCGGACGTGCGTGAGCAAACCGAACTGACCGATATTCATTACGACGGCACGCGCTTTCAATTGCGCGCCGGCGACACGCGCATCAGCGCCGACTGGCTCATCAATTCCGCCGGCGCATGGGCGAATACGGTGGCGGGTTACTTCGGCGAAACGGTGCCGATGAAACCGATTTACCCGAACATGTGGGTCACCGAACCATTGCCGCTCTTCATCACGCACAACCTGGGCGTGTACGGCGGAGGCATCTACGCGCGGCAAGTGGCGCGCGGCAACTGCGTGATCGGCGGCGGACGCGGACATGGCGACGGCGAATACGGTCAGCCGTCGACGGAAACCACGCGTGCCGTGATGCGCGATGCCTGCGCCCTGCTGCCCGCGCTGCGCGAGGCGCTCCTGATCCGCACGTGGAGCGGCGTGGAGGGCGAAACGCCTGACAGCAATCCGATCGTCGGCGCGAGCCGCATGGTGCCGCGTCTGTTGCATGCGTTCGGTTTTTCGGGCGGCGGGTTTCTATTGGCGCCGGGCGTCGGCGAAGTGCTCGCCGACCTCGTGATCGACGGCGCCACGGCCACACCGCTCGACGCTTTCTCGATCAATCGCTTGGCCGCCGTTGCTACGTCAGCCGTCGCTTGATTGCCCGCTTAAGTCAACGCTACTCATCGTTTAGTGAAACCCAGGAGTCCATCAATGAAACTGTTCAAGACGATCGCGGCGCTGGCCGCATTGTGTGCGTTCGGCGCGGCCGCGCCGGCGTGGTCGCAGACGAAAACGATCTACATCGGCATGAACGGCGGCCCGATGGAAAAGGCCTATACGAGCCAGGTGCTGCCCGAGTTCGAGAAAGCCAACAACGTGAAGGTGGTGGTCGTACCCGGCACGTCTTCGGACATTCTCGCCAAGCTGCTCGCCAACAAGGCCAGTCCGCAGATCCACGTGGTGTTTCTCGACGACGGCGTGATGGCGCGCGCGGTCAGCATGGGCGTGTGCAAGAAACTCGACGATTCGCCGGTGCTCAAGGAGCTCTATCCGTTCGCGCGCATGAAGGACGACATGGGCGCGGGCGTGCAATTGGGCATGACCGGCATCGCGTACAACAAGAAACTGTTCGCTGAAAAAGGCTGGGCGCCGCCGACTTCGTGGATGGATTTCACCGACCCGAAATACAAGGGCAAAGTGGTGTTTCAGTCGGCGTCGAGCAGCACCTTCGGCCTGCACGGCTTTCTCGCGATCAACCGTTTGATGGGCGGCAGCGAGCAGAACGTCGAACCGGGCTTCACGAAATGGGCGAGCACGGTGGGGCCGAACGTGGTCGAGTACATCCCGAACTCCGCGAAGATTTCCGAAATGGTGCAGACCGGCGAAGCGGGCTTGTTCCCCTTGACGCCGACCGCCGTGGGCGATCTGCAGGACAAGGGCATTCCGGTCGGCTATGTGAATCCGAAGGAAGGTCCGGTGTTGCTGCTGGTGGATCTGTGCGTGGTCAACAACAACCCCGATCCGCAGATGGCGCAGAAGCTCGCGCAATTCCTGCTGTCCGCGCAAGCGCAAACGAAAGCCGCCGAAGCCGGTCGCCAGATTCCGACCAATCGTCTCGCGAAGATGACACCGCCCATGCAGCAAAGCCTCGGCAACATCGACGATCTGGTGCGCAAGGTGACGGTGATGGATTGGGAAACGATCAACGCACATCGCGCGCAGTGGGATACGCGCTGGAACCGGCAGATCGAGCGTTAAACTGGCTTTCTCCTGAATGAAACGCGAGCCTTGTTTGCACAGCAAGGCGCGCGTTTTTTATCGGCGCAGCACTGCGTCAGAAAATGACCGACAGCGCCACCGCCAGCCAGATCGCCACGACGCCGGTAAGAAACATGTGGCGCGCAATGCGGATACGGGCGTCGCTGGTTTCAGGCTCGACGGGACTCGTCGCCATCCACGGCACGAGGCCGAGGCAGCCGAAGCCGGTCAGCGCGAACATGAAGACGACGACGTCGACGGCTCGCCATCCCGTCGGCTCATAGAGGCCCCAGTAGCCGAGAAAGACAATGCCGATCGAGAAGATCGTGGCCGACGCGGCACTGAGCGCGGGCACCGATCCGGTTGGGCTCGGCATGCTTCACCTCCGATTGTTAGGCTTCGCTACGCTGCGCCCGGTCATTCACGACGTGCGGGCCTGCCTCGCTTCATACGTCTTCAGATGACTATAGGCGATACGCAGCAACGACAGGCCGTGCTCGCCCTTTTGCGCGTCGCCGCCGCGCGAGATCAGGTCGCCGAGAATGTGATCCGCCTCGGTATGCGAGTGGTTTTCCACGTCGCGCAACATGGATGCCGTGAGCGGCGATGGCGTAAAGAGTGTTTGAGTTGCGCGAGCGTCGAAGTCCGGACCCATCGTGAAGCCGTTATGCTCGGCAACCGCGCGGCATTCGCCCAGCAGATTTTCGATCACGCGCTTGCCGTCCGGTGCCGCCAGAATATCGCCGACCGACCCGCGCATCGAACAGGTGCTCGCCGCCAGCGTGGCGAGGAACACCCACTTCTCCCACATGCGCAGCAGAATGTTGTCGCTCACCACCACGTCGAAATTCGCGTCGGCCATGGCGTCCGCGATCGCCTGCACGCGCTCCGACGCGCCGCCCGCCAGTTCGCCGAACGTGACCGCATGCATTTCGTTCAGATGCACGACGTGCTGCTCGGGGTTGAGTGTCGCCGCAATCACGCATTGACCGCCGAGCACGCGCGCGGCTCCGAATTTTTCCGTCAGCACGTCGATATGGCGCATGCCGTTGAGCATCGGCAAAATCAGCGTGGACTCGCCGACGAGCGGCGCGAAGGAGTCGATCGCGTCGTCGAGACTGAAGGCTTTGCAACTGAGCAGCACCAGATCGAACGGCTCGGCGCTCACCCCGGCGAGAATCGTCTTGACGTCGCGCAGCGTGAGATCGCCGCGCGGGCTGCTGATGACGAGCCCGTCACGCCGCAGTTTTTCGGCACGGCCGGGGCGCACGAGGAAAGTCACGTCCTGGCCCGCCGCAGCGAGACGTCCGCCGAAGTAGCCGCCCACGGCGCCCGCCCCTACAACTAGAATTCGCATCTTTCGCCTCTTGATCGATATAGGTCACGCGCGCCGCGCCGATAAGCGAAAGCTTCAGGGGCCGCGTATGCAGTGCGTGTGCAGAAATGTAGCAAAGATTGACGATCGGCATCGGCCACGATTGCGTGTTCGCGGTTTGCTGCAATGCAACGGTGGCTTATGTCGGATCAAACCTCAGCGTTGCGCCGTGCGGCCGGCTGGCTAAAGCGTCCCGCAGATCGCGTGCTCGTAAAGCGCGAGCATGCCCGCCACATCCACACCCACGCAGACCTTGCACTCGGGGCGGCTGTCCCAGTCCGGCGCGGGGACCGGCATGGTCGAAGGCTTCTGGATGGTATGGCCCGCCGCGATGCCTTCCGTCAACACGCGCACCGGACCGCTGCGCGTCGTATAGAGATGGGGGGCCAACACATAGGCGACCGCGGACGAATCGTGCACGTAGATTCCCGCGAGCCGCGCGCTTTGCTCGTGAAAACGCTCGTAATGCCGCGACACGTCCCACACGAACTGCCCTGCCGCGCCGCCGCGATCGCGCAGCGACGCCAGATAATCGCGGCTCATGATGGTGCGCTGCGTGACGTCGAGCCCGACGATCGCCACCGGCCACGGCGCGCCGAATACGATGTCGGCGGCATCGGGGTCGCCCAGAATGTTGGCTTCCGCCGCGGGCGTGACGTTGCCGAGCACGCCGTCCGTGCCGAACGCGCCGCCCATGATCACCACCTGCTTGACGAGTGACGCTATCCGCGGATCGTCGGCGAGCGCCAATGCAAGGTTCGTAAGCGGGCCGACCGCGATCAGCGTGACTTCGCCGGGATGCGCGCGCACCGTGTCGATGATGAAGCGATGCGCGGGGCGCGTGTCGAGCGCCGCTTCGCCGCCGGTTTCGAGCGTGATGTTGCCGAGCCCGTTGTCGCCGTGAATCCGTGCGAGCGGCTCGGGCGCGAGGCACTTGAGCGGCGCCGCCGCGCCTTGCGCGACCGGCACGCCCGGCGCAAACCGCCCGGCCAGAAACCGCGCGTTGAGCGTGGTCGTTTCGATCGTGGCGTTGCCGAACACGCTCGTCAGCCCGAGCAATTCGATGTCCGGATGCAGCGCCTGAAAAACGAGCGCCATTGCATCGTCCACACCGGGATCGGTGTCGTAGATGACTTTATGCTTGCTCATAGATAGAACGCGTCCGGCAGTTGTTCACGCGCGGTGGTGTCGCGCGTGGCGCCGCGCAGATTGCCGAGGCGAATTGGCAACTCCGGCCCGCCGAGTTCGATGATCACCTGGCGGCACGCGCCGCACGGCGCGATCGGACCGTCCGTATCGCCGATCACGGCGAGCGCGGCGAACTGATCGCGCTGATAACCGGCGGCGATCGCGCTGAAAAACGCGGTACGTTCAGCGCAATTGCACAGACCGTACGACGCATTCTCGACATTGCAGCCGTCGAACACCTTGCCGTCTTGTGTCAGCAGCGCGGCGCCGACCTTGAATTTCGAATAAGGCGCATAGGCCTTTTCTCGCGCGACACCCGCGCGCTCCAACAATTGTTCCATGTTCATGCGGCGATCCTCGATTCAATTGAGCGTAACGAACATGCCCGCGATCGTCGCGCTCATCAGGTTCGAGAGCGTCGCGGCGAGCACGACACGCCGGCCGTAACGCGCGACTTCGGCGCGGCGTTCCGGCGCGACGGCGCTAAAACCCCCGGTCAACACCGCGATCGACGAAAAGTTCGCGAAACCGCACAACGCAAACGACAGGATAGCAATGGTACGCCGATCAGATAGGCGAGCGGCGCGAACACGGCGCCGAGCACCGATTGCATCGACCGTTGCGGATGGGCGAACCAGCCGCCGATGCCGCCCGCCACGCCGTTCAACAACGCAATCAATCCGACGAACGCGATCAGCATCGCTGCCGCCGCTGATTTCAGATCATTTCCAATGCCAACGCAATGCCCTGGCCGCCTCCGATGCACAGCGTCACGATGCCGCGTTTGAGCCCGTCGCGCCGCATCGAATGAAGCAGGCGCGTCGTCAGCACCGCGCCGGTCGCGCCGATCGGATGACCGTGCGCGATCGCGCCGCCTTGCACGTTGATCAGTTCGTCCGTAATGCCGAGTTTGTGCGCGACCGCGATCGGCACGGCGGCGAACGCTTCGTTGATTTCGAAGCGCTCGACCTCGTGCAGTTGCCAACCCGCGCGCGCCAACGCCATCTGCACCGCCGGCACCGGGCCGAGGCCGAACATGCCGGGCTCGACTGCGGCGACGCCGTATGCCACGAGTCGCGCGAACGGCTCGATGCCGCGCGCTTCGGCGAAACCGCGCTCCGCAACCAGCATCGCCGCCGCGCCGCTGTTCAATCCCGGCGCGTTGCCCGCGGTGATCGTGCCATCGGGACGGAATGCCGGACGCAGTTTCGCCAAAGTCTCCACCGTGGTGTCCGGGCGCGGCTGTTCATCACGCGTAAAGTGTTGCGGACCTTTGCGTCCTTGCGTTTGCACGGCAACCCGTTCAGCGTCGAATTCGCCGCGCGCCTGCGCCGCCGCAAATCGTTGTTGCGAGCGCGCGGCCCAACGGTCCTGTGCGTCGCGCGTGATGTCGAACTGGCTGACAAGGTCTTCGGTATGCCAGCCGGAATGCTCATCCGAAAACGCATCGTTCAGGCCGTCGCGCAACAGGCTGTCGTGAATGTGCGCGTTGCCCATGCGATAGCCCCAACGGCTGCCGTCGAGCAGATACGGCGCGCGGTCCATGTTCTCCATGCCGCCCGCCACGGCTGCATCGCCGAGACCGAGCCAGATCTCCTGGGCCGCCGACGCGATTGCCTGCGCGCCCGAGCCGCATACACGATTGACCGTCAACGCCGGCACGGCCACCGGCACACCGCCGCCGATCGACGCCTGGCGCGCCGGGTTCATCTTGTTGCCCGCCTGAATCACGTTGCCCATGATCACCGACGCCAACGACGCCGGGTCGAGTCCGCTGCGATGCAGCGTCTCACGCACGACAAGCGCGCCGAGTTCGGTTGCGGGCACGTCCTTCAGCGATCCGCCGAATGCGCCGATCGGCGTTCTCACCGGATTGCAGATCACCACTTCTCGCGTATTCATCGTTTCTCTCCAGTTGGATTGGCGTTGCACTTGCCATGAGCATGCATCATCGGGTTGCCGATACTGTCGTGACGGTTTCACGCACATCCCAGCCGCCGCCGAGCGACCGGTACAACGCGACAGCCGCGAGCGCATGCTCGCGTTTGGCCTGATTCAACGATTCCGCGTCGCGCAGATACGCCTCCTGCGCGGCGAGCACGTCGAGGAAACTCGACGCGCCGCCCTTGTACAGTTCACTCGACAGACGCAGCGCCTGGTTCGACGCATCGAGCGCGCCGCCAAGACGCTCCACCTGCACGGCGCCGTTCACCAGCTCGCTGCGGTTGTCCTCGATCTCCTTGAGCGCTTGCAGCATGGTCTGCTGCAAGCCGAGTTGCGATTCGCGCATGCGGCTTTCGCTCGCGTCGATGTTCGCGGTAATGCGGCCGGCGTTGAAGATCGGGCTCGTCGCGTTCAATGCGGCGCTAAAGAGATTGTCGGTGAGCGTCGGCAAGCCGAGGTATGACGACGCTAACAAGCCGTCGGCGAGATTGAGCCTGAACTGTGGATAGCGTTGAGCTTTCGACACGCCCACTTCCGCCGCGCGCTGTTCAACCGTCGCATACGCATTGCGCACGTCGGGCCGCTGCAACAACGCTTCGGACGGCAACACCTGCGGCACGCTTTGCGCAGGCACGGGAATCTCGCGTGCGTTGGCGAGCGTTAACGCATCGACGCTCTCAGGCGTGCGCCCCGAATACACCGCGATCAAACTCAATTGATGCTGCACCGTCGATTGCATGGGCGGAATCTGCGCCTGCAAATCCTTTAACTGGTTCTGCGCACGCGCGACGTCGAGTTGCGTCGACAACCCGTAACGCAGACGCTGCTGCGTGAGTTTCAGCGCGCGGGCGCGGATCTGCTCGTTGTCGCTGAGAATCCGCAGTTGCGATTGCGCCCACCGCAGATCGACATACGCCGCCGCCGTGTTGGCCGCGAGAGCGAGGCGAAGTTGATTCAAGGCCGTTTGACGTCCCGACACTTGCGCCTGCGCCACCAGCACCGCAAGACGTTCGCCACCGAATACGTCCGGCGTCCAGCTTGCCGTCAAACCGATACCGGCCTGGCGTACATAGCCGAGCGGCGGCGGCGTGTTCTGGCGCGAGTCGGAAGCGTTCGCGCTTGCGTTTAGCTCCGGCAGCAAGGCCGCGCGATTCTGCGTCACCACATTCTGCGCCTGCTTGACGCGCTCCACCGCGGCCTGCACGTCGAGATTGCCGGTCAATACCGATTCGACCAGTTGGTGCATGACAGGGTCGCCGAATTGCGTCCACCACGTGTCAGCGCTCACGCTGTCTTGCGGCGCGTCGACAGTCCACGCAGCCGGAGCGACGGTTTTAACCGTATCCGGCAGATCCGCGTGCATTTCCGGTTGCACCGCGCACGCCGCGAGCGTCAGCAACGCGGCGCTCGCCAATACCTTGATAACAATCGGCTTCATGTTCAATTCCTCAATGGGCATCGGGCGGCGGTGCGGTGTTGCCGAATGGGCGCGAGAACAACACGCTCAGCAAACCGACCACGAAACAGAGCGACAAGGCGAAAAACGTGTCGGAGAACGTGAGCACGAGTGCTTCGCGCATCAGCAGCGCGTGCAGTTCGCCGAGCCCGGCGTTAGCCGCGTTCAGCATGTTGCCGCCCACTGCCGCGAAATGCACGCTTTGCTGCTGCAAGATCGATTCGACCGCCGGCCGTCCCACATTCAGATGTTCATCGAGCCGCTCGTAGTGCAAGTTCAAGCGGTCGTTGAGCATCGTGCTGCTCACCGCAATGCCGATCGCGCCGCCGAGGTTACGCATCAGGTTGAAAAGGCCGCTTGCGGAACGAAGCCTCGACATCGGCAATGAACCCAGCGCCATGGTGACGATCGGTGGAATGCAGAACTGCTGGCCGATGCCGCGCAACGCCTGCGGGATCAGCAACTCCTGCCAGCCCCATTGATTGGTCAGCGGCACATACAGATAACAGCCGACGCCGAACAGCACCAGGCCGAGCACCAGCAGTAGCCGCATGTCGACAAAGCGCGCGAGCAGCGAATACGCAACCATCGCGAGCAATTGAAAACACCCGACCGACAGCAACGCAACGCCGATTTGCAACGAATCAAAGCCACGCACACGCGACAAAAACACCGGCGTCAGGAACACCGCGCAGAAAATCCCGATCCCGGTGATGAACGACAGCAGACTGCCGATGCCGAAGTTGCGAATCGCCAACGCGTGCAAATCGACGATCGGCTCTTTCGCGGTGAACGCATGCACGACGAACAGAAATCCGCAGATCGCCGCCACCCACGTGCACGTCAGGATCACATCGTCGCCGAACCAGTTCTTGCGCGGCCCTTCCTCCAGCACGTATTCAAGGCAACCGAGAAAACCGGACATCAGAAGGATGCCGAGGTAGTCGCCCTTTTTCAGCAGCGACAGATCGGCCTTGTCGAAGTGCACGTACTTCGGCACCATCAGCGTGACGACGAGGCCTGGCACCAGGTTCAGATAGAACAGCCAGTGCCACGACCATTGCGACGTGATCCAGCCGCCGATCACCGGACCGACGGTCGGCGCGAGCGTGGCGAGCGCGCTGATCGTGGTGGACGCAATCAGGCGCTGCTTGCCGGGGAACAGCACGAACGCCGTGGTAAACACAGTCGGGATCATCGCGGCGCCAAGCGCGCCCTGCAAACCGCGAAACAGGATCATCGAGTTGATGTCCCACGCGAGACCGCACAACATGCTGGTGACCGTGAAGCCGAGCGCGGAAAACGCGAACACCCAGCGCGTCGAGAACACGCGTGTGAGCCAGCCGGACATCGGAATCACGAGAATTTCGGCGATCAGATACGAAGTCTGCACCCACGAGAGCTCGTCCTGACTCGCGGACAAGCCGCCGCCGATATCTTTGAGGGACGACGCGACGATCTGGATATCGAGCGTCGCCATGAAAAAGCCGAGGCACATCAACGTGAACGCCAGGACTTTGATTCGCGTCGGCAGGTCGGCGGGGTTGGCGAGAACTTGAGTCATGATCCGCTCACCCGCGCGCCGGCGTGTTACCGGCGCTCCGAAGGGAGTCTCCCGCCCCGAAGGAAGTCCCCTTGGGGGATTGGGGGACGTCGACGTGCACCTTCACCGTTGCCGAGAGACCGGGCCGCAGCACGCCTTGCATGTTCTTCGGCATGGTGAGGCGCACACGCACCGGCACGCGCTGCACGATCTTCGTGAAGTTGCCGGTGGCGTTTTCGGCCGGCAGCACGCTGAAGGTCGCGCCGGTGGCCGGCGCGAGGCTCTCCACCACGCCGTGAATCGGCTGGTTCGAGGCGTCCAGATCGACGTCGACACGATCGCCGACGCGCATCTTCTTCAACTGGTCTTCCTTGAAGTTGGCGTCGATCCACAGTCCGCTCGCGGGCACCACGGTGAGCAGCGACACGCCCGTGTTCGCCAGTAGGCCGACTCGCGCGGTGCGGTTGCCGATATAACCGTCGATCGGCGAGCGGATCGTCGTGTACTCCACGTTCAAGGCGGCGACGCGCTGCGCCGCTTGCGCGGTGGCGATGCGCGCCTCGGCGTCGCCGATCTGCGCGTCGAGCACGGCGATCTGGCGTTGCGCCGCGATCAGCGCCGCGCTGCTGCGATCGACGGCGGCGTGCGCCTTCGTTAGATCGGCCTCGGCCCGTTCGACCACCTGGCTCGACACCGCGTCGTCCTTCACCAGCTCGCGATAACGCGTCTGGTCGGCGGCGCTACGCGTCAACTCGGCGCCGGACGCCCGCACCTCGGCGGCCTGCTGGTTGATCGTCGCAAGCTGTAAAGATTTCTTCGCCTGCAACTCGGTGACCGCGGCCTGTGCGCTCTGCACTTCCGCGCTGGCTTGCGCGAGGCGGGCGTCGTAATCGCGCGCGTCGAGCCGGATCAGCACCTGGTTCGCGTGGACGAACTGGTTGTCCTGCACGAGCACGTCCGTAACGAAGCCGTTCACCTTCGGCGCCATCACGGTGACATCGCCGCCCACGTAGGCGTCATCGGTCGTTTCCACGAAGCGGCCGGCGAAAAACCAGTACGACGCGGCCAGCGCCAGCACGGCGAGCACCGTGATGATTGCGAGCAGCATCCACGGTATACGCCGTGCCGGTTTGGCGACATTCGCCGCACCGGACGGTGCGATAGTCGAAGGGGTAGTGGACATGATGTCGATATGTGCGTATGCACTCGTTACGTTGAAAAAAACGGCGCATTGCATTGCGCCGACTTTGCCTTACCTGACACGAGCCCTCAGACTGAATCCCGTGTGATTGCAAACAGTTCGCCGCGCAACGCGGCCGCGCGCTGCTCGCCGAAACGGTGCTCGAATTCGGCTTGCGCGGCATGCCAATGCTCACGTCCGGCTTTCAAAAGTTCTTCGCCTGCGGGCGTGAGCGAAATCGACAGCGCGCGCACATCAGCGCTGAGCGCTTCGCTCGATATCAGCCCGTTGCGCCGCAGCGGCTGGATCGTGCGAACGAGCGTGGTGCGCTGCATGCGCATGGCTTCGGCCATTTGCCTCATCGTCATCGGACCGGTGCGTTTCAGGCGCCCCAGCAGCGAAAACTGCGTGATGGTGAGTCCGACATTCGCCAGATGCCGGTCGTAAAGCTGCGATACGTGGCGTGCGGCCTGACGGATCGCGAAACAGTCGTCGTCGAATAGCCCTTCCATTACCGCGCTTCCTCATGCGTAAGTGCGTATGCACATATTCGGGCGCACCGAAGCTCGCCGGAACGAACGCGTGTACCTTGGTTAACCGGTGATGCTGAACAATTCGGAGCGCAGCGCTTTGGCGCGCCCGTGCCCGAACTTCTTTTCGAATTCGTCCTGCGCGGCGCGCCATGCAATGGCGGCCTGGTCGAAGCTCGTTTCGCCCTTCTCGGTCAAGCTGAACAGATAAGTGCGGCCGTCATGCTCCGCCGATTCGGCGACCACCAGGCCATCGCGCTGCAATGGCTTCATCGCACGGACCAGCGTGGTGCGCTCCATGACCATGGCGTCCGCCAGATCCGCCATGGGCAGGTTCGGCGTGCGCGCGAGCTTGGCGAGAATCGTGAACTGCGCGGCCGTCAGCCCCACAGCGCCGAGATGACGCTCGTAGATTTGCGTGACGTGCCGCGCCGCCTGACGCAGCGCGAAGCAGTTGCATTCGTCGTAAGAGAGAGGACGGTTCATGTTTGGCAGTGTATGTGTGCATACGCACAATGTCAAGTTTAGTTTGTTCACGGCGTTGCTGACGGAACCGGAAATCGCGATGCGGTTACAACAAGCGGTACGCTAATCGCGCCGCCGCCCTCGCCGTGCGTTTGTCCTGATCGAGCGATGGGTTGTACTCCGCGATATCCGCCGCGCGCAGCTTGCCCGATGCGCGCACGCGCTGCACCATCGCCTCGACCACCGGCAAGGGCACGCCGAGCGCGGCCGGCGCCGATACGCCCGGCGCGGTGGCAGCCGGGAGCACGTCGAGATCGATGGTCAGATAGACGTCGTCCGCTGCGTCCAGCAATTTCTGCAGATCGTGCAAACGCTGCGGCAATTGCGTTTCCTGCATGTCGATGTCGAGCACGTAGCGCACGCCCAAGCGCTCCGCATGCGCGAACAGCGAGGCAGTGTTGCCCAGATCGCTGATGCCGAAACAAACGTAGTTGAATGGCACGCGGCGCTCGGCGCAGTCGTTCGCGATCTGATCGAACGGTGTGCCCGAATTGGCGGGCCGCTTCTGACGCAAATCGAAGTGGGCGTCGAAGTTGACGATCAGCAACCCGCGCGCGGCGGCTGTTGCTGTTTCTGATGCACGCGCGGCTTCACGATCCTGATGCATGCGCAAACCGCAATACGTCCCCCACGCGACCTCATGTCCGCCGCCGAATACCAACGGCCGGCCAACGCTCGCCAGCACCTCGCTCACCACCTGCGCCAGTTCGGCTTGCGCGCTTTCGAGGTCGCCGTCGTCGCATACCACGTCGCCCGCATCGGCAAGCGCCGCGATCGACGTCTTCGCCGGCAAACCCGCCAGCACGCGTCGCAATTCCTTCGGTGCATGCGCCGCGCCAATGCGGCCTTGATTGCGGCGCACGCCTTCATCCGAACCGAAGCCGACGATCACCGGCGCACCGCCTTGAACCTGCGGCACGCCGCCAAACGGCACCACCTGATTGAAAATGCGCCGTGTGTCACCGGGCTCGCCGTCGTCGGAACGCCCGATCCACACCTTGTCATCGAACGGAACTCTCATGCGCGCGACAAAATCGCCTGCAAGAAAGCCCGCGTGCGCGGCTGCGACGGCACGGAGAAAATTTCCGCGGGCGGCCCCGCTTCGACGATCACGCCGCCGTCCATCACGACCACCACGTCGGCCACTTCCTTCGCGAAACCCATCTCGTGCGTGACGACCACCATCGTCATGCCTTCGCTCGCGAGCAGTTTCATGACTTGCAACACCTCGCCGACCAGTTCGGGATCGAGCGCGGAAGTCGGCTCGTCGAACAGCATGACGCGCGGTTGCATCGCCAATGCACGAGCAATCGCAACCCGTTGCTTCTGTCCGCCCGACAGGCTCGCCGGCATCACATGCGCCTTATGCGCGAGACCGACTTTTTCCAGCAACGCCGTGGCGGCCGCCTCGGCTTCCGCCTTGCCGGCGCCGCGCAACATGCGTGGGCCGACGGTGATGTTATGCAGCACCGACAGATGCGGAAACAGGTTGAACGACTGAAACACCATGCCGACCTCGGTGCGCAGCGCATTCAGCGAACGCTCCTTGAGCATCTCGCCATGATCGACCAGCCGATGCCCGCAGATATCGATCGTGCCGCCCTCCGCCTGTTCGAGTCCGTTGCAGCAGCGCAGAAACGTGCTCTTGCCCGACCCGCTCGGCCCGATCACCACCACGACCTGCTGCGGCTGAATGTCGAAGTCGATGCCGTTGAGCACCGTATGCGGGCCGAACGATTTGGTCAGCCCACGAATGCTGACAATAGGTTCATCCATTTTGGCCACGGTATTCATTGCACCATTCCTCCTGCACGCAAACGGCGCTCGACACGATGCAGCGCGTAATTGGTCGCCTGCGTCAACACCAGGTACACCAGCGCAATGGCCAGATACACTTCGAGCGAACGGTACGACACGCTGATGATCTTCTGACCTTCATGCATCAGATCATCGATCGTGAGCAGCGACACCAGCGCCGAGTTCTTGATCAGCGCGATGAACTCGTTGCCGAGCGGCGGAATCATGCGAACGACGGCCTGCGGCAGAATGATCGCGCGCATCGCCTGCCCCGACGACATACCGATCGAACGCGCCGCTTCCATCTGCCCGCGATCCACCGACTGAATCGCGCCGCGCACGATCTCCGACACGTACGCCGCCGAATACAAGCCGAGCCCAAGCATGCCGCACACGAAGGCGGGCAGCAAAATGCCGAATTGCGGCAAGCCAAAAAACAGCAGGAAGAGTTGCACGAGCAGCGGCGTCCCGCGAAAGAACGTCAGATACGCGGTGCACAAACCGTACACCACGCGCCGCCGCGGCGTAAGCCGGCCGATGCCGATCAAGAGGCCCAGCACGCATGAGAGCGCGAGCGAAGCAGCGGTCACTTCGACCGTTGTCACCGCGCCATGCATGATGTCCGGCCAACCGGCGATCACCGGCGAGAAATCGAGTTCCATTGTTTCGACTCAGCCGGTTATTGCGCGGTGGCGCCGAACCACTTCTTGACGATGGCCGCATACGTGCCGTCAGCCTTGATCTTCGCCAGCGCGGTATCGAAGGCGGCTTTCAGTTGCGGTTCGTCCTTGCGCACGGCAATGCCGTAGGCTTCGGTCGTGAGCGGCTTGTCCAGCACGCGGAAGCCGCCGCGCGTTTTCGCCAGTTGATACGCGGCGGGCTTGCCGGTCACGGCGGCATCGGCGCGGCCGATGCCCACCAGGTCGAACATCTCCTGATTCTTCTCGACCTCGACGCGGTTGATTTGCGGGAAGTTGTCGCGCAGGAAGTTCACCGACTTCGTGCCCACCTGAACCGACACTTTCTTGCCGTTCAGATCGGCCGGCGACTTGATCGGCGAATCGCTTTTCACCAGCACGACAAGGCCGCCGGCGTAATACGAATCGGTGAAGTCGATCACCTTCGCGCGCTCCTCGGTGATGTAGATGCCGGAGATCGCTGCGTCGAAACGATGCGCGATCAAGCCCGGAATCAGGCCTTTGAAATCGATGTCCGTCCATTGCACGCGTTTGCCCATCGCCTTGGCGAGCGCATTCATCATGTCGACGTCGAAGCCGGTGCGCGCGCCGTTTTCCGTGTACTCCATCGGCGGGAAGGTGGCGTCGGTGGCAACGTTCAGCACGTCCGGCGTTTGTGCCGATGCGGCGCCGGAGAATCCGGCCAACGTGACCGCGAACGTCACGCATGCGAGGGACAACAGTCGTTGCAGTTTCATGGGATAGGCTCCTTGTGGTTTGTTCGGAATCCGATCAATCGGTTTGCATGTGCTCGGAAATGGCGCGGGCCGTGCGTAGCGTCCCATCGATGAATTGGTTTTCGCGGCCCATCGCGCGCGTGGACGGCGCCATCAGCGTGATCGACGCGCTGCTGCCGACGCCGCGTCCATGGCGATGAAAAATCGGCGCGCTCACGCCCCACACGCCGGGGTCGACTTCGCTGTCGCTGACGGCGTAGCCCTGGGCGCGAATCTGTTCGAGTTCGGTTTCGATCGCGGCGCGGCCGGCGGAATCGTTGACGAAGAGCCTATCGAGTGCTTCGGCGCGCGCCTTCTCCGCCATGAACGCCAGCAGCGATTTCGCCGAGGCGCCCGCCTTGAGCGGCACGGCGCGGCCTTTTTCGAACGAGCAGCGCAACGAATGCCGGCTGTCGATCATTTCGAGGCACATCACCTGATGCTTGACCGCGACCACCAGCCCAATGCTTTCCTGCGACGCGTGCGCCAGTTGCTGCATCTCGGCGCGGCTCGCTTCCACGAGCAGCGAATTCACGTCGAAACCGAGCGCGAGTTGCAAGCTGATCGGACCGGGCGCGTAATGGCCCGCGTTTTCCGCGACGAAGCCCCAGCGTTTGAGCAAGGCGATCTGCCGGTACAGCGTGCTTTGCGCGAGGCCGGTGACGGAAAGCAGATCCTTGACCGGCATGGCCTTGCCGTGACTGGCGAGCGCCGCCAGCACCAGCAAGACCCGTTCGGCCCCTGTCACACCCCGTTCCACATTCACGATGAGACTACCCGCAATGAAAGACGGGTCGAGAATGCCAGAACGTTCCCGAATTTCAAAAATCGGATTCCCGATGAGTGGGAATGAAAGACGAGGGTTTACCCTCAATAAATGCGAATGAGCGTGACGGGGTCGAGGCGCGACACGTTGACCGAATCCGGCCGGGGCAAAAAAGCGGCTTGCCGAAGTGAAGCGAAGTAAAGGGCTAAAGCGCCAGAACAGTCACGCCCACTTCCACCCGATGCGCCCCGCCGCCAAGAATCATCCCGCGCAGCAAGGACACGTCGCTGTAGTCGCGGCCGATCGCGAGCGTCACGTGGTCCATATCCGCGAGCACGTCATTGGTCGGGTCGAGATCGATCCAGCCGCTCTCAGGACAATGCACCGACACCCAGGCATGCGACGCATCCGCGCCGATCAAACGCGGCTGCCCCGGCGGCGGATCGTTGCGCAGATAACCGCTCACATAGCGCGCCGGCAAGCCCAGCGAGCGCAAACAGCCGATCATTACCTGCGCGAAATCCTGGCACACGCCGCTCTTCAATTCGAAGGCGCGTTCGGCGGGCGTATCGAACATCGTCGCCGAAGGTTTGTACGCGAAGTCTTCGTGAATCCGGTGCATCAGATCGATCGCCCCCGCCGCGATCGGTGTGCCCGGCGGAAAGCTCGGCAACGCATACGCGCGCAGCGACGGCCGCGGCACGATATTCGGCGACGCGAAACAAAACTCCACCTCGGGCCGGAACTGGCCGCCCACGCGAAAGCGCAGCGCGTCGGCCACGTCTTCCCATTCGGGCGTCGCATCGGGATCGAGATCGGTCCAGCGCGGCGTGAGCGCAACCGTCGTTTCGCTGACGAGTTGCAGCCGCTCATGTGGCGCGTCCAACGCAAAGTACAGCACGTCGTTGCCGAATGCGTCGATCCGGCTATGCAGATACGACGGCTCCGGCTCGATCCGTTCGTCGTGCGAGACCACGCGCTGCCATGCGCACGCAATCGGCCGGATCGTCGCGAGATGCTGCGCCGTTTCCACATATGTGGAGTAATGGTAAGTCGTGCGATGCGAGACGGACAGCACGGTCGGTGTGTGCTTCATGACCACACCTGCGACGCCACCGTGCTCGCGTGACTGAAATAGCGCGCGCTGATCTCATGCGCGGCCGCGCCGACAAAACCGCCGATCTGATCGCACACCGCAATAAGATCATCGTAGGCGCCGTTTTCATCGGTCGCGCACAGCGCTTCCAGCGTGGGCAGCGACGCGGCGGGCGGCATCAGTTCCGCGAACGGACGATGCCGCAAGCTGCCCGCCGCCACCGCAATCTCATCAAGCTTTTTACGCAGGCGCTCATACACGCCGTAAATGCCGCGCGGATTGGTCGGCTCGATCACCAGCAGGTCGAGCAGGGCCGGCACTTCGAAACGGCCCGGATAGAGCGAGCGATACGTCAGCGTGCTGTCGAAGAGTTGCAGCAGCAGATCGAAACCGGCGGGTGTCGCGAGCTGGCCTTTATCGGCGACCACGCGCAGAAACGACGTCATCGCCGACACGCGTTCGATGTGCCGCCCGACGAACAGCAAACGCCAGGCTTCGTCGCGCGTCATGCGGTCGCCTTGCGCGCCGCTGATCGCCGACAACTGCACCGAGAGGCGTTCGAGCGCGTTCATCAGCGTCACGCGGTCGTAACGATCGTAGCGTTCGCCGCGGCCATTCGGGCCGCCGTTGCCATATCCATTGCCATTGCCTTGCGACGAACCGCCGCTGAAACCAGGAGCCGGCATCAGCATTTGCAACGCATCGCGGAAGTCGTTGCGCGCCGCGAGAATCGTGCGCCAATGATCGTTCGACAGACGCCCGCGCACTTCGCCGTTCGAACGCGCCTGGCAAGTCAGGTTCTGGCCGATGCTCGAGGCACCCGTGCTCTCGCTCAGATTCGCGACCAGCGCGCGCTCGAATGCTTGCGGCGAATGCGGCGAGAACATGTCGCCGGACTGCACGAGCCCGCAGTACATCGCGAGCTCGACGAGCGTGGGGAACATCGCGTCGGCGTCGTTGCCTTCCAGCGAGCCGAGAATCAGACGCAACAGCCGCACGTTGTTTTCGGCGCGCTCGCCATAACGTCCGGCCCAGTAGAGATTTTCCGCCGCGCGGCTCGACACCGTGCGATGCTTGCGCGCGAGATCGGCGGGCTGCATCGGCGAAGGCAGCAACGTGAAGGTCGAGGTCGGCTGGCTCGACAGCACCCACGTATCGACGCTGCTGCCGCCGTACTGCATCGAGACCGTCGCCTGGCGCTCGGCGGCCATGCGCGTGAAGCCGCCCGGCATCACATGCCAGCCGCCGTTCACGTCGGCAATCGCATAGACGCGCAGCACCGACGGGCGGCGGCCGATCGTGCCTTCCTCATAACGCGGCGTGCAGGAAAAGCGCTGCGACTGCTGGATCGTATAGGTGTCGGGCATCGCCTCGATGCGCTCGCGCCACGTCGAGAGCCGCTGCCTGCCGTGTTCCACGCCGGGTGGCGCGTCGCGCGCGGCGAGTGGCCACGTCGGCACGATGAACGCTTCGTCCAGACGCGCGAAGGCATGTTCGCGCGCCGCCTTTTCGCCGCACCACCAGGTCGCCACGCTCGGCAGCAGGAGGTCTTCGTCGAGCAGGACTTCGGCGATGCCCGGCAGAAACCCGTGCAAGGCCGGCGATTCGACAAAGCCCGAGCCGGGCACGTTCGAGACGATCACATTGCCCGCGCGCATCACCTGCAACAAGCCGGGGACGCCGATAGTCGAATCGGCGCGCAGTTCAACCGGGTCGCAGAACGCATCGTCCAGGCGGCGCAGCACCACGTGCACGCGTTCGAGGCCGGCGAGCGTCTTCAGATACAGCATGTCGTCGCGCACCGTCAGGTCCTTGCCTTCGACCAGCGTGACGCCCAGATAGCGCGCGAGAAACACATGCTCGAAGTAGGTTTCGCTGAACGGCCCCGGCGTGAGCAATGCGATATGCGGCGATGTCTCGGCGCCGTCATGATCGGGCCGCATCGTGGCCTGCGCCGCCTGCGCGAGCGTCGCGATCAGTTGCGAATAGGTCGGCGCGAGGCGGCTCACGCGCATCGCGCGAAACGGATCGGCGAACAGCGCCGACACGATCAGCCGGTTTTCGAGCGCATAGCCGAGACCGGACGGCGCCTCGGTGCGATGCGCCATCACGGTCCAGTCGCCGCCGGGCGTACGCGCCAGGTCGACCGCCACGACTTGCAGAAACTGTCCGCCGGGCGGCGTATAGCCCTTCACGGAACGCAGATAGCCGGGATGACCGAACACCAGCGCGGGTGGCAACTGTCCACGCTGAAGCAAGGTCTGCGGCCCATAGATATCCGCGACGATCGCATTGAGCAGATGCGCGCGCTGCGTCACGCCACGCTCGATATGCGCCCACTCGGCCTCGCTGATCAGGAACGGCAGCAGGTCGAGCGCCCACGGCCGCGGCTCGCCGTTATCCGCGTAGACGTTGTAGCTGATGTCGTTATCGCGGATCTGCTGCGCGATCGACGCGCAATGGTCGTCGAGCCGCGCGATGCCGTCCTCGCCGAGCCGCTCGAAGAACTGCCGCCACGGTTCGCGCAACGCGCCCGACGCGTCGCGTAACTCGTCCCAGTGTCCTTCGTAGGCGGGCAATAGCCGCAACAAGGACGAAGCGTCCGCGCGTGCCGCGGACGTTTCGAAGGGAAAAGTCGATTGAAAGGCCAAGGTCGTGTCGTTCTTCAATGTGGGCTGTGTGGGCCGTGTGGGCAGCCGCGTTTCAGTCTACCAGGTTACCAGTAGCGCAGGTCCAGCGTGAACGGAAACTCGAGGCTGCGCTGCGGCGTGTCGACCGCGAGCGGCCCCGGCGTATGCCCCGACGCGAAGAAGCGCGCACGCCGCCGGCTTTCCGCCTCGTAGGCGTTGACCGGGAAGGTCTCGTAATTGCGCCCGCCCGGATGAGCGACATGATACTGGCATCCGCCGACCGAGCGGCCACTCCATGTATCGACCAGATCGAAAGTGAGCGGCGCATCCACGCCGATGGTCGGATGCAGCGCCGACGGTTGCGACCACGCGCGAAACCGCACGCCGGCCACATATTCGCTGACGCGGCCGGTGGGCTGCAACGGAACCGGCACACCGTTGACCGTCAGCACATGGCGGTTGCCGTTCAAACCGAGCGCGCGCACCTCGAGCCTTTCCACGGACGAATCCACGTAACGCACCGTGCCGCCCGGCGAACCCTCCTCGCCCATCACGTGCCAGGGTTCGAGGGCGTTGCGGATCGTCAGCGAGACGCCATTCACCGTAGCCTCGCCCACCAGCGGGAAGCGGAATTCGAAGTGCGGCGCAAACCAGCTGCTGTCGAACGCGAAGCCGGCCCGGTTCAGCTCGTCCAGCACGTCGTCGAAATCCATCTTCACGAAGGTGCCGAGCAGGAAGCGGTCGTGCAACTCGGTGCCCCAGCGCGTGAGCCGCTGCGTGTACGGCGTATGCCAGAAGCGCGCCACCAGCGCGCGCAACAGCAACTGCTGCACGAGACTCATGCGCGCATGCGGCGGCATTTCGAAGCCGCGCAATTCGAGCAGGCCGAGGCGCCCGGTCGGGCCATCGGGCGAATAGAGCTTGTCGATGCAGAACTCGCTGCGGTGCGTATTGCCCGTCACGTCGATCAGGATGTTGCGCAACGAGCGGTCGATCATCCACGCCGGCAGGTTCGCGCTGTCGCGGCCGCCGAGCAGATCGATCTGCCGCTGCAATTCGCGGAACGCGACTTCCAGTTCATACACCTGGTCGTTGCGCGCTTCGTCGATACGCGGCGCCTGGCTGGTCGGCCCGATGAACAACCCCGAGAACAGATACGACAGCGAGGGATGGTTGTGCCAATACGCGATCAGGCTCGCGAGCAGATCGGGACGGCGCAGGAACGGACTGTCCGCGGGCGTCGCGCCGCCGAGCACGAAGTGATTGCCGCCGCCCGTGCCGGTATGCCGCCCGTCGGTCATGAACTTCTCGCTGCTCAGATAGCTCTCGGCGGCGGACTGATACAGGTACTCGGTGTGATCGACCAGTTGCTCCCAGTTCGAAGCCGGATGAATGTTCACCTCGATCACGCCGGGGTCCGGCGTCACCTGCAATACCTTCAGGCGCGCATCGCGCGGCGGCGGATAGCCTTCAAGCACCACCTGCATCCGCAACTCGGCCGCCGTCGCCTCGATCGCGGCAAGCAGCTCGAGATAGTCGTCGAGCTCGGTGAGCGGCGGCATGAACACATGCAGGAGCGTGCGGCCGCTGCCGAACGTCTCGGTTTCGGCCTTCGGCCCGGCGGCACGTTTCGGATCGCGCGCCTCGACGCAGATCGCCGTGCGGATCGTGTCTTTCGACGACTCGCCGCGCGCCGGCGCCGGCTGGTCCGCGGCGTCGGCGCCGGCTGCATAGCCAATCGCGCCGCTGCCCGCCATGCCGCTCAGCAAATCCGCCGCCGATGACGACAACGCCGCCACACGCCGCGCATCGGCGGAAGTCATCTCGCGGGACTCGCCGTCGAACTGCATGCGCAGTTGCGCGGCCGAACGCAACGGCACCGGCGGCGCAAACGGATCGTGCGCATGCTGATACGGATAATCGGTCTTCGAGACCCACGGCAGCGAGTCGAGCGGCAGCCGATAACCCATCGGCGAGTCGCCGGGAATCAGGAACATGCGCTCGTCGCGCAGGAACCAGCGGCCGGTGACCCACCTGGGCGGCTCGTGCGGCACGTCGCGGTCGCGCGCGAGCGGCAGGACATAACCGGTCGCGCCGCTTAAGCCCGAATCGAACACGCGGCGCAGACGCACGCGCTCCAGTTCGTCGTCGAGGCGCGAGTCGAGCGGATCGACGTTGACCGGCAGACGGCGCTCGCGCCACAGGTAGTACCAGACGTCCTCGAAACCGGCGTGGATGCGGTCCTTGTCGAGCTCCAGCTTGCCGGCCAGGTGCGCGAGGAAACGTTTCGCGTCGTCGGCGGTGTAGGTGCCGGGCTCGCGTTCGTCGGCGAAGAGCGTGGGGTCTTGCCAGCACGGCTCGCCGTCGGCGCGCCAATACAGCGACATCGCCCAGCGCGGCAACTGCTCGCCCGGATACCACTTGCCCTGGCCGATGTGCAGAAAGCCGTTCGCGCCGTAGCGCGAGCGCAGCTTCTCCATCAGCGTGACCGCGTAGCTGCGCTTGGTCGGACCGAGCGCGTCGGTGTTCCATTCGGCGGCGTCGCGGTCGCGCACCGATACGAAGGTCGGCTCGCCGCCCATCGTCAGGCGCACGTCCATCTCGGCAAGGCGTTCGTCGACCCGCGCGCCCATCTTCAGCACGTCGCTCCACACGTCTTCGCTGAACGGCTTGGTAACGCGCGGCGTCTCCAGCACACGTTCGATCGACATGGTGTGCTCGAACTCGACTTCGGACTCGTCGACCGCGCCCGAGATCGGCGCCGCGCTGCCGGGCTCGGGCGTGCAGGCGACGGGGATGTGCCCTTCGCCGGCTAGCAGGCCGGAGGTCGGATCGAGCCCGATCCAGCCCGCGCCCGGCAGATACACCTCGCACCACGCGTGCAGATCGGTGAAGTCGACTTCCGTGCCGCTCGGGCCGTCGATGGATTTGACGTCCGGCGCGAGCTGCAGCAAATAGCCGGACACAAAGCGCGCGGCCAGCCCCAGTTGCCTAAGCGTCTCGACCAGCAGCCAGCCGGAGTCGCGGCACGACCCCGCCGCGCTCACCAGCGTCTCCTCGGGCGTCTGCACGCCGGGCTCCATGCGGATCAGGTAGCGGATCTCCCGTTGCAGCCGCTGATTCAGCGCGACGAGAAAGTCGGCGGTGCCTATCGGCGTACGGTCGATACTCGCGACGAACTCGCCAAAGCGCGGCGTCATGGGGCGCTTCACGCGGTACGGCGCGAGCTCAAGCGCGAGGTCGGGCGAATAGTCGAAGGGAAATTGCTCGGCCGACGGCTCGAGAAAGAAATCGAACGGGTTATAGACGGCCATCTCGGCGACCAGATCCACGGTCACCTTGAATTCGCGCGTTTTCTCGGGGAAGACGAGGCGCGCCTGATAGTTGGCGAACGCGTCCTGCTGCCAGTTGATAAAGTGTTCGGCCGGCTCGACCCGCATCGAATAAGACAGAATCGGGGTCCGGCAATGCGGCGCAGGCCTGAGACGCACGACCTGGGGCGACAGCGAAACCAGCCTGTCGTAGCGGTAATGTGTGACATGATTCAACGCGACGCGTATGGACACACCGGACTCCTGGACAAAGGATGGCAGCCCGCCAAAAAGCAAGCTTCATGCCGCTTATGGAACAAGCGCGAAAAACCGCCCGAACCGTCTGTATTACCCGGATTACCGCCTGCTGCGAGATTTGCCGCGCGCGCCGATCGTCCGGTCGATCGAACAACGCGTCTTTCCACTGCCTTTTCTGAAACCGCGCACCAAAGCGGCGCAGCGCCGATGCACGATCATGCACGTAATGTGCGTTAAACCAGTGACCTCTTGCAAACGCGGTATGAAGATTGCGGCGAAACCTCGTTCTCGCCGGCGCTCGATCGAAGCGCGGCGGCCGGCTCGGTGCCGCGTGCCGCCGAAGCGTCCAGCCTCCTCCATGACCGCCACCCACCACCCGGGCTCGACAGATGAAAACCTTCCACTGCAATCGCTGCTCGCACCTCGTCTTCTACGAAAACGTTCGCTGTGAACGTTGCGAAGCATTGCTTGGCTACGTGCCTGAACTGGCCGAGATCAGCGCCTTCGAGGACGCCGGCGAAGGACGCTGGCGCAGCCTGCATCCGGGCGCCAGGGGCGCGCTGTTTCGTCAGTGCCACAACTACGCCGTCGAGAACGTCTGCAACTGGATGATCCCGGCCGACTCGCCGGACACGCTGTGCCGCGCCTGTCAACTGACCCGCACGATTCCGAATCTGGGCGCACCGGAGAACCGGCTCTACTGGTATCGCCTCGAGATGGCGAAACGGCGCCTGCTCTACACGCTGGCCGAACTCGGCCTCGACGTTAAGTCGCGCGAGGCCGATCCTGAACGAGGGCTCGCCTTCGAATTTCTGGAGGACAGCGACGACGGTTCGCGCGTGATGACCGGCCACGATAACGGCCTGATCACGCTGAACATCGCCGAAGCCGACGATGCCTACCGCGAGAAAGTGCGCACCTCGATGGGCGAGCCTTACCGGACGCTGCTCGGCCATTTCCGCCATGAGACCGGCCATTACTACTTCAGCCAGCTCGTGGAGAACAACCCGCGCTGGATCGAACCGTACCGCAAGCTGTTCGGCGACGAGCGCGCCGACTACGGCGAGGCGCTGACCGCCTACTATCGCGACGGCGCGCCGGCCGAATGGCAGGCGTCGTACATCAGCGCGTATGCCACGATGCATCCTTGGGAAGACTGGGCGGAGACGTGGGCGCACTACATGCTGATCGTCGACGTGCTGGACACCGCGACGTCATACGGCGTCGCGCTGCTGCCCGACGACCCGAGCGAGCCGACGCTGACCGACCGCACGCCGGTGGAAGATGCGAGCTTCGATAATCTGATGAAGCGCTGGTTTCCGCTCACGTACGCGTTGAACAGCCTGAACCGCAGCCTCGGCATGCCGGACGGCTACCCTTTCACGCTGGCCGCACCGGTGGTGGGGAAGCTGCGCTTCGTGCATCGGGTGATCGTCGAGGCCGGCGACAAGTCGCAGCCGCGTGAAGCGGCGACGCCGCCGGCGAAGGCGACGCCGGCATCAGCGCCGCGGCGCGCCGCGCGGGCGGGCGCGGGACGAACGGCGGCTGCGCGGCCGGTGGCGCAAGCTGTGGTGCAGACCGTGGTGCCACGAGCGCCGTTGCCGTCGGCAAACCCGGCCACGTCGCCGCCAGGCACGGAACCGGTCGCGCAGGCGGTCGTGTCACAGGGAGCGGATCAAGCGGTGGCGTCGGCTGACTCCACACAGGCGTCAGCCATGCAGGCGGCCGCACTGGCGGAACCACCGATGCAATCGGAAGACGCCGCCGCCAAAGAAGCTCGGCCTAAGCGGACAGCGCGGCGCCGCTAATCCACACAGGCGCTTTCGTGTGAAGAGAAACCAGCGATATGAATTCATTTCGCTCGACAAAAAAATGCCGCGGACAACTCGAGGTCATCCGCGACATCTGTTTGCTCTGTCATGCCGACGCGATTGAACGCGTCAGCGCCCGCTACTTTTTCTGCTGCTCGAGGAGCGACTTCAGCTCCTGCACATTTTCCTCCACGCGTTTCGCGATCACCGCATACGACTCGGCTTGCGTCTGATAGGCGGCTTGCGCGAGCTGTTGCATATCGGCGAGCGATTTATGCAGGCTCTGCTGGATCAACTCCGCTGCTTTCGGCGACGGCGCGCCGCCGGCGGATAACTGCCCCGTCAGCGACTGCAATTCGCTCAGCGTGGTGCGCAACATGTCAGCCTGTTTCTGCGCGAGCGACTGCATGCCCTGGAAGGCCGTCTGATTCGCCTGAACCAGTGCTTCCATGTCCTTGCGTCGCGCTTCCATGATGGCGGGTACGTCGAAACCGGGGAGCTTGAACTGCTCCAGCATTTTGGTGAAATCGCCAAACGGATTGGCGGCGTCAGGTCGGTCCATGCGAAATCCTCCTTAACGGTTGAGTACTCGCCGGCGGTGCATCGCCGCGATGTGCTTCTCTGACGCATGCACCGGTGGCGTCGTGTGCGCCGCGCGTCCCGCGAAGGCGTGGCGTTCTGGGGTCGGACGGCACATCGTTTCAATCATGCGCCATCCGGGAACATTGCGCCACCGGGCACACCCTGGCCTCGATGCCGCGCTCCACGGCTTTCGCGGCCGCGGCCGCGGTTGCTGTCGGGTTGCATGCAAGGCTCGGTAAGCTATCGAGGCCGCTTCGGTAACCCGGAAAAACAGCATGTCGACTATCGTTGCTCCTGTGCCGACGCACTGTGGCGTCGGCGCTGTCTCGATGGGAGCGACATCATGAAAAAAAGATTTGCGAGCGCGGTGCTGGCCGCCGTTTTGACCATGGCCGCGACGGCCGCGCTTGCCCAGGAAGCATCACCGCCGCCGGCCATGTCCGCCCATGCGCATGGCGAGCCGCAGCGCGGCGACGGCCCGCCGCATGGACCAATGGGTCCGATGGGTCCGGGTTTCGCGGTGATCAACGATCTGGAACAGTTGCGCCGTCTGTATGCAATGGCCGGCCGTGAAGCCGACATCATCGCCGTGTATCACGAGGTGCTGAACAAGACGCAAGACCCGATGCTGCGTCACTTCGTGTACGACTCGCTGGCTCGCGAGCAGTTGAAGCCCGCCAATCCGGACCAGGCGATCGCGACACTGCGCACGAGTCTCGCGGAAGACCTCGCCGCGGCGAACAAGCCGCCGCGCGGCATGCCGCCAGGGATGCAGGCGCCGGCTCAACCGCAGTGAGAAGCATTGCGCCATGAGTTTGCGCGGGGAGCCGCACAGCATGTTTGCGTCGGTGCAGCGGACACGGCAACTCCTGGAAACGAGCGAAGCGCAGGCTGGAAGCGCTTCCGCCAACACGCTGCGCAGCCCGTTCAGCGCGCAGCGTTAGCTGTCCCACATAGCCGCTTCACTGCCCACTTTTCATCTTCCGTCAGGTGATTGAGGATGAAAGCACTTTAACGCTAGTGCCCTGGGTGAAGAAGAATGCGCTATCCGCTGAACATGGCCGTTGCCGCCGCCCTACTCGTCTTCGTTCTTTGCTGCATCGTCAAGCTCGCCCTGAAGTGATGCCCGGCGCTCCAGCGCGCCGCACATGACTCGCCGACCTCACGCCGCACCCGGTTGAAGTCGATCCTCCGCCGCACACCGTCTGCTTTCATCCCACGTCCGCTGAATTTTTGGACCGCGCCGAACGCCGTCGAGAACGCAAGCGTCGGCTCGCGCGGCGGCGCCTCGCGTCATGACATCGCGCGAAATAATTGTTGAATGGAGCCCGGCAAGGGGCTCGCCCATACTTCGTTTCGCTGCCGGTGCGTACGAAACAGGACGCATGAGATCAAGGGTGTTTCACGTGCGAATGAGCTCACCGATGATCAACGATCCCACGGTTGCCCGATCATCGAAAGAGTTGTTCGAATAGCGGCACCCCGTGCCGACGACAGGATGAACATGTTCACTTTACTGAGTTTCATCAAAAGGAATGCCGCTCGTTTTGCATGCGCGGCGATCATCGGCTGCAGCGCGCTCCTGAGCGGTTGCGCCGGCGGCAGCGTCAACAACGCGAGTCTTACGAGCGCACAGCCGCAAGTGCGGCCGGACAATATTTATGTCTACACCTTCGCGAGCGATCCGGACCAGGTGAAGCTGGACGGCGGCATGATGCAGAAGTTGAAATCGCACATCGACGGTTCGGCGGCGGCGCAAAAACAATCCGTCGATGCGGCGGCGGTGCGCGAGCAGGTGGCCAACGAAATCGTGCATCAATTGCAGTCGATGGGTTTGCGCGCGATTCGCTCGGACATCCCCGCTCCCGCCGACCAGAACGTGTTGCTCGTGCAAGGCAGCTTCGACACGATCGACTCGGGGAATCGCCGGCGCCGCATTCTGATCGGTCTGGGCGCGGGCAAGAGCGAAGTGAGCAGTTCGGTGCAGATTCTGTATAAGCCGGCGGGCGGCGAGCCGCGGCTCGTGCAAAGCTTCAATGCCACCGGCGACAGCGGCAAGGCGCCCGGCATGGCGGAAACCGCCGGAGTGGGCGCCGCGGCGGGCAGTATCGCGACGTCAGCGGCAGTGGGCGGCGGCTTGCACGCCGTATCCGAAACCGAACGGGCCGGCGTTTCAGCGGACGCCAGGCGCCTCGCCGACGCGGTCGCCAAACAGGTGGAGCAGATCGGCGTCAGCGGAGGCTGGCTTTCGACGGAGCACAGCAAGCGGTCGTAAAGCGCAGCAGGTTTGAGCGGTAAACGGCGCGCGGCGGAGTGAAGCGAACATCACTCCGCCGCGTGCCTTTTTGCGCTTTCGTGTAGCCGGGCTTGGCCGTGTTGCGCCCGGTTTTTTTGCGGATGCTGGCGTCAGATCCGCGAGCGGCGTGTCGGTGCGGCCACGTGAGGCCGGGACCGGCAAGCGGTTTAAGCTTACGCCACGGCGTATCGTTCGAGCCAATGCGCGTACGGCGCCGGCAGCGTCCACGACGGCCGTTCGATGCCGAGCTTGCGCGCCGCGTGGTACGGCCAGTGCGGGTCGGCCAGATGCGCGCGGCCGACCATCACCAGATCCAGTTGCCCGTTCTTCACCGAGTGGTCCGCCAGTTCCGGCGTATCGATACCCCATGCCGACGACACAGGAATCCCGGCCTCCCGGCGCACGCGCTCGGCAATCGGCGCGAGGAACGCCGGCGCCCACGGAATCGCGGCCGTCGGCGTGGAGAAGCCGACGCTCACGCTCAGCATGTCCAGCCCTTCGCGCCGGAAATTCTTAGCCAGTTCGATCGATTCCGCGAGGGTTTCCTCGTCGCGTCCGTCGTACTCGATCACGCCGAAGCGCGCGGTCAGCGGCAGATGTTCCGGCCATACCTTGCGCACCGCCGCCAGCGTTTCCAGCAGGAAACGGCTGCGGTTTTCGAGGCTGCCGCCGTACGCGTCGTCGCGTTGATTCGAGTGTGTCGAGAAGAAGCTCTGGCCCAGATAGCCGTGCGCGAAGTGCAGTTCGAGCCATTCGAAGCCCGCGTCGCGCGCACGCCGTGCGGCGGCGACGAAGTCTTCGCGAACCCGCGCGATGTCGTCGAGCGTCATCGCTTTCGGCACCTTCGGCAAGTTGCCGCCGAACGCGATCGCCGACGGCGCGATGGTCTGCCAGCCGCGGCTGTCGCCGTCGGCGATGTGATCGTCGCCTTCCCACGGACGGTTGGCGCTGGCTTTGCGGCCCGCGTGACCGATCTGGATGCCCGGCACGGCTCCCGCCGCCTTGATCGACGCGACAACCGGCGCGAAGGCCTGGGCCTGCTCGTCCGTCCAGATGCCGGCGCAGCCCGGCGTGATGCGCCCTTCCGGCGACACCGCCGTCGCCTCGACAATCACGAGCCCCGCGCCGCCGCGCGCAAGACCGGCGAGGTGCACGCGGTGCCAATCGTTGATCAGGCCGTCTTCGGCGGTGTACTGGCACATCGGCGGAATGGCGATGCGGTTGCGCAAGGAGACGTCCTTGAGCTTGTAGGGCTGAAACAATGCGGACATCAGGCTAAACTCCTGTGAATAAGCTCGTACGGTAGTTCGATAAACATCGAACTATGAGTATCGCAGAAACCTTTACCATCTGCACAATGCGCACCTATAACCATCCCGCCGCTGAGGACTTCACGCTCGGACGGCTCTTCCATGCCCTGAGCGACCCCGTGCGGCTCGAGATCGTCCGGCGGCTGTCCGCGGTCGACGAAGCCACTTGCGGCGAACTCGACGGCGGACGCCCCAAGTCGAGCGTGTCCCATCACTTCCGGATCCTGCGTGAAGCGGGACTGGTGCGCACGCGCGTCGCCGGCACCGTGCATCAGAATTCGCTGCGGCGCGCGGAACTGGACGCCCGCTTTCCGGGCTTGATGGAGGCGATTCTCAAACAGATCGCCAAAGAGCCGGCCTTGAGCGAACCGGCTTGAGCCGCCGCTCGAGTTGGCCGAACGGGCCGAACCGGCCGGGCGAGCGCCGGCACCGCGCGCTCATCCGCCAGAGCCCGCGCATGAGCGCCAGCAGCGCGGCCGGCGCCGTGCCTCTCGACAATAGCCGTCGAAATTATGACGCGCCCTGCCGGTTTCCCTGACGTGATCCTCATCGAGCGACGTGAACGCGCGGCACTTCGTGCAACAGCCGGACCTCGCGAGCGCTCCACCTTTGATAAGTAGACGGTGTTCGGGGCATGGGTGGCAACCTGCGACAAAACGTTCAGCGTGGCGTACTATGCGAATCAAATTTTTACATATGATAATGATTCGCATTTCCACTATAATACGTCCGAACAAAGGTTCCGACCGCGTCATATCGGTTGCCAACGGGGCTGCCAGCGGGTTGTCCGCGGCATCGGCCGCATGGCGCGCGAGGAAACCAGAAAAACGCCGCCCGGATTCCACTCGCGCCCCGGGACGGAAAATCGACCACCACGCCAACCCTTCCCTCCATGTCCGTTTCGCGTTTGCATACAACACGGCAGGCAGCGCCTGCCAGAACCGCGGCCAACCGCGCCGCCATCCTCGCCGCCTTCGCAGCCTTCAGTGTTCCAGCCGCCGCGTCAGCCCAGACAACCCAGCCTACCGATAAGAACGGCGGCGCCGACAGCACCCTGCCCGCCGTCAAGGTTCAGGCGGCCAAGGACGCGCTGCCGGGCGATCTCGCCCCGACCTTCGGCGGCGGCCAGGTCGCGCGCGGCGCCGACTTCGGCGTGCTCGGCCAGCAGAAGAATCTCGACGTGCCGTTCAGCATGACGACCTACACGTCGAAGCTGATCGAAGACCAGCAGGCGCGCACGATCGCGGACGTGCTCGCCAACGATCCGGCCGTGCGCACCGCGTACGGCTACGGCAACTTCGCGCAGGTGTTCGTGATTCGCGGCTTCCAGCTGCAAGGCGACGACGTGTCGCTCAACGGCCTCTACGGCATCACGCCGCGTCAGCTGGTGGCGACCGATGCGCTTGAACGCGTCGACGTGTTCAAGGGCGCGAATGCGTTTCTGAGCGGCGCGTCGCCCGCGGGTTCGGCGGTCGGCGGCGGCATCAACCTGCAACTGAAACGCGCCGACGACAAGCCGCTCACGCGCGTCACGCTGGAAGGCACCGGCTCGGGCGAGATCGGCGCGCATGTCGACGTGGGCCGCCGCTTCGGCAGCGAGGACCAGTTCGGAATTCGCGTGAACCAGGCGAACCACGACGGCGAAACCGCCATCGACGGCGAGCATCGGCGCGACAACACCACGGCGGTCGCGCTCGACTGGCGCGGCGACAAACTGCGCCTGTACGGCGACTTTCTGTATCAGCGCCAGCGCGTCAACGGCGGCCGTCCGACTGTTAACGTGAGCGGCGACTTCGTGCCGGAATCACCCGCCGCCACCTACAACTACGCGCAGACGTGGAGCTACACCTCGATCGAGGACACAGTCGGCATTCTGCGCGCGGAATACGACTTCGTGCCGGGCTGGACCGCGTACGTCGCGGGCGGCGCGCGCCACACGAATGAGCACGGCGAATACTCGTCGCCGACCGTCAGCAACGCCGGCACGACCGCATCGCGGCTGGGCGTGCCGCATCAGGAGGACGCGACCTCCGCCGAAGCAGGCGTGCGCGGACACTTCACCACCGGTCCGGTCACGCACTTCGTGACGGCGGGCGCGTCGATCGTGCGCGTCGACTCGCAGTCGGCCTACACGCTGAGCAATTCGTTCCCGACCGATCTGTACAACACGCCGCAAGTGCCGTCGCCGGCAACGGTCTATTCGGGCGGCAATCTGTCCGATCCGCAAACGACGGCGCTCACGTTGATGCGCAGCGTCGCCGTATCCGACACGCTCGGCTTCCTGAACGATCGCGTGCTGTTCACGATCGGCGCACGCCATCAGTCGATTCATGCGAACGCATTCGACTACACCGGCAAGCAGACCGAGGCCTACAACGACTCGATCACGACGCCGCTGTTCGGCCTCGTCGTCAAGCCGTGGCAGAACGTGTCGTTCTTCGCGAACCGCAGCGAGGCGCTGACCGTCGGCTCGCAGGCGCCGTCCACCGCGCTGAACTTCGGCGCGCTGTTGCCGCCGCAGCGCTCGAAGCAGTATGAAGTCGGCGTGAAGTACGACAACGGCAACTACGGTGCGTCGCTGGCCGCGTTCCAGATCGAGAAGCCGTCGACCTATACGAACAGCGCGGGCTACTTCGTCGCGGACGGCAACGAGCGGCATCGCGGCATCGAGGCGTCCGTGTTCGGCGAACCGTACAAAGGCGTGCGCGTGATCGCCGGCGCGACCTACATCAACGCACAGCAGCTCGACACCGCCAACGGCGCGACGGACGGCAAGCGGGCGATCGGCGTGCCGAGCTTCATGTTCAATCTGGGCGCCGAATACGACGTGCCGATGGTCAACGGCTTGACGCTGACCGCGCGCTGGACGCACACCGGTCCGCAGTATCTGAACACGACCAACACGCTGTCGATCCCCACGTGGGATACGGTCGACCTCGGCGCGCGTTACGCGGCCGTGCTGTTCGGCAAGCCGACGACCTTCCGCGCCAGCGTGCTCAACGTCGCCAACAAGTCGTACTGGGCGTCGACGACGGGCGGCTATCTGACGCAAGGCGCGCCGCGCACGTTGCTGCTTTCGATGACGACCGACTTCTAAGCGTTGTCTCACGCAGGTCGCTTTTGAGGCGAGCTGGAAGCAGAAAAAACGCCGCCGGGTGATGAGCCCGGCGGCGTTTTTATTGGCACGCGCCGTACGCTACGGGGCTGCTTTTATCGCGCGGGAGATGCGCATGGCGACGGGCTTGCGCGTGGTGATGAGTTGCGTGTGCGCTGGGTCACGTTGCCGTGCGCCGACGCACTCAACTATCCAGCGCGTGACTTCATTCGCGACATGATGCAGGCCGGCGACCGCGGGAGATTCGATACCGCAAACGCTAACGCCCCTGCTCCGTTTCCACAGGCTCGGCCGCAACATGCGCGGCCTCTTGCTGCATTTCCCTGGAACGCAAAACCCAAACACTGTCCACGCGATCCGACCTGATTCGCTGACGCGTTTTGCGCCACATCCATGCGAAACACAGCGCGCCGAGCGCCGCGCCGATGTCGACGCCGAGCGGAGCCGCGTCGGCGGAAAACCACAATCCGCTCGACGGCACGAGCCGGCCGACCAGGCTCGCCAAAGGAATCGCCGCCGTCGAAAGCGTAGCCAGCGCAAGCAATTCCACCGAGCCGCGCGCGGCGCCGCGCAACATCGCCCACGCGATCGCGGCAACGAAAACGGTGTAGTAGATGCCGATATGCCACGCATGCAGATCACCGGCGCGGCCGGCCAGCAGCTTGCCCGCCGCGAGCGTCAGCGAAATACCGCAGATGCAGCCGAGCGTGACGCCGACCGTCAACGACGCCATCACGAAGGTCGAGCGCCGCTGCGTGACCGGCACGCCGTCGCGCCGCATCGCCTTGCGCCGGCTTTCGATCCAGAGCAGGTTGCCCGAGTAAAAGAGAAACGCGCCGGCGAGACCCAGCGCGAAATAGCCCCAGCGCACCGGCGCGCCGCCATAGCTGCCGAAGTGCAGCGCGTAGAACGCGCTCGTCGACGCCGACCAGTTGTTGCCGTTGCCCTCGCCCGGCAGGAACTGCGCGTTGAGAAACGCGCCGCTGACCGGGTCCATCAACGCGAAGCCGCCGTCGCGCGCGAGATAGCGTGCATCGTCGCCGGCGACGAACACCGTCGCGCCCGCTTGTCCTGCTCCGCGATAACGCAGCGCCGTCGGCACAAATCGCGGCGCGCGTTCACGCACTTTCGCAAGCAACTGCGCGGGCGGCAGCATCACAGGCGCCGACGCCGCGCCTGAACGCGGCCCGCCGGACGCTTTGGCAAAGAACGGATTCTGCGCGGTCATCATCGGCTTGAGCGCGCCTTCGTAGATCAGCTTGTCCTGCACGTCGAAGATGTAATCGCTCAAACCGAACGCGACCACCGAGAGCGCCATCACCACATGAAACGGCAAGCTCAGAATGCCGACGGCGTTGTGCGCATCCAGCCACATCCGCTTCAGATTCTTGCCGATGCGCAACGCGAATAGGTCCTTCACGAGCGTCGGCAGCAGCACGATCACACCGGACACCAGCGCGAGCCCATACAGCAGCGACACCACGCCCATCACGCCCATGCCGACGTCGAAACCGCCGGGCACGCCGGCCGTCATGTGCAACACGTCGATGAAGCGCGCCGCGTCCGAAGGCCGGCTTTGCGCCGCGTGCAACCGGCCCTCGCCGTCGAGCCATGCATGCCAGCGCTGCCCCGGCGCGGGTTGCCACGAAAGCTGCACGCGGCCTTCGTCCACGAGCGCGAGCGTGAACAACTTTCGCGCGGCAGGATAGGTATTGAGCGTGCGCTCGATCAACGTATCCGCGCGCCCGATCGGCACCGAGGGCATCGCTTCGACCGCGGGCGGCGTCGTCCATGCGCTCAGCGAGTCCTTGAACATCGTGATCGCGCCCGCGTAAAACGCGATGAAAAGCAGCAGACCGGCAACGATGCCGGTCCACGTATGAACGGTTTTATAGACGCGAAGAATGTCGCTGCGCATGCTGAACGGAAGATGAAACGAGCGGCGTACCGCTCGCGGGATAAACGGCTGACGCGCTCAGACCGGCACGCGCTGACAGAGCATGACGAGCGCGAACGCGGTGAGGTTGGCCAACGCGAGCCAGCCGCATGCGCGTGTGCCGCTGCGAAACAGGAACGCCGCCGAAGCGACCGCGATCCACAGCGGCGGCACGAGCCACATTGCGACGTGGAATTTGCTCGCGGCCGTGAGACCGCCCGGCGACAGACGCGCGAACAGCGCGCTCGCCGCAATCGCGAGGCCGAAGCCGCCCGTCACGCCCGCGACGAATTTCGTCATCAGCCCGCGCTCGATCGAATCGGCCGCGCGCCGGGTGGAGGAGGCATGCGTCATCGCGCGACGCGCCTCGTGCGCGTGCGTTCGATGAGCGCACCGACGAAGGGATACGCCGTCAGGATCGCCATCAGCGTCGTGACGACGACCGACAGCGACGTCGCCGGCTGCATCGCGCGAGCCGCGCAAACGAGCGATGCCACGACGCACACAGCCGCCGCGATGCGCGTCGGGCGCGCCGGCCACGGCGCGCGCAGCCAGCGCTGGCCGGGCATGCCGAGATAGAACAGCAAAGCGCCGGCGAATGCCGGCGCGACGATGAAAACATTCCCCATGATTCGACGATGCGGCGTCCGCGGCCTTACCTTGTTAATGCGAATCGTTATCATACACGCGGGGACGCACTTCAAGCAGGAAAGGCGCCGCTTCGCCGACGCGCACGTGCGCTAGCTGAATCGGTGCGTCATCGGAGCGTGAGCGCGTTGGGTGTCGATCGAGGTTACTGTGCAACGCGGCAAAGAACTAGGTGCCGAAGCCCGCATGAGGTTGTGAACCCGATTCACGAGTCTCGGCCCACTCCCGCACCGCCTGCGCGAACAGCCGGAGCACGGTCGGAGGATGGCGATTCGCCGGGTAATACAGACATAGGCCCGGAAACGACGGACTCCATTCGGCAAGCAGTTGCACGAGCCGGCCGGCGGCCAGATGGTCGGCAACCAGGTATTCCGGCACCCATGCAATGCCGATACCGAACAGCGCCGCTTCGGCCATCAGGTTGAGATTGCCGAGCGTCATGGGACCCTCGACGTCCATGCTGGCGCTTTTGCCTTGATGTTCGAGGTCCCAGCGGTAGAGCGCGCCGCTTTCAAAGCGGAAACGGATACACCGGTGCTGCGCCAGATCGTGCGGCGCCTTGGGCGCCTCACGGCCCGCGAGATAATCGGGCGACGCCACCGCGATGAACCGCATGTCAGGGCCGAACCGGATGGCGACCATGTCGCGCGGCACGTCCTGAAGCACGCGAATGCCCGCATCGAAACCGTCCGCTACGATGTCCACGAGCCGCGTATCCACGACGATTTCCACGTGAATGTCCGGGTACGTCGCGAGGAAAGCAGGCAGCACGTACCGAAGAAGCGGCTTCGCGGAGGATTCGGACGCGCTGATGCGAATCGAGCCCGATGGACGGTCGCGCGCGGAAGCGACTTCGTTCACGGCATCTTCGAGATCGGCGATCGCCGGTCCGACACGCCGCAGCAGTTGTTCGCCCGCTTCGGTCAGCGCGACCGAACGGGTCGTGCGGTTGAAGAGCCGCACGTCGAGTCTCGCCTCGAGACCTCGCATCGCATGACTGAGCGCTGATGGAGAAACGCCCAGCGTGCGCGCCGCCGCGCTGAAGCTTCGCTGATTGGCAATGGCGACGAAAGCAGTGAGTTCGGAGAGACCGGCTCGCAGCATAAGTGAATTTTCCTCAATACCTCGTGAAAGTGTAGCCGTATTGTTGAGCGGCGCACAACAGCCTAAGCTCAACCTCTATTGAACGTTGGGCGACGCCGATCCGCGCTGCAGACGGCGTGCGCCCGCGCCCGCAACTTGTCGAAGGGAGAAAGAGATGCAGAAGCGCGCATTGGGAAAGAGCGGTCTCGAGGTGTCGGCCATCGGCTTGGGCTGCATGGGTTTGAGCTTTGGTTACGGTCCGGCCACTGAAAAAGCCGCAGGCATCAAACTGATTAGGGATGCTTTCGAAAAAGGCGTCACCTTTTTCGACTCGGCCGAGGCCTATGGCCCGTTCGTCAACGAGGAACTGGTCGGCGAGGCCGTCGCGCCGTTTCGCGACCAGGTGGTGATCGCCACCAAGTTCGGCTTCAAGGACGGTGACTCGACCAAGGGTGTCGACAGCCGGCCCGAGCGCATCCGCGCCGTCGCCGAGGCGTCGCTCAAGCGCCTCAAAACCGATCGTATCGACCTGTTCTACCAGCATCGCGTCGACCCGAACGTGCCGCTCGAAGACGTGGCCGGCACCGTCAAGGATCTGATCGCGGAAGGCAAGGTCAAGCACTTCGGCATGTCAGAGGCGGGCGCGCAGTCGATCCGCCGTGCGCACGCCGTGCAGCCGGTGGCCGCGTTGCAGAGCGAGTATTCGCTGTGGTGGCGTGAACCGGAAGAGACGGTGCTGCCGACGCTGGAAGAACTCGGCATCGGCTTCGTGCCGTTCAGTCCGCTGGGCAAGGGCTTCCTGACGGGCGCCATCGACGCGAACACCACGTTCGACAAGACCGACTTCCGCAACATCGTGCCGCGTTTCTCCGAGGAAAACCGCAAGGCCAATGCAGGCCTCGTCGACGTGCCAGGCCGGATCGCCGACGGCCGTGGCGCCACGCGCGCACAGATCGCGCTCGCCTGGCTGCTCGCGCAAAAGCCGTGGATCGTGCCGATTCCGGGCACCACCAAACTGCATCGGCTGGAAGAGAATGTCGGCGCAGCGGCTGTTGAACTGTCGGCTGAGGACCTGTCCGCGATCGAAGCGGCACTGCGGCAGAACAAGGTGGTCGGCGATCGTTACCCGGCGCACCTGCAGCAGCGCGTCGATCGCTAAAGATTCTCTACTATTGCAAACTACCGCGTCGGCCGGTCGTGGCGCCGGCGCGGCCATAGCGCCCTCACAACGCCATTCCGTCCCCGCCGGCAGTCCGGCTCATGATCCTTTCAGTGGTCGTGGGCACTCAATCAAAGTTCGCATCCCATGCGATCTCCTCTTGCCGCAGCTTTCTGCTACGCTGACCGCCAACTTTCAGACAGCCGCTCATGCTCACCGGCTGTGTAATCAGTTGTTCCATCGTTCGTAAGCGGTATGGACCACAAATGTTTTACATTTGTATGGTTAACCCCGATTTAAACGTAAACGAGCAAAAAGGAACATCTAATTTGTTGTTTTGATTTCCATTCTGAACATAAGCACCCCCGCCTCGTATACGGAGCGGCGGCATAAAAAAGCCGGAGACAATGGATGAGCAACGCCATACCGGGCAAGGTTCCAGGCCGCATGCCGCCTCATGGCGCCCGTGAAGGCTCGGTTCGCCCGCCGGTTTCGGACGCGGATGTCACCCGCTTGAGCCGGCCATGAACCCGCACGCCGCAATCCCGGCTACCTGACGCGCAGCAGCAACCGCAGCACCAAAGAAGCGACACAAAAAAGGAGAGCAATTTGGTCTTGGAACTGGAGCGGGTCACCGTCGTTTCGGGCGGGCAGACGCATCTGTACGGCGTCGATCTGAGGCTCGTCCCCGGTGCCATCAACGTGCTGCTCGGGCCTACCCAGGCGGGCAAGACCACGCTGATGCGCGTCATGGCAGGACTCGACAGGCCGGCCACGGGCCGTGTGCTGGCCGACGGCCGGGACGTGACCGGCGTGAGCGTGCGGCAGCGCAACCTCGCGATGGTGTATCAACAGTTCATCAACTATCCGGCGATGACGGTGTTCGACAACATCGCGTCGCCGCTCAAACTGCAAAAGACCGCCGCCGACGAAGTGAAGCGGCGCGTCAACGAAGTCGCGGCGAGGCTGCATATCGAACATCTGCTGCAACGGCGTCCGGCCGAACTGTCTGGCGGCCAGCAGCAGCGCTGCGCGCTCGCGCGTGCGCTCGTCAAGCGCGCTTCGCTGGTGCTGCTCGATGAACCGCTCGTGAATCTCGACTACAAGCTGCGCGAGGAATTGCGCGTGGAACTCGCCACCCTCTTCGCGGACGGCAAGACGACCGTGGTCTACGCGACGACCGAACCGCTCGAGGCACTGCTGCTCGGCGGCTATACCGCGATCGTCGACAAGGGGCGCGTGCTGCAGCACGGCCCGACGCTCGACGTGTACAACGCGCCCGCCACCGTCGAAGTGGCCGCCGTTTTCAACGATCCGCCCATGAACATGCTCGTCAGCGATCTGACCGCGGACGGCACCGCGCGTCTGCCGATCGGCATCGAGGTGCCGCTCAGGCATGCAGCGAACGGCGCGGGCACTTGCCGCATCGGCATCCGCCCAGGCCATCTGCGGCTCGCGCCGCGCACGGCGCAATCGATCGCCGTGCCGTGCCGGCTCGAACTCGCCGAACTGAGCGGCTCGGAAACCTTCTTGCACTTGCATACGCAGACAGGCGGCATCGACCTCATCGCGCAGTTGCAGGGCGTGCATCAGATCGAACTCGGCACGCAGCTCGATGTGTTCATCGACCCCGACGAACTGTTCATATTCGGCGCGGACACCAAACTGCTGTCCGGCCCGGAGGCGACTCATGGCGCGCATTGAGTTCCAGAATCTCGCGCACGCGTATGGTGCGAAACCGGGTGCGAACCGTGGCGGCGCCCCCGCATCGCTCGACGATTACGCGTTGCAGCCGATGAGCATGGTCTGGGAAGACGGCGGCGCTTATGCGCTGCTCGGGCCTTCCGGTTGCGGCAAGTCCACGCTGCTGAACATCGTCTCGGGACTCGTCACGCCGTCGGAAGGCAAGGTGCTGTTCGACGGACGCGACGTCACCGCGATGAGCCCGCGCGAGCGCAACATCGCGCAGGTTTTCCAGTTCCCGGTGATCTACGACACGATGAGCGTGTTCGACAACCTCGCGTTTCCGCTGCGCAACCGCAAGATTGCCGCCGCCGAAGTGCAAAAGCGCGTGCACGAAGTCGCGGAGATTCTCGACATGACGCGCGAACTGCCGCGCAAGGCGAGCAATCTGTCCGCGGACGCGAAGCAGAAGATTTCACTAGGACGCGGACTCGTGCGCAAGGACGTCGCGGCGATCCTGTTCGACGAACCGCTCACCGTGATCGATCCGCATATGAAGTGGATCCTGCGCCGTCAGCTCAAGAAGATTCATCAGCAACTGAAACTCACACTCATCTACGTCACGCACGATCAGGTCGAAGCGCTCACATTCGCCGACGAAGTGGTCGTGATGACCAATGGCCGAGTCGTGCAGAAAGGCGGACCGGAAGCGCTGTTCCTGCGGCCGGATCATTCGTTTGTCGGCTACTTCATCGGCAGTCCGGGAATGAATCTGTGCCCCGTCGATCTCGATGCCGATGGCGTGAAAATCGGCTCGCAGCGCCTGCAACTCGATGCGAACACGCTCGCCACGCTCAAGCATGCGAACGGCACGCTGACCCTCGGCATCCGCCCCGAGTTCGTGCGCCTCGCCGGCAGTGGCGAGGCCGGCACGGTGAAGGCGCAACTGCTGCGCACGCAACAACTCGGCAACTACCAGCTGGTCACCGCGCAATGCGACGGCAATGTGTTCAAGGCGAAGGTGGACCCTCATGTTCAGTTGAATGAAGGTCCGCTCTGGCTGCGCCTCGCCGCGCCCGAAACCGTGTTCTTCGCCAACGACGAAAGGATCGCACGATGAACAAGCCCATCAACCAGAAGGCGTGGCTGCTGGTCGTGCCGGTTTTCATCTGCGTCGCGTTCTCCGCGATCCTGCCGCTGATGACCGTGGTCAACTATTCGGTGCAGGACATCATCAGCCCGACGCAGCATGTGTTCGTCGGCACCGAGTGGTTCCGCGCGATCATGAACGACGGCGATCTGCGCGGCGCGCTCGGCCGGCAGATCATCTTTTCCGCGTGCGTGCTGCTGTTCGAGATTCCACTCGGCGTCGGCCTTGCGCTGGCGATGCCGGCTTCAGGCTGGCGCGCGTCGGCGGCGCTCGTCGTGCTGGCGATGCCCTTGCTGATTCCATGGAACGTGGTCGGCACCATCTGGCAGATCTTCGGCCGCCCGGATATCGGCCTGCTCGGTTACGTGCTCAACGCCTCGGGCATCGAATACAACTACACGGCCAGCCCCACCGCCGCGTGGGTTACCGTGCTCGTGATGGACATCTGGCACTGGACGCCGCTCGTCGCCCTGCTCTGTTACGCCGGTCTGCGCGCGATTCCCGACGCGTTCTATCAGGCCGCCGAAATCGACGGCGCGAGCCGCTTCGCCGTGTTTCGCTACATCGAGTTGCCGAAGATGCGCGGCGTGCTGATGATCGCCGTGCTGCTGCGCTTCATGGACAGCTTCATGATCTACACCGAGCCCTTCGTGCTGACAGGCGGCGGCCCCGGCGATTCCACCACGTTCCTGAGCCAGTATCTGACGCAAAAGGCGGTCGGCCAATTCGATCTCGGCCCGGCCGCGGCGTTCTCGCTGATCTATTTCCTGATCATCCTGCTGCTGTGTTTCATTCTTTATAACTGGATGGAGCGCGTCGGCAAGGGCGGCCCGGCGACCACGGGCACCCCGGGCACGCCAGGCGCCATGGGAGACGACAATGCGCAATGACCGCCGCTGGACACGCACCCTGGTGCTCCTCGTCTACATCCTGTTCGCGCTGATTCCGCTCTACTGGATGCTGTCGATCTCGCTGCGCACGAACGAGGAAACGATGTCGGCTTTCGCCATCTGGCCGCATCTCGTGACCTTCGATAACTACAAGGTGATCTTCACCGATCCCTCGTGGTACTGGGGCTACATCAATTCGATCATCTATGTGCTGATGAACACGGTGATGTCGGTGCTGGTCGCGCTGCCCGCCGCGTATGCGTTCTCGCGCTATCGCTTTCTCGGCGACAAGCACATGTTCTTCTGGCTGCTCACCAACCGCATGACGCCGCCCGCCGTGTTCCTGCTGCCGTTCTTTCAACTCTATTCGAGCGTCGGCCTGATGGACACGTATATCGCCGTCGCGCTCGCTCACATGCTGTTCAACGTGCCGCTCGCGGTGTGGATTCTGGAAGGCTTCATGTCCGGCGTATCGCGTGAAATCGACGAGACCGCTTATATCGACGGCTATACGTTTCCTGCGTTCTTCGTGAAGATTTTCCTGCCGCTGATCAAATCGGGCGTCGGCGTGACGGCGTTCTTCTGCTTCATGTTCAGTTGGGTCGAGCTGCTGCTCGCGCGCACGCTGACCACCGTCAACGCGAAACCGATCGCCGCCGTGATGACGCGCACGGTGTCGGCGGCCGGCATGGACTGGGGCGTGCTGTCGGCGGCGGGTGTGCTTACCATCGTGCCGGGCGCGCTGGTGATCTACTTCGTGCGCAACTACATCGCCAAGGGCTTCGCGATGGGGAGAGTGTGATGCTGACGTGGATGTACTGGACACCCGAGGTGGCGATCTTCTTCGGCTGCGTCGTGCTGATGCTGGCCGGCATGACCGTGTGGGAACTCCGTTCGCCCACCATCGAACGCAAGGGTTTTCTGCCGATCGCCACCACGCGCGGCGACCGGCTGTTCATCGGCCTCCTGACGGCCGCGTACATCAATCTCGCGTGGATCGGCATCAGCGCCGAAGGCGCGAACGCGTGGCCCGGCTTCGCGGCCTCGATGCTCGTGCTTCTCGCGATCATGTGGAAAGGCTGACGCTGCCGCGCAACTGAAAACACCGGCTCCCGTTGATGCCCCGGGCGGGCGCAGGAAGATGATCCAAGGGGTGTGGAGACACAGGAGAAGACCATGCAACAGAGGAGACGGATCGTCGCGCTCGCGGTCGCGGGCATCGTCGCGGGGGCCTTTGCGAACCACGCGGCGTTGGCCGGCATGCCTGAGGCGCAGAAATGGGTCGACAGTGAATTCCAGCCCAGCACGCTTTCGAAGCAGCAGCAGATGGACGAAATGAAGTGGTTCGTCGATACCGCCGCGAAACTGAAATCGCAGGGCGTCAAGGAGATTCATGTGGTGTCGGAAACGATCGACACGCACATGTACGAATCGAAAACGCTGGCAAAGGCGTTCACCGAAATCACCGGCATTCAGGTGAAGCACGACATCATCCAGGAAGGCGACGTCGTCGAAAAGCTGCAGACATCGATGCAATCCGGCCAAAGCATTTATGACGGCTGGATCTCCGATTCGGATCTGATCGGCACGCACTACCGCTACGGCGTGATCGTGCCGCTGTCCGACTATATGGCGGGCGAAGGCAAGCCGTACACGAACCCCGGCCTCGATCTGAAGGACTTCATCGGCACGAGCTTTACGACGGCGCCCGACAAGAAGCTCTATCAGTTGCCCGACCAGCAGTTCGCGAACCTCTACTGGTTCCGCGCCGACTGGTTCGCGCGCAAGGATCTGCAGGACAAGTTCAAGGCGAAATACGGCTACGATCTCGGCGTGCCCGTGAACTGGTCCGCATATGAAGACATCGCCGACTTCTTCACGAACGAGGTGAAGACGATCGACGGCGAGAAGGTCTATGGGCACATGGACTACGGCAAGAAAGATCCGTCGCTGGGTTGGCGCTTCACCGATGCATGGCTCTCGATGGCGGGGGAAGCCGACAAAGGCATTCCGAACGGCATGCCGGTCGACGAATGGGGGATTCGCGTGACGCCGGATGGGTGTCATCCGGTCGGGGCGTCGGTCTCGCGCGGCGGCGGCACGAACAGCCCGGCCGCCGTCTTCGCGACGACGAAGTACATCGACTGGCTGAAGAAATACGCGCCGCCGGAGGCATCGGGCATGACGTTCAGCGAAGCGGGTCCGGTGCCGGCGCAAGGCAAGATCGCGCAGCAGGTCTTCTGGTACAGCGCGTTCACGGCATCGATGCTCAAGCCCGGCAACGTGACCAATCCGGACGGCACGCCGAAGTGGCGCATGGCGCCGTCGCCGCACGGTCCGTACTGGAAGGACGGCATGCAGAACGGCTACCAGGACGTCGGCTCGTGGACCTTCTTCAAGTCGACGCCGCCCAACCAGCGCGCCGCCGCGTGGCTGTATGCGCAGTTCGTGACGTCCAAGAGCGTGTCGCTGAAAAAGTCGATCACCGGTCTCACGTTCATCCGCGATTCCGACATTCATAGCGACTACTTCACGAAAAACGCGGACAAGTACGGCGGTTTGATCGAGTTCTACCGCAGCCCGGCGCGTGTCGCGTGGACGCCGACCGGCAACAACGTGCCGGACTATCCGAAGATGGCGCAACTGTGGTGGAAGAACGTCGCGACGGCGGTGGCGGGCGAGAAGACGCCGCAAGCCGCGATGGACAACCTGGCGAAGGAAATGGACCAGGTGCTGAGCCGGTTGCAGCGCGCGGGGATGAAGGTGTGCGCGCCTCAGTTGAATGCGGAAAGCGATCCGTCGAAGTGGCTATCCGATCAGCACGCGCCGTGGAAGAAGCTCGCTGACGAGAAGCCTAAGGGCGAAACGGTCAAGTACGACCAGTTGCTGTCGGCGTGGAAGGCAGGCAAGGTGCGGTAACTGAGCGGCCGTATGGCGGGAAGGGTTGAAGCGGGCGGCACTTTGGGTGCCGCCTTTTTTTGCTGCGGCGAATGATTGCTTCGAATACGACGCTAAGCCACGTTAGCTCAATGCCACGCAACCGGGCCGGATCAACCCGCATACCGCGGCTCCGGCAAACCACGCACGCCGAGCCCCGAAACAGCAAACAGCCCGCCCTTGTCTTTCTCCTTCTGCGGAATCCCCCACATCGGGCGCCCCATCGTCGTGACGTACAGCACGTCGAGATTCGGATCGCCGAACATCACGCTCGTCAGATTGCGCACGGGAAACGGCACGACGCGGTCCAAACGCCCGTCCGGCGCGAAGCGCAGGATGCGTCCGCCGAATACGAGCGCGCTCCACACAAAGCCTTCTTCGTCGACAGTCGCGCCGTCGAAGGTGCCGGCCATTTCGCGCGCCGACGCGAATACACGCCGGTTCGCCACCGCGCCGGTCTCGATGTCGTAGTCGTACGCGTACATCAGTTTTTCGTAGGTATCGGTGAAATACAGCGTGCGATTGTCCGGGCTCCAGCAGGGTCCGTTCGAACAACTGATGCCGCCGTCGAGCCGCGTCACCGATCCATCCGTATCGAGCCGGTACAATGCGCCGCTGCGGGTCGGGCGCTGGCCGCGATCCGCGTCGTAGCGGTCGTGATCGTAGGCCATCGTGCCGGCGATGAAGCGGCCGCGCCGGTCGACCTTGCCGTCGTTAAAGCGCGTCTCGGGTTCGTCGCGCTCCGGGTCGGCGATCAGCCGCACGGTCTGCGCATCGAAGTCGTAGAAATGCAGACCGTTAGCCAGCGCGATCACCGCACCGCCCTGCTCTCTCAGCGCCATCGAGCCGATATGCGTCGGCACGAAGTAGCGCCGCACATCGCTGCCGTCGGCACGGCAACTCGCGATTTCGGCGGCGGTGCTGTCGATCCAGTACAGTCGCTGCTCGGCGACGTCCCATAACGGACCTTCTCCGAGATGATTATTTGCATCGACCAGCAGACGAGTTTCGATCATCGTTGTCTCCCAGGGTTGTCGATTGCCGACCGCATGCACGCACGACAGGCGGTGGTCGTTCAGTGATGCCAGGTTTCCTCAAAGCTCGCTGGTTCTCTTGCGGTGCGCGAGCAGCGCCATCAACTGCCGGTCGCGCCAGCGGCTGCGCTCCTCGATCTGCGTGACCGGCAACGCTTCGCGCCGCTCCGCGTCGAGCGCCGCAATCGTTTCGGGCGACCAGTCGAACGGTTCCGACTCCGCCGCGATCGCGCGATACGTGCCGCCGTAGCGCGCGCAGTAATCCGTCACGCCGCCCGGCGCGTTGAGGTCGATCGTCTCGAACGGACCCATGAACGACCAGCGCATGCCGAGACCATCGCGCATCACGCTGTCGAGGTCGGCCGCGGACGCATAACCGCGTGCATACAGGTTCATCGCTTCACCGAGCAGCGCGCCTTGCAGACGGTTCAACAGAAAGCCCGATATTTCCCGGCGCACCAGCACCGCCGTCTGACCCACGCCGGTGTAGAACGCGCGGGCACGCTGCATCGTTTCATCGGAGGTCCACGGCGCACCGCACAGCTCGACGAGCGGCACCAACGACGGCGGATTCACCGGATGCGCGACCAGGCACCGCGCGCGCCCCGCAAGCCCTTCGGTAAACGACGACGCGGGCAGGCCCGACGTCGAACTGGCAAGCAGCGCATCCGCCGGTGCAAGCCGGTCCAGCTCCGCGTACATCGCGCGCTTCGCGTTCACTACTTCCGCAATGTTTTCCTGCACGAGCGTTACGCCGTCCACGGCCTCGGCGAGCGCGGCAACCGTCGTGATTCGCGCGACCACATCGGCCGGCGACTCATCGAGCAAGCCGAATTCCTTGAGATCGTCGACGCTATTGCGCAGTTGCGGCAGCGCGGCGTCGAGCGCGGCAGGGTCGGCGTCGTGCAGACGCACAGCGAGACCCGCGCGCGCAAACACGATCGCCCACGCGCAGCCGATCCGGCCCGCGCCGATCACGGCAACACTTTCGCTCATGACGTTCCCTCGATCACTCGTTCTTGCATTGTTCGCCACTGTGGTTCTCCCAAGGTTTGCTCGCTGCGCGTGTGCATCACGCCTTCTTGTCGCGCAGCGTGATAACCGCGGCCAGCACAACCAGCCCGTTGATGATGTCGCGTACCGCCGGCGGCACGGTGGTGCCGGCCAGCAGCGTGCCGAGCGCGGTCAGCAGCAATGCGCCGCCGAACACGCCGAGATAATGCCCGCGCCCACCGGTAATCAGCGCGCCGCCCACCACGACGATTGCAATGGACGGCAACAGATATGGGTCGCCCATGCCGAGAAACGCCTGATTGCTGAAGCCAGCGAGCAACAGCCCGACCAGCGCGGAACAAAGACCCGAGAGACAGTACACCGCGATCAGCGTCGCGCCGACCCGCACACCGGATAGTTTCGCGGCGACCGGTGAATTGCCGACCGCGGTCACGCGGCGGCCGAACGGCGTTCTGTGCAACAACAGCAACGCGAAGGCAAGAAACAGCGGTACGCACCATGCCGCCGGCGATAGCGGCCCGAGCCGGCCGTTCGTGAACGCGCTCAATACCGGCGGCGCCCATCCTTGCGGCGACCCGTTGCAATAGATCAACGTGACTCCTTGCAGCAAGCCGTTCGCCGCCAGCGTGACGACGATCGGCGGCAGTCCGAGCGCCACCACGCCAAGCCCGTTGAAGAGCCCGATCAGCACGCCGACCGCCAGCACGAGCGGTATCGCCCACATTGCGTCGACGTTGACGCCGCGCGTGAGTCCGGTCAGCAGCACGCCGGACATCGTGATCAGCCACGGCACGGACAGATCGAGCCCGCCCGTGAGGATCACCGCGCCCTGCCCGAGGCCGAGAATCGCGAGGAACAAAGTCAGCGTGAGCAGACTGCTCGTGAAGTTCGCGCTCACCAGAACACGCGGCCCATATACGACGGCCGTCACGGCCAGCACGGCGACGAACAGCACGTAAGCCGGCACGATGTACTTGACCCATTCGCGGTTTCGCTCGACCCAGTCGCCGAGCAAATTGCCCTTGAGTTCGGTGTTTTCAACATGCCGATAGTCGCGCACCTCGAACGCAACCTGCCGCGCGCGAACGTTGCGGGCCCGCGAACCGGTGCGCCACGCATGCACGCATTGCGCGAGATAACGCGCCGTATGATGCGCGGCCGACTGCCGTCCGATCGACGAACCGAGGACGGCGAGAATCAGGATCACGGCTTCGGCAATCGTCGTGAAGAACGCGGACACGTTCAGCACGAGCAGGATGTTGACGGTGATCATCAGCGTCATCGCGGCGAGCACGGTGCCAACGCAACCGCCGCGTCCGCCGCCGAGCAGCGTGCCGCCGAGCACGACCGCCGTGAACATCGAGAGCAGCAACGGCCGGCCGACGAGCGGGTCCGCCGAGCCCGTTTGCGCCGACACGTAAAGCCCTGCGAGCGCATAGAAAGCGCCGGCGAGCGCGTAAGTCGCGATCCGGTAACCCGTCACCGGCACGCCGTTCGCGCGGGCGCTGTCCGGATCGCTGCCGAGTGCGTAAATGCCGACGCCGAAGCGCGTCTGCCGGATCAGCCACCACGCGATCAACGCGGCAAGCAGAACACCGGCGGACATCGGCAGCCGCTCGGGAATCAGGTCCGACGTCACGAAGTTGACGAACGCATCGCCGACGCTGCCGCCCGGCTTGTTCTGAATCAGCAGCGTGAGCCCCTGCACCATGAACATCGTCGCCAGCGTCACGACGATCGACTGAAGCCGGAACCACGCGATCAGCGCGCCGTTGATCAAGCCAATGCTCGCACCGATCGCCACGATCAACGCGACGCCACCCCATTGCTCGAGCGGCGAGCCCGCCACGAAGCGAACCGCCAGCACGTTGGAGAGCGATACGACTGCCGACGCGGACAGATCGAAGCCGCCCGTCAGGATCACAATTGTCTGGCCGATCGACGCGAGCGCGAGCGTCGTCGCGCTGGAAATCACCGAGCCGATGTCGTAAAGACCCACGGGCGTCGCCGAAAGCGAGACCCACGCGGCGACCATCGCCAACAATGCAACGAATGCGATGATCATGCCGCGATAACGGTCGAGACGCGCGCCGAGCGCGCGGCCCGCGCCGTGCTGCCCGGCTTCGCTATCGGCGGATACGACTGGATGGTTCATGATGGTCTTCACTGCTGTGTCCTCAACGCTGTGAATCAGTGAATCGAGGCCGCAAAAAACACGCTCGCGTGTTAGCTAGCGAGCATCTTGCGCATCACGTTTTCCTCGGTCAGCGTGTCGCCCGCGAGCGCGGCGACATTGCGTCCGCGGTAGACGACCGACACGCGGTCGCACACGTTGACGAGTTCCGGCACGTCGGTCGAATAAAACAGCACCGCGCCGCCGGCCTTCGCGAATTCGCGCATCAACACGAAAATCTGATGTTTGGTGCCGACGTCGATGCCGCGCGTCGGATCGAACATCAGCCATACGCGGCTTTGCGTGAGCAGCCATTTCGCCATCGCTATCTTCTGCTGGTTACCACCGGAAAACGACAGGCACGGTTTGTACACGGCGCGCGGATTCACTTCCATCTGCGCGAGCGCGCGTTCGATCGCGGGACGTTCGCGCTTGCGGTCGATCAGCCCGAAGCGCGTGAAGCGTCCAATGACAGGCAGCGATACGTTGTCGCCGCCCGGCAGCCGCAGGAACAGTCCCTCGGTCTTGCGGTCTTCCGGCAGGAAACTGGTCGATACGCCGCTCTTGAGCGAATCGGCGGTGGACGTCAACGTGACCTTCCTGCCGTCGATGCGAATCTCGCCCGCGTCGATGAACTCCGCGCCGAACAGCGCCTGAAACAGCTCGCGCTGACCCATGCCCTGCAATGCCGCAATGCCGTGAATCTCGCCCGCCTGCAGAGTCAAATCCATTCCATTCACCACGCCGTCGATGCGGATGCCGGCCGCCTCCAGCGCGGGCACAGGCGGCGACGGTGGCGGCGGCGCTGTCTCCTTCGGCGGATACTTCGCGTCGAGCGAACGGCCGATCACGAGCCGGATCACTTCGTCATCCGATATATCCGCCGTATCGAATGCGCCGACGTCGCGGCCATTGCGGTAAATCGTCATGCTATCGCAGAACTCACGCACCTCCTGCATGCGGTGCGTGATGAACACGAACGTGACGCCACGCGCCTTCAGTTCCTCGATCCGTCTTGCCAACCACGCGACGTCGCGGCCCGACAGCGCGGAGGTCGGTTCATCGAGCAGCAGCACGTCGGGCTCGCGGATGATCGCCTTCGCGATCTCGATCTTCTGTCTGACCGGCAGCGCGAGATCGCCAACGAATGCGCCCGGCCGCACATCGGTTAACTCGAGGCGTTCGAGCCATTGCGCGGTCAGCCGTTGCGCTTCGCCGCGCCGGATGCGGCCGAACCAGCCGGTCGGCTCATACGACATCAGCAGATTCTGCGCGACGGTCAGGTCGCGCACCAGCGTCATTTCCTGGAACGCGGTCTGCACGCCCGCGCGATGCGCGTCCTTCGGGCCGCGCATGTGCACTTCGCCGCCCATGATCGAAATCCGTCCGGCGTCCGGCCGAAGCAGTCCGGACAGCAGCTTGACCGTGGTCGACTTGCCCGCGCCGTTCTCGCCGAGCAGCGCGTGCACCGCGCCTCGGCGCACGTGGAACGATGCGCCGTCGAGCGCGACCGTCGCCGCGAAACGCTTGCTGACGTTCGACAGTTCGACCGCGTAGCCGCCTGGCGTCGCTGTCATCTCGCTTGTCGTCCCGCTATTCATCGGCGTTCTCCTGTTGGTGGGATTCAACGAGCCGCGTCAGTCAGGCTTGCCGCTTAGCGCCGCGTTGAAACCCACTTCCTTCGTCTCATCCGAATAGATGTCGGCGAACCAGCCCGGCGGCACCTTGTCCGGCGGGAACGCGCTGCAGCCCGCCTTGAGTTCGTCGATCGAGCCGGTCGCGCACAGCTTCGACTGCGCCGTTTCGACGAGCGGCAGTTTCAAGGTCACGTGGCTCGGAAAGTCCTTGCCTTCGAGCTTGCCGACCGCGAGCTTCAGCGCATAGGCGCCCGAGTACGGCGGCGAGCCGTAAGAGATCGACCGGTAGCCGATCGCGCGATACGTGCCGTTGCCCTTCACCGAGCCCGGCGGCAGCATCTGGATACGATGGCCGTTCGACGATTCGCCCGCGCACGGGCGGATCTTGTCGTCGGCGATACCGGCTTCGAGCTGCATCGACGCCGCCGTGAAGCAGCCGACCTGCATCCACAGTCCGTCGATCTTGTCCCAACTGTTGGTCGCGAGAATCTTTGAGAGCTCCGTCTTGGCCGTGGCCTGGCTCCACATGCCGACGCCCTCCGCGACGACCTTGATGTCGGGGAACTTCGCGAACACCTGTTTGGCCGCTTCCGTGCGTTCGCGATCGACCGACGTGCCCGGCACGCCCGTGATCATCACGATGTTGCCCTTGCCCTTGATCGTCTTCGCGAGCCATTCGGCGGTGACGCGCCCCGCTTCATGCTGGTCGATCGTGATGTTGTGCGCGCAGGGCTCGGTCACTTCGCCGTCATAGGCGGCGACGATCACGCCCTTCGAGCACGCGTTCCTGATCGCGCGGTTGAGCGCCGTCGGCGAGATCGGATAGATGACGATCGCCTTCGCACCGGCTTGCACCATCGAGTTGATCTGCTGGATCTGTTTTTGCGCGTCGGTGCCGGCCACCTGCACTTCGAGATCGACCTTGTCGCGCAACGCCGGCGTCGCGGCCATCGCCTTGACCATGTTGGCGGCTTCGGTCTGCCAGTCGTTGCCCACATAGCTCATCGACAGAAATATCTTGTACTTGCCCGCCGCCGCGGCGGATCCCGGTGCGGCCAATGCGACGGCGCACGCGGCGCCTAGCATCAGATGGCCGGCCAGGCGCCCGGCACGACGAATCGACTGCGTGATACGGTTCATGTCTTCCTCCAAACGATCTATGTGTTTATTGGTGTTCGACGTGTGGCAAGCGGGCGGATGGCGGCAACGCCAGCCCCGCGGAACCGGGCACGACGTCGGGGTCATGACCGGGTACGACAAAATCGGCGATCTGCCGGATACGTTTGAGCGATGCGAGTTCGGCGGCCGTCTCGTGCACGATGCCGACCGGCACCGCGTCGACGATGTTCTCCATGCAGTTCGCGCAGTCGCCGGTGATCACGACAACACCATCGGCCGTATCGACCGCGATCGACTGGTGGCCTGGCGTATGACCGGGCGTCGGCACGACGCGCACGCCGGGGATGATGTCCGCGACGCCGTTGACGAACTGCCAGCGGAAATACGCGAGCGGTTCGCGGCCGAGCAGAAACTCCTGGTAGAACGTCGCTTGCGTCGGCAGCGGCCGGCCGGCGTATTCCCACTCGGCGTACTGCACCACGAAGCGTGCGTTGCGAAACAGCGTATTGCCGCCCGAGTGGTCGTAATGCAGGTGCGTGTTGATCACGATGTCGACCTCGTCCGCGCTCCAGCCGACGTATTCCTTCAGCGCGCGTTCGAGGCGCTCTTCCGGCGCCTGCTCGCAAGGGCACACGAAGCTGCTGACCCAGCCAGGATCGTGAATGCCGGTATCGACGACAATCTTTTTGCTGCCGCCGACAATCGCCGTCGACCACACCGGGATACGAATCGATTGCCCGAAGTAACGTCCGCACACCAGCGACGAATGATCGACGGTCAGCCAGCCGGTCGGCATCGCGACCACTTTCAGCGAAGACGGAGTCTGGTTCACGGTCTGCTCCTCGCCCGGTCAGAAATTGACTTCGCTCGCACCCTTCAGCCCGAGCAGCGCGCGCGCCTCGGCGGGCGTCGCGATTTCCAGCGACAGCCCTTCGATCACCTGACGGATTTTCACGACCTGCGCCGCGCTCGATTCGGCGAGCTTGCCCGCCGAAATCCACAGCGAGTCCTCGAGACCCACGCGCACGTTCGAACCTTGCGCGACGCCGAGTGTCGCGAGCGGAATCTGGTTACGTCCCGCGCCGAGGATCGACCACACATAGTCCTTGCCGAACAGGCGATCCGCCGTGCGACGCATGTGCATCAGATCCTCCGGATGCGCGCCGATGCCGCCGAGCAAACCGAACACGCTCTGCACGAAGAACGGCGGCTTCGCGAGATTGCGGTCGACGAAATGCGCGAGGTTATACAGATGCGAGATGTCGTAGCACTCGTACTCGAAGCGCGTGCCATTCGCGCCGCACGAGGTCAGGATGTATTCGATATCGGCGAACGTATTCTTGAAGACGAGATCGCGGCTGTTCTCCAGATGCTGGCGCTCCCACTCGTGTTCGAAATGCTTGAAGCGCTCGAGCATCGGATAGAGCCCGAAGTTCATCGAGCCCATGTTCAGCGACGCCACTTCCGGCTTGAAGTAATGCGCGGGCCGCAACCGCTCCTGCACCGTCATGTGCGGACTGCCGCCGCTCGTGATGTTGATCACCGCGTCGGTGTTAGCCTTGATTTGCGGCAGGAATTGCGAGAACACCGCCGGGTCCTGCGTGGGACGGCCATCGTTCGGATCGCGCGCATGCAAATGCAGAATCGCCGCGCCTTCCTTCGCGGCAGCGAGCGCGGCATCGGCAATCTGCTGCGGCGTCACCGGCAGATGCGGCGACATGGAAGGCGTATGGATCGCGCCGGTCGGCGCGCACGTGATGATGACTTTACGGGTAGTAGCCACGGAATGTGTCCTCTTGCAGTTCGTGAAATCGAAAATGCCGCCGGCGTCACAACACCTCGACGTTGCCGCACACCGAGATCGCCTGGCCCGAAATGCCGCTGCCGGCGGGCGAGCACAGAAAGAGCGCGGTTGCGGCGACTTCTTCCGGCGTCGTCATGCGGCGCAGGGAAATCTTCTGCAGATACTGCGCTTCCATGTCCTCGTAGCTGAGGCCGAGTTGCGCGGCGCGCGCGGCGATCACGCGTTGAATGCGCGGCCCGCGCACAATGCCCGGTTGGATCGCGTTGACCCGAATGCCTGCCGGTCCGAGTTCGATTGCGAGACTTTTCGTGAAGCCGACCACGGCCCACTTGGTCGCGGAATACGGCGTACGGTAGGCATAACCGAGGCGCCCCGCCACCGACGACATCGCGATGATCGAGCCGCCCTCGGGCGCCGCGCGCAGCATCGGCACCGCGCGGCGCGCGAAATAGAACTGCGCGTTCAGGTTGATCGCGACGGTGCGCTCCCATTCGGCGACGTCGAGTTCCTCCACGCCGCCTGTCGGACCCGCAATGCCCGCGTTGTTGACGAGCACGTCTAGACCGCCGAGCGTGTGCCCGACGTCTGCAAAAACGCGTGTGACCGCGTCCTGATCGGCCACGTCGGCGAGTGTCGCGCCGATAGCCGCGTTCTCAGGGTCCGCGCACAACGTGTCGAGTGTTTCCTGACTCGCGTCGCAAACATGAACCCGTGCGCCCGTCTCGACGAACGCGCGCGCAATCGAAAGCCCGATACCGGAGCCGCCGCCCGTTACGAGCACGCGCAAGCCGGCACGCGGCTGCAACATCTGCAAGACCGTCATTGTCTGTCGCCTCCATCCGTTGTTATGCGTGAGCCGCCTGTTGCGACGGCTTTGCTACGAAAACATCGTGTACCTGGAACTGCGTGCTGCCGCATGCCTAGCGAATCGCCCGCTTCGGTTCTGCTTCGGCCTGTGCCTGCAGACGTTCCCTCAAATCCTGCGCCGCCTCGCCGATGTCTTGCGCGATCCCCGCACGTGCGCCCGCTCCGTCGCGACGCCAGAGCGCGTCGATGATGATCCGGTGCGCGACCATCGAACGGCGCATGTGCGGCACGTCCGGTGCGACGAGGTTCAGGAACGGACCGATGCGCATCCACAGGTTCTGGATCGTCGCGAGTGTCAGCTCGCTGGCGCCATGCGTGTAAATGCTGGTGTGAAACGCAAAGTTGCTGCGCAGGTACTCGGATACCTCGCCGGCTTCGACATGCGCGTCCATCTCGTCGTAGATGCGCTGCACCGACTCCACGTGTACGTTCGTCATCCGCGCTGCGGCGCGTTCGGCGACGCAGCCTTCGAGCGCGATCCGCACGTCGCGGAGTTCTTCGAGCAGGTCCAGCGTCATGGGCGGCACCATCAGTGCGCGCCCTGGGCCGTCTATCAGCGCGCCCTCGGCTTGCAGTCTGGTAAGCGCGCCGCGAACCGGCATCGTCGACGAACCGACCGCCTCCGCGACGACCCGCAGGCTAAGCGGCTGCCCCGGCGCAAAACGGCCGCTCATGATCGCTTCGCGCAGTTGCAGATAGACCTTGCCCGCCATGGTTTCGCGCGCCACGGCTTCCAGCTCGGGCAGGCCATTGGCGGCTGAACGTGTTGCCAATTCGCGTCTCCGTTTTTCAAGCGATGTTGTGATGTGTGATCACAGTTTAGATAAGTGTGATCACACTACAAGGGCAAGTCAACGGAGATCGAGTAGGGGAATACGCCAGGGCGCGTTGGCTTATGCCGCACTGCGCGCGTTACCGAAGCCGGCAAGGGGTGCACCGAATACTGAATTAAGCGGAATCCCTGGATCACGAAGAAAGCGCGCGCAGTGTCACCCTGAACTTCGGCCGGTTCTCTGTCTTGCATTCGCCGTTGTCGTTGTCGTTGTGACCGCAACATGTTTCATCCGCTTAATTCGCACCATTTCACCTTGACATCTCACGCAGTCGCGACGCCCATGCGCTTTCGTTGTGTGGATATGGCTGCTGGCGTGCGCCCTGCATCGCAGCATGCGGCGTGTTACAAAAAATTCCCTGGCGGCGCAGTTCGTACGACCTAAATTCCTTTCCATTCTCCTGGCAGTTGTCGTTGGCGCAAATGAGACGCCAAGGCGGGCGAACGCCCATAAGCCAGGAAGGCAGACCGTGTTCGTACCGAAGTCCGTAGCCGGCGCGCTGACGGTGTCCAGCGCTAGCGGCCTGTAGCATTGAAGCGGCAGCAGAACTGACAAAAAAATGGCGAACAAGGTGGGCGCTTTCGAGACGTTATCGCTGGCGCATCCGCCGAGCCGAGCAATGCAAATATCCCCTTTTCAGGCTGCGTGGAAGCTGCCGCTCTCACTGTTACGGGTCGCATATAGAAGAGGAGTCTTTCATGCGACGCAACAAGTCTGTTCAATATCTCGCCGGAATTCCGCTGGCCGTCATTCTGGCGGCCAGCACGACAAGCTGGGGTGCGCCCACTCTGGTCTCGGGTGCCAGTCCATTTGCGAGCTGCAGCATTGGCGGGCCTGGCACAATCTATGTGAACGCGGAGGTCGAACCGTGGTTGGCCGTGAATCCCACTAATCCGTCCAACCTCATCGGTGTGTGGCAACAGGACCGGTGGTCGAACGGCGGCGCGCACGGGCTCGTGGCCGGCTTTTCGTTTGATGGCGGCCAGACCTGGAAGCAGACGACCCTGCCTTTCAGCGCCTGCGCCAATGGTCTTGGATATGAGCGTGCTTCCGACCCATGGGTATCCATCGGCCCGGATGGCACCGCCTACTCCGTGTCCATTTCATTTAACCAGTCCAACAACAGCAATGCCGTGGGCGCGGCCGTTTCCCGGGACGGTGGCCAGAGCTGGGGGAATCTGAGTGTTCTCATCGCCGACAATGAACCGACGCTGCAATTCTTCAACGACAAGGAATCGGTGACGGCGAATCCCATCAAGGCGGGTGTTGCCTATGCGGTCTGGGACCGGCTCGAACTGCCGAACGGCAACCCATATGCCAACTTGCATACCGCCGCCTTCAGGGGGCCGGCGATGTTCTCGAAGACCATCGACGGCGGTTTGACGTGGAGTTCGCCGTCAGTCATCGTGAACGTGCCGTCACGCCAGCAGACGATCGGCAATCAGATCGTGGTCAACTCGCAGGACGGCACGCTATATAACTTCTTCGATCTGATCAGCCCGCCATTCAGCAAAGCGGCCGGCAAGGTCGCGTTCATCAAATCGACCGACGACGGCGCCACATGGAGCAAACCTCAGATCATCGCGGGTCTGCAAACCGTCCCAGTCACGGACCCCAACACGGGACAGGCGGTGCGCACCGGCGACATCATCCCCGAACCGGCGATCGATCCGGCGACAGGGCAGCTCTATGTCGTCTGGCAGGACTCGCGTTTCAACGGCGGCCAGTACGACGAGATCGCACTGTCGACGTCGATGGATGGCGGGCAAACGTGGAGCGCGCCCATTCGCGTGAACACGCCCTCCGGAAGACCTGCGTTCAATCCGTCGGTTCGCGTCAATTCCGCCGGGACGGTTGCCGTCACGTACTACGATTTCCGCGACCTTGCGACAGGTAACACGTCGACGCTGCCGACAAACTACTGGCAAACGACGTCGAGCAACGGCGGGGCCAGTTTCGGCAGCGAATTGAAGCTGTCCGGCCCATTCGACATGATGACGGCGCCCGTAGCCGAAGGATTTTTCCTCGGTGACTATTCGGGCCTGGATGCAAGAGGCACGTCCTTCCTCTCGTTCTTCGTTCAAACGAACTCAGGCAACACGTCCAATCGCACGGATGTCTTTTTTGTTGCGCCGTAGCTCCCTGCGAGTTTAGCGAGGCCCCGACCGCCCAGATGCTGCTGGGCGGTCGGGGCTTTCGTTAACGCCGGCCGGAAAGAAAGCCACTTCGCCATCTATGCCATCATCCGGCATATCAACCGGAATAATGGAGATCAGGATGAACGGCAAATGGTTTTCGAGGTTCTCCAGCTACCTTTCCACAATGACAGGAAGGCCCGCCACCTTTACCGTGGCCGTCGGGCTGGTGGTCGCCTGGGCGTTGACCGGTCCGTTGTTTCACTTCAGCGACACATGGCAACTCGTGATCAACACATCGACCACGATCATCACGTTCCTGATGGTCTTCCTGATCCAGAACACGCAGAACCGCGATACGGCCGCCATGCAGATCAAGCTCGACGAACTGATCCGCGCGATGGAAGGCGCGCACAACGCGCTACTCGATCTCGAGGAACTCGAAGAAAAAGATCTGCGCCGTTTCCGCAGGCAGTACGAAAAACTGGCCGAGGAAGCGCGCTCCGCGCTGCGCGAAGGGGGCACCGACACCGATTCGCCGTTCATCGACAACAGGCATGACGATGACGATGACCGCCGAGGCAAGAAGGATCGCGACGGCAAGCCGGGCGCCGCGCCGCAACGCCGCTAGCCGAGGTGCCGAGCGGCTGCAACTGCGGTTGCGGTCGCGAGCGTGTCACCCGTTCTTCTATGGACAAGAGACATGGTCGCTCTTCGAGCCGACATAGATGCTGCCGACTTTGCATTTAGAACTGGACTTCGCGCCGTTGACCGTGAAGTGCGCATTGGCGGGCTGATGGCATCCTTTCGTCACTTCCAGCACGCAAGCCTGTGGCCCATCGATGATTTTCTTGAGCTCTGTGCTCTCGTTTCGCAGATATTCCGTCGCCGCCGTTTGCGTGTATTGCGCGACGTTGCTGTTCGCCTGGCTGTCCCAGCCGTCCTTGAATCGAATCGCCGCTTGACCGGGCGTGCTGGCGACAAGTAGTACAGAGAGAAGAAAAATAAACCTGAACATGTCGTTCTCCTAGGGTTGATCCGCCTTTATTGTCTTTCTGACCGCAGCGCGTATCCATAGAGCAAACGACATGTGGCGCACTGCCCATGCCGGGCGACACCATTCGACGGAGATTCAGGCACGTCGACCGGCCGTTCTCAGTCGAGCACAACCGGATCAATCTCATTGCCTGTCAAACCAAACCGCAACATGCGACGTCGATGATCTGCTGACCCAAGATAGAGCCGTAAGTACTGGTCAAAATTGTTCCTTAACCCGTGATTCGTCTTACTGAATGAAAACGCTCCTTTAGGAAACGAATAGCCGGCGATACGATCGTGTGCATGGGGCACCGCATCGACGAGTTCGTGGCCAACCCGGTCAGCAAGTATCCGGTTGCCAAGTGCGGTGCTGGCATATGCATCGATCCTGCCGGCGCAAAGCGCGTCGATTGCCTCACCCTGCCTATCGAAAGGTACTATCTGGCCGTCGGCCACGCCTGCTGATTGCGCAGCCTCGCGCTGCACCTGGCCGACGACAATGCCGAGACGGGCCGTATTGCATTTTGCAACTGACTCGTAGCTGTCCAACTTCATTGGATTGCCGGCTCGCACGAGAAAGCCGTCGGCGATCGCCCATACGGGCAAACTGAAGTCCACGCTGACCATGCGCTGCGGCGTAACGAAGAGCGGAACGTTCATATCCCAGAGCCCGTTTTCCACGCCGGGCAGTAGCTCAGCGAACGTCGTCAGACGATGCTCGACTTGTGCGACGCCGATGGCTCGTAAAACCACTTCGGCCAGCTCGATGTCCGCTCCCGTTGCCGAACCGCTGGCATCTGTCCAGCCGAACGGCGGTTCGTCAAGATATGCGATCGTCACCTTCATGGGTCAATCTCCTTACCAACGCGTTGACGCACTCAATCTACGTTGCCTGCCCGATTGCTTTACGGCGGCGATCAACTCGGCGGCCGCGGACGACGTCGTGTTTGCGAACGCATAGAACTGAACACGGGGCAGCGCCGGCATTCCATCGGACTTGCCGAGCACACGCAACTCGTCGCGCAACTGACTCTGCGCGACAGGAGTGACAGCAAAACCCGCATGTGCGGCGGACAAACAACCGGCCATGCTATTGCTCTCGAATACCAATCGCCATGGTTTGCGCGCACGAGTCAGCGCGGCAATGGCCGCTTCGCGATAGACACAAGGCTCCGGAAACACCGCAAGGAGCACTTCATCGTCGGAATCGAAAGCACTACCGGAATCGAATGCCCAAACCAGTTCCTCTTCCCACAGCAGCGTGCCGTTACCTGCCACGCGCGAGCATTGCTTGCCAAAGACAATATCGAAGCGGCGCCCCAAGTCCTTCACAAGGTCGGCCGTAATGCCGACTTTCAGTTCCACACGCGAGCCGGGGTGTCTGCGCCGGAACATCTGCAAGACATGCGGCAGCCACGTACCCGTAAAGTCCTCCGAAGCGCCAATGCGCAGACGCTCGGCGGCCGGCGGATTGCGCAGGCGGGCACGCAGCTCCTGTTCGAGATGGACGATATTACGCGCGTACGCGTAAAGCGTTTCACCCGCCGGGGTCAGCTTGAAGCTGCGAGTGGTTCGCGCAAGCAACCGCGTTCCGGCGGCCTGTTCGAGACGTTTGATATGGCCGCTGACCGCAGGCGCCGTCAGCGCCAGTTGCTCTGCCGCGAGCGCGAAACCACCCGTGTCCACGACCTCGAGAAAGGTGCGTAACAAAACGATGTCCAACCCGACTGTGCCCGTTTCCATGTTCAGCGCGGCTTCCGAATAGATTTCGAAACGTGAAGAATATCATCGAATTATTCATCAATTCCCTGCGCGAAATAGCTTACCGTTATCCCCTCGACATTGACCGAGGAGCGCACTCATGGAATATGCGTCTATTAGTACTTCACTGTTGAACATAGGCTATCTGCAGTGGAATCCAGTCGGGCAACGTACCGCCGTACTCGTGCATGGCTGGCCGGATTCTCCGGAAGGCTGGCGGCAAGTTGCCGCGCGCCTGGCCGATTCCGGCTATCGGGTCCTGTGCCCGGCTTTGCGAGGTTTCGGCCCTACGCGCTTCCTCAACGCGGAAACACCGCGCAGCGGTCAGCTTTCGGCGTTGGGACGCGACCTGCTCGAATTTGTCGATGCGCTGGGCTTACATGAGCCAGTACTGATCGGACATGATTGGGGCGCACGGGCCGTGGCCAATGCATGCGGCCTGCGCGAGCGCGCAGCGTCGCATCTGGTCATGCTCTCCGTTGGCTATGGCACGAACGATCCGCATCAGACGTTGAGCTACGAGCAAGCCCGCAACTACTGGTACCACTGGTTCATGGCGACGCCGCGAGGACAACACGCGATCGAACAGGATCGACGCGCGTTGACCCGTTTCATGTGGGATACGTGGTCGCCCGCCAACTGGTACGCGGAACACGACTACGAAGAGGCAGCCGCGGCGTTCGACAATCCCGACTGGGCCAGCGTCGTTCTGCATTCCTATCGTCATAGATGGGGTTTCTCACCCGGCGATGACCGATATGCGCAGGACGAAGCCGCGTTGAATCCCGCCCCCGTTCTATCGGTTCCCACACTGGTTCTGCATGGCGGTGCGGATACCTGCAATCATCCGAATAGCTCTAGCGGCAAGGAGAAATTCTTCAGCGGACGCTATCAGCGCACCGTACTCGATCTCGTCGGACACTTTCCGCAGCGAGAAGCACCGGACGAAGTGGCGCGTGCGATCCTGAACTTTTGTGATCCACGCCCAAGCCCAACGACTCGCTGACCGCTACAGCCGTGCGTAAGGCTGCGACAACGCCTTTGCCGAACGGATGAGGTCCTCCAGCATCGTCGCGCGCTTTTCCGGCGCGGTGTCGCGGCTCGTCATGAAGCAAAGCGCGGCGACTGCCACGCCCGAGCGGTCGCGAATGGGCGCCGCCATGCAGTATCGAAACGTATGCGAGAGCCCTTCGGTGCAGCAGTACCCCAGTTCGGCAGCGCGTTCGACGTCGCTTAGAAACTCCTCGAATTCGACGCGCCGATTATTGTCGAGGACGAAGTCTTCATCTGGAATCAACGCGCGAATCTCGTTCGCACGCAGGTGCGCGAGCAACAGGCGGCCCGTTGCGGTCCACGGAATCGGCACCTTCACACCGATGTCGGAACTGATGTTGAACGGCCGCGAGCTGTTTTCCGACAGCACCACCGTGTATTTGTTGCCTTCTAACATGCACAGTTGCGCGGTCTCGTCGTGGTTGCGGACCAGCGCGAGAATCGCCTGATGAGCACGGCTGATCAGATCGTTGTGTACTGCATAGTCGGAACCGTAATAATGCATCTCGCGGCCGAAAAACACACTACCGTCCGCAGCCGTTTCGAGCCATCCCGCTTCCGTGAGAATGGTGACGAGTTCGTAGATGCTCGAACGTGGCGCACCGGTCGCTTCAATCAACTCGCGCATCGTCATTGGACGCCGCGCGATATGCAACTGCTTGAGTATGCCGACGACGCGGTCAACTCCCCTCGCCCTCGATGATTCAGGTGCAGACATGCATTCGGCTCCGTCGGCGACAGGGTTGGTTAATGGTCGAGTACGCGATGCAGGAACTGGCGCGTGCGTTCGTTCTGCGGATTCACAAATATCTGCTCGGGAGCGCCCTGCTCCGCGATCACACCTTTATCCATGAACACGACACGGTCGGCGGTCTTGCGTGCAAAGCCCATTTCGTGTGTGACGACAACCATCGTCATGCCATCGCGCGCGAGTCCACGCATGACCTCCGTTACTTCGCCGACGAGTTCCGGATCGAGCGCGGACGTGGCTTCGTCGAAGAACATGATGCCCGGCTCGACCGCCAACGCCCTTGCGATCGCCACGCGCTGCTGCTGCCCGCCCGAAAGCTGGCTTGGATAATGATCGGCGCGATCGGCGAGACCTACGCGATCCAGCGCTTCAATCCCACGCTTGCGCGCATCCGCCGGGCTCATCTTGCGCGCCTTGATGAGCGCGAGCGTCACGTTGCCAAGCGCGGTCTTATGCGGAAACAGGTTGAACTGCTGAAACACCATGCCGACATGACCGCGAATTTCCCGCGCGCGGCGCGTGTCGTGCAGCGGCACTTCGTTGACCCAGACCTCGCCCGCATCGGCGGTTTCGAGACCGCTCATGATGCGCAGCACCGTGCTCTTTCCCGAACCTGAGGCTCCGATCAGCACGAGTACTTCTCCCGGATGCACATCGAGGTTGATACTCTTCAGAACCTGCGTGGCACCGAACGACTTGCTGACGCCGGCAAGATTGATGATCGGCTTCGACGTGATGGCACTGGTCATGACAACAGGCTCCTTCTTCGGTCATGGTGGCGCACCCACTGCGACAGTGGAAAGCACACAATGAAATACAGCACGGCGACTAGTCCATAGATTTCGACCGGCTTTCCAACCCGGTCGACGATGGCCTGGCCGCCGTGCATCAATTCCGACATGCCGATCATGCTGACGATCGACGTATCCTTGATGAGCGACAGATACTGGCCAATGAGCGGCGGCATGACGATCTTCCCGGTCTGCGGCAGGACCACCGAAAAGAAGGTCTGCGTCTTGCTGAGCCCGAGAATCTGCGACACCTCCCATTGCCCTTTAGGAACCGCCTCGATACCCGAGCGGAACACCTCGGCGATATAGGCGCCTTGATAAATGCTCAGGCCCAACGCTCCCGCCGCGAACACGTCGATCGCATAGCCGAAATACGACACGCCGAAATAAATGAACATCAGCGTGATCAGCACGGGCGTGCCGCGAAACAGTTCGGTGTAGAGCCGGGCAATGCGCGGCGTGCCCCACGGCCCGAATGAGCGCAATACGGCCGCGAGCAGCCCGATCAGCGTGCCGCCGACAATCGATGCCGCGGATAGCAGCAACGTCATCAGCAATCCCTGAAGCAGGATCGACAGGCTGGTCAACAGCAATTCGCTAGACATGTTCGATCTCCGGTTGAGGCGCTTACGTGCGATCGGCTTGTCGCGCGGTGAAGAGCGGCCGGCGCGCGCGCTTCTTCATGACGAGAGGCGGATGAAAAATCCGCGTGCCGATCTGACCCGCCGCCCACGAGAGCACGTTGCTCAGCACCAGATAGGCGGCCAGTGTGATCGAGAACGTTTGGATGTAGAGCAGCGTGCGCGCGTTGATGACCGTCGCGGTTCCGCTCAACTCCGGCAGCGCGATTGCGGATAGCAGCGACGTGCCGAGCAGAAGCTGGATCAGGTTGTTCACGATCGCCGGATAAACGGCGCGCGCCGCCTGCGGCAGAACGACCTCCATGAAAATTTGCGAAGGCTCCAGCCCGAGGATCGACGCCGCCTCCAACTGACCGCGCGGCACCGACTGGATGCCCGCGCGAAACACTTCAGCCAGATAAGCGCCGACGTTGACGCCCAGTGCGATCACGCCGGCCGTATACGCATTGAGCGTGATGCCGAGTGAAGGAAGGCCGAAAAATACAATGAAGATTTGCAGCAGCACCGGTGTGTTGCGAATCGCCTCGATATAGACACTCGCGATCATGCGCAACAGCCTGATGCGCGATGCGCTTGCGAGTGCCGTCAGCAAGCCGAGCAGCATCGCGATGGCGAAGGCCAGCAGTGTGACCTGGAGCGTCAGCCACGATGCGCGAACGAAGTCGTTCGAATAACCCGCGAGGGTCGCCCATTCATAGCTCATGGTTCCTCCGTCTCTCGCGCGGCGCTCGGCAACCGAGGATCAGTATTGCGGATTCAGCGGAAAGCGCGGCTCGGCGCCGAACCATTTCTTATAGAGTTGCGCGTTCATCTTCGACGCATTGATCTGGAACAGAAACAGGTTCAAATAGTTGAGCCAGACCTGATCGCCCGCCTTTACGCCAAATGCATTGTATTCGAGTGGAACCAGCGCTTCGTCGGTAACGGTCAGGCTCGGATCGAGCGATGCCTGATATGCGAGGAAGTTGTTGTCCTCGATCATCGCGTCGGCCTGGCCCTGCTTCACCGCGAGGATTGCGGCCTGCGAACTGTCGAATTCCTGGATCTTCACCTTCATATTCAGTGAGCGCACTTCGTCGCCGTTGGTCGAACCCTTGACGGTTGCAATCGTGCGATCCGCCATATCGTTAATGGACTTGATGCCGCTGCTCTTCTTCACGAGCAGCGCCTCGCTCGCCACCACGTAGGGATTGGTGAAGGCAATTTCCTTCGCCCGTTCGAGGTTGCGGGTGAAGTTGCAGAACACCACGTCGACCTTGCTGGTTTGCAGATTCGGAATGCGGTTGGCGCTCGTCGTATTCACGACTTCGAGCTTGACGCCCATCTGCTTCGCCAGTTCTTTCGCGAGATCGACGTCGTAGCCATCGGGCTGGCCATCCTTGTTGTAAAAGCCGAACGGCGCAAAAGTCAGACAATCGCCCACTCGCAACGTCCCGCGCTGAAGAACCTGTTTTAGCGTCGAATCGGCCGCGGTTCCTCCTTGATCCGGCGGGGCGACCTTCGTGCATCCGGCGAACACGAGCAGACCGGTCACAGCGAACAAACAGGCGAATCTGGCGCTTTCTCTGACAAATCTCATTTTGGGTTCCGATCGGAAGTAAAGAGTCGGTGCGATTGAAATCGGCGATGATCGTGCTCACGCGTAATTTTCCGATATACCGGAATACAATCCGACACAGCAGATAAAGCGCAGTGTTTCACGGAAAAAAAATCGTTGCAATGGGTACAAAGCGGAAATGCGGACGCTTTTCTCCCGCGTGATTAGCCGCTGCGGCGACGTGCTTTTGCTTTTCCCCGTCTTCCCGTTTCCTGGCGTTTGAGCGTGGAGAACATCGGCATTCGTTCCTGAATCCACCTGAGCAACTCGAGCGGACCCGGGGCGAGCGGCCTGTCGATCTTGGTCAGCACTCTGGCTTGCACGCCTTCAAACAACGGATGTGCAATAGGGATCGTTGTCAGTTCGCCGGTCGCGATCTCCCGGTACGCAGCAAATTCGCCGATGAGCGTCATGAAGTGATCCGCTGTGACGAAGCGCTTTAACGCGCTCAGCGAGTTCGTCGTCAACGTGGGGCGGATCGTGACGTTCTCGGCCACCTCCAGCATCTTCACGACATGGCCGATGCCGAACGTCGACGGCATCAATGCCAACGGATACGCGCGAAGATCGTCGATACTCGCCGGCCCTTTTCTTTTGACGAGCGGGTGATCGCTTCTCAGCAATAGCACGACAGGTTGAGGCGAGCTGGCGCGATACTCGATGCGCGGATGGGGCGGCGGATTGTACGCAAGCCCTATATGCGCCCGGCTTTCCGCAACGTCGTCGAGTATCGCCTCCACTGCCAGCGTGTCGAGGCCGATGTCCAGATTCGGATATTGCGCGCAGAACGGCGCCAGCACGTTGTCAACGAGCGTATCCACATAACCTTCGCTGACGGCCAGCTGGATATGGCCTTTCTGAAGACCTCGCAATGCGTGAAGCTGGTCTTCGAGCTTTTCCTGTTGCGAGCGATAGCCCTGCCAGAACTCGAGCAGATGAGCGGCGGCTTCCGTAGGCTTTACGCCTCGCGCCTGGCGCTCGAACAGTGTGGCGCCCAGTTCGTCTTCGAGCAGCTTGATCTGCCGCGTGATAACCGACGGCGACGTATTGATGTTCTCAGCGGCACCGCGAATGGTCCCGTGAGTCAGTACTTCGTGGAAGTACCGAAGGCGCTGTTGATTGATCTCTCGCATTTTATCGCTCCGACGCGGTTGCTTTAGCGTTGTTCACAGAGCAACGATATGTGAACTTAGTTGCTCTTGCTACCAGCACTTTACCCTGCCACCATGAAGTCATCTCAGGGAGGAATAGCCATGCCGAACCAGATCAATGCCCGTCGCCGTCGCCTGCTGGGGACGACAGTTGCAGGTTTCAGTTTGCTGGAATTGGGGCTGAGCGGACTCGTTCACGCGCAGTCGAGCGACATTGCACGCAGCACGAATACGGCAACACGTACTGCTTCGTTTGAAAACATTCGGCAGGTCAATGCCGGCACGCTCAATATCGGCTACGCGGAAGCGGGCCCCCGGAATGGGCCGGTCGTCATCCTGCTGCATGGATGGCCTTACGACATCTACAGTTTCGCTGAAGTCACCCCGTTGCTGGCGGCCGCCGGCTATCGGGTCATCGTGCCGTATCTGCGCGGCTACGGCTCGACGCGGTTTTTATCCGCGGATACGCCGCGCAACGGTCAGCAAGCGGTTGTCGCCGTCGACATCATTGCATTGATGGACGCGTTGAAAATCGACAAGGCCGTTTTTGGCGGCTTCGACTGGGGCGCGAGAACCGTGAACATCATCGCGGCGCAATGGCCCGAGCGATGCAAGGCCATGGTCTCGGTCAGCGGTTATCTGATCGGCAGCCAGGAGGCCAACAGGGCACCGCTTCCGCCGAAGGCCGAGCTCGCGTGGTGGTATCAGTTCTATTTCGCCACGGAGCGCGGCGCCGCGGGTTATGAAGCCAACCGCCACGACTTCAACAAACTGATCTGGCATACCGCGTCACCGAAATGGAATTTCGACGATGCGACTTTCGAACGCTCGGCTGAGTCGTTCAACAATCCGGACCACGTCGCGGTCGTCGTTCACAATTACCGCTGGCGCCTGGGCCTGATCAAGGGCGAGCCGCAATACGACGAGCTCGAAAAGCGCCTGGCGATGGCGCCGCCCATTTCCGTTCCGACCATCACACTGGAAGGCGACGCGAATGGCGCGCCGCATCCCGAACCCGCGGCGTACGCGAAAAAATTCACCGGCAAGTATCAGCACCGGAACATCGGCGGCGGTGTCGGGCACAACCTGCCGCAAGAAGCGCCGAAAGCCTTCGCCGAGGCGGTCATCGACGCCGCTCGCCTTTAACGGCTAACGATTGCCGTCAGCCCCCACCTCCGCGAGACGGCCGCGCAGAAACTCCAGAAACAGTTGCACGACCTTCGGCAACGTGCGGCCGACAAGCGTCTGCAACTCGATGCTGCGCGCGTCCATACCCCGGTCGCGGATCGGAATCATCGCCAGTTCGCCGCGCAGTTGCCGGTATCGAACCGTGACTTCTCCCGCGATCGAAATGGCGTCCGACGCAAGCGCAAAGTTGTGCAGCGACACGATGTAGTTGCTGACCATGACGGGCTCGATCACGAGGCGTTGCTGGCTCGACACAATGTCGAACACTTGCCGGATGGTCGTGCCGGTATCGGGCAACGCGAGAGGATAAGCGCTGAGTTGCGACAGCGACACCTGTTCGAAGCGCGCGAGCGGATGGCCGCGGCGCATCACCGCCATGACGGGCGCCGCCTGCCGGTGTTCGACCTTGATTTCGCTCTGCGGCGTCCTGCTGAACGTCACGCCGATGTCCGCTTCGCCCTCGCGCACGCGCCGCGTTACCTCGGCCGGCGCACTCACGGACAGTTGAAAAACCATGCCCGGATATTTCTCGCGAAAGTCCGAGATCGCCCGCGGCAAAAACTCGATCGCAAATCCCTCCGACGTCGCCACTCGCACCTGGCCACGCCGCAGACCTTGCAGCGCGTCGACGTCCTGCACGAGCCGGTCGGCTTCGAGCGCAGTGCGAAACGCGTAAGCGGCCAGCATTTCGCCCGCCGCGCTCGCGACCATGCCGCGCGGCCGGCGCTCGAACAGCGGCGTGCCGAGCGCCTGCTCGAGATGGGCGATCTGGCGGCTGATCGCCGAGCCGGCGACGTTCAGCCGCGTCGACGCTTCGCTGATCGAGCCGCATCGCACCACTTCGAGAAAATAGCGGAGCGAGGTTTCCTGAAGGTGGTGATGTTTCATCCTGGTCGCCCTGTGCCGCGGTTGCGATGCCGTTTCGGCAACGGAGATTTATTGTTTCGATAATAGTCGCAACAAAATTCGCCCATTAGTCTTCTCCTGTGATCGCATGACGTGAATCGTCGCGTCGTGGCGGCAACTTCTTCACAGGAGCTTGCAATGAATCGTCGTGCCGGACCCTTTCGCCTTGCGCTGCTCGCTGTTTGCCTGTCGGTTTCGCTGCACGCCCACGCGGGCAAGTCGAACGACACGCTCATTTACGCGTCCGACAGCGAGCCGGAGAACATCTCGCCCTATCACAACAATTTGCGCGAAGGCGTGATCGTCGCGCACATGGTGTGGGACACGCTGATCTACCGCGACCCCGCCAACGGCAGCTACAAACCCGAACTGGCCACCGCATGGAAATGGGAATCGCCGACCGCGCTGCTGGTCGATCTGCGCCGCGACGTGTCGTTCCAGAATGGCGATAAGTTCACCGCCGACGACGTCGTCTTCACGCTCAACTATGTGGTCTCGCCCGACTCGAAGGTCGTCACGCGGCAGAACACCGACTGGATCAAGAGCGCCGAGAAAGTCGGCGACTACCAGGTTCGCATCAACCTGAAGGCGCCGTTCCCGGCGGCGCTCGAATATCTCGCCGGCCCCACTCCCATCTATCCCGCGGCCTACTTCAAGAAGGTGGGCCTCGAAGGCTTCAGCAAGGCGCCGATCGGCACAGGCCCGTACAAGATCACGGCCGTCGCGCCAGGCGTCGGCGTGACGATGGTGAAGAACCCCGGTTACTTCAAAGGCAGCCCGCTCGGCACGCCGAAGATCGGCACGGTCAAGTTCGTCGTGATTCCCGATCCCGAAACGCGCTCGGCGCAACTGATGACCGGCGCGGTCGACTGGATCTGGCGCGTCCCGGCCGATCAGGCCGATTCGCTGAAGGCATCGCCGGATCTGACGGTGATCGGCGGCGAGACCATGCGCGTCGGCTATCTGTCGATGGATGCCGCCGGCACCTCGGCGCCGAACTCGCCGTTCAAGGACGCTCGCGTGCGCCAAGCGGTCAACTATGCGATCAACCGCGCCTCGCTCTCGAAGGACCTGGTGCGCGGCGGCAGCCAGCCGGTCTACGCGGCGTGCTTTCGCACGCAGTTCGGCTGCGATACGTCGGGGGTCGTCAAATACGAGTACAACCCCGCGAAAGCCCGCGAACTGCTGAAGGCCGCCGGTTATCCGAACGGCTTCGAAACAGATATCTATGCGTACCGCGAGCGTGAATACGCGGAGGCGCTGATCGGCGATCTGCGCAAGGTCGGCATCAACGCGCGGCTGCATTACCTGCAGTACGCCGCGCTGCGGACCGCGCAGCGCTCCGGCAAGACGCCGCTGACGTTCCAGGCGTGGGGTTCGTTCTCGGTCAACGACGCGTCCGCGTTCGTGAGCGTCTACTTCAAGGGCGGCCCCGACGACAGCGCGAAGGACCCGGCCGTCGCGAAGTGGCTCGATACCGCCGATACATCGAATGATCCGGCAATCCGCAAGGCGGATTACGCACAGGCACTCAACAGGATCAGCAAGGAAGCGTACTGGGCACCGCTCTTTTCCTACTCGACGAACTATGCGTTCACGTCGTCGCTGAACTTCAAGGCGTATCCGGACGAGCTGCCGCGCTTTTACGAGGCGAGCTGGAAGTAAGCCGCGCGCGGGTTTCGTCGACGCGCGGTTCCATTACCTTACTTTGCTGGAGCGCCCATGCTTGCCTACGTGCTTCGCCGGCTCGGCCTCGCGATCGCGGTCGCGCTGACCGTGTCGATTGTCAGCTTCGCCCTGCTCCACTTCTCCGGTGATCTGGCGACCGCGATCGCCGGACCGGAAGCGACCGCGGCGCAAGTCGACGCGTTGCGAGTGCAGTATGGGCTCGACCGTCCCGTGACCTCGCAGTATGTCGACTGGCTGTGGCATGCGGCTCATCTGGATTTTGGCCGCTCGTTTTTCTTCCAGTCGTCGGTGATGGATCTGATCGCCGAACGGCTGCCGATCACGCTGAAACTTGGCGGCATCGCGCTGCTGATCGCGGTGCTGGTCGCGATTCCGCTAGGGGTGATCGCCGCGCTCTACCGCGACAGCTGGATCGACCGGCTTGCGCTGCTGATCGCGGTGATCGGCCAGGCGATGCCGAGCTTCTGGTTCGGCCTCGCGCTGATACTGGTCTTCGCGGTCGGCCTCAAATGGTTGCCGGTCGCGGGCAATTCCAGCTGGCAGCACTTCGTCTTGCCGGCCATCGCGCTCGGCTACTACGCGACGCCGGCGATGATGCGGCTCACGCGAGCCGGAATGCTCGACGTGCTCGGCGCGGACTACATCCGCACCGCACGCGCCAAAGGTCTGAGTCCGGCGCGCGTCGTCTTCAAGCATGCGTTGCGTAATGCGCTGATTCCGGTGGTCGCGCTCGCCGCCGTCGAACTGGGCTTCATGCTCGGCGGTTCGGTGGTGATCGAATCGGTGTTCTCGTTGCAAGGTCTCGGCCAGCTCGCGTGGGACGCGATCGCCCGCAACGACTTTCCTGTCGTTCAGGCCGTGGTGTTGATCATCGCCATGTTCTATATCGCGCTGACTTTTCTCGCCGACGTCGCCAATGCGGCGCTCGACCCTCGCATCCGCACTCGCTAGGAACGGCTCATGTCATCGCATTCACACCTCCTGCCCGCGCTGCGCGTCGACACCGCTTCGGTGCCGCCGTGGCGCCGCGCGCTGCGCCGTGTGCTCGGCCAACACGGTCTGACGATCGGCGCGACGCTCGTCGCGATCATCGTCATGGCTGCTCTCTTCGCGCCGCTGCTCGCGCCGCACGATCCGTACGGCCAGGATCTGTCGCGCCGTCTGCTGCCGCCGGTCTGGCACGCCAAGGGCAGTTGGCTGCATGCGCTCGGCACCGACAAGCTCGGACGCGATTATCTGAGCCGCCTGCTGTACGGCGCGCGCGTGTCGCTGATGATCGGCGTGGCCGCGGCGGCGATCTCCGGCCTGATCGGCACGACACTCGGCGTGCTCGCCGGCTATTTCGGCGGCCGCGTCGACGGCCTGATCAGCTACGTCATCACGACACGGCTCGCGATGCCGGTCGTGCTGGTCGCGCTCGCCATGTCGTCGCTGATAGGCGGTTCGCTGAAGACCGTGATCCTGCTGCTCGGCCTGCTGCTGTGGGACCGCTTCGCGGTCGTATCGCGCTCCGTCACCCAACAGTTGCGCGACGCCGAATTCATCGCCGCGGCCAAGGCCGTGGGCGCATCGACGCGCTACATCCTGTTGCGCGAACTGCTGCCGAACATCGCGAGCGCGCTCATCGTCGTGGCAACGCTCGAAATGGCGCACGCGATCCTGCTCGAAGCCACGCTGTCGTTTCTCGGTCTCGGCGTGCCGCCGCCGATGCCGTCATGGGGGCTGATGATTGCCGAAGGCAAGGCGTACATGTTCTTCCAGCCGTGGGTGATTTTGATTCCGGGCACCGCGCTCGCGCTGCTGGTCCTCGCGATCAATCTGGTGGGCGACGGTATTCGTGATCTGACGACGCCCGACGGCCGGTAACGAGGAGACGCACGATGGACGTATTGCTCGATGTCAACAACCTGCAGGTCGATCTGCCGACGCCGAACGGCATGCTGCACGCGGTGCGCGGGATCGACTTCCGGATCGAACGCGGCGAGATGCTGTGTCTCGTCGGCGAATCCGGCTGCGGCAAATCGATGACCTCGCTCGCGCTGATGGGCCTGCTGCCGCGTCGCGCGACGCGGCGGGCGAACCGGCTCGTGTTCGACGGCATCGACTTGCAGACGCTCGACAACCGCGCGATGGGCAAGCTGCGCGGCAACCGCATCGCGATGATCTTCCAGGAGCCGATGACGTCGCTGAATCCGTCCTACACGCTCGGCAATCAGCTTTGCGAAGGACTGCTGCAACATCGCAAGGTGTCGACCCGGGAGGCGCGCGACCGCGCTGTCTATCTGCTCGAACGCACGGGCATCGCCAACGCCGCCGAGCGGCTCGGTCAGTATCCGCACCAGCTCTCCGGCGGCTTGCGCCAACGGGTCATGATCGCGATGGCGCTCATGTGCGAACCCGATCTGATCGTCGCCGACGAACCGACGACCGCGCTCGACGTGACGATCCAGGCGCAAATCCTGCGCATGCTGCGCGATCTGCAGCGCGAATTCGGCACCGCTGTGCTGTTCATCACACACGACCTCGGCGTGGTCGCGCGGATCGCCGATCGCGTCGCCGTGATGTACGCGGGACAGGTGGTCGAAACAGCGCCCGTCGGGCAACTCTTCGCTCGGCCGGATCATCCCTACACTCGCGGCCTGCTGAACAGCATTCCCGTGCGCGGCAAGACGGCGCCGGGAAGTCATCTCGACGCGATCCCCGGCGTCGTGCCTTCGCTCGTCGGCGAGATTAGCGGCTGCGCGTTTCGTAACCGCTGTTCGCTCGCCCGCGACGCCTGCGCGCAAACGCAGCCGTTCGTCGAAACGGAAAGCGGTCATCACGCCCGCTGCATGCTGGCCGAAGCATCCGCCGAGGAGGTGTTGCGATGAATGCCGTCATGCGCTCCGCTCCTGCTGCGTCAGCGGGCAACGACATCGCGCTCGAGTTGTGCGCGCTCAGCCGCACCTTCGAACTCGGCCGCGGCCTGTTTCGCGCGCCGCGGCTCTTCAAGGCCGTGGACGCCGTGTCGCTGCGGCTCTACCGCGGCGAGACACTCGGTCTCGTCGGCGAATCGGGATGCGGCAAGAGCACCCTTGCGAAGATGCTTCTCGGCCTGCTCGCGCCCACCACGGGCAGCGTGCTGATCGACGGCAAGCAGATCGATCCGCGCGCGTCGCTGCAAATGGCGCAAAAAATCCAGCCGATCTTCCAGGACCCGTATTCGTCGCTCAATCCGCGCAAGACCGTCGCGCAGATCGTCGGCCTGCCCTTGCTGCTGCACCGGCGCGGCACGCGTGCCGGCCAGGCCGCCGAAGTGAAACGGATGCTCGATCTCGTGGGCATGCCGGAACGCACGCACCGGCAGTATCCGAATCAATTGTCCGGCGGACAGCGGCAGCGCGTCGCCATCGCCCGCGCGTTGATTCTGCGGCCCGGCATTCTGGTCTGCGACGAACCGACTTCCGCGCTCGACGTCTCGGTGCAGGCACAAATTCTCAACCTGCTGCTCGACCTGAAGGCCGAGTTCGGCCTGAGCTATCTGTTCATCAGCCACGACCTGGGCGTGGTCGAACATCTCGCCGACCGCGTCGCCGTGATGTATCGCGGCAGCATCGTCGAACAGGCGAGCCGCGAGGAAATCTTCGCGAATCCACAGAATCCGTACACGCGGACCCTGCTGTCCTCCGTGCTGACGCCCGAGCCGGGCCTCGGCCTGCCCGAACTGAACCGCGACGCGCTCAACGCGGCCTGAACACCTACTTTTTTCCTGGAGATCGACACGATGAACCGCAGCCACGCCATCGACATGGCTACCTCCTATTTCGACGATGGCCGCTTCATGCACGTGCTGGCCGAACGCGTCGCGCTGCATACGGAAAGTCAGTTGGCGGCCAGCCGGCCGGCACTCTACGCGTATCTGCATGAGCAGATGGTGCCGGAACTCGAGGCGCTCGGGTTCACCTGGCGGATCGTCGACAACCCGATTCCCGACAAGAGCCCGTTTCTGATCGCCGAAAGAATCGAGGACCCGTCGGCGCTGACCGTGCTGACCTATGGACACGGCGACGTGGTCCCCGGTTATGACGCGCAGTGGCGCGCGGGGCTCGAACCGTGGCGTATCGTCGTCGACGGCGACCGCTGGTATGGACGCGGCACCGCCGACAACAAGGGGCAGCATACGATCAACCTCGCCGCGCTCGCGCAGGTGATCGATGCGCGCGGCGGCCGGCTCGGCTACAACGTCAAGGCGATCATCGAAATGGGCGAGGAAACCGGCTCGCCGGGTCTCGCCAGCGTGTGCACCGAACATCGCGAGGCGCTCGCGGCGGACCTGTTCGTCGCGTCGGACGGTCCGCGCGTGGCGGCATCGCGGCCCACGATCTTCCTCGGCTCGCGCGGCAATTTCAACTTCACGATGCGACTGGAATTGCGCGACGGTGCGCATCATTCGGGCAACTGGGGCGGCCTGCTGCGCAGCCCCGGCATCCGCCTCGCCAACGCGCTCGCCACGATGGTCGACGCGCACGGGCGGATTCTCGTCAAGACATTATTGCCGGAGTCGCTGCCGCAAAGCGTGCGCGACGCACTGCGCTCGATCGAGGTCGGCGGCGGTCCGAACGATCCGCAGATCGATCCCAACTGGGGCGAACCGGGACTTTCCCCCGTCGAACGGCTGATCGGCTGGAACGCGCTCGAAGTACTGGCGTTCAAAACCGGCAACCCCGAGTCGCCGGTCAATGCGATTCCGGGCTATGCGTTCGCGCACTGCCAGTTGCGCTATGTGGTCGGCAGCGATAGCGAGAACTTGCTGCGGCACATTCGCGAGCACCTCGACATGCACGGCTTCACCGACATCGAGGTAACAACAAGCGGCACGCAGATGCAGGCAACGCGGCTCGATCCAGACGATCCGTGGGTACGCTGGGGACTCGCCTCGATCGAAACGACGACAGGCGAACAGCCGGCGCTTCTGCCCAACCTGGGCGGCTCGCTGCCGAACGACGTGTTCGCGCAGATTCTCGGCCTGCCGACGCTGTGGGTGCCGCATTCGTATGCCGCCTGCTCCCAGCACGCGCCGAACGAGCATCTGCTGGGCAGCGTCGCGCGGCAGGCGCTGCAGATCATGGCCGGATTGTTCTGGGATCTGGCGGAACAGGGGGCGGCGATTCGTGATGCGCAGCGGGCTGGCGGGTTGTAGCGCATCGCTGCCGCGGCAAACGGTGAGCGCATCACCGGTTGCCGGGGTGCGACGTTACCAACGTCCAAACCGGTACGCCTGCTTCCGCGAAGGTCGCAAAACCGCAGTGCGGCCAAATCATCATATGTGAACTCGCGTTTCAGAAACGTATTAGGTGCCTAGCAAATCTCGACCTCATAGCCTACGCTTAAGCGAGCCGGCCTTTTTGGGGCGAGGGCATGCTCCATGCCCATCCCTACCCATCCATGCGCAGCCGACCCATTCTGACGAAGCAATTAACGGTTCGAAATCGTACGCTTTTGTTGTTTGAGAGGGTTGCGCCATCCCACTTTTCCACGCCTACTGCCGGGTGGACGAATGCCGCACTCCAGCGCTGAAATTCTTGAACAATAAGAAGCCAAGGAGACGCTCATGTCATACATCCGCATCCCAGGCGCCGTCTGCCTTCCTCTGCTTGCCATCGCATTCGGGTTTCCTGCCGCTTATGCCGCGGACGAAGTTCAAAACAGTTCGACTACCACGAACTCGCCGGTGCCATCAACGCTTCGGCCCGTAAGCCAGGATCAACTCGACAGGGCGGCCACGACAACGGCCGACTGGCTGCATTCGAATGGGTCCTACGCGCAGACGCGCTATTACCGCGGCGCGCAAATCAACAAGACGAACGTGTCGAAACTCAGGCCGGTATTCATATTCCAGACAGCCGTCAACGAGTCGATGGAAACCGCGCCGATCGTATCGAACGGCGTGATGTTCATTACGACTTCGTTCAACCATGTGTACGCCGTCGATGCGGTAACGGGCAAGGAGTACTGGCATTACAAGCACAAGATGGGCTCGGTCACGACATTTTGTTGCGGGCCCAACAACCGCGGCGTCGCAATATCCGGCGACCGGCTCTACATGGGCACCCTCGATGCGAAACTCGTCGCGCTCGACGCGAAAACCGGCAACGTGTTGTGGCAAAGTCAAATCGCCGATCCCGATCAGGGCTACTCGGAAACGATGGCGCCGGCGGTCGTCGACGGCAAGGTGCTGATCGGTACGAACGGCGGCGAATATGGCATTCGCGGTTTCGTCAAAGCGTTCGATGCGAATTCCGGTCAATTGCTGTGGACGTTCTATACGATTCCGGAAACCGGTCAGGAAGGCATGTGGGCCGCTAAAGACGCAACAGGGCGCGACGAGAAGCGCGACATCGAGGCGGAGAAAAAGCAACTGGCGGAGAAGGGGGGAGACTTCTACAAGACGCTCGGCGGCGGAGTCTGGATGACGCCCGCAATCGATCGGCAAACGCATACGGTGTTCTTCGTCGTCGGCAATCCGTCGCCGGACCTGTACGGCGCAATCCGGCCGGGAGACAACCTCTATACGGATTCGCTTGTCGCGATCGATCTGGACACCGGCAAATACAAGTGGCACTACCAGTATGTGCCGCATGACGTGTGGGACCTGGACGCAGTGAGCCCGCCGATTCTGATCGACGTGCGCGATACCGACGGCAAGATGATTCCGGGCGTGGTGCACGGCGGCAAGACCGGCCACGTGTATGTTCACGACCGCGCCACCGGACGGCTGATCCGCTTTTCGCAAGCGATGATTCCGCAAGAGAACATGTGGACGTTGCCGACAGCCGCCGGCGCACGGATGCTGCCAGGCGCGAACGGCGGGGTTGAGTGGTCGCCGATGGCGTTCGATCCGCGCACGCGTCTCGCCTATGCGGCCAATCTGCATCAGCCGATGACCTACCAGGTCGAGGAAGCCGCCTATCCCGGCGGCAGCAAGCTATGGCTGGGTGGCGCGTTCAAGGTGATCGCGTCCGAGCAGCAATCGGGCAAGCTGTCCGCCGTGAACGTCGACACAGGTAAGATCGCGTGGGACTTCAAAACCGAACAGCCGCTCATCGGCGGCGTGCTCGCGACGGCGGGAGGCCTCGTATTCAACGGCGAAGGCAACGGCCTGTTTCGCGCATTCGATTCCGCAACCGGCAAGAAGCTCTGGGAGTTCCAGTGCGGCGCCGGCGTCAATGCACCCGCTGTGTCGTACATGGTGCACGGCAAGCAGTACATTGCGGTCGCGGCGGGCGGCAATACACAGATCGACTTCAAGCGCGGCAACACCGTGCTCGTGTTCGCGCTGCCCTGATGCCGGCGATGTGGACAGCACGGGATCCGAGGCCGCGCTCGTGGACGGCCTTGCTGTGCGGTTGGCTCGCCGCCGCATGGCTGCCGTCGATCGCGCATGCCGACGCCGAGGCCGGCAAGGCGAAAGCACAAGTGTGCGTGGCTTGTCATGGGCCGATGGGCAATTCAACCACTGCGGACTATCCGATTCTTGCAGGTCAAACCGCGCGCTATATCTATCTGCAACTGAAAGACTTCAAGGAAGGACGGCGCAGCGACCCGCGCATGTCGCCGATGGCGGTCAATCTGTCGCGCGAGGACATGCAGGACCTCGCCGACTACTTCGCCGCGCAAAAGCTTGTGTCCGTTCCGGTCAAGGCAGACGGCGCCAGCATCGAAGCGGGAGGGAAGAAGTCTGCTGAGGCGTTGTGCACGATGTGCCACCTGGGCGGCTTTTCCGGTCAGAACGAGATTCCGCGCGTAGCCGGTCAACAGTATGCGTACATCGTCAAGCAATTGCAGGACTTCCGCTCGCACACGCGGACCAACGATGCAGGCAACATGGCGAGCGTGACGCGTAATCTGACCGACGACGACATCCGCAATCTGGCCGCGTACGTCAGCAATCTCCAGTAGCACGGAGCAGACACGATGAAAGAGACTGTCACACGATATATTGCGACTGTCGTTTTGCTTGCCGGCGCATTCGGCGCGTGTATGCCCGCGCATGCGCAAGGCGATGGAGAAACCAACCGGCAACTCCTGGCAGCCGCGAAAGACGGCGACCGGCAGTCGGTTCTCTCGGCACTCGAGCGCGGCGCGGCAGTGGACTCAATGAACCGTATCGGCGACACCGCGTTGATCACCGCGTGCAAAAAGGGCGATGCGGGCATGGCGCGCGCGCTGATCGAACGCGGCGCGAACGTCCAGCACGCAAGTGCGCCTGGTGTCACGCCATTGATGGCCGCGGCGTATGGCGGCTCCGATGAAATCGTCGCGCTCTTGCTGGCGCACGGCGCGGATCCTCTCGCTACGGATCGCGTCGGCAAGACCGCAATGGAGTACGCGGCCGGGCAGGGACAAACGAAGGTCGTGAGCCAGTTGCTCGATGCCGGGGTCGACGTGAATCGCACCTACAAGAACGATCTCACCGCGCTGATGTGGGCCGCCGGGTATGATCGCGCGGATACCGCCCGGCTGCTGCTCGCACGCGGCGCGAATCAAACGGTCAAGGACAACCGGGGAATGACGGCGAAAGATATCGCCGTGCAGACGAAATCGAATCAGGTTGCGCGTCTGCTGTCTGCCGGCTAGCGCGTTCAAACCCATATGTCGTTCAATGCCGCCCGGTCGTTCGCCGTATCGCCGGTATTGACAACACCACGCGGCTCGATGAGCAGAAGCTTGAGCTCGGACGCCGCGTACGGCTTGTGTTCAACGCCTTTCGGCACCACCGCCAACTCGCCCGCGCGGCATCGAGCCGGCGCA
>WNGR01000696.1_pt1 | contig 78666 bp, 74 predicted proteins | sample 5407581 | NCBI WGS metagenome assembly WNGR01 (sample SAMN13153383, study PRJNA577476) | soil metagenome | isolation source: 80 cm soil or saprolite under Garry oak tree replicate 2 | place: USA:California | collected 2016-06-15
TGACAAGTAGATAGACTCTTTTCGTATCTTTCCTTCTTCTTCTGTTTCTCTTCAGCCGTCAAATACATTGTCCTGTCGAAGAAGTGCCAGCTACCGGGAAGAGTGATTGTCATATTCAGCGTGGGGTTGTGGTATACATTTTCGCCTTCAATACTCCCTTTATTGTCCGGCATTTACTTTGGTTCCGGAGCCTGGGCAAGAAACGCCAAGGAAACAGAGAGAAAAGCCGTGTAGAACAGTCCGGAAAAGCTCATCTAACAGTCACTCTTGGGGAAATTGTACTATACGCCCCACAGCAACTCGGCAACTCCTGGAAAGTGGGGTACTCGGACACGTGCCCGTCACTGGCCAGAGACGGCGTCCATGTACCTTGCGCTGCGCGAGCACCATAGATTTTTGGTGACCCAACGGTGCCTGTTGGCGATCACACGAAAACGTAGTTTTTTGAACATTCGCCGGGAATCTGTCGTTTCCCATCGACCTGTTTGCCGGGGAAATCGCGCAACGAATCGCCCTCAGTAGCCGCAAACAGCGCAACTGCGCACCGGCGGCGTGATCGGGTGGCAACCATGATCCGTCACGCGAGCCCTGAGAAGTGATCGTTCGGCGCGTCCTGGGGCCTGGATGATGATCTTATCTCCCTCCAACTCCGGCGAGCGTTCAGAAAAATACGGATTCTGATGATCAATGACAACTCCATCGGTCTTTCGTTGTTTTTGCTAGCTCTGGTGATCATAACTTTGATTTTCCGCGATGTGGGGATTCCGCTCCCTTGAGATTGTCATGATTATTCCTAAGAACGACGAGTTGGAAAGCATCGAATGACAGAATACGTAAACGTTAGGGCTTCGGAAACCTTGGATCAGGGAGAGCTCGTGGCGTTTCTGAAGTCCCGATTCGCTGCGGCCATGAGGCCTGTGGGCCGAACCACAGTCGAAGGAACGGAGTGTGTTGAGGTTCGTGTATCCTCAAATTCTCCCGAATTCGAGGAAATCCGCAGATTTATCGTCGCACGAAGAAAGCAAGGGCTGCATGGGTTTTCCGACTTCACAATAGGATGGTACCTCCGGAAATATGCGAAGGTGGAGTTGCAGGAGGCAGAAGTTCTCCGGTTGACGATCCCCTCACATTTCGAGCCATCCGGGGAAGAATGCGGGACGATCTACGAGACTCTCTGTGATCACTGCAACTGGGGACGCCAGGTTTCAGACTTGATCCTCGACCTCCGCCGCGTACCTCAACACAAGGACATATCGGAAACTATTGCGTGGGTGGAGTGGGTTGTCTCTTCGAAGTTTGCTCGAACCTTCGCCGAAAAAAAGCTGACAGGAGCAGAATTCCGACCGATTTTCGATCTGAGGAATCCAACCAAGGAATCGAAGGAGTGGTCTCAACTGCGGGTCACCGGGAAGGCGGGTGTTTTGGCCGAGAAGACAGAGCTTGGCCGAGATCCTTTTAGCCCATCAGAAGTCAGTTGGCGATGTCCGCTTGGGCATGCCGTGGCCACGGAGTTTCTCTCTGAGGTCTACCTACACAGGAATGCGTGGGACGGTTCCGATATTGCAATCACTAGCGGGTTGTTCGGGCAGGGTCGGAATCTTCTCAGACCGACCCCGTTGATCATCATTTCGCAGCGCCTGTATCATGCGCTGCAAGAGGCACGGCTTACGGGCTTCTCCTATGAGGTTGCCCACCTGGTATGACACGGAGGCACGGTGCCTTCGGCACCGGGTGTGGCGACGGACACGCCACCCAGAAACCGCACCAACGTTTCCACGTAAGATCTTGAGGCCATCAGAGTGACACGCGACTTTCTCGAAGGACTTTGGGGTGAGGAAGTGATATCGTCCAGGTTCGCCATTCAAGCAGAGCGCGTTTAGTCGGGCTGCGCAACTTTCTAGCCATGACTATATGCGCTGGAACGGTTGCTTTCTGTAGCAGGTAGCGGGTTGGACCCAGGCGAAGTCTAGCGAGAGCACATCAATAAACTCTCGACGCGGAGGCGGCGATGGAAGAGCGGAATGTTCAGTCCCGACTCGATGCGATTGAAATGCAAGTCATACGTTTGGCGCGGTGGCTTAAATTGGCCATTTATGGGTGGCTGTTGACAGTGTTCGTGCTACTGCTGTCCGCATGGACATGGGAGCCCAAGGCGGCTCAAGAATCGAAGGCGCAAAAGGATGTACTTCGAGTTCATCAATTGGTCGTCGTGGACGAGAAGGGCATCGACCGAATTGTTATTGGTCCAGTGCCGGACCCACAGATGATGGGCAAGCGAGTGAAACGTCGTGCCCCGGGTACCGGAATTCAATTGAATGACGGGAGTGGCAATGAGCGAGCGGGAATCGCTCTTTTGGACGATGGCTCGGCCGTGGTAGGTATCGATGACCAGTCTGGCCGGGAACGCGCTCATTTGTACTTCATACCGACGCGAGGTGCTGGACTGTTGCTGCAAGACGGAAAAGAAATCGAGAAAATATCGCTTCTGATTCCCTTCGAAGGGGACCAGTCAGCCAGCCCGAAATTGGAGATGACGGACAAAGCGGGAAAGACTGTCTTTGTTATCCCCGTCCAGAAATAACAGCCGTTTGTTTTAGTTGCGCATATTTATTGAAGTCAATCGGCTCGTCCCATCTGATAAGTTCGCGTTATCGGAGCGCGAGTCTCTCAATAGGAAGCTCAGCCTGTGGCACGCTTGACACGAATTCGGTAAGAAAAGTTCTAAAATCGTCCCCTTGGGCGCGCCAGCTTTAGAATCGGTCCGAACAGGGCGAGTCTACCATGCGTACCGGGTAAGAGCTCACCACAGTAGCCTCACACCATAACTCTCGAATATGGCTTCGTTGCTGATGACTGGCATATTTTCCGCGTGAGACTGAGCCATCAGCATACGGTCGAACGGGTCTTTGTGCGGACCTGGCAGCAAGCCAGCTCGAATAGCATGTTCCGCAGAAATTGCCAGGAGTTCAAATCCTTCGCGTTCAATCTGGGCGGAGAAGTCCGATACGAGGTCCGTCGCCGTCGGCAATCTGCCCAGGCGGACTTTGGTCGCGATTTCCCAAGCCGAAGCTGCACTTACAACTAGCGTGTTCTTCGTTTCTGCGATGGCCTTTCGCGCAGTTCGCGTTAGCGCGGGATCGTCGGACAGCCACCAAAGCAGTGCATGCGTGTCGAGTAATAGGCGCAAGGCGAATTACTCCCAGCGTGAGAGTTCAGGCTCGGGAAGGGGCTCGAAAAAATCGGGACCAACGCGCAACTTGCCCTTCCACGATCCTGGTTGGCGTTTGCCCTTTATCTCGCCGATCGGAACGAGCCGAGCTACGGGCTTTGACCCTCGCGCGATGATCACTTCCTCGCCTTCACAAGCCTTCTTAATCAGGCGTGATAGGTTAGTCTTGGCTTGGTGAACGGTCACAACGCTCATCGTGGGTTCCTTAGCTAAGTTATCTTAGCTCAGCTAAGAAGCCAGTTCAACTTAGAATACTCGGAACCGATACGGCGTGCCTGCAGTGCTTGGACTCTGGCGCCTTGGTTCCAGAACCAGGCGGAGTCGCTCTGCCGTTGTCAAAGTTCCAGTCCAGCCGCAGGATTAGCAGGGCACAAAGATCGAGGACAGGCTGTTGCAAATGGCTAGAGTTCTGAAATCGTCTCCTAAGGCGCGCCACTTTCACCTGGTCCGGCCCGGACGCATGGGTGAAAAAACGCCGACACAGGCTTCAACGGAAGCAACAGCGCGACAATGATCAGCAGAAAAAGTCCAACCTTTAACTCTACTGCGCTGGCTGTGCCTGCCAACAGGTAGACCAAGGTATTCCAGATTCTCCCGAGTGGTGCCGGATTACTCGCTTGCTTTCGCCCGTGAGTGAGGAAAACCGCAAAAAAACAACCACAGGAATAGAAAAACTGCCAACTGCCCCATCAGCGCCGCATCTCGGAATCTCTGATTGAGTACCGAAGGATTTTGTTGGCGTTTTCCTTCTTCGAGCAATGGCACCCGCTGAGGCAGCCTAAAAAAGTCAGTCACTCTCCCCGGACATCCCTCTCGCTCCGGCAGGCAAGGGACGATCGACACAAGTCGACTCTGTCTCGAACGTTCTCCCATTCCCGAAACCGGGTGATAATTTGACATCGACGTTACATATTCCTGACATTTTCCGTCTGCTTTTTTCCTACGCTTGCGGTGCTCTTCCAGCTCGAGAGTCGGACCAAGGGAGGGAAATTGCGGGAACGAGGAAACGTCGGTGTGTCGCACGCCGGATCCCACTTACTGAGGGAACATACCATTTTCCGTTCCCATCCGAACAGAATTACAAACTTTACGGTTGCTACTTGAACTATGGCAGCGCTGTACCCCAACACGGCTCTATCCTCTGGCCCCTCTCCGTCTTGGAATGAGTTCAACCTCACTACTTGCCGTGAAATAAGGAGCCTCAAATGATTGAGAGATTCAACTCTTCGCTCAGGCATGTGCTCGGATGTCTTATTGGCGTGGGCCTCGTCGCTTCGCCACTGTTTGCGTCCGACGATGCACCGGTTCTCAAGAAACTCAAGAAAATTTCGACATTGTCTTCGACTGTGCCGTCAAACGGCGACGTCAACCCCTACGGACTCGTTCGTGTCCCAAATACGATTGGGAATCTGCGAGAGGGTCACTTTCTGGTGAGCAACTTCAACGCGAGTTCGAACCTACAGGGCACTGGAGCGACGATTGTAGATATCTCACTATATCTCACCAAGTGGAGCGCCCACGCTCTTCGCCCAAATAGATCCAAGCAAGTTACCTGGCCCATGCCCGGGAGGAGTTGGCTTAACGACAGCTCTCGCAGTGCTGCGTTCAGGCTGGGTTATTGTCGGCAGCTTGCCGACTTCTGATGGCACTTCCGCCACTGCACAAGCCGGTTGCTTAATCGTCCTCGACAGCGAGGGCAACCTGGCGGAGACGATTCACGGTTCGCTGATCAATGGCCCTTGGGACGTGACCGCGGTCGATGGCGATCGGGAGGCTGTGCTGTTTGTCACCAATGTGCTCAATGGCACGGTTGCGGCCAACGGAGGAATTGTGAACCAAGGTACCGTCGTGCGCTTGAACCTTGCAGTTTCGGAAAAACAGATGCCCGTTCTTGAATCCGTCACTATTGTCGGCACTGGATTCGCTGAGCGTAGCGACCCGGCAGCACTGGTCATCGGCCCTACCGGTTTGGCGCTCTCACCAAGCTGCAAGCAATCCGGAAACAATTGCTGGACTCCTTTCGGGGAGGATGAGCCCGTGCTGTACCTTGCAGACAGCTTGAACAACCGCATTGCAGTAATTACCGATCCTCTTACACGTATGAGCTTTCATGCGAGGGCGAAACGCCAGTTTCGAACCAGTTTTCGCCCCTCTACTTCAAACTGGTACTTTCTGAATCGCATCCCGATCACGAGCTGGTGATGTGCTCCCCTGTTCGAGCACGCGCCGGAAGCATCTCGAATAATCGTTCTTCATGCAGATTCTCAAATTGCTCGCTGACCCCAGCAGGGTATTATATGGAAATCGTGCGCTCGCCCGGCCATTGCATGCCGGAACGGTTGGGGAAAGCGCTTGATTCGCACGGGAGCGGCCAGATCAATGGATACGGTTCTAGTCGTAGAAGATAGTCGCGCGATGCAACGCACACTCCAACGGCTTTTCGAATCGGATTCTTTGCATGTGCAGATTGCCCCCGACGGTCCGAGCGGCCTGGAATTCTTCCGTAAACAGCTGCCCAGTGCCGTGGTGTTGGATTTGAAGCTTCCTGGAATTTCAGGCAAGGAATTATGCCGTGAATTCAAGATCATCGCAGCCTCGGTGCCCATAGTTGTCTTGAGCGCCAATTCCGAGGTTGAGGACAAAGTTCTGCTCCTAGAATTGGGTGCGGATGATTACGTCACCAAACCATTCAGCCCGAAAGAGCTCTTGGCGCGTGTCCGCCGGGCAATGCGGCGAACCGGTGAGCCTCAACAAACAACCACCCAGGTGGCTGTCAAGCCCGTAAATCATGAGGTTCTGGAATTTGGTGATGCCCATGTTGATTTCACAAGTATGGAGGCGGCCCGCGCTGGCAAGCCCATCACGCTGACCACACAAGAATTCAAATTATTAAAGTATCTTGTCTCCTCCCCGGGAAGGGTCATTTCGCGCGAGGAACTTCTCAACGAGGTATGGGGTTATCAAAATTACCCTTCTACTCGGACAGTGGACAATCATATCCTCCGGCTTCGCCAGAAACTTGAACCTGACCCTGCCTGTCCCCGATATCTGATGACCATGCACGGCGCGGGATATAAGTTTGTTCAAGGGGGAGGGATGTCTTGATTCAAAGACAAAACTCTGCGATTGAAACCCAATGAAAGCCTTGCGACTGCGATCACAGCTGCTGATTGCTGCTCTGCTGATCATTCTCGGATTGACCGGCTCGCTGTTGCTGTTCATTCGACATGCCGTGACCGTCGAGATTCAAAAACAGGTGCGTGATGGCACCGAGGAGTCCGTGCACGCCTTTGAAAGCGTCCAACGGCAGCGCGAACTCCAACTCTCTCGCACGGCAGCCATGTTAGCGGAACTCCCCACGCTCAAGATGCTGATGTCCACCGAACATGCCCTTACCATTCAAGATGGCTCGCGAACTTTCTGGAAGCTTGCCGGGAGCGACCTTTTCGTTCTAGCTAAGCCTGACCGAGAAGTTGTCGCGCTGCATATGAACAAGCCAGGATCGTCAGCCGCCACAGCGGAACGCGATCTCAAACGTTCCATGGATCTGGCGGAGGACCCTTCCTGGTGGTACGACGACGGCCGCCTTTATTGGGTATTCTTACACCCTATCACTTCGGGGGCCGGAGACACCATCCGGCCACTGGGCATTCTGGCAGTGGGCTATCAGATTGATTCGGGAGTCGCACAGCAGTTGGCCATCGCCGCAGAAAATCAAATCGCTTTGACTACAGGGGATTCCGTCATTGCCTCGACACTTTCTGCCCAAGATGAAGCCAGACTTCAGCGGCGAATCGGGTCAGGCCTCTCCCCAGAAGAAATTACCTCCGGGGAGATCGTTCTAGAGACCGGGCGTTACGCGTTTTCGTCCGTCTTGTTGCACGGATCTTCGCCGTTCCCGGTGCGCTGCTATGTGATGATGCCACTTGCACCGGCGACCGCATTCCTGAAGCACCTGAATTATTCGATTTACCTGATGGGTGGCTTGGCGGTTCTGTTTGGCGCGCTGCTCTTTGGGTTTGTCGCCCGCACTATCACTCGTCCGCTCGATAATCTCGTTGCAGGCGTAAAAGCGCTGGCCGGCGGCGACTTTACCTATTCGATTACGCCGCGTGGCAGCACTGAATTGGTTGAACTTAGCACCTCATTTGCTCGGACGCGCGGCCAGTTGCTGACATTGCAGCAGCAGAGAATCGAAACGGAGCGGATTGCTGCTTTGGCTCGTGCGGCAAGTTCCATTTCGCATGATCTTCGTCACTACCTGGCAACTGTTGTCGCCAACGCAGAGTTTCTCTACGAAGCCGACGTGCTGAAACTCAAGAAAAGCGAGATCTACGAGGAAATCAAGACGGCTGCCAACCAGATGACGGACCTCATTGATTCGCTTCGTGAATTGTCCTACCAGCGTAGCGCAATATCTCCCACTCTAGCGCGAATCGATCAGGTAATTCGGCGGGCGATCGAAGCAATCCATGGAAGACCGGAATTCCGGAACTCCCGAGTGGTCCTGGTGACGCCCGAGGACCTAGAGGGCATGTTCGATTCGCGGAAGTTAGAACGGGTCTTCTTTAACCTGATTCTCAACGCCTGCGAGGCAACGCCAGGCCCTGACGGTACAATCACAGTCGATGCAAGGAAGGAGGGAAACGCTTTCGAAATTCGCGTCCGGGACAACGGTCCGGGTATTCCAGAAACTATCCGAGACACACTTTTTGACGCTTTTGTCAGTTTCGGCAAAACCAATGGTACGGGTTTGGGTTTGGCTATCGTGAGCAAAATTGTGCAAGACCACTCTGGCACGGTTTCCGTCGAACAGACCTCCGAATCCGGGACGACGGTCCTCGTGCGCCTTCCCCTATCGGGCCAATCCAATCCTCACCCCGCGATTTCCTCTCGACTTTGAGGAGCCGCTCTACTCCTGCGCCGCCTGAACGCCCATCGCCGGTACGCGGCTGTCCCACGGCTTGCAAGCACAAAAGCACAACTCCGCCGCAGCGAGTTGATTTGTTAAGGGTGAGGATACCCCTGCTGGGGAGGTGGCGGATAGTCCTGACCGTACTTGTTCTTATGTGACGGAGAGAACCCGGCGTCCTCGGGAACAACGATAGTGCCCAGGTTGCGACTATCACCGGAAATACGAACCATCCGCAAAAGCCCTTTCAATTCCTCCGGCAGACACCGCTCATACCACACGTGCACGTCGTATTTTCCGTCTGTCACATTCGGAATTGCCAAGCCGCCGGACTTGTCAGTAACGGCGTAGTAAGGTGTATCCAACGCGATCACCACTGCGCTCATCTCAGGATGGATGTTGCAGAAGAGAAAGCTGACACCGGCATGATCAAATCGCACGGAATTGGTTGCGCCTGCTTCATATAGTCCCAAGTCGAATCGCTTTCCATCGAACAGCGAGAAAACGTTGTGGAAGAACGGATCGCGATTCGGGAAATCAACGACAGAGCCCACGCGAACTACCGTGAGATGAGGCTGAAAGCTTTTGTTTTTTTGAACGACCCGCCATTTCTTGTCGGAGTGCTCCGACACAGAACCCACGGTTCCTGGATGATCAATGGGCAAAAGCCAAACGACAACCTCCGAGGCGTCACGAACTGCGATGGGATTCTTTAATTGCTTCGTGGACGCCGGCCTTTCGATCTTCACTTGTGCGGTCACGGCTTCTTCCTGGGCCACAACGGGGTATCCAGCCAAGGTCCACGCGCCCCATAACCAGCATGTGCCAACGGCAAGACGACTAAATGAAATATTCCACACTAGAATATGTACCCCAAGCTGAAATCTACAATGTTCGCCGTGTTCGGGTTACCGTCGAGAATGAAGGTCTTCGGTCTCCTGTACTCGAACGAAAGAACGAGATCGGACCTCGGCTGGTAAATGGAATTCACGAGCGCCGTCTGATTTTTGGCTAGGGGAAAGGGATAATAAGCCTGATTGCCTCCGTATTCGCGCAGGTTGGAGGCAAATGGATTGTCCTGGCCAAAGGCCCCGTTGAATTCCAGTTTAGGAGTCGCTTTGTATTTCAGTTGTGCCCAGCCTCCGATTGAATTGAGCCCGACGACCTTCGTAGCCGGGTTGAGAAGGGACCCCTTCCAGAGTACGGTCTGTCCGATGCCGCCACCAAGGCCGCCGGTCGCCCGTCCGCGATAAAACTCGGCCCTGAACTCGAACAACTTGCCGAATGGCAGCGTAAGGTCACCTGTCGCGACCCACCCGTCAACGGAACGGCCATTTCCCCAGAACTGCCTGCCATAGTAGCCGCCCGCCCCCACCACCATGTCTTGGCCATGGATTTCTCTTGCCCAGGCAAGCCGCGTGGCATAGGCCGGCTGTCCGGAAGATTCTCCCCAGGTAGGATATCGATAGTAGTCTGAGGGAGGCACATCGCCGGACAAGGAATTGAGAATCCCTCCTTGTAGTGACAAAGATGAATTGTCCGAAAGAGTGATCCGGTGTTCCACGCGAATTTGTGGCGCCCAATTCCAGAGATTTCCGGAATACGCCAGCGCCGGAGTCGCAAGCGTCGCTAACGACGTAGGCGCCAGCGGCGCGATGAACAACGTGTCCTGCCCTGCGATGATCGAAGTCTTGTCCCAATCAAATCGAATCGTGCCGGTTCGCAAGCGGGCGATTCCGAAGGAAACGCCATTGGGCGCTTGTGGAAATCCCCCTGCAAAATCAAATTGAATCTCTGCGCTCGTGTGGGCTCCGCCGACGGTTGGACCAAACCCTTGAATTCCAATTTGAGATTGACGCAATGAACCTCCAAAAGTGCCGTTGGAAGATAGCGCAGTACCTGCACTGGCCAGTTGCGGAAAGTCCTGGTTCTCTACAGTTCCACGATTCGCGTACATATTGAGGAGAACGATTCCGGACAAGCGGACGCGGTACTTAGAGGAGCTTTCCACTTTCGTCTGGTTGTGTTCCGAGATTTTTGCATCCTGGAGTTGCTGATTCTCTTCGAGCTTGCTGAGCCGCTCCTCGGTCGTTGAAGCAGAAGGAGCAGCGGTCGGGCCGGGTTGTGCGGAGGCCACTCCGCCAGGTTGGCCGGAAGATGCAAGGAGCTGCGACTTGGTGGCATCCAACTCTTGTCGCAACGCCACGGACACGGCCTGCATCGACTCCTGTTGCGCCTTTAGGGTTTTGACCTGGGCGCTGAGCTCCTGCACTTTCGCTTGGAGTTGCCGGAGCAAAGCGCTGACGTTCCCAGGCTCGATGTGCTGCGTTGACGCCTCTGCATCTTGAGACGTCTCTGTGCTTGCGCTTTGCCCAAGAGCACGGTGCGGCTGCGCTAGTAAGCTCCATATCACTACGCACACCCAAAGGATTACCTTCCGCCACTCTCTGGCATGCATAACTGCCTCCTCGGCAACGCCAACCGTCTCAAGGCAAACAAACAGTCTTTCATTATGCGGGAAAACAAGGTTTTCGGGCTGGACTCTACACCTTTGTTTCGCTGGGCTGTTTGCCAGGACTTACACCCAAGACTTGTCGCACTTCTTCGAGAAGGGTCAACCGGGAAAACGGCTTCTGCAAGACACTTGCTCCATGGGCCATTTTCTCACCTTTCTTTTCTGAGAATTCCGTATAACCGGTCATCAGAATGACCCGAAGGTTGGGGCGTAGGCGTCGAAGCTTCTCAGCTAGGTCCACACCATTCATCCGTGGCATGACCATATCGGTAAGCAAAAGATGAATTTGGTCCGGGTAATTCATCGCGAATCTCAAACCTTCGGCCCCGTCCTGAGCCTCCAGAACTTTATAGCCACTACTCTTCAAGAGTTCGGATGCCAATTCCCGCACCGCAGTTTCATCTTCAACCAACAGGATCGTCTCGCTGCCCCCCGGCATCGAATCGGCCTCAGTAATTCCGTCCCTGGCGCTTACCGGTTTTCTGCAACTTGGCAGGTAAATCTCGAAGGTGGCTCCTCTGCCTTTTTCGCTGTCAACCCAAATGAACCCGCCGCTTTGTTTAACGATGCCGTAGACCGTTGCGAGCCCGAGCCCTGTTCCCTTCCCCACCTCCTTCGTCGTGAAGAAGGGTTCGAAGATGTGTGCTTTTGTTGCCGCATCCATTCCATGGCCGTTGTCTGATACGGAGAGTAAAACGTAGTCTCCCGGAAGCATCGGCGGACGCTTGGCCGCTTCAACCGCATCCATCGCTACGTTTTTCGTTCGAACAGTAATTTTGCCCCCATCGGGCATCGCGTCCCGGGCATTTATTGCCAGATTCAGAATGACCTGTTCCATTTGACCCGGGTCGGCAAGCACTGCGGAAAGCTGGTGCTCCGGCAGAAAGCCAAACTCTATGTGCTCGCCGATCAATCTTGGAATCATTTTGTTCATTTCCGAAATAATTAGATTTAGATCTATCACTCTTGGTAGAAGCACTTGCATGCGGCTGAACGCCAACAGTTGCCGGGTCATTGATACCGCGCGGTCGGCGGCTTTCTGAATTTGATCCAGATGTTTTCGCTGAGAAAGATCAACATCCTTGCGGTCCAACAGAAGATCGCTATTCCCCCGTATGACGGTCAGGAGATTGTTGAAATCGTGAGCCACTCCCCCGGCCAGCCGGCCAACCGCTTCCATCTTATGAGCCTGTCGGAGCCGGTCTTCAAGCTGGCGTTGTTCCCCCTGTGTTTTCTGAATGCTCGCCCTCATTCGACCGAACGCGTTGGTGACTTTCCCGACTTCGTCACCTCCAGTTGATTGCAGTGGATATTCGAAATCCCCTTCTTCAAGTGCACGTACACCCGCTACAAGATTTGACAAAGGTTTTGTAAACGTATGGGAGACCAGTAATACCAGGGCGCCGCCGGCCAGCACGCTCAACAATCCAAGCCCCAACAGGATGCGGTTAAGCCGGCTGAGAAACTCAGTTGCCTTGTCCAAGGAGGTGAGCACACTCAGAGTCACGGGAAGCTCGTCACCTTTAGACAATCGGACAGTACTAACCAGATATTTCTCGCTACCAAGCTGAAACTCTTGCGGAGCGTCAACGGTATCTACGTTTTCCACTGGTCCCAGGGACGAAAGACTGTCTCTCGCAGCTTGCGGGAGCGAGCTTGCCAAAGTCGTGTTCCCTGACCGAAACGCAATTTCATTCGACACAATACTGCTGAATTCCCGTGCTACCCGATCGTCAATTTCATGTCCCACCGCCAGGACGCCGATAACCGAGCCCTCTCCAGGTGCGCCAAAATAGATCGGCTGGAGCCATACTTCATAAAGATGTCCACGACCAAGCCACCAGTTCCGCCCTTCTTCTCGCTGCATGGATTTCCGGAGCAAACCCGTGGCAACATCCTTGCTGAAGTCATCAGACTTCCCCTGCAAGCCCACAACGTCCCCAGTCCGGTTGCCAAGAACCATTAAATCAGTCGCTGAGACACGGAGAATGCTTGCGGATTCATCTTGAATCGTAACGGCATCTTGCGTGCTCATCAAAGCCCGCAAGTTGGGGAGATTAGCTACCATGGCAGCGGAACGCGCCAGGGTGATCTCGCGCTGCTCGGCGAATGTTTGATAGGTTTTGACGGAACTGCGCAGTTCGTCGTGCAAGGACCCCCGCACACGCTTTTCAACGCTGTAGCTTACGATCGCGAGGGTGGCCGCGGTCATCCCGGCAATGATGGCGAGGAGTGAGATGAGGAACTTGGTCCGCAATCGAATAGCCTTAAACAAGGGCGCCTACCCCCCGGTTACGTTTTTTCATGTGAAATGCGAATGCGCCCGACGGCGCAAGGACCCGCTATGAAAAAACTAACATGCGACCGACTGCAGCAAGCGCATGGTGTCCAATGCGCTATCGCCGGCTGCACAACACTCCTGGATGCTATTGTTCCCTAATAATTCATGAGCAACACTCAGGGGACAAACTGATTGATTCCCAGCGATTTCGCCACTTGATTGGCGCCCCGACGGAGCAGCACGGTATTTTCGCCGCCAGCTCCGGTGGCGTCGCGGAGAATCCGGCCGGATCTGCTGATTGCGACGGCGTCTGTCATAGGGGATGAAGAAACCAAGAGTGGTAGGTCGACTGCGCCAAGCGGAATATCAAATCTACGAGTGCGTTCTGAAGGGCTTCTACTCCGTATCGAGCTCCGCGTAACGCTCTCGCCAACACCACTTCGTGAATTGAGACCGGACGTCACTACCAGAATCGTCCGCGAGCCAAACGCTGGGCGAGTGCCTGGTTGCGTGGCAACAAGCTTTGGAAGCAACGGTCAACGCCACTACGGAATTCAAGAACGTCACTTAAAGACAAAATCGACAGTCCTGGTTTCGCCTGCACCCACAGTAATCTTCTGTGTCGCGGTGCCCAGTTTCTCGTGCCAGGCCTCAATGAGGTAGGTGCCGGGCGGGAGACCGGGCAAATCGAAGCTCCCATCCTGGCCGGTCACGGCGAAGTAAGGATGTTTCAAAACCGCGATATAGCCCCGCATCCAGGGATGAATGTTGCACTTCACAGGGATAGCTATTTCTTCTCGCGAAAACGTCGTCTCCACGCTGGATCCGGGGGGTTCAGCCTTGTTCCACTCACGATTGTTGGCCGGAACAGGATGAACATTGTGGGATGTCGGATCGTGATTCATCACTTCCAAGGTTTGATTCGCACGTATTGCCAGCACATGGGGCTGATACTGGCAGCCTTTTTGATCAATGACCACAGACTGACTGGGTTGGCCAAAGGCCCGATCGCCCAGGCCGTCAGCAACAAACACAATCACATTTTGCAGTCCACTCTTTGCATCGGTAACCAACTCTTGGCTGAAGATCGGGACGTTGTGTTGCTTAGCGCACTGTGGATCAGCATGCATGTTAATGATCGTCGCGCTGGGCAATTTTCCCTCGAACTTGACTACACCGGTGAGCGTGGCCAGGTCCACCGTGTTATTGGCTTCTTTGGGAGGGTTTCCCTCTTTGATAGCGGGTTCACAAATCGCTACCAAAAGGCAACCGAGGATAAAGGTTCTCGTCGTCATGCACTCCAACTCTCCGCCTCACGAGACTGGAACCTCTTTGCTTGGGATTCCTGAGCCTGCGGGCTCCTGCCGAGAATACGAAGAGCGCAGAGTCACGTTGTCTATCACCGGTAACTGTCTTGTAATTTGTTTGTCCGCCCCGGGGGTCACGCGTGACGACATTTTCCTGACATTCCGCAGACTGGTCACGATGCTCCTGCTGTCGCGCTCGGGCGCGCGACGGAGTGAGATGGCTATTCGGGCTGTACTTGGCGCACGGCGTGGGAGGTTGCTGCGCATGCTCGCAACCGATGGTTTGGTTTTGGCGGCTGTAGCGGGAACCGTTAGCATTTAGACAGGCTTGATGTGCTGACGGATCCAGTCGAGGATCTGGGGAAGGCGGAACCCGCTTCGGTTCATCGAGCCGGCGACAAACTCTTCCCCCTCCAGGCCGCTGACATCGATGTAAAAACCATTGCGACCCAGGAAAACATCCGTTGCGGTGAAGGCTATGCGCTTGTTGCCATCGATAAATGCGTGATTGTTCCCGAGAGATTCCATCAGAGCTGCCGCCTCTTCCTCAATGGAGTTGTAATAGCCGGTCTGGGCCCGGAAAACGGCGGCTTCAACCGCGTTCTTGTCGCGAACACCGTGAACGCCGCCGAATCTTTCGATCAGCAGAAACTGCATGCGGTACACTTCTGCTACGGTCAGGCATTCCGCCATTTACTTGGCGAGCCACTGACTGCTCGAAGGTATCCATCACCTCAGGACGAACCAAGTGCTGAGACGGGACCAACGTTGTGCAGGTAGTACCGCAAGGCCTCTTCGAGAACATACCTTTGCGTGTGCCCGCTCTTCTTGGCCGTCGCAATCAGCTCGTCGTAGAGCTGGGCATCGATCTCAGGAGTGAACTTCTTCGTCCTGGCTGACATCGTTCCACCTCCGACACAATATTGTCCCTTAACCTTGATAAGTCAAGATAAATCTTGTATTCCTCTAATAAGCTGTAAACAAGGTACTTAGCTATTAACCTATATCGAAGGCGGATTCCACCGTGCGTCGCGCGACGCGGACAAAGGTTAGCATGCTGCTCAGCTCGCAGTTGCCGTCGGCCGGGTAGCCCGCGGCCAGCTCCGCGGGACGCGTAGCACATCCGCCGCGGGATTTCCCAACCATCTGGACTTTTGCTCCGGCAACGTCTCTTCTCGCAGCCCCACCGACGAAAAATTTCCACCTCTTGTTGACCTGGCCGCGACCCGCTTGACCTCCTGGATCATTAGCGTGTCAGAAGATTGTATCGCGCCCTTCCCATTGACATGTGCAGCACATGAAAGTACGCTGCCGACATGGCGAAGATGATTCAGGTACGAAACGTTCCGGACACATTGCATCGTGTTCTAAAGGCCTGGGCTGCTATGAACGGGATGTCGCTGTCGGACTACCTGCTCTCGGAAATGCGCGAGATCGCTGAACGTCCCACCTGGGCGGAATTGCGCGAACGCCTGAAACAGGTCGTATGCGGCTCCAGGGAAACGTGCTCCATTGATTTGGCTGATAAAGAATCTGGCGGCAGGTTTTGCGCGCAGTTGTGCGGAAAAGCGAAATTCGTATTGTCAGAACGAATACGCACTTGGCCAGATCAGGGTCCCTACGTCTTGAAAACCGACGCGCAAATGCAACAGTACGGAAGGCAGCAAACGAAAAGGAACAAAGGCATCAGGTCTTTCCTCTATGACCGTATCAGCAGTTCCCCGCCATGGAGTTCCAGTATTGATGGGGTTGTCGAGCATGACCGTTCGTTGTTAGGGTGTTGGGTTTACGGGGGTGTTGGGTTTACGGGTCAACAATTTCGAGCTGTCAGTCACGCAGCCCAGCCTACCGAGCTTTATCGCTAAGTCGGCATCAGCCCCCGGAGTCCAGTCATGCGAATGGTGTTCACGGGTGACCCGGGCCACATCAACCAAGCGTCTCCTCTGCAGAAACCCCCGAGTGGGTCCGCGGGCAACAGCAATGGCCTATCCAAGCGCCCGCCTCAAGCAAGCCCTCAGGAGATCGCGGCGACAGCTGAGAATTTTGAAAGAGAGAATTCCGATTCCCCGGGACTCTTGTTACTAGATAGTTCTTGGAAACCTATCTACGTCAGCGAAAAGGCTGTGTCCATTCTCTGTTACCCGGAAAGGCCGGGCAAAAATGGACATCTTCGTTCTTTTCTTGTGCGAAGGATCGACTCACTGCTTCCAGGGCAAGACGAATCGTTGTGTCCGAAGATCCCGCATGAATTTGCTTCTGGGAAAAGACTTTATCAAGTCCGTCTGTTCACGTTGAAACCGCACCTGGGAAACGGCGCGGTGCCAGCTTTGGCAGTGATGCTGGAAAGAAACCAGCGAGCACCGGTCGAAATCACTCAAGCAGCTAAAAGATTCCGTCTGACACCACGGGAAACCGAAGCTCTCGAGCTTCTGACGCTAGGCTACAATACGAAGGAGATCGCCAGCCAAATGGGCATCAGCCCTAATACCGCGAAGACTTTGTTGAGATCCATCATGTTCAAAATTGGAGCTCGTGAGCGGTCCGGGATCCTGGTAAAAATCCTGCAATTTGCGAAACGTTTTGCCCGATAGAACCGAAGGTTCCAGCAATTTGTACGGTCTCGCTGGGATGAGGAGCGCATGCACTCGCGAAGAAAGAGGCGTGATCCGCGTCATGCAATTCGTGGAAAATTCGAGGGCGCCGAGCTGCCCTCACTCCAGTTCAAGAGGAAAGGTGCGACCTTCAAGGGACAGGTAAGTAATGTCTCTGACGGTGGTTTCTGCCTGCTCGCACCTCACGCACCCAGGCAGTCGGTCCTTCTTCAGGGGCCGCTCAAATTCGCTGGCCTGCCTGCAGAGATCCCTACACTTGTTCAGGTCCGTTGGGTAGAGCGCCTGCCTCATGGCAGGAATTATCGAATCGGTCTTCAATACGTAATCTGATAGGTGTGCCCCTCCTGTCTGCGCGACTCTCGCCAACGTCGTTCCCGCTCCCAAACGCACTCCAGCGCACGCCGGCGCGGCTTCGAACAAAATCTCTGCCGAGGGGATCGCGAGGTACGCAGGAACTTTTCGTAGCAACCAGGGCGGTCGCGGGAATAATCAAAAAAACTTAGGGCTGATTTTACCCTCGCAGCCTCGTCCGTGACTCACCGCTGGCCTGTTCTTTCCTGTTCCGGACGCGCTCCCGGTACCGCCGGCTCTGGGCCTTCCGCCTTTCCTTACCCACTGGCTCGGTACTTCTGCTGCCTTCGACACGGACCACTTCTGCGCCTTCGCTCGACACCGAACACTGCAGTAGCGCTCCAAGGCTTGTTTCGGATGGAAGGGCTGCTCACATCCCTTCAGCAAACCCATCCGCCTCCGTGGCCGACGTGCGAGCTGCACACAACTGCTTGCCCTCAACTCACTCCTTGACAGGGATACGATCTCCTGGCTCAGTACTTCCCCTGCACTCACCGCCACCGCGTACTGGCGGTCCGGTCTACACGGGACCGCTACAATGGACCACGCTCTTTCCGCCACTGACACCCTCCTATCTATGTCTCGGATTCCAGAACAACCGCAGTACTAACCCGCGGGGCTACGGGATAGCCCTGATTGACATGGTCGCGCACAGTCCTTAAGTTCACCAAATTGTAAGCAAGCTTTAACGGAGTATTTAAGAAACGTTTCTCGGGACCCACCGGCCTCTGAAAGTGGGTTCTCTTTTTTTTCGGACAAAGAAAATGCGAGTCCTGGTTACGGGCGGCGCGGGCTACATCGGAAGCCATACGGCGAAGTTTCTAGCGCAGGCGGGAATTGAACCCGTCGTGTTGGATAACCTAAGCGCAGGGCATCTATGGGCAGTGCGTTGGGGTCCCTTCGTGCAGGGGGACCTGGAGGATATCGACCTGTTGCGGGAGGTCATGAGGGCCTACCAAATTCAAGCGGTTATGCATTTCGCGGCGCACGCCTACGTCGGCGAATCCATGCTCCACCCTCGGAAGTACTTTCGGAACAACGTGGTGAACACGCTGAATTTGCTAGACGTCGTGGTCGAAGCGAAGGTCCAGCACTTTATCTTCTCCTCCACCTGTGCCACGTATGGGGTTCCGCAGGAAACCCCCATTCGGGAACAGCACGCTCAGGCACCGGTTAATCCTTACGGGGAAGCCAAGCTGTTCGTTGAACGAGTTCTCAACTGGTATGGCCATTGCTACGGACTCCGATGGGCGGCTTTGAGGTATTTCAATGCAGCCGGCTCAGATCCAGAGGGCCAGCTCGGTGAGCAACACGATCCGGAACCCCACCTAATACCGCAGGTGATTCGAGCCGCGACAGGTGAAACTCCGTTCGTGGAAATCTTCGGCACCGACTATGCTACGCCAGACGGAACTGCAATCCGAGATTACACCCACGTAACAGATTTGGCCGCGGCGCACTACCTCGCTCTCACCAACATTCTTAACGGTGGGAAGAGCGCTGCTTTCAATCTTGGAACTGGAACGGGTTATTCCGTGCGCGAAGTGATTGCCGCAGTCGAGCGAAGCACTGGCTGCCCCGTTCCTGTTCGGGAGGCACAACGACGTCCCGGCGATCCTCCCTGTTTGGTGGCTGATGCCACCTGCGCCAAACAGGTTCTTCATTGGCGCCCGAGCCATTCGTCGCTCGATGAAATTGTTGGAACTGCCTGGCAATGGCGTGCGACGCGGTCGCGTGTCCCCGCGTTAGTGTGCCCAATGCCAATTCATAGAAAGAAATCGGAAGAGGCATGGACATAGTGAAAAGGTTTAGTACGAAGGCAAACAAAACCGCTGCGGGAGGACCCTGGTTTGCACGACGCGCGTTTCTTTCAGTCTTCATCTGGGCATTTCCCTTGTTAGCCCAGGACGGCATCAGCCTGAGAGGTAAGGTCCAAGGAACAGGTGGAACGCAGCTCGGCGGCGCAAAGGCAACTCTGGTTAACGAAGAAACGCAGGCAAAACAAGAAACCATCACTGCAGAAGACGGCAGCTTCGCCTTCGCACAAGTTGCGCCGGGTGACTATCTTCTCCGTGTCGAAGCAAAGGGTTTTGAGCCTTATCGTGCCAGCATTCAACTAGGAACTGACGAGCCCGCCTCGTTGAAGATCAGACTGAAATTGCAGACCGTGGAAGAAGAACTGATCGTGAGACCCGATACAAGCGACGACCGTCTATCTCCCGAAAGCAATACGCAGTCAATGAAAGTGGATGAAACCTTTTTCAGTGGACTCCCGCTGGCAGTGGACTACCTCCTGCCGTTCATCGAGACATTTACCTACCCCGGAGCACGAGGCAGCGAAGGAACCTCAATTGTTGTTGATGGTATCGAGGGCGGAGAACTCGACATGCCAACCAGCGCCATCCGAACCGTGAAAATCAATCGCAATCCATATTCTGCGGAGTTTCAACATCCCGGAGCGGGAAGAGCGGAAATCACGACAAAACACGGACACAAGCGCCGCTATTACGGCAGCATGGCTTTTTTCGCCAGGAATTCCGTCTTCGATGCGCGAAACGCCTTTGCCCATGCGAAGCCGGATTTAAATCGCCGCTTTGTGGAGGGTAGCTTGGCTGGGCCACTGCCCGGTAACTATGGCCACTTTTTTGTTGCGGGCGACCGTTTGACGAACGATCAGAGCACCGTTGTGAATGCCCTAAACACGGTCGCCCTGACGGGCCCAGTCAACATAAATGTGCCTGTGCCGCAGCGGCGGGACCATCTATTCGCTCGGACGCAATGGTCGTTAACGGAGATGCAAACTCTTTCTTTGAGTTACACTTTCACCGATCATTCAAGTAAGAACAACGGAGTCGGGGCACTAAGCCTACCCGAACAAGGAGCCAGCGCTGTCCGGCACACGCATCGCGTGCAATTGATCGACAGTGCGGCCTTTTCACCGCAACTGCGCAACGAAATCATTCTGGTTTTCAAGGACCAGACGTCACGGTCCGGGAGCCAAGCCGACGGGCCGGAAATCCTTGTAAACGGTGTTTTCGTCGGCGGGCCATCCCAATCCTTTGCTCGCAAGGAGAGGCGCGCGTTTGATGTGCAGGATACCGCTACTTACATCCGGGGAAGACACAGCTTTCTTTTTGGCGCCACGCTCGGGAATGAGTGGTCGAACGTTTTCGAAGCGGCAAACTTCGGAGGAACGTTTGAGTTCAGCAGTCTTGACCAGTACAGGAATGTTGTTCAGAACCAGGTGGGGAGCCCAGATTTGTTCCAAGTGAATCAAGGCGACCCTAGGGTGTCTTACCTCGAGCAGCAAATTAGCGGATTTGCACAGGACACGTTGCGAGCGCTCCCAAACCTTAGCCTTACGCTCGGGTTGCGCTACGACTGGCAACAGACGCTAGACAGCCGCAAAAATTTTGCGCCCCGGCTCGCTGTTGCATTCACGCCTGGCAAGAGAAGGAGAACGGTTCTGCGTGGCGGCGCCGGAATCTTCTATGACAATTTGCCACGGTCGGACACCGAGGATGCCTTGCTTTTGGATGGCATGCGCGTCCGCGAGATTGACATTTCATACCCGTCGTATCCTGACCCATTCTTGGGAGGACAAGTAACGTCTCCGCCGCCGAGCATCACGCGCGTGGCGACCGTCGCCCGATCTCCCTACTTGATACAGGCAAGTGCCGCAGTCGAAGAAGAGATTTCGAGAGGAACCTGGCTCTCGCTGGACTATTCGTTTCTGCATGGCGCTCGCCTCTTCCGGCTTGTCGACGTCAATGCTCCGGTACCGTCTGCGTTGGGGCTGCGCCCAGATCCAAACTTTTCAAACATTGCGGAGGTGCAATCGACGGCATTCCTTCGCGGACATGCTCTGACCCTGACCTTTCGCGGAGGATTGGGAAAGCGCTTTCGAGGCTACGCGCAATATGTCTTTTCCAAGTACACCAACGACGTATCGAATAGCGGGCCAGGCACCTTTTTGTTTCCCGCCGACAACTATGACTTGCGGCCGGAGATAGGTCCGGCTGACTTTGACCGCAGGCATCGCCTCAACTTCGCAGGAACGGTGCAACTGCCATTCGGTCTCCGCGCGGGATCGATTTTCTCGGCTGCCAGTGGCGCTCCCTTCAATGTCATCACCGGGTCGGATCCCTTTGGCGACACCATTACGCGGCCGCCTGGAGTAACCAGAAACACAGGCCGCGGCCCGGCCAACGTGCAATTCGACGTGCGCGTCACAAAGGTGTTCAGCCTCCAGCGCAGGGTCGGGGCCGAACGAAGTTCGAGACGGAGCATGGAATTGAGTGTGGACGCATTCAACTTCATCAATCACACGAACGTCAGCAACATCGTCGGAGTGGTGAGTTCCCCGCTCTTCGGTCAAGCCGATGCGGCGGGCCTCGCGAGAACGATCCAACTTTCAGTGAAATACAGTTTTTGAATTCGCAAGGGAGCGCTTTTCAGAGAAATTTGGACATGCTGCAAGCTTCGGCCTTTAGCACGCGAATGACCACACCGCGGCGTTGATGTGCGTTTCTCAATTTCAATCACAGGTGTTAAGGATGAACCGGACAGCCTCTTCGAACAAATTTAGATTGTGCGACCATTCGCCTCGCCATGGGGCTCGACTTTCCTCGACGGACGGAACGGCCGGGGCAGAGAATCATGCAAGAAGATTATTCGCTCAACAAGGCTTCCAGCCGACGGTCCCGGATAGCCGTTGTTTTGTCGAACTATGGGCTAGTTCAAATGGAGCGCGGATATGTCCGTGAGAATAATTCCGATCAGCGCTCCTGCCGATGTTCCAGTTTCCGAGCCGGAGCTTGTTCTGGACCTGGTTTCTCCTTCGAAAACAGTCTGCGACGGTTCACGCGTGGTTTTGGGCGGTAAGTTTCTATGGGCAGGCCAGGAAAAGCTCTTTGTCCGGGGCGTAACCTACGGGACATTTCGGCCGGGCATAGAGGGCAGCGCATTCCCTTCTCCGAGAGTGGTGGAACAGGATTTCTCGCTGATGTCTACAAACGGCGTGAATGCCGTCCGCACGTACACAGCCCCGCCACGCTGGCTTCTGGACATTGCCCATCGATGCAACCTGCGCGTCATGGTTGGGCTGCAAGGGGAACGCCACTATACGTTTCTGCATGAGAAAAGAACAGTTCGCGAGATCAGAGAGCAGGTTAGAGGGGGAGCTCGAGCGTGCGCGGGCCATCCCGCTGTTCTCGGATACCTTGTTGCCAACGAGATTCCCGCATCTGTGGTGCGCTGGCACGGAGCCTCTGCCACTGAAGGTTATCTGAAGGAGTTATGGAACGAGGTGAAGGAACAGGACCCAAAAGCTCTCGTTTCCTATGCAAACTATCCCTCGACGGAATACCTGGATTTGTCTTTCCTCGATTTGTTTTGCTTCAACGTTTTCCTGCAGTCGCAGGACAACTACGAAGCCTATCTCGCGCGCCTGCAGAACCTGGCTGGCAATCGCCCGCTACTCATAACAGAAATCGGGCTTGACAGCCGGAGAAATGGTGAGAAAGCTCAGTCCAATTGCTTAGACTGGCAAATACGAAAAGCCTTCGCCGCGGGCTGCGCCGGAGCATTTGTCTACGCTTGGACCGACGAATGGTTCAGAGGTGGCGAGGATGTCGATGACTGGGATTTCGGTCTGACGACACGGAATCGCGAGCCGAAACCGGCGCTCGGTGTGGTTCGAAAAGCGTTCGAAGAAGTTCCATTTCCTCGGAATTGGGCGTGGCCGAGAATATCCGTTGTGGTTTGCACATTTAACGGAAGTCGGACCATTCGAGACTGCTTGGAAGGAATCGGGAAACTGCGCTATCCCGACTACGAAACCATCGTAATCGATGATGGTTCAACCGACGGCGTCGGTGATATTGCCGCCGAGTACGGTGTACGCTTGATCCGCACAGAAAACCAAGGCCTGAGCGTGGCCCGGAATCTGGGATGGCAATCCGCAGCAGGAGAGATCGTCGCCTACATTGATGACGACGCCCGCCCCGACCGGGATTGGCTGACATTTTTAGCCGCCGCATTCCTCAAGACCGACTATGCAGGTGTGGGGGGACCCAACATTCCAATCCAAGACGACGGAGAGACAGCGAGTTGTGTCGCTGGATCTCCGGGCGGACCGGCCCATGTGCTCCTTTCCGATTGCGAAGCAGAGCACATTCCAGGTTGCAACATGGCTTTCCGCAGAAGCTGGCTGGATGCCATCAACGGATTTGATCCGGAATTCCGGCAAGCCGGTGACGACGTGGATATTTGCTGGAGAACGCGAGAAAGAGGAGGAAAGCTGGGGTTCAGTCCGGCAGCCATGGTCTGGCATCACTACCGCCGGACCGTACGGGCGTACTGGAAACAGCAGATGGGTTATGGCCAGGCCGAGGCCATGCTCGAGAAAAAATGGCCGGAAAAATACAACTCCGGTGGCTATGCGACGTGGGCGGGACGCATATATGTAAATGGGACAATCCAGGCGCTCTCGTTATCCAGTGGACGGATTTATCAGGGAACCTGGGGAACAGCAGGTTACGCGCGGCTGTACCAGCCCGGCCCGAGTGTTCTGAGCACACTTCCGCTGACCCACGAGTGGCAGCTCACGAACCTTGTGTTGGCCGCCCTCTGTGCCGTCGGCATCGTTTGGCGACCGCTGTTGAGCGCTCTACCAGTGGCATGCGTTACCCTCGTATTGTCGCTGGTCTCGGCAATAGGTGCGGCGCTGAAGGTTCGCCTTCCGGCGTCGGGGAGGAGTCGCTTCACTCGGCTCCGTCTCCGCGCTCTTACGTCCATGCTTCACCTCTTGCAGCCTCTGGCTCGTCTATGGAGTCGCCTAGCCTATTCCCTGACGGCTAGGAAGATTCGCCGTTTCCCAACGCTCTCATTTCCCTGGCCGAGGATGTTCCAGTTCTGGAGTGAAGAATGGGTGGATGCTACCGAGCTGCTGCTGTCATTAGAATCTGTGCTGCGGTCAAGTGGGGCGGTCGTGCGTCGAGGCGGCGACTACGACAGTTGGGATCTGGAAATACGGGGCGGGTTGTTTGGGGGCGTACGGGTTCGTACGGTCTCGGAGAACTACGGGCCTCGCAAGCACATCGTGAGGCTTTGTTCTCGGCCATGGTTCTCCATCTCCGGCGCGGGGATGACACTTCTGCTGGTGATTGCCTGCGTTGGAGCGGCATTCGACGGGTCGGGATACGCAGCTGCCATCCTCGGCACGTTGGGCGCGCTGTTCGGAGCGATCACATTTCGGAGCGGGGCTGTGGCGGTTAGCGCGATCCATCGCGCGCTCATCAAGTTGGACTTCGAATGTATATGACAATTCCTTGGAAGACCGGCCCGAATCGCGATCTGGCACTCTACGGACGACTGTTCCTGTGGGCCCGACCCTACTGGCCGCACCTTGCCGGTGTTTTCTTGCTCAGCTTACTGGCGACTCCCCTGGCATTACTCGTTCCTTTGCCGCTTAAGATAGCTCTGGATAGCGGGCTGGGTTCCAAGCCCCTTCCTCATTTGTTTAGCCTTTTCGTGCCAGCCGGATTTAGGCTCTCTCCGTCCTCAGCGTTGCTTTTTGCCGTCGGCTTGCTGATCGCTGTGACGGTTCTCGCACAGATTCAGGCACTGGCCGTAGCACTCCTGAAGACGTACACCGGCGAAAAGCTTCTCCTCGACTTCCGGTCTGAAATTTTTCGACAAATGCAGCGGCTCTCGCTTTCTTACCATGATGTCAAAGGGATCGGCGAATCGCTGTATGGCGTTCAGTACGACGCCGCGGCAGTTCAAACCATCGCGGTCGAGCACTTGATCCCTCTCATCAACTCTGCGTTTACTTTGCTCGGAATGCTGTACATCACTGCCAAAATCGATTGGCAACTGGCCTTGGTGGCTCTGCTGATCTCGCCAGTTCTTTTCCTGATTTCAAAATTCTACCGGCGAGGCCTGCGCCGTGGGTCGCGTGAAGTGAAAGCGCTTGAGAAATCAGCAATGGGAGTTGTGCAGGAAGTGCTTGGCGCACTGCGCGTAGTGAAGGCATTTGGAAGAGAGGAAGACGAGAGACATCGTTTTGTTCGCCATAGCTTTGACGGCATGCGCGCCCGCCTGAGGCTGGCCTTCGCCGAGGGAAAGTTCAACTCTTTGGTTGGGCTAACCACCGCGGCAGGAACGGGGACGGTATTGCTTGTGGGATTCCGCCAAGTGCAGTCAGGCGTGATCACTCTGGGTGATCTCTTCCTGATGATGGGATATGTGGCCCAGCTTTACGAGCCCTTAAAGACCATGGGTAAGAAATCGGCCGCTCTGCAGTCGCAACTGGCCAGCGTTGAAAGGGCTTTCGCTCTACTCGATGAAATTCCTGAAGTGGAGGAAAAACCGCATCCCTATCGCCTGGACCGGGCAACCGGAAAGCTCGCATTCCAAAATGTGTCCTTCGCGTACCGGCAGAGCCTGCCAGCACTGGATCGCGTGTCATTTTACGTGGATTCGGGAATGCGCGTGGGCATCGTCGGACCGACGGGTGCCGGCAAGACTACGTTAATGAATCTGCTGACCCGTTTCTACGATCCCACGGATGGAAAAATCTTGCTTGATGGTGTGGATCTGCGGGACTACAAATTGACCGATCTGCGCAACCAGTTTGCCATCGTCCTCCAGGAGTCCGTCTTGTTTTCCACGAGCGTTGCTCAAAACATTGCTTATGCCCGGCCCAGCGCGAGCGAAACGGAAATCGTAGCCGCGGCAAAGGCCGCAAGCGCTCACGAATTCATCTCGCAACTTCCCGAAGGTTATCGGACGCTCGTTGGTGAACGCGGGATGCGCCTCTCCGGAGGCGAGCGTCAACGCATTTCCCTCGCTCGCGCTTTCCTGAAAGATGCGCCGATATTGATTCTCGACGAGCCAACCAGCGCCGTGGATATCAGAACAGAAGCGGCCATTTTAGAAGCCCTGGAGCGCCTCATGGAAGGCCGGACCACATTCTTGATTACGCACCGCCACAGTGCTCTGAAGCAATGCGATGTCATCGTGAGAATCGAAAAGGGACAGCTTGCGGCGTTTGAGCCGAGCGCTCGGCGTGAGACGGTGTGCAGATAGGAAGGCTAGACGATGAACAAAGTGCGTATCGGATTCCTGCTCCCACACTACTCCTGCCACAGCAGAAGCTTCATGCCAATCGTCGTGCGGATGCTCGCAGAATCCGGCGCAGTCGTCGACGTCATACACCCGCTGAACGAGATGCGCGATCTATCAAAAGTCTCGATCGAGCATGACCTGTATGTGTTGCGCCACACCAGCGGGCTCTCCCTCAGCTTGGCAGGCGCGCTTCATGAACTGGGCGCCGTCATGGTGAATCCGTATCCGGTGTCCGCCGCGTTACGCGACAAGGTCATCGCCTCACGAATCCTGCAAGCCGCCGGCGTGCCTACGCCTGACACATACCTTGCCTCTCACCCCGATCAGTTGCTCCCGCTGCTGGACTCGGGTCCGCTGGTCATCAAGCCGTATCAGGGATCCGGCGGCCACCATGTTCGCATCGTACGGACCGGTGCCGAGCTCGCGGGCACGGATTGCGGCCGCGAGCCGGTGTTCGCCCAGCGTTACCACAATAATGACGGCCGGGATCGCAAGATTTACGCGATCGGCGGACAACTCTTTGGCGTGAAGAAGGTATTTCCGCGCCGAACCGAAGAAGAAAAACAGGGGGAGTTATTCATGCTCTCGCCCGAGTTACGTGAGATTACCTTGCAGTGCGGCCGCGCGTTCGGCATTGATCTCTACGGCGTGGACATCATTGAAAGTGAGGGAACGCCATACGTTGTGGACATGTGCAGCATCCCTGGTTTCAAGGGTGTTCCGGACGCGCCGCGGCTGCTGGCGCAGTACTTCTACGCCGCGGCGGAGCGCGCCGCCCGAGGAGAGCCTCTGCCACAAACGCCGGCCTTCGTCGCTGCGGCGAGCCATGCCCATGTCTAAGGGAACGATGACCGAAGTTCTGATCGAAGGCGTTCGTGAGCATCGCGCCGTCCAGGCCTGGCTTCAAGTGCAATCAGACCCTTGGGAGCCAGGCAGCCTTGAAGTTCTGCAACGGAGAAGGTACAGCACGGTTTACCGGCTCAGCCAAGCAGAACAAGATGCCGCGAGAGTCATTGCGAAGAGATGCCGGACAGCCACGGCGCGTATCGAATATACGATTTACAAAACGATACTGCCGCTTACCGGGCTGCCTGCATTGCACTGCTACGGAGTAGTCGAAGAGTCAGAGGGGGAGTTCTGCTGGCTTTTCCTGGAAGATGCTGCCGGGGTCAGGTATTCGCCTCAGCTTTCCCAGCATCGCGAGCTTGCGGCCTGCTGGTTGGCGAAAACACAATTAGCTGCTGCATCGACCGGGCTCGAGGCCTGCCTCCCGGCCCGCGAACTCGATCATTATCTGGGATTGCTGCGCGGCAGCCGGAATACGTTGCTGTATCACCTGGCGGGCAGTGCATTGCCGGTTGAGGATGGAACGGTGTTTCGCAGGGTCGCTGCACATATCGATTTGATCGAATCGCTGTGGAAAGAAATCGAAAGAATCTGTGATCTTGTGCCGCGGACACTCGTGCATGGAGATTTTGTGAACAAGAATCTGCGCATCCGCGAGACGGCCACCTCCCCTGCTCTGTTGGTATTCGATTGGGAATTCGCTGGCTGGGGTGTGCCGGCAGCCGATCTGGCTCAGTTCACTGACCGTGCGGCCAGTCCCGACCTTAGTCTCTACTGGTCCACCTTGAACCGTGAGCATGCGGGTCTGGATTTACGCGGCATCCAAGCTGTGGCTGCCTGCGGCAACCTCCTCCGCCTCGTCGACCAAGTGAGTTGGGCTACCACAGGACAAGAATCCGTCCCTCCCGAGCATCTGGTCAAGGCCGCTGCCCTGCTGCGATCCTATGAAGCCTCAATCGTTGGAGCACTAAACACCTTCCAAAGGAGCAGGACATGATTGAAGGCTTGGACCATCTGCTCGAAAGTCGAGGCCAGCCTGGCTTGGCCCAGCTGCGGGGCTTGCTGCGGGAGCTGCTTGGCGGTCACGAGGCAGAGGGCCGGTTGATAGAAGAGCAGACGCTACAACCTCGCGGCCTGCGCGTCTTCCGGCTGCGCTTCGCCATCAATGGCCACGTTCGTCAAGTAATCGTGAAGCGGCTGAGGCCGGAAATCGCTTTGCGCGGTGCATTGATAGCCGAACGCTGGTTGCCCGCAGTGGGCATGAGGGATAGCGGTCCAGCGTTGCTCGGCAGCGTGGCCGAGCCCGGCGGCAACTGCGCCTGGCATGTTTATGACGACCTCGGGCCGTGCGAACTCGATACCAGCCGACTCGACCGCGAAAAGGTGAGCGCCGCAATCAAGCTGATTGCGCAACTTCACCTACAGTTCGCCCGGCACCCGCTGCTGGGGGAAGTCCGGCTTCACGGTTGCGACCTGGGTATTCACTTCTACGATGCGAATGTGCGCGATGCTACTTACGCGTTGGAAGCGTGCCAAGCCTTGCCACAGCAAACCTCGGTAGTAGCCCGTCTCTTGAAACGGCTAGACAAATTGCGGCAAGAACTGCCGCACCGCGCACGCGCGCTGGCCGCATGGGGTGGCCCTGAGACTTTGCTGCATGGCGATTTGTGGGGCATCAACGTTTTCGTTATCCCTACTCCCCGTGGGCTCCACGTGCGCCTTATTGACTGGGACCATGCCTCCGTTGGACCAGCAAGCTACGACATCTCGACCTTTCTCGTTCGTTTACCACCTCAGGAGCGGGCTTGGGTCTTGGAGGTGTACCGCGAGGAGACGGCACGAGCAGGTTGGTGTCTACCGCCTAAGCCCGTGTTGAACCTCTTGTTTGAGACCGCTGAGTATGCACGCTTGGCCAATCGTATTATCTGGCCTGCCATTGCTCTCGTGCAGGATCGAGTGCCTTGGGCCTGGGAGTCATTGGCCGAAGTCGATCAATGGTTTGAAGATCTTGCCCCGGTGCTGCCATGCGAGACCGAAATGCAAGGCGCGACACATTGAAAACCCCGGCATCGCTGCTGCCTGATTCGCAGACTCTGACACTCCGGCTCGCGAGCGCTCTGGGACCTGATGCGGATAAACAGCGCTCCGTGCGCATCCTGAGCAGGACTCTTCCGCCATTTATGAGCACTTTCCCGAATGAGATCGTCACCTGTCAATTGCCGGATGGCCGCAAACGGCGGGTGTTCATCAAGTACCAGGCAGGCCAAAGCCATGCGTGTTACGGGCACCGCGGGGATGTTCCCTATGAAACCGAGGTCTATCGTCGCGTGCTGCACTCGCTGCCAAACTTCAAACCGAAGTGTCTGGGAGCGCATACAGACCCTCACACCGGTGACATCTCCTTATTCCTGGAATATGTGTATCGAAGCGTTCGTTTGAGCGACATGGTTTGGAAGCGGTTAACACGTCAACCCCGGGCGATGACCCAGGCCGCTTGCTGGATTGGGAATTTCCACACCGTGCACGTGCACCGCATCGACGATCCCTCGTTGGCATTCTTGAGACGGTACGACGCAGAGTATTACCGCGGTTGGGCGCAACGAACTTTCGAATTCTCGCGCCCGCTGCACGGCCGCTTTCCCTGGCTCACCATACTATGCGGTGCCAATGAGTGGTTTGCGCCTTTGCTGGCCCAGCCACAGACCGTTATTCACGGCGAGTTCTACGCCAAGACTATCCTGGTTCGAAACGAAAACGTGTTCATGGTGGACTGGGAATCGGCTGCAATCGCCGCAGGTGAGATCGACTTGGCGGCGCTGACGGAAGGAAAGCACTGGCCCGCCGACCTTGTGCGCGAGTGCGAATGCGCTTACGTATCCGCACGCCGGCCTGAAGCAGCACCTCGAACCTTCAGACGTACCCTCGATGCCGCAAGAATCTACCTGCATTTCCGTTGGCTCGGAGAGCGGCCCGATTGGGCCGTCCGTGAGAAAAACATCCCGCGCTACGATCAACTTCACGCCTCAGCGAAGCGGCTTGGCCTGGTCTAGAGTCTAGCAATGGCGACCGTTGTCATTTCACCATACGACGTCGCGAATTATCCTCAGGGAGGTGGACACTTCTGGGTCTATCTGCAATATGTTCTCGGCCTGCGGCTTTTGGGCCACGACGTTTATTGGCTTGAAGCTTTTCGCAGCAAGGGGCGTGAGGAACTGGAAGCCGCCGCACTCGCCACGTTCCAAGCACGGATGGAACAATATGGCCTGCGCGGGAAGTGCGTCCTCTACCGCACGCAGAGCAAAGAGCCTTCACCCGAACCGCCGGAAGAGTACCTCAACATGACCCGTGGCGAGGCTGAAGCGATCTTTGAGCGCGCGGATCTGCTGCTGAATTTTCACTATGCTATCAGTCCCGCGCTGCTTCCATACTTCCAGCGTACAGCCCTGGTGGACATCGATCCCGGCCTTTTGCAGTTTTGGATGACCCGTGGACAGCTGCGCGTGCCCGACCATAATTCTTACTTCACCATTGGCGAGGGCGTTGGCCGATCCGGTGAGAAGATTGCAACCGGCGGTCCCCGTTGGATTCACATCTGGCCGGCGGTTTGCCTCGAACGCTGGCCCTACACCTTCGACCCGTGTTGCGAAGCCTTCACGACAGTCTCTACCTGGGACTCCTCCGACTGGGTTGTGGACCGCGATAAAAGCTACGAGAACACAAAGCGGGTTGCTTTCTTGCCGTTCGCCGATCTGCCGGGTTTCACTCGTCAGCCCCTGGAGTTGGCGCTGGTTCTGCGCACGGAGCGAGACATGGAGGAGCGGAAAAAGTTGGAGAATTGTGGTTGGCGCATCCGGCACGCATGTGAAGTCGCCAGTACGCCTGAGATGTATCAGGCCTATATTCAGCGTTCGCGCGGGGAGTTCAGTTGCGCCAAGCCTTCCTATATCAAGCTACAAACGTCTTGGATCAGCGACCGCACACTCTGCTACCTAGCTAGCGGAAAACCTGCGGTCGTGCAGAATACAGGTCCCAGCTCATTCCTCCCCAACGGAGAAGGAATGTTTCGTTTCTCCTCTCTTCAGGAAGCAGCCGATGCGCTGGAAGCTGTCAACACGGACTATCGGCGGCACAGCGAGGCTGCCCGGCAGATTGCCGAGACCTATTTCGACTCCAAGCACGTTGTGAGGGAGATCCTAAACCATGCTCTCCGTTAGTCGAGACCGCATGCTGCTCCTGGTATGCGTGATCCACATCTGCTCTTGCCGCTGTCTTCGTCGCCGCGTTCCCATGTCCATCAGCAGTGCTCCAGAAATCCGCTCGGCACTCTACAGAAATTGTTGAGCGATGGAAGTTACACCAGGTTGAAAGAACTGACTTTCACCCGGAGGCTGCTAGCCGGCGATGGAGCAATGCACGAATGGGTTATTGCCAACATCGCGCGGGCATGTCGATCGAACCCGTCGCTATGCTGCTCGCGGGAAACGTGCTGCATTGATTTGACTGATAAAGCATCTGGCGGCAGGTTTTGCGGGCAGTTGTGCGGACATGCGGTAGGCTGGCACGTCGTCACTCCGCATTGCTTTCTATTTCTTCGGCACTGAACCGTCGCTTCCCAGAATCTTGCGGGCGTAGGCAGGAGCTTTACCTTCGTCTTCGTGTTTGCAGTACGCATACACGTCGACGCCCTGGCTCAGCCAGGTGTTAAAGCGCCCTCTCCAGGCAGCCAATTGCTTGGGTGTGTAGTTTTCAAGGCGCAGCCTGACGTATGTAAAGTTAGCCGTCAGCACATCGGGAGGCGTTTGCTTTTCCGTCTCAGCAATGCACAACGCGGTCTCGTGCTTGCGAAGAACCGCATACGTTTCGTCGGTGTACCATGACGCGTGGCGCACTTCAAAAGCGAAAGCGAAAGCAGGTGGGCGAAGCGCCAGAAAGTCTTCCAACAAGGGCTTGTCGAACTTGCACGAAGGCGGAAGCTGTACCAGGATCGGGCCGAGATGATCCCCTTCCTGGAACACGCTGGCTACTTCCAAGAAACGTTTCAGCGTGCTCTCGCAGCCGCGCAGCCGCTGAATGTGGGTAATCTGCTGATTAGCCTTCAACGCAAAACGAAACCCTTCCGGCACGCTTTTCGCCCAGTTCAGCAGCAAATTCTCGGTGGGCATCCGATAGAAGCTGTGATTGATCTCCACCGTCGAGAATTGCGTGGCGTAGTAGCTCAGCATTTCCTTGTCGGGCAGCTTCTCGGGATAGAAATTCCCTTTCCACTGTTTATAGGAATATCCCGATGTCCCCACGCGAAGCTGACCAGTTGAAAAGATAAAGCACCTCCGGGGCCAGGCATTTAATCACAGCGCAGCTTGAGCCGAAAGAAACACTAAGAACTATTGGATCCGGCTGCTCAGTGCCTCGATGGCCCTTTCAATTCTTTGTTGACTCTTCCAAAAGTCTTTCCACAAGTCGCCCTTCTCCTTCAGCCGTGCAAAGATCGTATTGATGTTGAAACTTTCCGGCCGCAGGCTCGACCGCAACTCATGCGGCAACACTGGCGCGGAAACCGGCGCTTTGGGAAACGCTCGCACCGAATACGCCGCAGCCAGCGGCCGGCCCATGGCATTTTGCTGCACGTCAATAAGTACGCGCCCCGCAGGCCTTTTCGCGACAGACCGCTCGTTGGTCACTAAATTGGGATGCTGCGCCGTCACGGTGCGTGCGATGATTTCGCCAAAGGTCCGCAACTGCTCATACGTGTAAACCGGTTCCACCGGTATGAAGATGTGGAATCCCGTTGCGCCGGAAGTTTTCAGAAAACTCACGATCCCCAATTCTTCGAGCTTTTCCTGTAGCGCTCGAGCGATGGTGACGACCACCGAAAACTCCGTGCCGTCGGAAGGATCGAGGTCGAAGAAGAAATAGTCGGGATGATCGAGGTCATCGAGGCGGCTGGACCACGGATTGTGGTCGATGCAGCCGAGTCCGGTCAAAAACAAAAGAGAGGCGCGATCGTCCGCCGTCGCGTAGTGAATTTGTTTGCCGCGCTCCTCGGATTCGATCGGCACAGTTTTAAGCCATTCCGGCACGCCTTCGCGCAAATCTTTTTGAAAAAACGCCTGTCCCTGGATACCGTCGGGATAGCGGCGCAAAACCAGTGCGCGATCCTTTAGCAACGGAAGGATGTAATCCGCAATACGGTAGTAGTAAGCCAGCAGGTCGCGTTTCCTGTATCCGGACTCCGGAAAATAAACTTTGTTCAGGTTGCTGAACCGCAGCCGTTTCCCGTCCAGCTCAATCGTGATCGTTTCCGCGCGCCCGTTGAACAATTCCTGTTCGATTTGCGCCGTGCCGCTGATCACGCGGCCCACGACTTCCGGCGCGCGCACCACGGCCGCTGGCCCAGCCGCAACTTCGCTCTCCCATTTGCAGTCCTCTGGTTTCACGTCCTCGCGCAGCCCAATGAAAACCGGGTGGCGCAAGTACTTTTCTTGCGTCCATCCGCTATATTTCACGCGAGCCACCACCGCCGGCTTTACCCAGGACGGCTTTTCGTTGGTTTCGGGCACGCTTTCAAACGGGCACGTAGACGCCGCCAATTCCTTCCACTTGCTGTTCAATTCGGCGTGCTTCTTGGCGTCAAACCCGCTCCCCACATGCCCAATGAAGCGCAACTTCTTCCCTTCGTACAGGCCCAATAACAACGACCCGAAGGGAATCGCCTCCGTGCGCGCTTCGGTCCAGCCGCCGACGACCGCGTCAAGCGTCTGGTTCACTTTCAGCTTCGCCCAATTCGCGCTGCGGTCGCCCACATAAGCGCTGTCCGCGCGCTTCGCGACAATTCCTTCCAGTCCGCTCTCTTTGGCCAGCTCGAACAGCTCTTTTCCGTGCTCCAACTGATGGTCGGAATAACGAAACCGCTGCGATGCATGCAGCAGCCGCTCCAGCAATTGCTTGCGTTCCAGCAGCGGCGCGCCCCTCAGGTCATATCCGTCGCAATAGAGAAGGTCGAACGCAAAATAAACCACCGGTGTCTCGCGCAACTGCTTTTCGCCCGGCGTGCGCACGTGCATGCGCTCCTGCAAGCGCTGGAAATCGCTGTGGCCGCGCGCATCGAGCGCCACAATCTCGCCATCGAGAATCGCTTGGCTCGCGGCAAAAACTTTAGGAAGCGTAGCCAATTCCGGATACCGCGAAGTGATGTCCACATTGTTGCGCGAGCGCAGCGTCAACGCCCCGCCTTCAATCCACGCGAGGGCGCGCACGCCATCCCACTTAATCTCAAAAAGCCAGTAGGGATCGGAAAACGGACGCTCGGCGAGCGTCGCCAGCATTGGTGCGATGCGCGACGGCATCGCGCCTTTGCGTGCGCCCTCGACCCCCGCGGCACGGATTGGAACAGGGCTGCGTTTCGGCGGCGCCTCCTCGGCAATTTCTTTGATGGTCCGACCGCTCAGAACCGACCCGTCATGCTCTTCGATGTTCCACTTGGGATCTTCGGCGGCGTCCTTGTGCTTGATGAGCAGCCACTCATTGCCCTTTTCGCTGCGCTTCAGCTTGACGAGCACGAAGCTGCCCCGCAGCTTCTCCCCGTTCAAGCTGAACTTGATCTCCCCGCGTTGCAGTTGCTGTAATGCGTCGGGCGTCGGCCCGCGGAGCTTACCGGGGTCGTCTTCCACAACAAACGAGCCGCGGTCCCACACCATCACGCTTCCCGCGCCGTAGTTGCCTTCAGGAATTTTCCCCTCGAAGCCGCCGTATTCCAGTGGATGATCCTCGGTCTGCACCGCCAAGCGCTTGTCCGCATGGCACTGGGACGGCCCCTTCGGCACCGCCCACGACTTCAGCGTCCCGTCAATCGCCAGCCGGAAATCGTAGTGCAGCCGCGTCGCGGAGTGCTTCTGCACTACGAACGTACTTCCGTACTCTTCCGTTGGACGGGCCTGCAGCCGCAGCTTGGGCATCGGCTTCGGCAGGCGCGTGCCAGTGCGGTCACTCCGCCTGCCCTGAGTAGAGTCAGAGGGAGCGGCGCGAGGAATCTCTTTTACCTCCGCTTTTGTAGCCGCGGGTTTGTCCCCCCGTTCCCGGCGAGGCTCGAGACCGCGACCCTCCGCGTCGCCCCGCTCCGCTCCTGCAGGCTCGGGCGTGCGGTCAAACTTCCTCTTCCGCCTATACTCTTCCAACTTACTCATAGATTCGTTCGTCTTCGCTTTTTGTCTGCCTTAGACCTATGCTCTTTGTATACTCCTGCTTATGCGCTTCGCCTACCAATACCGGCTGTACTCCAAGCAAGCCCAGGTTCAGTTTCTCGAGAACCAGCTCCACGAGGCTTGCGAGCTCTACAACGCCGCCTTTCAGGAACGGCGCGACGCTTGGAACGTTTGCCGCAAGAGCATCCACTACTACGACCAGGCCAAGCAGTTGAAGCCGAAGGGTTGCTCGGACTGGCCAACTTCTCCCGCTGCCAGATGTGCTCCGCCGGCCAGGCGACGGAGTGATCACGCGGGCATTCTACCGCACCCCCGCTCCGTGACCGCTGCCTCTCGTGGTGCGGCCATCTTGCCGGTGGGGCGGGGCGGCTCGACGCCGCTTTGTCAGTGGAGCTTTGAGCCCGCCGCAGGCAAGCTCCGACACTTACCCAACCACGCTCGCTGCGTACGAACATTTGGGTTCCTAAGACGGGGGTACTATTCACTTCCGCCCTGGACTCCGTGGTGGCGCTGAAAGGAGGGTCTCATGGCTCTCGACGTTGACGGTCTCTGTCCGCTCCTGCAGGTTTTCGACATGCCCACGTCGGTGAAGTTCTACCGCGAGGTGCTCGGCTTCGAGCTCGTCGGCAACTCCCCAATCGTCCATAGCCCCCAAGGCGATTACTTCCATTGGGCCATGCTGCGTCGGGGCAGCAACACACTCATGCTCAACACGGCTTATGACGAAGGCGAGCGCCCTCCTGCGCCCGATCCGGCCCGCGTCGCCGCCCACTCCGACACCGCGTTGTTCCTCGGCTGCCCGGATGTGGATGCCACCTTCAATCAACTTCTTTCCTTCGGAGTGAGGGTGTTGGAGAAGCCCATGACCACCGTCTACAGAATGCGGCGCTTTACCATCGCCGACCCCGACGGCTACAACCTCTCCTTTCAAGGACCCCCAAGCGCATCCTAGCGAAACAGCAGGACCGCCCGCAGACAAATCTGTATGAAAGTCAGGGTAGGGCTGCGACTTGCAGCTGGTGGCTATGTAGTCCGCAGGGCTATCCGCCGGCCCGTGGACCGCCGAATTCGTTTCCTGCCCTCTTGATTTCGCGTGCGGTGTCACTCCGCTCATCCCTTCTGCCTTTTTCGGCATGGGCCTCCACGGATTCGCCTTGCATTCTCCCTGGGCGCCGACTAACCTTACAAAGCAGCAACCCCTTTTGGCTGGTACCGGCTCTAAAGAAGAGACCCTGGGAAACTTTTGCAAAGGAGTTTCTGCATGGCTTCAACGGTATGGAAGGGACATCTTACTTTCGGTTTAATTTCGATTCCCGTGCGGATGACCACGGCGGCGCGTAGCGAGCGGATCAGCTTCAACCAGCTCCACAAGGAATGCCACACGCGCGTTAAGCAGCCCTTGTTCTGTCCCACCCACAACCGCATCATCGAGCGCTCGGAAGTCGTCAAGGGCTACGAATACGAAAAAGATCAGTACGTGCTCTTCACCGAAGAAGAGCTCGACAAGATTGAGCCGCCCTCGGCGCGCGTCATGGAGATCCTGGAGTTCGTAAAGCTTGGCGAAGTGGATCCGTTGTACTTCGACGCCTCTTACTACGTGGCGCCGGATGAAGGCGGCGTGAAGGCGTACAAATTGCTGATGAACGCAATGGAGGAGTCAGGGTACGCAGCTATCGCGAAGCTCACCATGCACCAGCGCGAACACATTGTGGTGATTCGGCCAAGCTCGAAAGGCTTGACGCTGCACACCATGTTCTACTCGAATGAAATCCGCGCCGCCGAATCGTCCTCGACGGACAATGTCGAGTTGAAGGATCAGGAAAGGAAACTCGCGCAGCAACTAATCGAAAACCTTGCCGTGCCGTTCCAGCCGGAGAAATACCACGACACCTACCAAGACAATGTGCGCGCGGTGATCGCAGCCAAGCTCAAGGGCCAGGAAGTGACCGAAGTCGCACAACCCCACATGGCTCCGGTGATTGATTTGATGGAAGCGCTGAAGAAGAGCCTGGCCGAACGGCAGGCGCCCGCGAAGAAGCCGCCAGCGGGTCCGGTGGCCGTTCCGAAGAGGGGGAAGAAGGCCGTCGGTTAGAGAAAGCAGTACACTCGATTTTTCATGGGCACCACGGACCGATTCAGCCGCGACGAAGTCCAGCGTATTCTGGGTCTGTCTCCAAAACAATTGGACTACTGGGACCGACTCGAGCTGGTCTCCGCGCGGAAAGATCAGGGGAGCCGCTTCTACGACTTTCGCGACCTGATCGCGCTGCGCACGGTAAAGCAGTTGATCGAAACGGGGGTTCCCGCCAGCCGCCTGCGGCGTGCTCTCGCGGCGCTGCGTGAGAAACTTTCGCAAGTGCAGGCGCCGCTGACTGAATTGCGCGTTCTTTCCGATGGCAAGGACGTGATCGTGGAACGCGAAGGCGCACGCCTGGAACCGCTGACCGGCCAGTTTGTGATGAATTTCGAGACGCGCCAGTTGGACGAAGAAGTCCAAGTGATTTCCGAGCGCGGCGCCGACGAGTGGTTCGCGCTGGCGCTCGACTACGAAGCGGACCGCGCAAACCGCAAGACCTGGACGCAGGCCATCGACGCCTACGAAAATGTTCTGCGACGGGATCCGCAGCGCACGGACGCACTCATCAATTGCGGAACGCTGTACTACGAGCAAGGGAATTTTGAAAAGGCTGGGGAATGCTACCGCCGCGCCATAGAAATCGACCCGCAAAGCGCGCTGGCGCATTTCAATCTGGGCAGCGTCCTGGAAGAAATGGGCCAACAGGAAGAGGCGCGGCGGCATCTGCGGCTGGCTGTGCGCCTCGATCCGAATCATCCCGACGCGCGTTACAACCTCGCGCTGGTGTGCGAGAAGCTGGGGGCCTTCGACGAGGCGCGCGAGCACTGGCAAGCTTATTTGCAGCTCGACCCGTCAAGCCCGTGGAGCGATTATGCACGCCAGCGGCTCGCCGCGAGGACGGCAAAGTCCGCCAGCCGCCACTGATAGTTCTATTGCTGACGGGGACTTCCTTCGCTCCGATTCAGATGAAAGCGTGCGACGAGGACGACACAAAGTGGATCGTTGGCGTCATGGGTTCGATTGCAACGACAAGGCCAAGCTGCCACGCGAAGATTGGTTGAAAGTGTTTGCCACGGGTGGTCTTTCCAACAGACTCGGGTGCACATACGTTTACAAGGAATGCCCCGATAGCAAAGTTGCCGCCGCCTTCGAGGCCAGCGGGAATCCAGAGGACCAATGGACGGAGATGCCTGAGGAACGAAGCGTGAGAATGTCGATGCCGGTTCGACAATACGGCGTCACGGACTAGCCTGCACGCAGCTGAAAAGGGCGTTACGCGATCTTGAGTTTCTTTTGCATCTCTTCGAGCGAGATGCCCTTGGTTTCCGGATAGAAAAAAAGCACGACGAAGAATTGCACCACCATCATCGCGGAGAAAAACGCGAACGGGTAGCCGCCGGAAGACGCAGCCATAAGAGGAAACGTCCAGGAAATCAGCGCGTTCATGATCCAGTGAGAAAAACTGCCGAGGCTTTGGCCCTTGGCGCGCACGCGGTTTGGAAAAACTTCGCTGAGATAGACCCAGATCACCGCGCCCTGGGAAAACGCAAAGAAGGCGATGAAGCCAATCAGCATCCATACCAGCAAATCTTCGTGACGGCCCGTCAGGAAGATGGCGGCGACACCGGCAAGCGAAAGACACGTCCCCACCGATCCCACGAGCAGCAGCGTCTTGCGCCCGAGCTTGTCGATCACGGACATGGCAATCACGGTGAAAATGAGATTGGTGGCACCGACGGCAACGGATTGCAGGTCGCTAGAGACCTTGCTGAAGCCGGCGAACGCAAAGATGCTGTTCAGATAGTACAGGATGGCGTTGATCCCGGAGAGTTGATTGAACATTCCGATGGTGACGGCCAGGAAAATGGGGACGCGGTATTTTGCGGAGAAGAGCGCGTCGCCCTTGACGTGCTCCGCGTCGATGGACTCTACGATTTCTCTCAGCTCTTGGTCCGCATTTTCTTCACCGGTCAGGCGAAGCACGTCCCCGGCTTCGTTCGTTCTTCCCTGCTTGACCAACCAGCGCGGGCTCTCGGGTATTCCAAAAAGCATCGCCAGGAAAAGCAGCGCGGGCAGGGCGGAAATGCCAAGCTTCCAGCGCCATTCCGCACTGCCAAAGCCCATCGTGCCGACCAAGTAGTTCGAGAAATAGGCAAGCAGAATCCCAAACACCACGTTGAATTGAAAGCAGCCGACCAGCCGCCCGCGCCATCTGGCCGGGGAAATCTCCGCGATGTACATGGGCCCGAGAACGGAGGATCCGCCAATGCCCAGGCCGCCGATGAAGCGAAAAAGCACCAGGGCGCTCCAGTTCCATGCAAAAGCGCACCCCGCCGCGGAAACCACGTAGAGTATCGCCATCCAGCGCAAGCTGCCGCGGCGGCCCAGGCTGTCGCCCGGAATACTGGCGAGCATGGAACCAACCACGGTGCCCACGAGCGCGGCGGCAACGGTAAACCCTTCCCAGAAAGGCGAAAGATGATAGAGCGATTTGAGCGGCTGGATGGCTCCGGCGATGACGACGGTGTCGAATCCGAACAGCAGCCCTCCCAATGCTGCAACGACAGTGCTCTTCAAAAGCGTGGAATTTAGTTTCATGGCGCCCCTGGGCGAACAAAAGCTCAATAAAGCAACGGGATTGTACAGAAGTTGATTCAGAAATGCGAGGCAGGATGCAGCAAGACCTCCGCGCAGTTTCGCGCGGACGAGATGAGCGGAACCTAGACACATTGCCGGGCCCGGAACAAATCTGCGGAATGGCGCACCGATCAGGAAAATCTTGGGAGGAACATTCCCGTGCGCTGTTTGTGTTCTGCGAAACCGGGGCCAAATTCCTGACTGAGAAACAATTCTTCACGGCGGGCCTTGATGTAAAAGGAGAGCCATGCGATCGCCACCGCGAGCAGCGCGCGGACTTCTCCGAAGGTAATGGCGGTACCGAGAAGCGCGAGCAAAATGCCCGTGTAGATCGGATGACGGATGGCGCGGTAGGGCCCGGTTCGAATCAGTTCATGGCCTTCTTTGAGCGTGACCACACCACTCCAATTCGTGCCGAGATGCCAACGGGCCCAAAACGCCACAGCAATGCCGTTGGCTGTCAGGGCAACGCCAAGCCACGCGCCGACAGGTCTGGCGGGAAGAAAAGGGGCGCTCAGCCAGCCATAAGGCGGATGTGGTTCATAGAGGAAGTAAAAGCCCAGCCCCAGCGGAAGCGTGTATGCAAAACGTTGAAGGATGGTCTCGCGCTGTTTCGTTTTCTTTCTCTTGAGCGCCGATGCCAGCCAATACGCGCCAAAGAGAAGCCACAGCGCATCAATCCATTGGCGGGGCGAGGTGAAATGCATATCTCACAGAATGCCGCAGCCGCGAAGACGGAGCAAGCCGACCGGGCTTTGCCGGCAAGAAATCTAGAGTCGCTTGAGCGTTTAAGCCCGGAGCTTTGGATGAAAAGATGTGGCTTCCCGGTAAGGACCCGGAGAAAGCGAGAAGTTGCGCTTCGACACTCCCAAGCGTCCCGCTCAGGAGGGCAGACCGACCTCTATCCCCAGGATTTCATTCCCTCTTACTCTGAAGTAAATACTCGCTTGACGCGGGCGTGATTCCCGCCTTGAGGCGCCCAAATAACAAAAAACTTATTTCCGAAATGGCCGCTGGCAGCCCCGGTGACGGCCATCCCTTCCACGGCAACAGCATTTCGGAACTGGCCGACGGTAGCTCGTTTGCCCTTGCCCTCTGGGACGCTAAGGATCGCCAAAGAAATGGGGAAAAGCAGGCAAGAAGCAGCCTCAGGACACGTATATTAGGTGGAGAGGAGCGGGTTCTCGCGAGTACAGCAGCTTTGCTTAAGGGACTTGGTCGAGATTACCCAAGAAAGGGTTGCCCAAGGAGGAAGAAATGAAGATTGAGCGAGTGAGTCTTATGACCGTGGGCTTGCTGTTCGTGTTGGTGGCCGCCGCCTCGGCTCAAACGAAGGAAGCGGTCAGAACGACATCGGCGAAGAAGGCACGCGTTTTGGTCCTTGGCGTCTTCCACATGGCCAATCCGGGAAGAGACATGTTCAACTTGCAGGTTGACGATGTGCTGGCGCCGAGGCGGCAAAAAGAGCTAAGCGACCTGGCGGAGATGCTCAAGAGGTTTCAGCCGACGAAAATCGCGCTTGAGTCGCCCGCGGGAAGTGAGAAAATCCGGAAGCAGTACGAGGACTATCTTGCGGGCAATTACTCGCTGACGCGGAGCGAGAGCGATCAGATCGGCTTCCGGTTGGCGAAAGAACTGGGGCACAAGCAGGTCTGTGGCATCGACATTCAGGGCGACTTCCCGTTCGACCCGATCGCGCAATTCGCAAAGAAAAACGGGAAAGAGGAGCTGTTGAACGGATTGATCTCGCAAGTGCCAAAAGAAATCGAAGCGATGTCTGCGGTTCTGAGCAAAGGAACCATCACCGATTTGCTGCGCTACATCAATCAGGACGAGCACGTGAGACGGGATCACGAGTTTTATATGAGCTTGGCGCAGTTTGCGGGGAACGGCGAGTATCCGGGTCCGGACTTGCTGGCAGCATGGTATCAGCGCAACATCCGGATCTACAGCAACCTGCGGGGAATGATTGATTCGCCGGACGACCGCGTGCTGGTCATCTACGGCTCAGGCCATCTGTTCTGGTTGCAGCGAGATGTTTTTGATTCACCGGACCTGGAGCTAGTGCGGCTGAGCGATTACGCAAAATAGACAGGCGATCATGGAGAGTGGTTCAAAACCAAAGCACGTGATTACCGCCACGGCGGTCGTGCCGGCGCAGCCGAGCCGCGTGTACGCGGTGATCGCGGACTATCACAATGGTCATCCGCACATCTTGCCGAAACAGTTTAGCGAGATGGTGGTCGAGAAAGGAGGAGTTGGAAGAGGAACGATCATCCGCTTTCAGATGAGCGTCTTCGGTAGAAAGCAGACCTTTCGGGCGGCGATTAGCGAGCCGGAGCCAGGACGCGTGCTGGCGGAGACGGATCTGGATAACAACGGTGCGGTGACCACTTTTGTTGTCGATCCTGATCCGGGCTCGGGCCATTCGCGAGTGACGATCAGGACGGAGCTTTCGGTGCGAAAGGGCATCGCCGGCAAGATTGAGCGCTTTCTTTCCGCGCGGCTGCTGCACCCTGTGTATAAGCGGGAGCTGGGCCTGCTGGCGGCTTATGTAAGGGAGCATCCATGATTATAATGAGAGGAGATGAAAACCCCCAAAGGCCGCTCGAAAGTGATCCCGGCTCGCCGAGGCGCTCGACCGGAAACGGAAAATTCCGGGAGTTTCTCGAAGGCGGCGGAAAGTTTGGCGGAGATTGGAAGAGGGTTTTATGCGCGGGGATGGGTGCTCGGAACGAGCGGAAACTTCAGTGTGGTGATTTCGCGAAAGCCGCTGCGGCTGGCGATCACTTCGACAGGATTGGACAAAGGCGCCTTGTCGGCCAAACAGTTTCTCGAAATTGATGAAACGGCGAATGTGGTGCGGGGTGAAGGACGGCCCTCGGCGGAGGCCCTGCTACATCTGGCGATTGTGCGCAACGTGGAAGGTGGCGCAGTGCTCCACACGCACTCGGTGTGGAGCACGGTGCTTTCCGGCACGCATGCGCGGCATGGCGGCATCGCGCTCGAAGGGTACGAGATGCTGAAAGGCTTGGCCGCGGTAGAAACCCACAAGCACCGCGAGTGGCTGCCGATCCTCGAGAATTCGCGGGACGTGGTGGAGCTGGCGGACCGCGTCACGAGCACGCTGCGGGAAACGCCAGGCATACATGGATTCCTTTTGCAGGCGCATGGGCTTTATACTTGGGGAGAAAGCTTGGCCGAAGCCAAGCGCCACGTGGAGATTCTGGAGTTTCTGATGGAAGTTCTGGTGCGATCCGGCGCCGCACAGAGTGCGTGAGGGCTGGACGCCACGGGCAGGAGCAGATCGCCATGGCTCTGTTGCGAATTCCTGACGAACAACGGTCGCTTTTCGAACACGATGAGGTACGGGATTACCTCGCAGGAATCGGCATCGAATACGAGCGCTGGGAGACTCCGGCGAATTTGCCGGAGGATGCTTCGGCGGAGCAAGTGCTGAGCACATACGCTCCGCAACTTGAAGAATGCAAGCGCCGGGGCGGGTATGTCACGGCGGATGTGATTGACGTGAACCGAGACACTCCCGGGCTCGATGCCATGCTGGCGAAGTTCAACATCGAACACACCCATGATGAAGACGAAGTGCGTTACATCATCTCCGGACGCGGGCTGTTCCACATTCATCCGCCGCAAGGACCGGTGGTGGCGATTGAGGTGAAAGCTGGCGACTTGATACGCGTGCCCCGCGGGACGCTCCACTGGTTTGATCTCTGCGGCGACCGTCGGATCCGGGCGATTCGCCTGTTTCAAGACAAGTCCGGCTGGACGCCTCACTATACCGGCAGCGGCGTGGACCGAAGCTATAAGCCTGTCTGCTGGGGGCCGCGCTACATTCCACCACAGATTCCAGCAAAGTAACCGGCGTGCCGCTTTTTGACGAAACGCCAGTCCGCGCCATCCTTCTCGACATCGAAGGAACGACCACTCCCGTAGATTTCGTGAGCACGACGCTTTTCCCATACGCAAGCGGAAAGCTAGAAACGTTTTTGCATGAGAACTATCGAAATTCGGAGATTCGTGCGCTTTTGGAAGACTTCCGTGCTCAGCAGCAACGCGATGAGCGGGGCGGACTCAAGCCGCCGCCATGGCACGACGGTTCCGAACAAGAGCAGGTGCGCTCGAGCGCTGCGTACGGTCAATGGCTCATCGCCAGGGACAGCAAGTGCACACCGCTAAAAACGCTTCAGGGGAAGATTTGGCAGCAGGGATACGCGAGCGGGGAGTTGAGAGGCGAAGTGTATCCGGATGTGCCGCCGGCGTTCGAACGGTGGAAGCGGCAAGGAAAGACAGTTTTTATTTATTCCAGCGGAAGCGTGCTTGCACAAATGTTGCTTTTTGGGAGCGTTCGAGCGGGGGATTTAACACCGTACATCGCTTCCTTCTTTGACACGTACGTGGGAGCGAAGACCGAAGCCGAGAGTTACCGCCGGATCGCGGCGTCGGCAGGGTACGAGGCGACACAGTTTCTGTTTCTATCGGATGCCGGAAAAGAGATTGAGGCGGCGCGAGCCGCAGGAATGCAGGCGCTGCTGTGCCGCCGGGAAGACCCTTCGGGCGCGGAGGAAGGCGCGGTGCATGCGGTTTATAGTTTCAATGATATTTTTCCGGAATGACGGATTCGGATGCGCAACGTCTGGCGGTGCTCGACCGACCCTGCCCGCCATTTGTTCGCTTCCATTCTCAGCGCATACGTGCGCCGCGCCGCAAAACGAACAACCATAAGGCTATCGCTGCAGGGAATGCTCAGGGCGATAGCTAATGTGCCGCGGCGGCTTTGCGAAGGGTCGCGGCATAGTCGGAGACGGAGTGGAGCGTGACGCCGTAGCGGCGCGCCGTTTCCACCGCACCCGGAATCTCGTCACCCTTGGCATAGCCGAGCATGAGGGCGGCAAAGGTCTTTTGCAGCGGATCGCTCGAGCGGTGCTGCTCTTCGAGAGTAGCAACCGGAACTCGGTCCAGTTCCACTTTCTTTCCCAGAGTTCGCTCGAAGATTCCAACGGCGTCCAACTGGGACAGCGGCTCGGGCCCGCCCATCTCAAGAATCGCCGATGGGTGCGAAGGCTTTGTGGCCACCGCCAAAGCAAAAGCGACAACATCGTGAACGGAGATGTAGCTGACTTTCGCGTCGCCTGTGCCGTAAATGCGAGCGCGGCCGTTGGCGGGGTCGCAGCCGAGCGCCGGGCTCAGCCACATTTCCATGAAATAAGAAGGTCTGAGGACGGTGACGCGCATTTTGGAGGACAGAAGACGCTTCTCGCAATCGCGCTTGGCCGTTTCCAGCGGAGAGTCCACACGAATGTTCCCCGAATAAGACGTATAGACAAAGTGGCGCACGCCAGCGCGCTCTGCACTCTCAATTAAAGCGAGCGTGCCATCGTGGTCGACGCGGCGCAGCCCGTCGTCCTTGCCCTGAGGCATGGACGTAGCCGTCGTGAGAAGGGTCTCCACGCCCGCGCAGGCAGAAGGCAGGGATTCCGGTTTGGTGAGATCGGCATCAACGATCTCGACGCCCGCTGAAAGGAGTGGAGCGGCTTTCTCATGATGCGTTCCGCAGCGCACGAGCGCGCGCACCCTGCGCCCCAGACGACCGAGACCGAGGGCAACTTGCTGACCGACAAGACCTGTGGAACCGACGACGAGATCCATCGTTAACCTCCTCTGTTTTCCAGCCCGCGTCCCCGCGGGGACGTGTTAGGACTTGGCCGCTTGCCATTCGGAATACAGCTTGGCGATGGCCGGACCGATGGTGAAGCCCCAGGCAAATATGGGGAAGTTCTTAATTTGTCAGGGACAACATAACGATGCTGTGCTTCCTCGGCGGGAACACCTGCTTTGTACATTTTTTCGGCTTGGCCGGCAATATCGTCGAACATTTCGCGGATGGAGGCAATGCCTTCCTGGCCGCAAAGCTGGCCGTGGCCGGGAACAAACAGGGTGTCCTTGTCGAAGAAGGCAAATTTCTTGAGCGTGGCGCGCCATCCGGATAGGGTCGCTTTTTCGTCCAAACAAACCGGATACCAGCCGCTGAAGAGGAGGTCGCCGGTGTAAACGACGTTCTGCTCAGGAACTCTGGCAATGACGTCGGTGCCGGAGTGTCTCGGATGTGATTCAAGCACCGCCGTCAGACCGCCCAAATCGACGGACATGGGCAGCTTTGCGGGATCGAGAGGATGGTTGGGAAGGCTAAGGACACTGGTGCTCACGACTTGGAAGACAATCGTGGCCGCGTTGAGGTCTGACTGAGCGTGCGCGCGTTCGGCATCCGATTTCGCCTCTTTGACGGTCTTTTCGAGCGGCGCAAGTACGGCTTCTTTGTCCGCTCCTTGCATGGGTGAATAGCTTTCCACGATGCGTTTCGCGGCGGTGGCGTGGGCGCAAAGAGGAATGTTATTCACGCCGTAAAACGAGTTCCCCATGGAATGGTCGAAGTGGTAGTGGGTGTCCAAGGCGGCTTTCACGGGGACCTGACTCACCATCCGCAGGGCATCCATCTGGAACGCGGCGCCGCTCGGCGACGTGAAGCCCTCTATGAGAAGCGCGGCGTCCTTGCCGATGAGGAACCCGCCGTTACAAACGGTCGTGGACCCCTTCGAAAAATCGGAGATGGTGGCGTACAGGCCGTTGGCGATTCTGCGCACGGCGGCGAAGCCCTTGTCGACAAGCGGAGTTTGGGAGATGCGGGGGTCATCGGCCAACTCTGCGGCGAGGGCCGGCAGCGGAATACGCATGGCCAGCGAGATAGAACACTCCGAAGCATGAAGCATGCGCCAGAAATTCGCGACGCGAAAATCCGCTGGTGAAGTGCATGCCGATTCCTCCTTGAATTGAAAGTGGTTCTGGCGTGGCCTCACGGTAGAGGAAAATTCTAGCAGATTCGACAATGCAAAGAATGATTGGACTCAGGGGCTTTCGTTTTTCTCCTATAATCTTGGAGACGACGAAGGAGTATGGGCCATGATTAAGCCCGCAGGAATCGCGACAGTGGCCATGATGCTACTTCTTGCTGAAGGCCCGCCGCAGCAAGACGAGCGCGCGGCAGCGGAGCGGAATGATTGCATTCGGCGCTGTGTAACCCAGCCTCCGGACCCCGAACTGCGGCGCCAGGAGATTGTAAGCCTCGAGAGAGAGGCAGGACACGCCATCGAGTTGAAGAATGGCGGCTATTTCCGCCGCGTGTACAGCGAGGATTTTGCGGGCACGCTTTCGCATGGCGAACCGGTGAACAAGGTCCAGTGGATTGCGCTGGTGCAGTCTGATGCAGTCAAGTATGAATCCTTCCACGCCTCGGACATCAAAGTCCAAATCTATCAGGATATGGCCATTGCCACATGTTTGTGGTCCTCGAGATTCAGCAGCACAGGCAAGCCCCTAAGCCACCAGATGCGTGCGATCCACGTCTACCTGAACGGGGCGGGCGGCTGGCACGTGGTGTCCGGGCAAATTACCAATTTACCGCCGGATGTGGGGCAGCCGCTGTAACCGCTCTGAAATAGGAACGCCGCATTACATTGACGCTGCCTGAGGTGGATGCTACTCTCGCCAGCGCTTTCCACACGCATGCGCGCCGTTGATCTGATCCGCAAAAAACGTGATTCCGGGGAACTTTCCCACGAGGAAATCGACTTTCTCGTGTCCGGTTACACGCGCGGGGAAATCCCCGATTACCAGATGGCGGCGTGGCTGATGGCCGCCTGGATTCGCGGGATGAACCGCGCCGAGCTTGCCGCGCTGACGGAGGTGATGCTGCATTCCGGGCAAGTGCTCGATCACTCGGACATCCCGGGAAAAAAAGTGGACAAGCATTCCACGGGCGGCGTAGGAGATAAGACCTCTTTGATTCTCGCGCCTATCGTCGCGGCGGGAGGACTGACTGTCCCAATGATTAGTGGCCGCGGGCTAGGGCATACAGGCGGAACGCTCGACAAGCTGGAGGCCATTCCGGGATTCAACGTAAATCTGTCGCTCGCCCAGTTCCGGCACGTTCTTCGCGAATGCGGTATGGGTTTGATTGGGCAAACGGCGGAAATTGCTCCGGCGGACAAGAAGATTTACGCGTTACGTGATGTCACCTCGACGGTCGAGAACATCGGGCTCATCTCGGCATCCATCATGAGCAAGAAACTTGCCGAAGGAATCGATGCGTTGGTGCTGGACGTAAAGACGGGGTCCGGGGCGTTCATGAAAAAGGAAGAGGATTCTGCCCGGCTGGCGCAAGTCATGGTTGAGACCGGGAAGCGCATGGGCAAGAAAGTGGTAGCGCTGATCACCGACATGGACCAGCCATTGGGGCAGATGGCGGGTCATGCGAATGAAGTGTGGGAGTCGGTGGAAGTGCTCAAGGGCCGCGGACCGGCGGACCTGTGTGAGCTGAGCCTGGAGCTTTCCGCGTGGATGTTTTTTCTTGGCGAAAGGACGCAGAGCGTGGAAGAAGGCAGAAGCCTGGCGGAGACGATGGTCGCGACCGGGCAGGCGCTCGAAAAACTGCGCCAAGGAATCCGCCTGCAAGGAGGAGACGCGCGCGTCGTGGATGAACCGCACCGCCTGCCGCAGGCGCGGTTTCACGCGGAAGTTACTGCCGCGAGTGCGGGATACCTTACCGCTGCGAATTGTGAAAACCTTGGCACAGCGCTGGCCATGCTCGGGGGCGGCCGGGAAAGGAAAGAAGACCAGATCGATCACGGCGTCGGATTGGAATTTCACAAACGCATCGGCGACCGCGTGGAAAAGAACGAAAAAATGGTCACGATTCATTACAATAGCGACGCCAAACTTGCCGAAGCGAAGAATCTTATTGGCAGCAGCTATGTGGTTAGCGAGCGCGCACCGCAGGAAAAAAGGCCATTGGTGCGCCGCATCATCGGCGCATAGGGTCGCGCCGGGCTTGCAGCGGTTGAAGCAGGAAAATGACGAAGGAGAGCGAATGGGAAGATTCGTGGGGTTACTCGGCCTGGGAAGCATGATTGGGTTGGCCTACTTGTTCTCCACGGACCGCAAAGCCATTCGGTTGAGCACGGTCCTTTGGGGGCTGAGCCTTCAAATCTCCTTCGCGTTTTTTGTCTTGCGCTTTGAGCTTGGCCGCAAAGTCTTTCAGGCTGGCGGCGACGCCGTGAACCGGTTACTGAGCTTTTCGTATTCCGGTTCGGAATTCGTGTTCGGGGAGATCGGCAAGAAGGTTTCCTCTTTCGGCTTCTCCTTCGCCTTTCAAGTGTTGCCCACGATCATTTTCATTGCCGCGTTCTTTGCCGTGCTCTATCACATCGGCGTGATGCAACTCATTATTCGCGGAGCCGCCTGGCTCATGACCCGCGTAATGGGCGCGAGCGGCGCAGAATCGCTGAACGTTGCGGCGAGCATCTTCATGGGGCAAACGGAAGCGCCTCTCACGATTCGTCCGTTTCTAAACAAGCTTACAAAATCCGAATTGATGTGCGTCATGACCAGCGGGATGGCCCACGTATCGGGCGGCATCATGGCGGCATACATTGCGTTTGGCATCGAGGCCAAGCACCTCCTCGCGGCGGTCATCATGACGGCGCCGGGCACGCTGCTGATGGCCAAGATGCTCGTGCCGGAAACGGAGCAATCGCTTACCGCGGGGCGCGTGGAAATGCCGGAAATGGAAAAAGAGCCGAATGTTCTTGGCGCGGTTTCGCGTGGAACGATTGACGGACTGCACCTGGCGCTAAACGTTGGTGCGATGCTGGTGACTTTCATCGCCCTGCTGGCTTTGGTGAACGCCATGATGGGATGGGGTCACAACCATATCGCCTGGTTTCCCGACAGCCTGCAACGCGTGTTCGGTTGGGTTCTTTCGCCGGTTGCCTGGGTGATTGGAATTCCCTGGCACGATTGCAAAGTCATGGGGAACCTGCTCGGGACGCGCATGGTCATCAACGAACTCGTGGCCTTCCAGCAATTAGGAGCTTTGAGAGCGGCTCTCGATCCGCGCTCGTTTACCATCGCGACCTTTGCGCTGTGCGGTTTCGCAAATTTCAGCTCGATCGGCATCCAAATCGGCGGGATAGGGGCGCTGGCTCCCGAGCAGCGCGGTCAACTCGCCAAATTCGGGATTCGCGCGATGCTCGCGGGCACCATGGCCAATCTGATGTCGGCCTCCATCGTCGGAATGTTTACATGAGTCCGAAAAAGGCCCGGCGAAAGAGAAAAATCGCATTCCAAAACCCCGCGGGGGCTTCCAAGCAAGCGTCCCCCGGCGAATTCGAATCCGCCGGCGGTGCCGCTGATTTCGTTTTTTCGCGGACCAAGCTGCGGCCACAGATCGCGCTGGTTCTCGGGTCGGGACTAGGCGCTTTCGCCGAGGAATTCTCTGACGCAACCAAAATTCCTTACGGGGAGATCCCGTATTTCCCGCGGTCGACCGCCGTCGGGCACGCCGGGCAGTTGGTGATCGGAAAAGTGGGAGCGGTGTCTGTGGCCGGGATGCAAGGCCGCGTACATCTCTATGAAGGATATTCGGCCAAGGAGATAGTTTTCCCTGTCCGCGTGTTCGCCCGCATGGGAGTAAAAGCGGTCATCTTGACGAATGCTGCGGGAGGCATCAAACGCGAGTTCAGTCAGGGAAGACTCGTGGTGATTAGCGATCATATTAATCTGCAGGGCGTCAATCCTCTGACCGGACCTAACGACGAACGGTTTGGCTTGCGTTTTCACGATATGACCGGTGCGTACGACCGCAGGTTTCGGGAGATGGCCGTGGACGAAGGAAACCACCTGGGGATTGGCATGTACGAAGGCGTGTACGCCGCGCTTACTGGGCCAAGCTACGAAACGCCTGCAGAGATTCGTTATCTGCGAACGATTGGCGCTGACCTGGTCGGCATGTCCACCGTTCCCGAAGTCATCGCCGCGCGGCACAGCGGCATGCGCGTGCTGGGCATTTCCTGCGTAACGAATGCTGCGGCGGGAATTCTAGATCAGCCGCTCAACCACCTCGAGGTGCTCGAAACCGCCGAACGCGTAAAAGGACAGTTTATCAACTTGCTGAAAGCCGTGATCCCGCGCATCGCCGCGGCGATCGCATAGTCTTTCTCGAGGCGCGTTCGAGAAAAGGAGAAAAGGTGGGCGAAAATGAAACGCTGATTTCCGCAGCCAGGCAGGCGAGGGAGAACGCTCACGCGCCATACTCGAATTTTCGCGTGGGCGCCGCCTTGCGCGCTACCTCGGGCAGAATCTTTGGCGGCTGCAACGTCGAGAATGCAACCTATGGTCTGACGGTGTGCGCCGAACGCGTGGCCATTTTCAAAGCCATCAGCGAAGGCGAACGCGGATTCGATGCCATTTCCGTGGTGACGGATACAGACACACTGACGCCGCCGTGCGGCGCCTGCCGCCAGCTCATTTGGGAGTTCTGCGGCGACGTGCCTGTGATCCTTGCGAATCTGAAAGGAAAGACGGAAGTGATTCCGATGCGGGACTTGTTTCCCAAACCGTTTGACTCTTCGAATCTCTAACCTGGGCGTCCCGCACAAAGCTGGACGGCGTTTCCTTCAGGAGCTCACCGATTCCGAGAGCTCTTCAAATAGGCAACGCCGCAGCGAAACTTCTTTTCATCTTTTAGCTCCTGCACATACACAATCTCTGCAGGGGTAAAGAAGTTCGGCACTCCGGGCGTATACGGGGCGGCTACCTCCACCCTAAAGTTCTCCGAATATGGTTTTCGGCTCTTGAAGCACAACCCGCCTCGGGAAACATCCTCGCAGATCACAATGTCGTCGCCGTTGGTAAAGCTTCGAATGCATGCCTTGAAGTTCACTTTCGTTCGAACGTACTTGCGGCGATTCGCCCGGTGCACTGCGGGGACAGGCTCTGCCCGAGCCGCGACGGCAACCGGAGCCGATGCCTGTTCCGGTTCGGGAACCCAGCCCATCGAGCGCCCCGGGACCCTCTCCACCATAACCGGTGCCTCCTCGACATCCCCCGATGCGCCCTTCCAAAACGTGGACGAACCGCACTTCTTGCAGTAGCGCACGATGCCTTCGTTAATCCGATAAACATCGGATTCCAAGTCGCTCTGTTCAACTGTTTCTTTTGTTTGGCAGCTGCCGCATTCAAGCGACACCATTCGCATTCGCTTCTCGGCTTCGGAAGGTGCGGGGAAGTCCATGCCCCAGAAGTTGTTTGTCGAGTCCAGAAAGGCGACACCGTACGTATAAACTTCGCCCTCGACCCCAATTCGGCCCACCAGACGCACCTCGGCCTCCTTGTTCGTATCCAAGCGGCGGAGGATCAATTCCTGCTCAGCGGAAAGTTTGTAGCGGGAGACAATGCCTGCTCCGTGCCGGCTGAGCAATACCGTTTTCGTTTGTTCGGAGAAAACCTTGCCTTCGGTGTCGCTGCCAACCAGCAGGACATTGATCTGCTTGGGAATCCGGCTGCTGCGGCGCACACTTTCGGGCGGCATTGAACTCTTTCTGTGAGCGGACGCTCTAAAGCGATGGTACTTTGGGAAAATTGTTTCCGTCACGGACTTTCTGCGGAAATGACACGCAAGCAGCAAGGTTCATCGAATTTGCAGCAAGGGATCGCTGTTGGCTTGCTCCCGGTAAAACAGCGAGGGGCCCTCAATCTAGCGTGAAAGAGCGAGGAGGGAGTCGTTCAATTTATTGAGGTCCGAATCCACCCGATAATAGCCGGGACGCCAAGCGGCCGTGGTTTCTTCCGGTTGAAAGCGAATCACCGCAAAATCGCCGGCTCCCGCCGCGTCTTTCCCAAGGCGCGGAAAATCTTCTCCAACATAGATGGCTGGATGGTGCCGGACAAACGCTTCACACTCGTTCACAGAGAGAACGGCTCGCAACATCCCCTGATTTTTTGCGTGGGGCTGGCAGAAGTAGAGGTTCGGCATGTCTAGCAGATGATCGTTCAATCTGTGGAAAACGTGAATAGTACTCCTGTGCAACTGCACCTCGGAAAGTGCATCTGTTCAGGGAGTCTGCGCTGGAAGATAAGATGCTTCTAATCAAGTATTTAGCGGTGTTGGAAAAACCTGTTCTTTGGTCCGAGGTAGTTACTCTTGAAGGACGGGCCAGGAATTGCCTCTACGCGTTTCGATCGAAGACCTTCATGGCCGTAAGGGCGTAGATCGAAGCGCATTGGACGACGCGGCGGAGGTCGACGTACTCGTTCGGACCGTGCGCAACGGAAAGACGTCCCGGGCCATAAGCATAACTCGGGACGCCTCGCGCGGCATAGAAGCGGGTCTCGAGCAATCCCGGGCACAACTCGAAGCGGGCAGGCGCGCCTGTTATTTCGCGGATGGCTTCGGCCAGCGCTTGGCCCGTGGATTCTCCCTCCTGGCAGGAAGCGGAGTTCCCTTCCTGCAAGAGCTCCCACTCGAGAGCTATCCCCTGCTGCCGGCACTCGTTCAAAACGCCGATCAACCTTGCCTTTTCTTCTCTCAAGTCCTCCTCCGGATTGACCCGCCTGTCGATGGTGAACCAGCAGGTTTCCGGCACCACGTTGAAATTCGTGCCGCCCCCGCTTTGCCCGCCAAGCATGAGGATGGAATTGCGCGATTGCCCCGTCCCTACATTCACCGTGGTTGTTCGCTGCTCCACTTCGCGCTTCAGCTCCTGAAGGCGCTCCACAACGTGGTGCATGCGTTCGAAAGCGTTTTCACCCTGATGCTGCAGGCCCACGTGAGCAGATTTGCCAAAAACTCGAACATGCAAAGAGATGGCCCCCCGGTTGGCGTTCCAAACCACGCCGCTGGTCGGTTCCGCGAGTAGCATGCCGACTCCATTTCCGCCCGGTATCCCCTGCTCCGCCAGCCTGGCTGATCCGCGAGCACCTCCCGTTTCTTCATCGGGAACCAAGACTAAGTTGATTTTTCCCTCTATCTCCACACCGCATTCTTTCAGCCCAACGATGGCGTACAGCATGGATACGATTCCGCCCTTCATATCGGAGGCGCCGCGTCCGAATACAAAATGGTCTTTGCGCTGCGGCTGGAATTGCTTCTCGGATTGCGCGGGAACTACGTCATAGTGTCCATGGAAATAGAACGGTGCTCCTTGCCCATGGCTCGCCGAAAGACACTCCGGAACGTCATCCCCGGCGCCGGGCCGCGAAGGAGGTTCGAGACGCCTGAATGCCAAGCCCAGCCTCTCGGTTTGCTTTTCGAGAACCTCAACAAACTCGCGATACTGCCTGCCCGGCGGATTCTCTGTCGGAATGGCAATGAGATCGGCTAACAGAGCGGCCATTTGGTCTTCGCGCTGCTGCAGCCAACTGAGCAGCCGCTCGACAGCCTTGGTCTGGTGCGCTCGCGTCCCCATGCCCGGGGTAATCCTCGAACCTTGCCGAGAACTGTCCAAGCTCCATATTGGAGCCTATGGTACGCTTTGGCGGATTTGGCATTCGAATGGGCACATGCCAACGGATACGAAATCTTTTGCGATCGCCCGCTGGGCGGCGCTGGTCTGGGTCCTGACCTGGTTCCCTCTCTACACCTGGTTCTGGGGCTGGCAAAACATGCTGCACTTGTGTGACGTTAGCGTGGTGATTGCTTGTCTCGGGCTGTGGTTCCGGCAATCTCTGTTGGTCTCCAGCCAGGCTCTTCTCGCGCCCCTTGTCGGAGTTCTGTGGAGCCTCGACGTTGGCTGGCGAATCGCGACCGGTCATCATCTTGTGGGTGGTACAGAGTACATGTGGGATGCGCATTACGCGCTGTGGGTCAGGTTACTTTCCTGCTTCCACATCGTTTTACCGGTTGTTCTGCTTTGGGCGCTCGAGATTCTAGGCTACGATCGCCGGGCTCTAGCATTCGAAACATCGATTACGGGAATCTTGCTGATTTTTTCGCGGCTTCTGTCGCCTCAACTCAACATGAACTATGCGTTCCAGGATCCTTTGCTACACCGCACGTGGGGGCCGGCTCCGTCGCACCTGATGGTTATCCTGGCGGGATGCATAGCCATTTTCTTCTGGCCAACTCATGTCGTGTTTCTGCGTGCTTTTCCGGCAGCGCGCGGAGCGGGACCTGCAATTAGCAATCCTCAGAAAGGAGAAGAGGCGAAGAAGTGGCAACGGACACCGCCAAGAACCTGAAAAAGTACGAGGCCATGTTGCAAACCGCCCTCGCAGAAGCTCGCGCAGGCCTGGCCGAAGGTGGGATTCCCATCGGCGCCGCTCTTTTTACTCGCGAAGGAGAGCTTTTGGGCAAGGGTCACAATCGCAGGGTTCAGGAAGGTGATCCTTCCGCCCACGGAGAAACCGACGCATTTCGCCGCGCCGGCCGCCAGAGATCCTACCGCGACAAAATCATGGCCACGACGTTGGCCCCTTGCTGGTATTGCAGCGGATTGATTCGTCAGTTTGGCATCGGAACGGTCATCGTCGGGGAGTCGGTGAACTTTCAAGGCGGAATCGCTTGGTTACGCAAGCATGGCATCGAGGTGATTGACCTGCGCTCCCAGGAATGCATGGACTTGCTGGCACAGTATGTAAAAGCTCATCCCGAAGTCTGGAAGGAAGACATCGGGGAAGACTAGATTTTCGCTGAGCCTGGGTCACCGGCCCGACCTGCCCGGACCTGCCCGACCTGCCCGTTCGATGATGGACTTCCTCATCTTTCTCTGGTATTCCTAAGGCGGCTCTCGCCCCAGCGCGGGGGACGCTCTCTGGCGCGACCGCCACTTTCACTTGCAGAACGGCTCCAATTGCTTTCCTGCGACCTGGAGCGAGCACGTCCTGCAAGGACTGCCGGGGCTGAGAGAGGGGGGAGTATGTTCGAGGCGACTCAGGAAGCCAAGGCATCCGGCGCATCTAAGGGTCTGTGGATCGTTTTTGCTGTCGTCGTGGTAGCCATTGCGGCTGGCGGTTATCTGTTCATCTCCAAAGCAAAAGCAAACAAACCATTCCCTGTCGTGGCGGCGGCTGCTCCGCCCACGGGCCCCGCCGATCCGGTTCGGGACTTGAAAGTGCGGCGCGCCACGATGAGCAAAGACCGCACCGGAACGACGGCTGTGTGGCTCGTTACCATTGAGAATAGATCCGCTTCCTATACCTACAGCAATATCCAGTATGAAACCACTTACGTCGGCGCAAACAATGATGCCATCCTCATCAACAAAGGAACCATACCTGTAACCATCGAGCCCGGCGGGCAGCAAAATTCCGAAATCAACGACGCGCTGTACCCTGCCGGCACGGCCTGGTACAAAATTCGGATTACCGGAGCAAAGCCGTCCGCTCAATAGATCCGTTGCGACGGCAAATTAGATATGACGGCCACTTCCACGGATCCCTTTCTGTCTGCGGACATTCCGGCGCAGTTCAACATTGCTGAGTTCTTCTTGGACGCTCCTGCCTCCCGGCATCCTCACAAGACAGCCATCGTTGGTGAGCCTCGCCCTGTGAGCTATGCGGAACTCGCAAAGCTTGCAAACCGCGTCGGAAATGCTCTTCTTGAACTGGGGATCTCTGGCGGCGACCGCGTTCTCATCGTGCTTCCCGATTCCGCGGAATTCATCGCTTCGTTTTTTGGTGCTGCCAAAATAGGCGCCGTTGCGGTGCCGGTAAATCCTTTTGCGCGGCCAGGGGATTACATCCATTACCTTGAAAATAGCGAACCGCGGGCGGCCATCGTGCATTCCGAAGCGCTCGAGGCGTTTTTGCCCTCTTCCGGCGAACGCCCGCAAATGCCGATTGTCGTCGTCGCCGAAGGAAGGGTGGAGACCCAAGGGGTGTCCTGCGCAATGTGGAACAATTGGATTGCCTCGGCCAGCGAAACGCTCTCGCCGGCCGAGACCTCGTCTGGGGATGCGGCTTTTATGCTGTACACCTCCGGCAGCGGCGGTACACCAAAAGCGGCCCTGCATCGCCATGGCGACATGCTGGCCGCCACCCGCAATTATGCGCACGGGGTTCTCGAATTGCGGCCGGATGATGTGACTCTCTCCACTTCGAAACTCTTTTTTGCCTACGGCCTGGGAAATGGCATGTATTTTCCGCTCGCGTTTGGCGCACGCACGATCTTGAACCCCAAGCGCACCAGCGCCGGGCATGTCGTTGCATTGGTATCCAAGCACCGGCCGACGATTTTCTTCTCGGTACCGACTCTTTACGCCGCCATGCTGCGGGAAGCGGAGACGACCGCAGGGCGCCTCGACTTTTCCTCGGTGCGACGGTGCGTTTCTGCCGGCGAAACGTTGCCTGCTGAAATTTTCGAACGCTGGAGGCGGGCCACGGGTTTGGAGATTCTGGACGGAATTGGCTCGACGGAGATGTTGCACATCTTCTTGTCCAGCCGACCCGGCAAATCGAAACCGGGGAGTTGTGGCACGCCGGTGCCCGGTTATGACACAAAGATTGTCGATGACCTAGGCAAGGAGATGCTTTCCGGCGAAATTGGAAACCTCTGGGTGCGCGGTGCCAGCGCGTTCGCAGAGTATTGGCGGATTCCGGAGCTGACGGCGCGCACGAAGCGCGGCGACTGGGTGATTACTGGAGACAAGTTCGTGCGCGACGCCGAGGGCTACTATCACTATTGCGGCCGCGCCGACGATATGTTGAAAGTCGCGGGCATGTGGGTCTCGCCCGTGGAAGTGGAAAATGTGCTTCTAGGCCATCTGCACGTGGCGGAAGCCGCAGTGGTAGGAGCGACAGATGCTCGCGGCCTGACCTACGCCGTTGCCTACGTTAGCTTGCGCTCGGGTTGCGAGGGCTCGGACGAGCTAGCCGAAGAGATTCGCAATCACATTAAAGCGCGGCTGGTCTCTCACAAAGTTCCCCGCGAAGTGCGTTTCTGTGGCGAGCTTCCCAAGACGGTGACAGGAAAAATCCAGCGTTTTAAGCTGCGCGCCAGCACCACCCACGGCTGATCAACTTTAAGCCGCGGCAAAACCCGCATGTCAAAGGTAGAATGACACGGCGGAAATATCCGTGGAGGAAAAGATGGCGAACAAGCCGACGGTCGAAGAGGCGCGACTGATTTTGGAGCTCTACAATTTGCGGCGTGAGCCCGAAATGCGCAAAGCCCGACAGTGGTGGCTCACTAGTTTTTGGCCAACTTGCGCCGATGATTTCATGAAAGTTGCCATGGATTTCGGCTCGCAAGAGAACAACTGGCTTCGGCAGGTTGGGAGCTACTGGGGTATTGCCACGACTTTTGTATTGAACGGGATCATCAGCGAAACACTGTTCTTTGAGCCGGCCTTCTGCGGGGAGTTGTATTTCATGTTTGCCAAAGTCCGACCGTTTTTAAAGGAAATCCGTGAAAAGGGAAAGAACCCCGATCTGTTTGTCCTTTCCGAAAGGGCGATTTATGGTTCCGAACTGGGCCGCGCGCAGTTTGAAAAGGTGGAAGCTCGCGTGAATATGCTGCGCCCGAAGCGGGGAGCCTGAGTTGCGACACGGGTGCTTTGTTCAGTTCCTTTTAAGGATCGTTCCGCGGGTCGCGTTGGGATTGTTTTTGCTTCCATCTCTCGCCGCCGCAAAAATTCCGCCGAGCTGCGGCCCCGGCGTTACAATGAAATTAAGCACTCCGGTTTCAAGCCAAGGGCGCTTGCTCCTTCTGGAAGTGCAAAGCCGCAAGCCGTTGACCCAAGTAACCGCCGAGTGGAACTCGAAGAGCGTTCACTTCTGGCAAGTTTCGGCGGTCGATCGGCGCCAGGCCCTTCTTGGAGTCGACTTGGAAAAACCGCCCGGGACTTATCCCGTGCTCGTCCACGTGCAAACAGCAAGTGACAAGCCCGAGAGCTGCACGCTTCGGATTCCCATTCACGCGGGAAGGTTCGCCATCGAGAGGCTACAAGTCGGTAAGGAATTCGTCGAACCGAGCCCCGAGCAAATCAAGCGGGCGAACGAAGAGCGTGACAAGTTGCGCGCTATTTTCGACCAGGTGACCCCCGAGAAATTATGGGACGGAGATTTCCGCGTGCCGCTCGACGGCGTGACCACCGGCGGCAACTTCGGCAAGCGCCGCATCTTGAACGGCCAGTCCGGCTCTCCTCACAGCGGCGTGGATTTCCCCTCCCCCACCGGTACTCCCATTCATGCGGCGCAGAGCGGGCGCGTAACGCTGGCCCAGGAACTGTTCTTTTCCGGCAACACCGTGGTTGTCGATCACGGCCTCGGGATTTATACCTTCTATGGCCACCTTTCCGAAATGGACGTGAAAGTCGGCGACCAGCTGCAGTCCGGCCAGGTGCTCGGAAAGGTGGGCGCCACCGGCCGCGTCACCGGACCGCACCTCCATTGGGGCCTTACGGTTGAGCGCGCCCGAGTGAACCCTCTCGCGCTGGTCAAGCTTCTAGCGCGCGGGGGTGAGACTATCGGGCGGGTGACAACCAAGCGAGAATAAAAGGCACCAAACGGGATCCTTATGGAGACGCGTCCTGCACACGACTTGAGGGAGAGCGCCCAACTACCTCTGGGTCTCGGCCCAGGTCCCTTTGAGCAGTCCCAGAAACCTGTTTAGAATCAAAAGGTTGTGAAGCCGCTCATGGCATTCTTATAGGGATAAAGAGCGTTCGGTTTCCTGGAATCTCGCTCTACCCCCCTGTCCTCCCGGAAAAGTAGGGGAGTACTGGGAGTACAGGGGTACTGGTCTCCATGTGCGTTCTGTGGTACTGTTACGCCATTGTCAAGGGAGAAATCCTCGCGCAAGATGGGGCTGTGTGGGCGGGATTCGTGCTAGTTACTTCTGTTTTGCTGTGCTTGCGGTTTAGCACGCTGTTCGCGCGTCACTGTGGGCGAATCCCTGCGGAGAAACGCGAGCCGTGGTGAAGCTCCGAATTTGTTTTGAGGTCGCGCAGAAATGTCCCTGCTTCATTTTCGTGTCAAAGAACGCCGCCGGACTTTAAGGGTAGCTTTGACCGTCCCGCTGACGGTCCATGGAAAAACAGACGGCGGCGAGCGCTTTTCGGCACGCACCACTTCGCAATCCGTCAATCGCCATGGCGCCTTGTTTCACCTCGAAGAAATCGTCCTCGTGGGTCAGACGGTGGTTCTGGTGAACGACCACACCGCCCAATCGATTGAGTGTCGCGTCGTTTCGATCCATCGCGCCCGCGATAACAAGCAATATGTCGGCGTAGAATTTCTTTCTCCGGAAGCCAACTTCTGGCACATGCAGTTCCCCGCCCCAGGGGCGAAACCGCAGCGCCGCGTACTTCCCGACAAAGCCTCGGCGTAATGAATCTGAACGGGACTAGACGGCCTTTAATTCCTCGACGGCATGAAACAGCCAAGCATTAGAATTTCTCCGTGCCAAAGGCGCCCACACGAATCGGCTTGATCTCGGATACTCACGGCCTGCTGCGCCCGCAAGCCCTAGAAGCCCTTCGCGGTTCGCAGCTGATTCTCCATGCCGGAGACGTGGGAAAGCCCGAAATTCTCACCGCTCTCCGAAAACTTGCTCTGGTGATTGCTGTGCGCGGAAACGTCGATAAGGAAGATTGGGCGAAAGCGCTGCCGGAGGCCGCTGTCGCGGAGGCGGGCAGCGTCCAGCTTTACGTTCTGCACGACGTACATGCGCTTGACTTGGACCCTCGGGCCGCGGGATTCCACGTGGTCGTCAGCGGCCATTCCCATCAGCCCGGGAAGTTCGAGCGCAATGGCGTCCTCTACATCAATCCGGGCAGTGCGGGGCCGCGGAGGTTTCATCTGCCGGTCAGCGTGGCGCGCTTGAATCTGGGATCGACGCCCTTCGAAGTCGAGTTGGTGGAGCTCCAAGCTTAGTTGCGGGCGGTTTTCCCTGCGTTTCGCGGCCAACCGGCCCGCTCATTTCGAGCTCATTTCCCTATTGACATCCCATAGGAGTTTCGCATACTTCCATGGTTCCCCCATAGGAGGGGTATGGGCGACAAAGCGGACGTCTGGCAGGGCACTCTTGCTCTCATGATTTTGAAAACCCTCGAAACGCTCGGGCCGCTTCACGGCTACGGCATTGCCCGGCGCATCGAGCAGACGAGCGGCGACCTCCTTTCGCTCAATTACGGCACGTTATATCCGGCTCTGTTGAAACTGGAACAGGAGGGTTCGATCGAGTCCGCATGGGGAGTCTCCGACAACAATCGCAAAGCGAAATACTACAAACTGACCAGCGCCGGCCGCAGACAGCTGGAGCGCGAGGCACGCGATTGGCGGCAAGCTCAAGCCATCCTCGCGAAATTCCTGTCCGCCACGGAGCCGTCGACATGAGCGAAATCTGGAAGACCTCCCGTGCGTGGTTCGAGCGACTCGGCGGTCTTTTTCATAAAGCGCAACGTGAAGCGGAACTTGCGGCCGAGTTGGAGAGCCATCTACAACTCCATGTGGAAGACAACCTTCGCGCGGGTATGACGCGCGAAGCCGCCCGACGTGACGCGCTGGCGAAGCTCGGCGGCGTCGAACAAACCAAGGAACGGTATCGGGACCGCCGCGGCCTGCCATTCCTCGAGACTGCTCTTCAGGACCTCCGCTTTTCGCTCCGCACTCTTCGCAAGTCTCCTGGCTTCTCTTTCGTCGCAATCCTGGTCATGGCACTCGGCATTGGAGCCACGACGGCGCTTTTCACCGTGGTGCGCTCGGTTTTGCTCAAGCCGTTGCCGTTTAAGGACCCTGAGCGACTTATTCGGTTGTATGAATACAGCGCTGATGACAAGTTTGCCTACAACGTGGTGTCCGGCGGGGGTTTTGCCGAGTGGCGGAAGGAGAGTCACAGCTTTTCGGATCTGGCGATCCTTGGTGAGGCGCAGTACGGCCTATCCGGAGTCGCCGGTCAGCTTCCCGAAAGGGTGATGGCTTCCAACTGTTCTTGGAATCTATTTCCCATGCTTGGTGTAGAACCCGCACTGGGGCGAGGTTTCGCCTCCGCAGATGATCAACCCTCGGCAAGTGCCACGGTCATCCTCAGCTGGGGACTGTGGAAGAGACGCTTCGGCGGAGATCCCGCAATCCTGAATCAGACCATTCATCTTGACGCCAAGCCTTACAAGGTCATCGGCGTGATGCCGTCTTGGTTTGCCTATCCAGAACAGAGTGTGCAACTGTGGACGCCGACATACCATGAAGAGTCGCCTGAACTCATGCAGGCAATAGACGATCACGAATTCTCGGTCGTCGGGCGCCTCAAACCTCGTGTAACTGAGGCTCAGGCGAGGACGGAGCTTTCGGTCATTATGCGCCGGCTGCATGATCAGCATCTCGACATTCCCTTTGTAAGCAAAGCCGCAAACAGCCGGCCGCTCCTCGAGGCCATGGTCGGAGATGCCAGGACGGCCTTATACGTTTTGCTAGCTGCTACCTTTTGCGTGCTTTTGATCGCCTGTTCGAATGTCGCCAGTCTGCTCGTCGCGCGCGGCGCGGCCCGCCGACGGGAACTGGCGATCCGCACGGCGCTCGGTGGCAGTCGTCGGCGCCTGCTTCGGGAGCACCTCACGGAGATCTTCGTCCTGTCGCTGGTGGGCGGCGCTGCCGGTTTGCTCATTGCCTATGGCGTGATCCAGTGGTTCGTCACCACCCGCCAGGATATGAGCCGCGTCGAAGCCATCCGCATAGACGGAGTCGCCGCGGCTTTTGGGGCGGGGATGATTCTCTTCTGTACGTTTTTTGCGGGCGCGACATCTTCGTTCTCCATCAAGAGCCATCAGATTCTTTCATCCCTCCAGGAATCCTCGCGCACGCACAGCCCGGGGCAATCCCCGGTCCGGTTGCGCAAAGCGCTGCTGTCGCTCGAAGTGGGGCTTACGGTGCTTTTGCTGATCAGTTCCGGTTTATTGCTGAAAAGCTACGAACAGCTGCGCGCGACCCATCTCGGGTGCATTACAAAAAACGTGCTGACGATGCATGTCGATCTTCCCGATGCCAAGTACAGCCAGCCCACCCAGCGCCTAGCTTTTTTTGAAACTCTGCTCGATCGCCTTCGCACTCTGCCCGGTATTCGAGCCGCGGGAATTGCGACTTCGGTTCCCGGGGAAGGCTACGGGGGAGACAACGGCTTCACCATTGCCGAGCACCCTCCTCTTCCCTTGGATAAGACTCCCTACGCCATCCACCGCTGGGCGGATCCCGGATACTTCGCCGCCCTCGGCATCCCCTTCCTGCGCGGGCAGATATTTGATAAAAACCAACGCCTGGAAAAAGCAAGCGAAGTTATCATCAGCGAATCCTTTGCGCGACAGTATTTCGGTGCGGAAGAGCCTCTCGGAAAACACCTGCTTACCCTTGGGCGGAAGCCTCAGAAGATTGTCGGTGTGGTAGGCGATACGCGCCATCGGGTCTGGGAACGTCCCCAGCCCATTATGTATTTCCCGCTCTATTCTGGCATCCGGGAGCGGACGACCCTCGCCATCCGCTCAACCAGCGACGTGACCTCTTTCGCATTGCCAGTCCAACGCATCGTCGAACAGCTTGATCCCGAGCTGCCCGTCTCGGATGTGCTTACCATGGGTCAGGTCATTGGACAGTCCACCTTGGATGCCAATTTCGAGGCTACGCTCCTTCTCGCCTTCGCCGGGTTATCGCTGCTGCTGGCTTCCGTCGGCCTGTTCGGCGTCCTCTCCTACATCGTTGCTCAGCGAACTCCGGAAATCGGAATCCGTCTGGCGCTTGGCGCGCAGCGAGGCGCACTGCTGCGGCTCACCTTGCTAGACGGTCTGAAGCCTGCGGGTGTCGGATTAGCCCTGGGACTAGCGGGAGCGGCGGCGGCAACAAGAATGATCAGCAGCTTGCTTTATGGCGTCGCGCCTCTGGATGCCACCGTTTTTGTCGCCGTAACGACCCTTCTACTGGCCGTGGCGGGGATCGCGTGTCTGCTGCCTGCCTGGCGCGCGTCGCGCGTCGACCCGGTCATCGCATTGCGCTACGAATAGCTCTAGGTGTTCTTAAGGCCCGCGGAACGGGCTAACCGGTAGAGGCCAGCCTCGTCTAACTCTCCTGTGGCATCCCCACATAAACTGTGTTACCTTGCTGTGGCCATAACACAGGAGGGTGCATGTCCGAATCCAAGCTCGATCTGCTGCAGGGAACTTTGGACCTGATGGTCCTGCAAACCCTTGCCGCCATGGGGCGACTCCACGGCTACGGTATCGCGCGCCGTATTGAGCAGGTCAGCGGCGACGCGGTGCTGCTGAATCAAGGCACCATTTATGCCTCTCTCGTGAGGTTGCAGCAGCGCGGATGGATTTCCGCCGAGTGGGGCACTTCCACCAACAATCGCAAGGCCAAGTTTTATTCCATCACGAAGCGAGGCCGCAAGCAGCTCTCCGAAGACGCCGCCTACTGGCAACGGCTCTCCGAGGTTATGGGCCGCGTGCTGGCTCTGCCGGAGGGGAGCGACAACAAATGATCGACGAGGTTCGTCAAGGGTTCCATCGCCTGCGCTCTTTGTTCCGCCGCGCCCGGCAAGATCGTGAACTCGACGCGGAAATGTCCGCTCATCTGGAACTCGCTATCGAAGAGAATCTTGAGCGCGGTCTTTCTCCCGCGGAGGCTCGCCGCCAAGCCCTCGTGCGTTTCGGGGGACCGCAGCAAGTCAAAGAAAGCCACCGCGAAGCGCGCGGACTCCCGCTCCTTGAAACCCTGCTTCAAGATTTTCGCTTCGCCTTGCGGATGCTGCGCCGCAGTCCCGGCTTTGCCCTTGTGGCGATTTTTTGCCTGACTTTGGGTATCGGCGCCAACGCCGCCGTTTTCAGTTGGATGGAGGGACTTCTGTTCCGCCCCTACCCGGCGGTTGCGCACCAAGAGAGGTTGCTGGCTCTGACGGGAACGGCTCAGGCTGACCGTACCGCGCTTTCCTGGCCCGATTTCCTCGATCTGCAAAGGAACTGCAAACTGTTTGACGCGTTCTTTGTAAGCAAGATTATGGGCACCACGCTCAGCCTTGGCGACCGGGCCCAGGTCGCCACGGGAAGTATCGTCTCATCGAATTATTTCCCGGCGCTGGGGGTTCATCCGATTCTCGGGCGCGCGTTTGAGCCCAATGAGGATGTGGGCCGCGGCGCCCATCCTGTGACGGTCATTAGTTACCAGCTATGGAAGGAGCGCTTCGCAGGCGACCCGCAAATCATCGGCAAGACGCAGCGCATGAACGGCGTGCTTCACACCATTATTGGCGTGGCTCCCGAAGGCTTTTACGGAACATTTGTCGGCTGGGCCATGAAGTTTTGGGTGCCGGCCTCCATGGAAGACACCTTCGAGGCCGGCGGTTACAAGCTCGAAGATCGCGGTGAGCGTTGGATCGAGGCTTACGGCCGCCTGAAACCCGGCGTCAGCCTCGAGCAAGCGCAGCAGGAAGTTTCTGCGGTGGCGAAGCGCTTGGAAACGGATTATCCGGCAACCAACCGCGGTCACGGCGTCAAGCTCTGGCCCTTGTGGCAAACACCATTCAATAACGCGGGAACCCTGCTCCCCACGCTCGGAATCATGCTCGTCGTCGTCGTGTTTGTACTTTTGATTGCCTGCGCCAATGTCGGCAACCTCCTGCTCGTCCGGTCTTTCGCGCGAAGACATGAAAACACCGTCCGCGTCGCGGTGGGCGCCGGGCGGAAACGCCTGCTGCAGCAACTTTTCATAGAAGGTCTGGTCCTTTCCGCTCTGGCCGCAACCGGCGGACTCCTCATCGCGCACTGGTCGAGTCACTTGCTTGTGTTGCTCTTGCCGGTGCGAAACGGAAATGCCATGCACCTGCCCGGCGAAATGGACTGGCGGGTGATGGCTCTTAGCGCTGCTGTCTGCCTTGTCTCGACGCTGCTGTTCGCTCTTCTTCCGGCGATGCAAACCAGCAAAGTCGATCTGGCTGCCACTTTGCGGTCGGAAATGGCCGGCGTGGTCCACGGCCGCAGCAAATCTTGGGTTCGTTCCGGCTTGGTGGTGGTTCAAGTATCCCTGTGTTTCATTCTGCTTGTAGGAGCAGGCCTGCTGCTGCAAAGCCTCGAGAGAATCCGATCGGACAGCCCAGGATTCTCGACCCAAGGCACCTTGGTGACCGCGGTGAATTTGTCCGCGTCCGGATACGAGGTACAGCGCGCGAAGAGTTTTCAAGACGAACTCATCGACCGCGTCGAAAGACTTCCCGGCGTGGAGTCCGCTGCCTTGGCGCGTCTTACGCCGCTCGGCTACGGCTCTTTTTCTTCGGCTCCGATCGTGGTCGATGGATATCAACCTCCGCCCGATGAGCGCCCGTCGCTGGACTACAACCAGGTTGGCCCCGGCTACTTTGCCACCATGGGAATCCCACTCGGGTCAGGCCGCGAATTCACTCGCGCCGATAACGAAACCGCCGCCCCCGTCGCCATCGTCAACGAAACCATGGCCGCGCGCTACTGGCCCGACAAGAATCCCATCGGTGAGCGCCTTCAAGTCAAAGACAAATGGTTGCGGATCGTTGGCGTCGCAAAAACCTCGAAATATTACAGCATGCGTGAAATGCCTAAGCCATTTTTCTACGTTCCTTTGCGTCAAAATTTCTCCGTAGGCGCAGCCTTGAATATCCGGACCAAGCTGCGACCTCAGATCATGGCCGGCGCGCTCTCGCGTGAACTGAAAGCGATGGACGCGAACCTGGCCCTTTATGAAGTGATTTCGCTTCAAGAGCAGCTGGATCGTTCCACATCCGCGCAGAAAGTTGCCGTTACTTTGACCGGCGTCTTGGCCGGTTTGGCCTTGGTGCTCGCGGCCATCGGACTCTATGGCGTGATGTCCTACACCGTCTCGCAAAGCACGCGGGAACTCGGACTGCGCATGGCCCTCGGTGCGCGGACGCCGGAGCTATTCCGGCTGGTGATTTCCCGGGGCCTCGCTCTGACCGCGGGCGGAATCCTTCTGGGGGCGGCGGGAGCGCTTGGGTTGACGCGCCTGCTCGGATATCTGCTTTACAAAGTGAGTCCGCGAGACCCGCTGGCCTTCGGTTCCGCATTCCTGACCTTGATGGTCGTCTCCATGATCGCCTGCTTCTTGCCGGCTTGGCGCGCCACGCGCGTCGACCCGATTGTGGCTTTGCGTTACGAGTAACTCATGGCTCTCGGAGAGCCACAACGAAGGATGAAAATGGACCCAGGCACCTATGCTTTGTTTTCAACGCGATAGGCAGCTATTTTCATAGGAGTGACCATGGAGGCGGCTAGCATCATGGCTTCAGAGACGGAAGGGAGCATTGCCAGATGACAGATCACATGTGGGAATTGCTCCACCGCCTCCGCTCCTTCTTCCGCCGCGAGGAACTCGACCGCGACTTCGATGCCGAAATGGCCAGCCACCTCGAACTCGCCACCGCCGAGAATCTCGAGCGCGGCCTCGGTCCGGCGGAAGCCCGTCGCCAGGCATTTCTCCGGTTCGGCGGCTCACAACAAGCAAGGGAAGAGCACCGCGAAGCTCGCAGCCTCCCTTTCCTCGAAACGTTGCTTCAAGACATCCGCCATTCGCTTCGCATGCTTGGCAAGTCTCCCGGCTTCACCGCGATCGTGGTTCTCACTCTCGCGCTCGGCATCGGCGCCAATACGGCGATCTTCAGCATGGCGAATGCCCTGCTGCTGCACCCCTACCGCTACCACAATCTGGAATCCCTCGCCCTCCTCTGGGAAAGCCGCGGCATCGACGAGGGGCCCGACGCTCGGTCCATTTCCCCCGGCGACCTGGCGGACCTTCGCGCCAGCTCACAATGGTTTGACGACATCTCCACCTATCAATGCGGGGATTTCAATCTTTCTTCCGAAGGCCGCGTGGACGTGGCGCCCGGTTGCCGCGTGTCAGCAAACTTTTTCTCCCTCCTTGGCGTTGGCCCGGCCGAGGGCCGCCTGTTCTCCGTGAATGAAGAACAGCCTGGCTCCGATCAGTCAGTCATCTTAAGTCACGGCTTCTGGCAATCCAGACTCGCCAGTGACCTGCACGCCGTCGGCAAAACCATCCGCCTAAATGGACGAAATTACACCGTCGCGGGAATCATGCCTCCGGACTTTGCCTATCCTGTACCCATGGAATTGTGGGTGCCCTTGGCGCTTACGCCAGCGGAGAAGCCCGATCGCTCCCAACTATCTTTTGCGGCGATCGGACGGCTAAAGCCTGGCGTCACGGTCGCGCAAACAGCCGCTGCGCTTAACAATCTCTCACGCAGGCTTTCGGAACTCTATCCCCAGACCAACGCAGGACGCATCCTCAATGTGTTGCCGCTTAGAAAAGAACTCTATCTTTACACTCTGCCGCTGTTCGCGTTGCTGCAGGCGGCCGCCGTGTTTGTGCTCCTTCTGGCCTGCGCCAACCTCGCAAATCTCCTCTTTGCGCGGATGATTGCGCGCCAGAGGGAACTTGCCGTGCGCTCGGCGCTGGGTGCAAACCGCACCAGGCTGGGCCGCCTGCTGCTCTCCGAGATGTCGCTGCTCGCCCTTCTCGGCGGAGTCGTTGCAATTACCGCATCGTTTTCGAGTGTGCGCGTGCTTCGCAACAGCATTTCGCCGGATTGGACCAAGTGGGTTCCCGGCTGGGATGGCATTCGTGTCGATTCCGCGGTTCTCTTTTTCACGATTCTTCTCTCTTTGTTCCTCGGACTTGTCTTTGGCCTTTTGACCGCGCTTCACTTGCGGCACATCAGTCTGAATACCGTGCTCAAAGAAACCGGACGCGGTTCTGCCAGTCCCGCGCGAGCTCGCCTGCGCAACGGACTCGTCTCCGCTCAAGTGGCGTTCGCTCTGATTCTTCTCGCGTGCGCAAGTTTGACCATGCAAGGATTCAACCGTCTGGCCAACGCCTATCAAGGGTTTCAGCCTGACCAAGTCTTGAAATTCGAAGTCGCCCTACCAGAAACCGCCTATCCCGACAGTGTAAAACGCGCGAACTTTTTCGAGGCCGCCCTCGGCGGCGTCGCTTCCCTTCCCGGAGTTTCTGGCACGGCCCTAACCTCGAATCTTCCCGCTAGCAACGTGGACAACGAAAAGACCTTGTTTACGATCGAGGGCCGCCCGGCTCTTCAACCGAGCGAAGCGCCTGCGGCAGATTTGCAAACCATTAGCCGGGACTATTTCTCCGTTCTCAAGATTCCTTTGATGGCCGGCCGATTCTTCACCGAGGCCGACACCACCACCGCCGCGCGTGTCGCCATCGTCAGCCGCACGATGGCGAGCCGTTTCTGGCCCGGCAGTGATCCGGTGGGCCAAAGATTGAAGCTCGGCGCGGCAGACTCTACCGAGCCTTGGCTGAGGGTCGTCGGAGTTGTCGGAGACGCACGGCAAAATTGGTGGAACCCCGCAACTTTTCCTGTCGTCTATCGGCCCTATCTTCAGTCGTCACGGAGCTCGTTTCGTTTTGTCCTGCGAGTCGCCTCAAATCCGGCAGGCTACGCTTCCGCGGCACGCGCAGCGATTGCCCAAGTCGATCCGGAAATTCCAGTAACCGAGCTGAAAACCCTTGAGACGGAAGTGCAAGACTCCATTGCCATCGTGCACATCATGGGAATCTTGATGGCGGTCTTCGGGATCGTAGCCCTGTTGCTTTCCTCCCTCGGCGTTTATGGAATTCTGTCCGAAAACGTCGCCGAGCGAACCCACGAATTCGGCATCCGTTTCGCCCTTGGCGCGAACCCACGCGATGTGCTCCGGCTTGTTTTGCGCCACGCCTTTCTTGTTTCTGGCGTTGGCCTGGCGATTGGGCTGCCGATTTCCTTCGCGGTCAGCCGGGCGATCGCCGCATTTGTTTTTGGAATCGTTTCGGTGAGCTTACCGGTTTTGCTTTCGCTCGCAGGACTGCTCGTACTCGTTGCGTTTATCGCGGCTTATTTTCCCGCGCGCCGCGCGCTGCGCGTGGATCCCATGGTCGCTCTTCGTTATGAGTGAGGGTGCTGGTAAGCGCGAAAGGAGGTCCTGAAGCATGACCAATTGGCTTCATCAATCTTTCCACCGCATGCGCTCTTTGTTCCGCCGCGCGCAGCTCGATCGCGACCTCGACGAGGAAATGTCCGCTCATCTCGAGCTCGCCGTCGAGGAAAATCTCGAGCGCGGCCTCTCTCCCGCCGAAGCTCGCCGCCAGGCTCTCGTTCGCTTCGGCGGCCCCCAGCAAGCCAAAGAACAGCATCGCGAAGCCCGTAGCCTGCCGCTTCTCGAAACTTTGCTCCAAGACCTGCGCTTCGCCTTTCGCATGTTGCGCAAATCTCCCGGCTTTACCGCCATCGCCGTTCTCACCCTCGCACTCGGCATCGGCGCCTCAACGTCCATCTTTTCGGTAGTGGACGCTGTGCTCCTACGTCCTCTGCCCTATCCACGTCCCGAGCAAATCGTCCGCATCTGGGAACAAACTCCGAGCGGTCACCAAAGCAATCTCGCCGGCCCGAACTTCGAAGACTTCCGTGCGCAAAACAACACGTTTGCGAGTCTCGCGGAGTACACCTATGGTCTATCGTCCATTGCCGGCGGCAGTGAGCCTGCGCGTGTCAACGTCTCCGCAGTCTCCCGCGACTTCTTTAAGTCTCTCGGCGTCGAGCCTTTTCTCGGCCGCACCTTTGTTGCAGAGGAGCAGCGCGAGCACGGAGCGCCGGCCATCATCGTCAGCTACGGTTATTGGCAGCGCTATCTTGCGAGCGCCACGGACCTCGCCCAATTTCATTTGGCGATGGACGGAGGAGTCTATTCCGTTGTCGGAGTGATGCCCGCAGGCTTTGATTTTCCGCCCGGCGCCGCTGCCTGGATTGCGAGCGAGCTTTTTGGGGAAGAAACTAGCCGCACCGCGCATAATTTTCGCGGCATCGGGCGCATTCGGGATGGAATTACCATTGCCCAGGCGCGCGCGGACCTGAGCACTATCGCTCACCGCATCAAGGATCAGTACGGAAAAGAGGTTGATCTTGCTGACGCTGCCGTTGTGCCTCTTGCCGACGCCATGGTTGGAGATGTTCGCACGGCTCTCCTGAATCTCTCGGGAGCCGTCAGCCTCTTGCTTTTCGTTGCCTGCGCCAATGTGGCCGGACTGCTGTTGGCACGCACGTCCGCCCGCCAGAAAGAATTGGCCGTGCGCGCGGCGCTGGGAGCGGGCCGCGCCCGGCTGATTCAACAGTTCCTTGCAGAATCGTTCGCGCTTTCCTTCGCTGGTGGTGTACTGGGCATTTTGCTTGCGATTTGGGCGGTCCGCATACTCCCCGCGATTTTTCCCGCAAGCCTGCCGCGGCAACAGGGCATCTCTGTCAACGCATCCGTCCTTCTGTTCGCTTTGGCTGCCGTCGTGGCTGTCGCCGTTTTGCTTGGGCTCTTTGCTGCCTGGCGCTCCGCCTCAGGAGACCTCCAAGAAGGGTTAAGCGCCAGCTCTCGCAGTTACAGTGGGTCGGGCGCAAGCTACCGCCTGCGCAGCTTTTTGGTGGTTGGCGAAATTGCAACCACTCTTGTGATTCTGGTCGGCGCGGGCCTTCTCGGCCGCAGCTTTCTGCGGCTCATTTCCACAAGTCCGGGCTTTCGCCAGGAAAACCTGATCACCATGGAGTTCTCGCCGTCGGTTCCGCAGGATTTTTCCATGGCTTCGTCAGCCATCGCGCGGCAAATCCACCTGATGGACGACATCGTAGCTCGCCTTAGCGCGATCCCAGGCGCGGAGGCAGTAGGTCTGGCCGGCGCCGTTCCCGTCGCGCAGGGCGACAATCTTCCTGAAGGCAATTTTCTGATACTCAATGGCCGGAGGCAGCCGTTGAATTTCGAGGCGTGGGACCGCATGGCTCAAAATCCTTCGCATGTCGGGCACGCGCTGTATTGCGTCGCAAGCGAAGGCTATTTCCGCACCGTGGGCATTCCGCTGATCCGCGGACGGATATTCAATGCGCGGGACGACTTCGCTTCCCCGAATGTTGCCCTCATCAGCCAATCCTTGGCTCGGGAGCGCTGGTCGAATGAGGATCCCATCGGTCAAATCATAAATTTCGGCAACATGGACGGCAGTTTGAAGTCATCCACAATTATTGGCATCGTTGGCGATGTTCGCGCGCAAGGCTTGGACCGCGCGCCGAGTCCCATCATTTATGTCGACTACCGCCAGCGTGGAATGAACGCCAATTCCTCCCCCACCATCCTTATGCGTAGCGCCGCACGGCCCGCTGGGATTGTATCTGCGGCGCGCGCCATCCTTCACGATCTCGCTCCCGATGCCCCGGTCAAGTTCTCCACGTTCGCGCAGGAAATGGGTGGCTGGCTCGCAGACCGGCGCTTCCTGCTTCTTCTTGTCGCGCTGTTCGCTGTCGCCGCCCTGGTCCTTGCTGCAGTCGGCATCTATGGAGTTGTGGCTTTCTCGGTAACGCGGCGTACCCAGGAAATCGGCATTCGCATGTCCTTGGGCGCCCAGCGGGGCAACATTTTGCGTTTGGTGGTGGGCGAAGGCGCTCGCATGGCGGTTTTCGGCGTGGTCCTCGGCATTGCCGCATCGTTCGTGATTACGCGCCTGATGTCGAGCCTTCTATTCGGCATTAGCGCTACTGACCCCTTGACCTTCGCCGGCGTCGCCGCACTGCTCTCTGCCGTCGCGCTGCTCGCCTCGTACATTCCCGCGCGCCGCGCTATGCGCGTCGATCCCATGGTCGCCCTGCGCTACGAGTAACTCATGGCTCTCGGAGAGCCACAACGAAGGATGAAAATAGCCGCTCACTGTTGAGCCAATCTTTTCAATGAGATACGCGGCTATTTTCATAGGAGTAACTCATGGCTCTCGGAGAGCCACAACGAAGGATGAAAATGGACCCAGGCACCTATGCTTTGTTTTCAACGCGATAGGCAGCTATTTTCATAGGAGTAAGCACCGTTTATACAAACCACAACCTTGCCGGTCATAAAGTCCTTCATTGCGCCTCTTGCGCGACCGCTCTCCTGTAGCCCTTCAGCAAGAGATGCGCCTCTCCACAGCACCTCCCTGTTGACCGTCAACAGGAGTTCGTGGTATTCCTGGTGACCATTCTTCCTGTTGATCGTCTAAAGGAGCGGATATGCCCCCGAAATCGGAGGTTTTGCAAGGCACCTTGGACCTGCTGGTCCTCAAAACTCTCGACACCCTGGGCCCGATGCACGGTTTCGGCATCGCCCAGCGTATTCAGCAGGTCTCTCAGGACGTGCTCCGCCTGAACCAGGGCACTCTTTATCCCGCCCTGCTGCGCCTGGAGCAGCGCGGCTGGATCTCCTCCAGGTGGGGCGTCTCCGAAAACAATCGCAACGCCAAGTTCTACTCACTCACGCGAAGGGGTCGCAGGCAGCTTCGGGACGAAGCCGAAGGTTGGAATCAAATGGCCGCAGTAATCAATCGTGTGCTCAAGGCAACTTCATGATCGAGTCCATTCTAGCCCTGGCAGCCCGCCTCCTCTCGCTGTTTCGCCGCCGCGGCCTCGACCGCGACCTCGATGCCGAACTGCGTTCGCACCTTGACATGGCCGTCGAACACCATCTCGCTCAAGGCATGAACAGCGAGCAAGCACGCCGCCAGGCGCTGCTCGACTTCGGCGGTGTCGAGCAAGCCAGGCAAATCTATCGCGAACGCCGTGGTCTGCCCTTCTTTGACACCCTGTTCCAGGACCTGCGCTTCGCCTTTCGCATGCTGCGAAAATCTCCCGGCTTCACCGCTGTCGCCGTTCTCACTCTGGCCCTCGGCATCGGCGCCAACACCGCCATCTTCAGCGCCATCAATGCCGTGCTCCTGCGTCCTCTGCCGTTTGCGAATGCCAATCGGCTAGTGTTTGTCTGGGCCACGGACAGGCAGCGCGGTGTGAACGAGGACGTCAGTTCCTATCCGAACTTCGAGGACTGGAAAGCCCAAAGCAACACTCTCGAGGCCTTGGCCGCATTCACCACGCGCAGCGCGACGCTTTCGATCGGCGAACAGGCGGAACTAGTTCCTGCCGTTCAATGCACCCCCGGAATTTTCGAACTGTTTGGCGTGTTGCCTCAGCTTGGCCGGACTTTCCGCCAGGAGGAGAGTAAACCCGGCTTGTCTCATGTGCTCATTCTCAGTGATGCGTTCTGGAAGGAGCGCTTCGCCGGACGCCCCGACGTGATTGGGCGAACGCTCCGCGTCAATGAGGACCCTTACACCGTCGTCGGGGTCATGCCCCCCGGTTTTCGTATCAGTCGAGAAAGGCCGGAGCAGGTTTACGCCCCGCTTGTCCGCGATCCGAATCGGGGACACGGTTTTCTCATGGTGCTGGGCAGATTGCGCAAAGGCGTATCCATCAAGCAGGCGCAAACAGAAATGAGCGCCATCGCGGGCCGGCTTGAGGGTGCCTATCCGAGCCAGAACCGCGGCGTCGGCGTGAACATTGTTCCGCTGGTAGACGCAATGGCCGGCGACGTAAAGACAGGCATGCTGATTTTTCTTGGTGTCGTCAGCCTGGTATTGCTGATCGCTTGCACCAATGTAGCCAACCTGATGCTCGCTCGCGGCGCCTCGCGGATGAAGGAAATCGCGGTACGCGCAGCTCTCGGAGCGGAACGGTGGAGAATCCTGCGGCAGCTGCTAACGGAAAGCACCGTTCTTGCCCTGGCAGGTGGAGCGGCAGGGTTGCTGATTTCCTACTGGATGTCGCGCGCGCTTGTGGCGTCGCTAAAGCAATTCAACGTGCCGCGGCTTGCCGATACCCATACCGATACCTGGGTGCTGCTCTTCACGCTCGCGATCTCCCTGTTCACGGGAATCTTTTTCGGTGCTGTCTTTGCCTTTTCCGCCGGCTCCCCAAAGCTGCGCGAGGCATTGCACCAGTCCAGCCGTCAGGCCACCGAAGGGGCTCGCGGCAGTCGCTTGCGCAGCGCGCTCGTCGTGGCTGAAACGGCGATGGCTCTTGTTCTCCTCGCCTCGGCAGGTGTTTTGCTGAAGAGCGTGCTCGTGATGCGCAGCACCGCTCCCGGTTTTCAGACGAAAAACCGCTTGACCGTTGAATTCTGGCTGCCTCCCAAAAAGTTCCCCAACGACTCACGCCGCATTCAATTCTTCAAAAGCGCACTCGCGCGCGCAGAAACCGTGGACGGCGTTCACTCGGCCGCCTTGGTGGCTGACCTTCCTCTCGGAGGCGGCTTTGATTCGCTCTCCTTCCATATTGTAGGCAAGCCGGATCCGGCCCCGGGAAAGCCTTTCCAGTCTCTTTTCAATGTAGCGAGCCCCGGATACTTTGCGACAATGGGAATCCCTCTTCGCGCGGGGCACGAATTCAGTGACCGTGATTCGACTGACACAACACAAGTAATTGTCATCAATGAGGCTGCTGCGCGGCGCTTCTGGCCCGACGAAATCCCTCTCGGAAAGCAGATTCGCCTGGACACGAACTTGCTCACCGTGGTCGGCGTCGTGAGCGATACGCGCCAACTCGGTCTTGGAACTGCGCCTCGGCCGGAGATCTTTCTCAATTACATGCAGTCCAGCCCGGATTGGTCGTGGCTGGTGATGGTCGCAAGAACCGAGGGAGATTCCACGCCGGTCTCGGCGGCACTCAAAAGGGCCGCGCAACAGGTTGACCCCGATGTGCCCGTCACCAGGATCCTTCCCATGGACGATGTCCTGGCTCTCTCCTTGGCTCAGCCGGAGCTATGGACCGGGTTGCTCGCGGTGTTTGCAATCCTCGCAGTGGTCCTCGCCGCCGTCGGGTTGTATGGCGTGGTGTCTCATCTCGTCGCGCAACGTACTCACGAGATGGGTATTCGCATGGCGCTGGGGGCCAACCGAGGTGATGTCTTTTCGCTGGTGGTGAAGCAAGGCTTGCGACTGACCTTTGTCGGAACTCTCATCGGGATTCCATGCGCCCTAGGTGCCGCCCAGTTCCTGGTCCATTTGGTGCCCAGCGTTCGCCCCGGCGATCCTTCGACGCTCACGGCCGTGTCTACCCTGCTGCTAAGCATCGCGTTCGCGGCAAGCTATATTCCGGCACGCCGCGCCACGCGGGTTGATCCTATTGTCGCTCTTCGTTACGAATGAAGGAGCAATCTGGAATGGATATGCAAATGCGGCAAGCTCATCCGGGTGTGGTGCTTCCGTGATAGACGGTTTACGCCAATCCCTTCACCGCCTCTGGTCTCTCTTCCGGCGCACGCAACTCGACCGCGACCTCGATGCCGAACTGCGTTCCCACTTGGAGATGGCCGTCGAACGCAACCTCGCGCAAGGCATGAGCCGCGAGCAAGCCCACCGCAAAGCGTTCCTCGATTTCGGCGGTCTCGAGCAAGCCCGGCTAATCTATCGCGAACGCCGCGGCCTTCCCTTCCTCGATGCCTTGCTCCAAGATCTGCGCTTCGCCTTTCGCACGTTGCGCAAGTCTCCCGGCTTCACCGCCGTCGCCGTCCTCACTCTGGCCCTCGGCATCGGCGCCAACACCGCGATCTTCAGCCTGATTGATGCCGTCCTGCTTCGATCACTGCCCGTGCACGATCCCCAACAACTTGTGGTGTTCCAATGGACCGCCCACCACTCCCCGAACACCAAAGGGCAGTACAGCTTCATGTCGTGTCCGTCGCCGAACGCAAGCACGGAACACGGCTGCTCGTTTTCCTATCCAATGTTCGAGCAATTTCAGTCGCTTCAAGAGGAGTTTTCCGGAGTAACGGCGCTGTGCGGGAATGTTGGACTCAACCTGAGGGGCAATGGCCCAGCCAGTTTTGTGCAAGGCGAAATGGTTTCGGGGGATTTCTTTGAGACACTCGGCATCGGGGCGGCGTGGGGGCGAACATTCGCGCCCGCAGATGACAAGACCGGCGCACCACCCGTCGCTGTCCTCTCTTACGGCTACTGGCAAACGACGTTCGGCGGCGATCCCGCGGTCGTGGGACGGACAATTTGGTTGAACAACTCTCCGGTGACGATTGTGGGAGTGGCAGCAAAGGATTTTCCCGGTTTGGATCCTGCCCAAGTTCGGCCGATCTGGCTTCCCATATCACTCAGTCAGCGGATCGGAATGGATTTGTTCGGGTCCATTAGCGGAGATCATCCCTCATTGCAGGCTGGCGATGACATCTGGTGGGTTTACGTCGTCGCGCGGCTCAGGGAGGGAATTGGCCTCGGCCAGGCACAAGCCGCAGTTGACGCCGTTTTTCGCAATGATGTCCTGGACAAGACGAAGGAGCTATTCAAGACCGCGGATGCGCCGCGCCTGGTTCTCATGCCCGCCCCTCAAGCCATCAGCAGACTGCGCGAGCGGTTTTCCACACCCTTGGCCATTCTGATGACCGTGGTGGGCATGGTTTTGTTAGTGGCCTGCGCCAATGTTGCCGGGCTCATGCTGGCGCGATCCGCCACGCGTCAGAGAGAGCTTGCCGTGCGACTGGCGCTGGGCGCTGGACGGAAGAGAATTGCGAGGCAATTGCTCACCGAAAGCCTGCTCCTCTCGTTAGCAGGCGGCGCATCGGGAATTCTTCTTGCCTATTGGAGCGTGCAGTCGCTTGTGGCCTTCATGTCCCGCGGAGGATTGTGGCCGTCGCATCTGGCCGTGCATCTAGATCTACGCGTTCTGGTGTTCACCGTGGCGGCTTCCGTTCTCACGGGGATTTTGTTCGGCCTCGCGCCTGCGTCTCGCGGAGTGCGTCTGGATCTAACCCCTGCGCTGAAAGAAAGTCTTGCAGCGCTTGCGACTGGCGCATCAACTAGGCCATGGCTGAACCTAGGCAGCGGCCTCGTGGTCGCCCAGGTAGCACTCGCTATTTTGGCCCTCTCGGGCGCCGGTCTGCTGGTGCGCACGCTCGAGAACTTGAAAAGCATCAATCCCGGGTTTGATACGCACAACATCCTGCTCTTTACCATGGACCCATCTCTCAACGGTTACACGTCTGCACAAACGCGCAGTCTCTATTCCCAAATGTTGCAGCGTATCGAGGCAATCCCAGGCGTCGTTTCCGCAACTTATTCCTTTGATTCGCTGCTGAGCGGCAATTACTGGGATACCAGCTTTCGCATCGAAGGAGAAACACAGAACACCCAGCACGAGACGCTCGGCCTTGCTGCGGGACCAAAATTCTTTGAAACCATGGGAATTCCCCTGATGGCGGGCCGGGTGTTTACACCGCAGGATTTCTCGTTGTCGCCGGACTCCCAGTGGAAGCCCGCTGTGATCAACGAGGCGTTTGCCCGCAGCTTTTTCAAGGATCAAAACCCGCTCGGGCGGAGTATCAGCGGTGTCGGCCATCAGGGCACAAGCCACCAGATCGTGGGGATCGTCGGAGACACCAAGTTTCGGGCACTGCGGAGTGAAATCGCGCCTACGCTGTTCGTTCCGGCAGGAGGAGGCGAGGCTGTATTTGAGGTACGCAGTGCGGTTGATCCAAGAACAGTCATTCCTGCGGTTCGCAGCATTGTGAGCGAACTCGATAAGGATCTGCCGCTGCTAAGCCTAAAAACCGAGGCGGAGCAGATCGAGAGATCGCTTTTCCAAGAGCGCCTGATTGCACGTTTGTCCAGTTTCTTTGGCGGGCTATCGCTCTTACTTGCCTGTATTGGACTGTATGGATTGCTCTCGTACGAGGTGGCGCGGCGAACGCGTGAAATCGGAGTCCGTATGGCGCTTGGCGCGCGGCCGTCCGACGTTTTGCGTTTTATCGTGGGCCAAGGAATTGCATTATCCGCTGCCGGCGCAGTCCTCGGCATCTTGGGAGCGCTCGGCGTGACACGTTATCTTGCAAGCCTGCTTTAC
>WNGR01000123.1_pt2 | contig 78436 bp, 63 predicted proteins | sample 5407581 | NCBI WGS metagenome assembly WNGR01 (sample SAMN13153383, study PRJNA577476) | soil metagenome | isolation source: 80 cm soil or saprolite under Garry oak tree replicate 2 | place: USA:California | collected 2016-06-15
TCTCCGCCCGCGTAGACTCGATTGGCAATAGCTTCTTGGTTTGCGGAATGTTGGTTCGTTCGGCCATAAGCCTGAGCCTCTGCTGGATGCGCCGTAAAATACGAAAATGTTCCACTGATTAATGCAGAAGCGGCATAGTTTAGACTTTCACTATGCAGTGTTAAGCCCGCGCCCACTTCTTGTAAAATTTGACCAAAAAAATGATTCCGTCGCCTCGCGTTATCGAGTTTAAATAAAGGTATATGAGCATTGAGCTCGTCGATGACCGCCAGCAATCGCGCAACATCTGCGTTTGGAAACATGTGCTGCATCATTGCCAGGGTGAATTGAAAACTGCTCGCACCGAAATTCCCCACCAACCCAATCGGATGAATATGAAAAACATCCGACCCCGGCAGATCAGTCAAACTGGCCTTAACTTCATCCCACCAGACAAGCTTTTCAATCCGCTTCTGCTCCGCCTCGTGCTGAGCCTGTGGGCCGGTCTGCTTCTCAATCTCCGCAATGAGCTGCTTCCATTTCTCCGGATTGGCCCACTCGCTCCCGTGCCTGATGATCAGCCTCGACATGCGCAAGGCAGTCCACGGATTCTCCGCGGCGGCGCAGAGTTCATCCGCCGCCCTGCTGCCGTCTCCGGTCGGATATAACGCCCGATAGATCGATGCCATCAGCGGACTGAGTTTGCCGAGCGCTCCCGCCTCCGGCACATCCGCGCCGCTTGCATAGTCGACAAACGCCTTCGTGGTGGCAAACATCGTATGCGCCGGATCGTGCGCGTCCTCCAGGGTCTGGAAATCCACCCACTTCTGCGCGAACTCGCGCGTCACCCGCCCGCCCGCGAAACTCTCTTCCCGCACCCACCCATCGATGGCATGGCCCTGCACGTCCGCACTGTCCACATGCCGCCAGTGCAGCTTCAGGCCGTCTGGACCCGGTTCGGTTTCCATCTGCTGGTTTCCGGGATTTCGCGCCAGCTCGGCGAGCGCAGCGACCTGGATCACGCCCGTTTGCTTCGCATCCTGCCCCTGCTGGTTTGCTAATCCATACAGCGTGGTATTTTTGTCGACGCGCAGGATCGTCGGCTCGCCCGGCAGACCCAGTCGCCGCCATCGGTCGGGATGCGCCCCGTTGTTGCTGATCCACGTTCGACCCTGCTCCATAAACGACCTGATGCTGTCGTCACAGAACACCTCAATGTGGACCATGCGGTTCGGGCCTTGCTGGCTCAACGAGTCGTAGCGCCCCAGATGACCGATCAGGTCGCCTGCCTTGATCGGAACCGGTGTGGACGGCACCACCACGCGATCGACCGACGAGTCCGGCATGACTTCCTCGACAACGGGGCTGCCGTTTTCCTGACCCAGAAAGATCCATCCAGTCGCCGCATTCGTAGCGACAAGCCCGCCCGCCGTCGGCGCAATCAGTTGCGCACCGTGCGTATCCTTCAGCTTGCCCCAGTCTCCATCGCGTTGGCCGATGCTGACCTGCGCCCCTTGCGGCAGAATGCCGAGGGCCGTGCCGTGCGGCCTGGTCGCACGTATTCTTAGCCCTTGCTGGTCGGCGGGCGCCACCTGACCGTTCGGGCCGGCGTGAGGCCTGTCCCTGGCGAACTCAGTGACCCTGAACTGCGTCGACCAGTACGCGGGCTTCGGCTGTGACGTATCACTCTCATAGCCTGCGATGTCCTGCAGGTGCATGTACAGACTGAAAAACTTCAGCGGATTACCTCTCGGAAACTCCATCGAGTGACGCACCAGCGCAAACCCCGTGCTGTACGGTGCGCTGATTGCCGGCTTGCCGTTCTGGGCGGGAATCTCGCTGACCGGGTAGGTGCGGTCGGCACGCCAGGCAACCACGTCGCCCTCGGCAATGCCTCGCACGCCATACTTCAGATCAAGCGATCCACCCGCTCCGGCCTCGGTAACATGAATTCCACCATGCCACATGCCCTTGCCGCTGACCGGGTAGAAGCCCGACGGTTCCTGTTTCAATATCTTGTGGAAATCGTGCTCATCGGTAAAGTCCGCGAATGAGCCCGCATTGCCCTGGCCCTTCCTGCGAAACGGAAACGCGAAGCGAGGTTGCTTCAACGGAGCGCCGGGCGGATTCGGCGGTGTTGTATTTGCCATGATTGCGCCTATTCAGAAAACCCGAAGTTCATATCCCCCTTCACATCCTTCAGCGGGACGTCGGACCAGCTGGGGAACGTGAAATCGCCGCCCGCCGGGTCGGCGGTATTCAGCTTGCCCTTGACCTCGATCTGCCCGCTCGGACTCGCGAGCTCGATCTTCCCGTTGGCGATCTTCACGTATGCACCAGAGCCGTCACCCAGCGTGATGCCCTTCGAACCGGTAATGATCACTTCGCCCGTTGATGAACTCACTGCCACGTTCTTGAGCGCCATCAGTTCCATCGCATCGCCCTGCGCCTGGACCTGCACCTTGCCTTTGGCCGCGAATATCCGGATGCCGAGCTGCGCGGCAAAGAGCGAAATCGCTTCGCCCGCTGCAGCAGTGATACGTTTGAACACACCAATATCCAGGCCTTCTCCCGCCGTCACAAACATCTGTTTGCGCGCGGCCAGTTGCATGTGCTGGCCGCTCGCGATGCCTACGCCTTCTGGCGCGCCGGCGACGATCACGGGTTTCTGAAGACTCGTGAGCTTCTGCTCGATGAGAGCGCGCTGCTGATCGATCTCGGCAAGCCACGCCTTTGCCGCATTGGCCGAATCGTTCAGGGAGCGCATCATGTCCAGCGCCTGGCGGAGCGTGGTGTCAGCGTCCTGCATGTCGAGCTGCTGGCCGGTCGCGTTGGGCTGAGCTTCTGCGGTAACCAGCACGCCCTTGCCACCCCGCACGGCGACATGGCCGTCGGTGCGCAGCTCCGCACCCTGCCCCCGTTCCTGGCGCTCACCATCGACCATATGTCCCAGGTTGAGCTCGCTGGTCTGGAACGGCGTGGTCAGATGGATATGCTCGCTACCTTCCTTGTCCTCCATGCGCATTTCGTTCTGCGCGACGGTGCGGATCAGGTTGCGGGTGTGGTTCAGGTTGTTGACCAGATCCGGATGCAGGCTGTCATGCATCGCCCCAATAATCACGGGCCTGTCCGGGTTACCTTTCGTGAAGATCACCGCCACTTCCGCGCCGTCGATCAGCGGAAAGTGGTGGCCATAGTTGTCGCCGCTGTAGGGCTTCGCAAGCCGCACCGGCCGGCTCGTACCACCGGGGCTCCAGGTATCGAGGTCGAAAGGCAGCTTGATCACATACCAGCCGTCCTCCGTCAGATACGCTCGCGGGTAATCGCCGGGTGACGTGATGCGCGCCGGCAGAATGCCGCTGATCACAGGCTGCGCGGCCGGTTCAACCGGTGTACGCCAGACGCGATCGGACGGGATCGCGGTGAAGGTATTCCAATAGGCCTCTTTTCGGCCGCCGCCAGACTCTACGGACACGACGAACAGCCCGTGCGGCGCGTCGGCAGGCAACGGGTCGAGCTTCAGCACCTCACCGGCCTCAAGCACAAATACATTGCCCGCGCCCTTGAACGTGATCTGTCGCGCCAAATGCGCTTCGTGGCGCAACCGCGCGATGTTCTCTCCTTCTTCGGGCGTCTCGTAATGCTCGCCCCAGCGATAGTCCACCGCGTTCGTGGTCCTGTCGTCACGCGCGACGTTCTTCTCGACAAGCAGCGGCACACCCGCCTGGCGATGGTTGTAGTCGTTGAGCTGGACCGCTTCGGCCACTCGCCGCATATGACGTTCGAGCGACTTGACGGATTCCGCGCCGGCACTGTCCAGCCCGGTATGACGCCGGAATGGCACCGTCCGCTGGTTACGGGCATACGCATCGAGATCGTCGCCGAACACGATGACCTCGTGATCTTTCGACTGCTCGAACCTGAACCAGATACCCTCGTGCGCCGCGATGCGCCGCATGAACGCGAACGTGGTTTCCTCGTGCTGGGTGATGTACTCATGACGCTTGTACTGCGCCCGCAGCTTGAACTTGAAGTCGACGCCTTCGCGATATCCGTAGTGGCGCAACGTGTCGGTGATGATTTCCTGAACCGACTGTTTCTGGAACAACCGGCTCGTCACCGCGCGAGCAAGATCGGCTGTGCGCGGCTCGATCACCAGCTTATAACGCGTCTCGTCAGCCGAGTTACCCAGCTGGTCGAACTGCGTGACGATGCCGTGAACGGTACGCGCCGGCGGCATGTCGCTGAACCTTGCCGCGTTCTCGCCGAACATCTTCCGCAGATAGTCGGCGTTCGGGTCGATGGGATCGGTGATGAACTGCGCCGGCCGCCCCAGCACCTGGTCCATCGGAATGTCCGCAACGGGACTCGTGAACTCGATGTCATAGCGATACAGCTGGCTAACCGCGTCAAAGCCCGTGAACTTCAGCACCGAGAATGGCGCCGGGTGTGGCGCGAGTTTCACCTCATATGCCTGCGACGGCAGAACCATCCAGCCCATCAACGACCTCCTTCAACGCGTATGACAGTAAAACCGGGACGCGCATGACCACATCCCGGTATTACATCAACTTGCTACAGATCAGCTTTTCGCCTTGGGCATCTGCGACACCAGCGACAGACCAATGTCCATCCCCTCCACCTGGAAGTGCGGGATGATGAACAGCTTGATGCGGAAGAAACCAGGGTTGTCCTCGATGTCCTCGACCGTCACCTTCGCCTCCCTGAGCGGGTGCGAAGCTTGAAGTTCGTCGCCCGGATCTTTCATTTCGGTCACGAGACCCTTGATCCAGCTGTTCAACTCGAGCTCGAGCAGACGCCGGTCCTTGGTCGTGCCGATGTTCTCGCGCTGGATCAGCTTCAGGTAATGCGCAATACGCGAGAGCAGAAAGATGTAGGGCAGACGCGCGTTGATGCGGCTGTTCGCCGTCGCTTCCTTCGTCTCGTACAGTGCCGGCTTCTGCGTGGAGTTGGCGGAGAAGAAACACGCGAAGTCGTGGTTCTTGTAAAACGACAGCGGAATGAAGCCGAGGTTGGCGAACTCGAACTCGCGCGTTTCCGGGATCAGCACTTCGGTCGGAATCTTCGGCTGCGCACCGGTACCGAGGTCGTACAGGTGCACCGGCAAATCCTCGACCTTGCCGCCGGCCTGCGGGCCACGAATCTGCACGCACCAGCCGTTACTGGTAAAGCTGCGCACCATGTTGGCGGCGAACGCAAACGACGCGTTGACCCACAGATAGCGGTCATGGTTCGGGCCCTTCACCGCTTCCTCGTAGTTGAATGCGCGCACCGGCGTCGTGTCCTTGCCGTACGGCAAACGGCCCAGCACACGGGGCAGGCCGACATAGCGGGCATCATCGGTATCGCGAAAGCTCTTCCACTTGATGTACTCGGCACGGTCGAAGTAATTGCCGATGTCCTGAATCGCGGCGACTTCCTCCATCGACTGCTTGCCGAAAAACGCGGGCCCAATGGAGCCGATAAACGGCATGTGCGCCGCGGCCGCTATTTTCGAGATGTTGCGCAGCAGGCCGATATCCTGCGGCGAATTCGCGAACTCGAAGTCGCTGATGAGCGCGCTGACCGGCTGACCACCCGGCGTGTCGTATTCGTCGATGTACGTAAGACGGTACAGACCGCTCTGGATGATTTCCGGTGTGTCCTCGAAGTCGCGCGTCAGTGCGTCTTTCGACACGTCGAGCACCTCGACGCGGGCGTTCTTGCGAAAGTCCGTGCGGCTCACGAGCATCTTGAGCCCGCGCCAGCGACCTTCGAGCGCCTGGAACTCGGGCGTATGCATGACAGCGTCGAGCTGGCAGCTGATCTGTTTATCGAGCCGGCCAATGTGGAAGTCGAGCAGCGACTTGTCAAGCCGATCGACCGGCTTGCTCGCCTCGCCCACCATGTTCAGGAACACGCTCATCGCGCGCGCGAGCCGCTCGTCGGCCGACGACTCGGAAAGCAGGTCGTTGTCCTGAAAGGCTTCGAGCGGGCGCGCCGCGTTCACGGGCTTCAGGTTGATCTTGTCGCATAGCGACTCGTAGACGCTATAACTGTTTGCGGTGGAAGCGTGTTGCGGGGCATCCAGCACAACGCTCTGCGCCGCGCCCGCCTGCTGATGTTCGTTGCGTGCCATGGTTGTCCTTTCGCTACGGTCCCGAGGGGACACGTGGGTCGTTATCCGGAATGCGGTAAAGAGAGTTTCGCGCTGCCTGGTTCAGGCATGGCCTTCAGGCTGGGTGGCCGCGGTCGCGATCTGCCCTAGTTCGCCGCGCAGTTGCTCGGACAGCGACTTGTCCTTGAGAATCTTCTCGAACTCGCGTCTGAACGTACCGTTGTCGAGCAGGTTCGACTTCAGATCGCGCAGCAGATTGCGCATCGCAAGCAGCGCGCGCAATTCCGGGATTTGACGGGCAACCTGTTCGGGTTCGAAATCCTTCATCGACCTGAAGCTCAGCGACACAGGAACATCGGAACCGTCGCCGGCGAGCGTGTTCTCGGCGGCGATTTTCAGTTCCGGCGACAGGTCGGCCAACACATCATCGAAATTATTCCTGTTGATATTGAGCTTCTTGCGCTCCGCCAGCGGCGCTTGCTCCTTGCCCGCGCTGAAGTCGCCTGCGACAAGCAGCTTGAGGGGCAACTCAACTTTCTTTTGGGCGCCGCCCGTGTGCAGATCGAGGGTAATCTGAATTCTCGATTTCGGAATTTCGCGCTGATAGCTGTCTGTCATGTCTTCCTCAAAAAATGTGGATCCTCGCGAGTACTATCGAACGCTGCTCATGCAATGCGTCACCTTCTCCTTCTTGGCAGGCGAACCAGAATGCCCTGCTTTCGAATAGATTTGATGGCATCTCACAGCATATTCGTTAGTCATGCGATGTTTGATTATGAATCGCATTAGACATGGCGTTCGTGCATTTAGTCAAATTAACTTGATTGAGAATTCGACCGTACGATTGCACACTGCGATGGGTCTTAATTTCAGGATATGCATTACCAATACATCGGTAGAGAATTTGTAAATTTTCTACATAATTCGTATACCGAATGATTTTCGTCTATACGAATTCGATCGAGCGTGTATAGAATCCGCACTCTGATCACTAAAACTAAACGGCACAGACAACTTCCATGCGGATCGACAAACCGCTCTGGCACGAAGGCCTGATCCTCACGCAGCAGCACTTCCAGCAACAGGAACGGTGGATTGATTTTTCGCACCGCCAGTTTGCTTCCGCCGCCATCGCCGAACCGTGGGGTGCGCTTGGTGTCGAGATCGACGAGGAAGCACTTGCCACGGGCCGCCTGAAACTCACGCGTCTGAAGTTGCGCTTTCCCGATGGCACGCCGATCGATACAACCGTGGCGGATGCGATTCCCCCCGCACGCGATCTCGCTCAGGCGCTGTCGCCCGATAGACAGACCGTCGTGGTACTTGCCGCGTTGCCGCTCGTCGATGCAACAGGAAGCAACTGCCGCTTTGATGAAACGACTGTGGCGCGCCCACGCCGCTCATATCGCGAGTTCGTTGCGGTGACGGACCTGAACGGCGCCAGCGACGCGGAAATTGCAGCGGAGCGCCACGCGGTCCGATTGCTGTTCGATTTCGAGTCGCATGCGGACGACACCGTGTGCGCCATCGCGCGGCTCACACGAGGTGCGAACGGCCAGTTCGCGATAGATCACCGCTTTGTGCCGCCGTGTCTCACGCTCGCCGCACACCTTTTGCACGTCGAGAGGGTGAATCGGCTCGCCGACATCCTGCACGCCAAAAGCGCGGCGCTGGGCACCCGTAAGAACGAGCGCATCGGCCAGGTAGCCGAATTCGGCGTAGCCGACGTCTCGCTCTTCTGGCTCCTGCATTGCATTCACACGTACTGGCCGCAACTGCGACTCTTTGCGACGCATCCGAGCCAGCCGCCCGAGCGGCTCTATTCATCGCTCGCACAATTGACGGGCGTACTGATGACATTCTCGACCGGCGCGCAGCTCACCGAAATTCCGCCCTACGATCATGTCCGCGCCGACGAAATTTTCGCGAAGCTCGAAACGCTGATCCGCGATCTGCTCGACGCAATCATTCCGTCCCGCGTCATCCCGATCGGACTCACACGCAAGAGCCCGACCATATGGACGGGCCGGTTCCAGGACGAACGGCTCGTCGCGGGCGCCGACTACTATCTCTCGGTTCACGCCGCCGTGCCGCCATTCGAACTGGTGGAACAGTTGCCGCGCCTGTGCAAGATCGGCGCACCCGACGACGTCGAGCACATCGTCAACGCGGCCCTTGCCGGCATTCCGCTGAAGGCTGTCCAGCGCGTGCCCGCCGCCATCCCGGTGCGGCTCGACAACCAGTACTTCGCGCTCGATGCGAACGATGCGGCGCACGCCCGGATGCTGGCCGCCCGCGCCTGCCAGATCTATCTGCCGACCTCCGTGCCGGACGCTTCGCTCGAACTCTACGCGGTGTTGCGATCATGAAGTCGTTCATCGACGATCAGCCGGCCAGTCATCGCGCAGCAGGTACCGGAATCCGGGACCTGCTGCGCGATACCGCACTACTCGTGACCATGCTGGTGCAAGGCGGCAATTCCGAATCAGTCGAAACGCTGCGTCCGCGCTGCCGGCAGTTGATGAACGCGTTCTCCACCGCCATGGACCAGCGTGGCATCGCGGCAGACGTGCGGGACGATGCGCTTTATGCCCAATGCGGACTGCTGGACGAAACCGTGCTGCGCTATCTGCCGGCCGATGACAAACACATCTGGGATGCGCAGCCGCTTCAAGTCGAGCATTTCGGCAAGCACGACGCGGGCGAGCATGTATTTGAGCGTCTTGCGCTGCGCATGCGCGAAGAGCCGCCGAACGCCGATCTGCTCGAAGCGTACGCCGCGATCCTCGGGCTTGGCTTCCTGGGGCGCTATGCGCGCGACGGCGAAGCGCGACGCGTCGCGGTGATGGCCGCGCTCGCCATCAAACTCGAGAAGCTGCGCCCCGCGGTGCAGCGTCCGTTCGTCTCGGATCACACGGAGCCGCGTGTGGGCGACTGGTTTCGCCGACTTTCGCCATGGGCGATCGCCGGGTTCTGCTGTGCGGCTGCGGCGCTGGTCTACCTGGTCTGGGGCCACGCCCTCGATGTTCAAGTCGCGCACCAGATCGCCGCTCCGCCGACATCCAGCCCATGAGTACGGAATTGCGCGCCCCGCAGCCGTCCTCCGTCTCGTTCGAGGAATGGCGATTCCTGGGTTACCCGTTTCGCCTGATGGTCACGCTGGCGGCCGCCCTCCTGCTTGCCGTGCTGTTTGCAGTGCGGCCGGTTAGGGGTGGAACGGCCTGGGCGCTAGCGGTACTGGTCGTGCTCGCCGCCGGCGCCGCTATATTCCTGCGCGGCCGCCAGCTTGCGCAAGCCCGCGTTCAGAGTTCGCAAGTACTTGCCGCGCTCGGCGCGACCGCCGCGGAATTGCCCGTGAGCCTGCGCACGCGCATGCCGCTTGTGATGGTGACCGGTGACGCGCTACCCCAACTCTTCAACCGCGGCGGCGGTGAAGAGCGTCTTGCTCACGTCGGCGACGGAGCGATCTGGTTGCGGGTAGCACAGCCGCGAGCCCTGCCGCGACTTGCCGTCGCGATCAGGCAGTGGCGCGATGGCCGCGCGCCCGATGGCGTGGTGCTGTCGGTCGCCCCTGCCTTGCACGCCAGCGAAGACGGGATGGCGCAGATGCTGCGCGTGACCCGGCAGGCCGTTGCCGATGCCGCCCGTACGTTGGGCGTGAAACTCCCCGGTCATATCGCCGTCTACCAGCGCCTCACGGCGACGGCTGGGCCAGTGGAAAACATGCAATGGTATGGCGTGTCGTGCGCTACGCAGATCAAGGATGTAGCGCGTTTTGAAGCCGTTACCCAAGCCGCTGAAACCGAAGTCCGGCAGGCTAATGGCGACAGGGTTCCCGCCGCACGCGCCGCTGCGCTTGCTTCGATCATCGGCTGGACGCAGCGCGCCGTGATCGGGCCGCTCACCGACCGTTCGCAGCCGGCCGCTCCCTGGTTGGCATGTGGCGCTGGCTGGATCGATTGCGGGCCGGCGAGCGAACCGGGCACGCCTTGGGCGCGAGACGTTCAGGCACACGCGCGGATCGCGCCGCCGCCGATGGCGGCTTCTCCCGCGCCGTGGCCGCTCCCGCAGCCGCTGATCGAAGCCATGCCTCGGCGGCCGTGGGTATCGCCACGCAAAGTCGCCCTCGCGCATGCGCTCGCCGTGCTTGCCTGTGCCGCCGCGCTGGCATTCTGGGGCGCGGCGAGAAACAACCAGGCGCTGATCAGCCGGATCGGCGGCGATCTCGTCCGGTTCTCCTCCACTACTCCCGAGCATGACGCCGCACGGCACGATGCGTTGCAGGCGCTCATCTCCGATCGCGACCAACTTGAGCGTTACGGGCGCACCGGCGTCCCGCTGCGCCTGTCCTTCGGCATGTACCGCGGTGCCGCGCTCATGACGGCGCTCGACACCGCCATCGTCTCGTATCAGCCGCCGACTCCGCCGCCGGCCGTCATGACGCTCGACAGCATGTCGCTCTTCGAGAGTGGTCAGGCCCGGCTCAAGTCCGGCTCGACGCGTGCGATGGTCGGTGTGCTCGAGTTGATCAAGGCTCACCCCGACAAGCGGATTCTCGTGGCGGGTCACACGGACAACATCGGCAGCCGTGACAGCAATCTACGCCTGTCCATTGCCCGTGCAGGTGCCGTGCGGGACTGGCTCACCGAGGCGTCCGGCATCTCCGCGACCCGGTTCGCCATCCAGGGCTACGGCGATACCCGCCCGATCGCGAATAACGGCACCGACATTGGGCGCGCCAGCAACCGGCGCGTGGAAATCACGCTCGTGCCGGATACGGCCGGCACATTGAACTTGCCCGATACGACATCCGCCCCGCGGACGCAAACCAGTTTTGGCCCCTGAGGCACGGAGCTTCGGGAATTCACGGCCCGGGGATGCCTCCGGGCGATCATCGCAAGACCAGTAGGGAGTGAAACAATGGCAATTCCGGCCTATATGTGGATCAAGGATGACGGCGGCGCAGACGTCAAGGGTTCGGTTACGGTCCAGGGTCGCGAGGGCAGCGTCGAGATCGTCGAGTTCAATCACGGTGTGAACATTCCGACCGATTCCAATACCGGCAAGCTGACCGGCACGCGCGTACACAAGCCGATCACGCTGACGAAGGAAACCGACGCATCGACGCCTTATCTGTACAAAGCGGTCACGAGCGGCCAGACGCTCAAGTCGGTCGAGATCAAGTGGTACAAGATCGACGACGCGGGCAAGGAGAAGGAGTACTTCAACACGAAGCTCGACAACGTCAAGGTCGTCGCAGTCGAGCCGAAGATGCTCGACATCAAAAACCCGGCGTTCGAGAAGCACAACCATCTGGAAAGCGTCGAACTGCGCTACGAGAAAATCACGTGGTCGTACAAGGACGGCAACATCATTCACGCGGACAGCTGGAACGAGCGTTCGTAAGAAGCGATGTCTCCAAGGGCCGGCAAAGGCGCAACTGCTCTTCCGTCGTTCGCCTGCCGGCCCCTTTCACCAGTCCGCCACGCGCGGGCTGGCGCTTTTTCCCAGTAGCGGAACAGCTTTGCGCGCCCCACTAGCGGGAACCACCATGACGATGCGAGACTCCACTCACCTGCTTCGCAAGCTCAATCCGCATAGCGCCAATGCGCTCGGCGCCGCTGCGAATCTCTGCCGGGCGCGCCTCGCCGGCGAGATCACGCTGGAGCACTGGCTACTCAAGCTTATCGAAGCGGATGACGGTGACATTCCGGCCATTCTGCGGCACTACCAGATCGACATGGACGCGGTGTGGAACGCGCTGCTCGCGGCAATCGATCGCGTGCCTCGCGACTTGCGTGGCAAACCGGCGCTTTCCCGTTCGCTCACGGGCGTGCTCGAAAGCGCATGGATCCATGCATCGGCGGGCGACGCAGCCCAACCGATCCGATCCGCCAACCTCCTGCAGGCGCTTGCCGATGCGCCGCACGCCATGCGGGCAACCGACGCGTGGCCGCTTCTGTCGGTCAGCGCCACGCAGATCCAGAGGTTGCTGCCGGAACTGGACCGTCGCTCGGTCGAGGGCGCACAACCCGTCGTTCCGCCGATTGGAGTCGAGCACACGGCATCGGCCGGCGATTCCGCGCTTTCCCAAGACGCGGCCCGCGCAACGGAAGCTATGCCGACGCGACCGGCGCCCGCATCGTCCGGCGCTCGAGACTCCCCTCGCCATTCCACCGAAGGCGACGCCCTCGCCCGCTTCGCGATCGACCTGACGGACAAGGCCCGGCGCGGTGGAATCGATCCTGTGTACGGCCGCGATCGCGAAATCCAGCAGATGATCGACGTGCTCGCACGGCGCCGCAAGAACAATCCGATCCTTGTCGGCGAACCGGGCGTCGGCAAGACCGCACTCGTCGAAGGCCTCGCGCTGCGCGTGGCAGACGGCAGTGTGCCGAGCGTCATCCGCGACGTACGCATCCTGACGCTCGACCTGGGACTGCTGCAGGCAGGCGCAGGCGTCAAGGGCGAATTCGAACAGCGCCTGAAGAACGTGATCGACGAAGTACAAAGCTCGCCCGTACCGATCCTTCTTTTTATCGACGAGGCGCACTCGCTGATCGGCGCGGGCAACACAGCCGGTGGCGCGGACGCGGCGAACCTGCTGAAGCCCGCGCTCGCGCGCGGCGAACTGCGCACGATCGCCGCGACTACGTGGTCCGAGTACAAGGAATACTTCGAACGCGACGCCGCGCTCGAACGGCGCTTCCAGGTCATCAAGGTCGACGAGCCTGACGACGCCTCCGCATGCCTGATGCTGCGCGGCCTCGCCAGCCGCTATGCGAAACATCACGGCGTGCACATCCTCGACGAGGCGATCACGGCCGCGGTCAAACTGTCGCGCCGCTACATCCCGGCGCGGCAGCTACCGGACAAAGCGGTCGATCTGATCGATACGGCAGCCGCGCGCGTGCGCATGGGGCTCGAATCGCCGCCGGCCGAACTGCAGCGTGCAAGCGCTGCCGTCGCCGCGCTCGAACTGGAAATCGGCGCGCTCGCCGCGGACCAGCAAGCCGGCGCGCCGGATACACAGGAACGGCTCGATGCGTTACAGCCCGCGCTTGCTGACGCGCGCGCCGCGCTGAACACGCTGCAACAACGCTATGCGCGCGAGCTGGATCTGGTCAACGCGGTGCACGCGCAGCGCGATGCCCGGCAGCACGCGTCCGTGCGTGACGATGAGGCGCTCGCGAGCGCCAGGCAAGCCGTCGTCGACGTGCAAGGGAAAGCGCCCCTCGTCTTTGTCGACGTCGACGCGCAGTCCATCGCGCGCGTGGTGGCGGAGTGGACCGGCGTGCCGGTCGGCAATCTGCTCGAGGACGAACTGAAAGGGCTGCTCACGCTTGAAGGGAATCTCGCCGCCCGCGTGGTTGCTCAGGACGATGCGCTCGCGGCCCTGGCCGAGGGTTTGCGGACCGCGAAGGCCGGTCTGAAAAACGAGCATTCGCCGCTTGGTGTGTTCCTGCTGGCCGGCCCGTCGGGAGTTGGCAAGACCGAAACGGCGCTCGCGCTTGCCGACCTGCTGTTCGGCGGCGAGACTGCGCTGACGACAATCAACATGTCGGAATATCAGGAAGCCCATACGGTTTCACAGCTGAAAGGCTCGCCTCCCGGCTATGTCGGCTATGGCCGCGGCGGCGTTCTCACCGAAGCAGTCCGGCAGCGTCCCTACAGCGTCGTGCTGCTCGACGAAGTTGAGAAAGCGCATCGCGATGTGCTCGACGTGTTCTATCAAGTCTTTGATCGCGGCACGATGCGCGACGGCGAAGGCCGCGAGATCGACTTCCGCAACTGCGTGATCCTGATGACCTCCAATCTGGGCAGCGCTCAAATTGACGGGGCGACGGAGGAGAACCCCGCCATCTCGCAGGCCGAACTGCTCGAGGCGATTCATCCCGAGCTCGTCGGGCATTTCCAGCCGGCGCTGCTTGCCCGTTTCCAGACGCTCGTCTACCGGCCGCTCGATGCCGGCGCGCTCGTGTCGATCGTGCAACTGAAGGTTGCGAAAATCGCGGAACGGCTGCGTCGTATTTACGATGTCGCGCTCACGTGCGACGAGGTGCTGACCGGCTCGCTCGCGCAGCTTTGCCTCGCGCGCGAATCGGGTGCGCGCAACGTCGATGCGTTCCTCAATCAGCGCGTCCTGCCGGCCGTGTCGCGCGAGCTTCTGGCACGCATGGCCGGGGGAATGCCACCGGCTGAAATCCGGCTATCGATGTCCGATGACGGAAATCTCACGATCGATTTTGTGGAACACCGCGATGCGCTGTCTGCCGGCGTAAGCGCGAATGACGCGGCTGTGGCCGAGGCCTGAAGGAATATGCGATGCCGGTTGGTCCTTCCCTCTACGACAAGCTGCTCGGCCACATCGGCGGGGAACCGCTGGATGCCTACGACGACAGGACACTTGAAATCCTGAGCATCCAGCAAAACATCCGCCGCATCCTCAACGCGCGGGCGGGCGCGCTCAAGCACCTGCCCGGCTACGGGCTACCGGACCTCACGAACATCTACAAGGCGTTGCCGGCCTCGGCGCATCTGCTGAAGCAGCAGATGGAGGCGACACTGCTCGAGTATGAGCCGCGCATCCGGTCAATCGACGTTGCATACATCGACAATCCCGATCCCGGTATCCTGGTAAGCTACGAAATGACCTGTTATTTGAAAAAGAGCGGACTGGTGCGCTTCGGCACCTACTTCGAGCCGCCGGGACGAATGCGCGTGCGGCGCATTCAGCCGGAACGCTGAGTTTGACCAGCGAAAGCCGGTGAATGCAGCGTCGTATGGATTGCGGGAATCAATACGGCTGCGCGACCTTTGCCAAGGTGCGTTCGACGAAAAAAAAGGCGTCACGTTTCCGTGACGCCTTAAAAAGTTCTAGCCATTCCGAGGGCCGTGCTAGAACCTGAGAGACGGCATTCGAAAGTTCGGCCGGCGATGCTGCGCCTATACGGTGCGCTGCGCGGACTGTTACGGTGGACTGTGAGAAGGCACTCGACCAGACACTGCGCGGACCACGGTAGGTGTCGGGAGACTTCAAATGCAAGGACCCGAACCCGTCTTTCGAAATGAGATTCCATTTTTTATGGTTATGCTGACTAAGTCAAGCAAAATCTAAACACGCCTTGTCCGTTACGGAAAAATATTCCGATACAATGAATGTTCCGAAAAAAATGAATGTCATGCCCCAGTTTGGGCCGCTCGGCAGACCTTTTCGGGTTAATCGCCGGCGAACGGTAAATAAAGAAACTGAAATATAGTTCCAAAAAAACCATGAACCGACCCACGCCCTCCCGAATCGCTGCCGACCAGGCCAAAGAGAAAGACGGTCCCGGCGAAGAAGTCACCGCGCTGGCACGCGGCCTCACCGTGCTGCGCTCCGTCGCCGCGGCCGACGCCCCGCTCAGCAACCGCGAGTTGACCGAGATCACCGGAATTCCCAAGCCCACCGTCTCGCGCATTACCGCCACGCTGGTCAGCGCGGGCTTTCTGTTCCGCTTGCCCGACAGCGAGCGTTTCGTGCTGACCTCGTCGGTGCTGGAGTTGAGTAACGGCTTTCTGCGCAACTTCGACATTCGGGCGCGCGCGCGGCCGCTCCTGATCGAACTCGCAGAACGCACCGCGCTGTCCGTGCATCTGGCCGTGCGCGACCGTCTCGACATGGTGGTGATCGACGCAATCCGGCCGCGCTCGGCGGTGCTGGTGTCACGCCTCGAGATCGGCTCGCGCATGAACCTGAGCCGCACCGCCATCGGCCGCGCCTATCTGGCGGCGCTCGCGGAACCGGAGCGCGAAAAGCTGCTGATCGGCCTGCAGGCCGCTGAAGGCGACGACTGGGGCCACGTCGGCAGCCGGCTCGAAAGCGCATTGCAAGAAACCATCGAGCAAGGCTTCGCGATCGCCACCGGCGAATGGTACGACGGCCTGAACGCCATCGCACTGGGGTTCATCGGACCGTCGGGCGAGCGCTATGCGGTCAACTGCGGCGGCTCCGCCGACCAATGCCCGCGCGATTGGCTGATTTCGCGCGCGGCGCCGGCCCTGCTCGAGTGCGTCTCCAAAATCGTTCTCGAGATCGGCGGCACGCCGGGGCGCCGGCTCGACAACTGAAATGCCCAAGGGCTCGCCGGTCGGTGGCCATGGCCGCGGCAAGACATCCTGTAACCCTCGTAATCAAAAGAAAAATACACGGGTGGACTGTTACAGAGCCCGCGACGTAGGATCATGCATTCCCGTCGCGGACGCTCGCCCGGCTTGCCGCCATTGTTTCGATAGCGCACCGGCCGATCTGTCGTGACGCCGCATTAGGTTAACATCTCTGTCCCGCGCCTCGGGTAGCATCGCGCAGAACAAGCGCAGCGCCCGCACTGTCGAAACCGCCTGTTACGCCGCGCGAGCCGAGCCGCCGAACTATCCCGGCGGCCCGGCATGCGAGCGGCTTACATCAAAAGCCAGCCACCTGACCGAACCGATGGACGAACAACAAAAGCATTCGGAAACCTCGCACCCCGCCGCCCCGGCTTCCCAACCGTCCGCCAGCGGCGGGCCCGGGGGCGCGCCCGGCTTGCCGCCCGGCGCGGTGAAGCGGCACCGCGGCCGCAACATCGCACTGATCGTCGCGGCGCTGGTCATTCTCGGAGTCGTGCTGTGGCGCTGGCATCCGTGGGGCGGCCCCGGCGGCGGCGCAAGCGGCGCTTCCGGTGCCAGTGGCGCGAGCGGCAGCCGCGCGGGCCGCGGCGGTCCTGGCGGCATGGCCAACATGCCGCAGCCCGTGCACGTGGCCATGGCGACGCAAGGCGAGATGCCGGTGGTGCTGACGGCGCTCGGCACGGTCACGCCGCTTGCCAGCGTCACGGTGCTGCCGCAGTTGAGCGGCGTGCTGCAAGACGTGTATTTCAAGGAAGGCCAGATGGTCAAGAGGGGCGACGTGCTCGCCCAGATCGACCCGCGTCCCTATCAGATCTCGCTCGACAACGCCCAAGGCACGCTCGCGCGCGACGAGGCGCTGCTGCAAACCGCCCGGCTCGACCTGAAGCGTTATCAGACGCTGCTCGCGCAAGACTCGATCGCGAGCCAGCAGGTCGACACGCAGGCCTCGCTCGTGCGGCAATACGAAGGCACGGTGAAGTCCGACAAGGCGAACATCGACACCTACAAGCTCGACCTCGTGTACGCGCGCATCACCGCGCCGGTGTCGGGGCGCGTCGGTCTGCGCCAGGTCGATCCGGGCAACTACGTGACGCCGAGCCTGACCAACGGCATCGTCGTGATCACGCAGTTGCAGCCGATCAGCGTGATCTTCACCACCTCCGAAGACAACCTGCAGCAGATCCTGCAGCAAACGCAAACGGGCGCGAAGCTGTCGGTCACCGCGTACGACCGCAGCAACACCACGTCGCTCGAAGGCGGCACGCTCGAAACGCTGGATAACCAGATCGACACCACCACGGGCACGGTCAAGCTTCGCGCGACCTTCCAGAACACGAAGAATCTGCTGTTCCCGAATCAGTTCGTGAATACGCGTCTTTTGGTCAATACGATCAAGGATGCGGTGATCGTGCCCACGCCGGCCGTGCTCAACGGCTCGATGGGACAGTTCGTGTACGTCGTGAAGCCGGACAACACGGTGACCGTGCGCCCCGTGAAGGTCGGCCCGGTGGACGGCGAACGCACCAGCATCAAATCCGGCCTGCAAGTCGGCGAGCGCGTGGTGATCGACGGTTCCGACCGGCTCAAGGAAGGTGCGAAGATCACGATTCCGGCCGAGAAACCGCGCGGCGCCTCGGGCGCGCATAGCGCAAGCGGCGCGGCCTTCGCGTCGGGCGCATCCGGCGCGCGCGCGCATCACGGCAGACACGCGGCGCAAGCCTCGCAATAAAGTAAAGGCACGGCAATTACCGCATGAATCCATCCCGCGCCTTTATTCTGCGTCCCGTCGGCACCGCGCTTCTCATGGCGGCGATCATGCTGGTCGGTCTCGTCGCGCTGCGCTTCCTGCCGCTCTCCGCGCTGCCCGAAGTCGACTATCCGACGATCCAGGTGCAGACGTTCTATCCGGGCGCGAGCCCGGACGTGATGACCTCGTCGGTAACCGCGCCGCTCGAGCGGCAGTTCGGGCAGATGCCGTCGTTGAATCAGATGTCGTCGCACAGCTCGGCCGGCTCGTCCATCATCACGCTGCAGTTCAGCCTCGATCTGCCGCTCGATATCGCCGAGCAGGAAGTGCAGGCGGCAATCAACGCGGCAGGCAACCTGCTGCCGTCCGACCTGCCCGCGCCGCCGATCTACGCGAAGGTCAATCCCGCCGACGCGCCGATCATCACGCTCGCGATCACGTCGAAAACGCTGCCGTTGACTCAGGTGCAGGATCTCGCCGACACACGCCTCGCCCAGAAAATCTCGCAGGTCGCGGGCGTGGGTCTGGTGAGCCTGTCGGGCGGCCAGCGCCCCGCCGTGCGGATTCAGGCGAACCCGCGCGCGCTCGCCGCATACGGCCTGAATCTGGACGATTTGCGCACCACGATCTCGAACCTGAACGTCAACACGCCGAAGGGCAATTTCGACGGCCCCACGCGCAACTACACGATCAACGCGAACGATCAGTTGACCGACGCCGAGGCCTACAAAAGCGCGGTGGTCGCGTACAAGAACGGCCGCGCGGTGATGCTGACCGACGTCGCCACTATCGTGCAAGGCCCCGAGAACACCAAGCTCGGCGCGTGGGTCGACAATACGCCGGCGATCATCCTGAACGTGCAGCGCCAACCGGGCGCGAACGTGATCCAGGTGGTGGACAGCATCAAGAAGCTGCTGCCGCAGTTGCAACAGTCGCTGCCCGCGGCGCTCGAGGTGCAGATCGTCACCGACCGCACCACCACGATCCGCGCCTCGGTGCGCGACGTGCAGTTCGAACTGGCGATGTCGGTGGTGCTGGTGGTGCTGGTGATGTATCTGTTCCTCGCCAACGTCTACGCGACGATCATTCCGAGCTTGTCGGTGCCGCTGTCGCTGATCGGCACGCTCGCCGTGATGTACCTGTGCGGCTTCTCGCTGGACAATCTGTCGCTGATGGCGTTGACCATCGCGACCGGCTTCGTGGTCGACGACGCGATCGTGATGATCGAGAACATCGCGCGCTACGTGGAAGAAGGCGAATCGCCATTGGAGGCCGCGCTGAAGGGCTCGAAACAGATCGGCTTCACGATCATTTCGCTGACGGTTTCTCTAATTGCCGTGCTGATTCCGCTGCTCTTCATGGGCGACGTGGTCGGCCGCCTGTTCCACGAATTCGCGATCACGCTGGCCGTGACGATCGTGATCTCGGCGATCGTGTCGCTCACGCTCGTGCCGATGATGTGCGCAAAACTCCTGCGCCACTCGCCGCCGCCTGAGAGCCACCGCTTCGAAGCCAAGGCGCACCGTTTCATCGACTGGGTGATCGCCCGCTACGCGGTCGCGCTCACGTGGGTGCTGAACCGGCAGCGCTCCACGCTGGTCGTCGCGATTCTCACGCTGGTGCTGACAGGCGTGCTGTACGTGTTCATTCCGAAAGGCTTCTTCCCGGTGCAGGATACCGGCGTGATCCAGGCGATCACACAGGCTCCGCAGTCGGTGTCGTATGCGTCGATGGCGGAGCGCCAGCAGGAACTCGCCGCGCAGATTCTGAAGAACCCGGACGTGGAAAGCCTCACCTCGTTCATCGGCGTGGACGGCAGCAATATCACGCTGAACAGCGGCCGCATGCTGATCAATCTGAAGCCGCGCGACGACCGCGGCAGCACCGCGAGCGAAGTGATCCGCCAGTTGCAGCGTGACGTGGCGCATATTGCAGGCGCGTCGCTCTACATGCAGCCGGTGCAGGATCTGACCATCGACTCCACCGTCAGCCCGACGCAGTACCAGTTCATGCTGACCGATCCGAACATCAGCGAATTCACGACGTGGGTGCCGAAGCTCGTCGACCGGTTGAAGCAGTCGCCCGAACTCGCGGACGTGGCCACCGACCTGCAGGACAACGGCCAGTCGGTCTACATCGAAATCGACCGCGCCACCGCGTCGCGCTACGGCATCACGCCGGCCACCGTGGATAGCGCGCTGTACGACGCATTCGGCCAGCGCATCATCTCGACCATCTTCACGCAGTCGAACCAGTACCGCGTGATCCTGGAAGCGCAGCCGCAGATGCAGCACTACACCGAGTCGCTGAACTCGATCTATCTGCCCTCTTCCACTTCAACGGGCGGCCAGGTGCCGCTGTCGGCGATCGCGAGGTTCATCGAGAAACCCGCGCCGCTGCTGGTCACGCACCTGAGCCAGTTCCCGGCCACCACCGTCTCGTTCAATCTCGCGCCGGGTTCGTCGCTCGGCGCGGCGGTGAAGGCGATCGGACAGGCGGAGAAGGACATCGGCTTGCCGGCCTCGTTCCAGACGCGCTACCAGGGCGCGGCGCTGGCCTTCCAGGCGTCGTTGTCGAACGAACTGTTTTTGATTCTGGCCGCGATCGTCACGATGTACATCGTGCTCGGCGTGCTGTACGAGAGCTTCATTCACCCGATCACGATTCTGTCGACGCTGCCCTCGGCCGGCGTCGGCGCATTGCTCGCGCTGTTGATCACCGGGCACGATCTGGACATCATCGGCATCATCGGCATCGTGCTGCTGATCGGCATCGTGAAGAAGAACGCGATCATGATGATCGACTTCGCGCTCTACGCCGAGCGCGAGGAAGGCAAGCCGCCGCGCGAGGCGATCTACCAGGCGTGCCTGCTGCGCTTCCGGCCGATTCTGATGACCACGCTCGCCGCGCTGCTCGGCGCGCTGCCGCTGATGCTCGGCACGGGCGCCGGTTCCGAACTGCGCCGGCCGCTCGGTATCGCAATTGCCGGCGGCCTGATCGTCAGCCAGTTGCTGACGCTCTTCACCACGCCGGTGATCTATCTCGGCTTCGACGCGCTCGCGCGTCGCGCACGTGAGCGTTTCAACCGCGGCAAGCCCGTGCCGCCCGCCACCGACGCAGGAAGCTGACCGATGAACCTGTCGCGTCCGTTTATCTCCCGCCCGGTCGCCACCACGCTGCTGGCGATCGGCATCGCGCTGGCCGGTATTTTCGCGTTCACCAAACTGCCGGTCGCGCCGCTGCCGCAAGTCGATTTTCCAACCATCTCGGTGCAGGCCACGCTGCCGGGCGCGAGCCCGGACACCGTCGCCACGAGCGTGGCCAGTCCGCTCGAACGGCATCTCGGCTCGATTGCCGACGTCACCGAAATGACCTCGATGAGTTCGGTCGGCTCGACGCGCATCACGATGCAGTTCGGCCTGAACCGCGACATCGACGGCGCCGCGCGCGACGTGCAGGCCGCGATCAACGCGGCGCGCGCCGACCTGCCGACGAGCTTGCGCAGCAACCCGACGTACCACAAGGTCAATCCGGCCGACGCGCCGATCATGATTCTCGCGCTCACGTCGAAAACGCTGACCGCGGGCCAGTTGTACGACTCCGCGGCCACGGTGCTGCAGCAGTCGCTCTCGCAGGTGGACGGCGTGGGCGAAGTGGACGTGAGCGGCTCGGCCAATCCGGCCGTGCGCGTCGAACTGGAACCGCAGGCGCTGTTCCACTACGGCATCGGTCTCGAGGACGTGCGCGCGGCGCTCGCCGCGGCCAACGCGAACAGCCCGAAAGGCTCGATCGAGTTCGGCCCGAACCGCGTGCAGATCTACACCAACGACCAGGCGAGCAAGGCGTCGCAATATCGCGACCTCGTGATCGCCTATCGCAACGGCTCGGCCGTGAAGCTCTCCGACGTGGCCGAAGTGGTCGATTCGGTCGAAGACCTGCGCAACCTCGGCCTCTTCAACGGCAAGCGTTCGGTGCTGGTGATCCTGTACCGCCAGCCTGGCGCGAACATCATCGAGACCATCGACCGCGTGACGGCGATGCTGCCGCAACTGCACGCGTCGCTGCCCGCGGACGTCGACATCACGCCGACCGCCGACCGCTCCACCACGATCCGCGCCTCGCTGAGGGACACCGAGCTCACGCTGGTGATCGCCATGGCGCTCGTGGTGATGGTGGTGTTCCTGTTCCTGCGCAACTGGCGCGCCACGCTGATTCCGAGCGTGGCCGTGCCGATCTCGATCATCGGCACGTTCGGCGCGATGTATCTGCTGGGCTTTTCCATCGACAACCTCTCGCTGATGGCGTTGACGATCGCGACCGGCTTCGTGGTCGACGATGCGATCGTGGTGCTGGAAAACATCTCGCGCCATATCGAGAACGGCGTGCCGCGCATGAAAGCCGCGTTCCTCGGCGCGCGCGAAGTCGGCTTTACGGTGATGTCGATCAGCATTTCGCTCGTCGCCGTGTTCCTGCCCATTCTGCTGATGGGCGGCATCGTCGGGCGGCTCTTTCGCGAGTTCGCGCTGACGCTGTCGCTCGCGATCGGCGTGTCGCTGATCGTTTCGCTCACGCTCACGCCGATGATGTGCTCGCGCCTTTTGCGCGAGCCGCACGAACAGAAGGAAGAAAGCCGCTTCGGCCGCTGGCTCGAACGCGGCTTCACGTCGATGCAGCGCGGCTATGAGCGCACGCTCGGCTGGGCGCTGCTGCATCCGCGTCTGATCGTGACGATTCTGCTGCTCACCATCGGGCTGAACATCTGGCTGTACATCATCGTGCCGAAGGGCTTCTTTCCGCAGCAGGACACGGGCCGGATGATCGGCGGCATCCAGGCCGATCAGAGCACCTCGTTCCAGGCAATGAAGGGCAAGTTCGCGCAAATGATGGAGATCGTCGGCAAGAACCCGGCGGTGGACAGCGTGGTCGGTTTCACGGGCGGCCGCCAGACCAACGCCGGCTTCATGTACGTCTCGCTCAAACCGAAGAGCGAACGCAAGATTTCCGCCGATCAGGTGATCCAGCAACTGCGCGCTCCGCTCGGCGATGTGGCCGGCGCGCGCACGTTCCTGCAGGCGGTGCAGGACATTCGCGTGGGCGGGCGGCAATCGAACGCGCAGTACCAGTTCACGCTGCTGGCCGATTCGACGCCGGACCTGTACCTGTGGGGGCCGAGGCTCACCGAGGCGCTGCAGGCGCGCCCCGAACTGACCGACGTGAATTCCGACCAGCAGCAAGGCGGCCTCGAAGCGATGGTGACGATCGACCGCGCCAGCGCGGCGCGTCTCGGCATCAAGCCGGCGCAGATCGACAATACCTTGTACGACGCGTTCGGCCAGCGCCAGGTTTCGACGATCTACAACCCGCTGAACCAGTACCACGTGGTGATGGAAGTCGCGCCGAAGTATTGGCAGAGCCCGGACATGCTCAAGCAGATTTACATCAGCACGTCGGGCGGCAGCGCGAGCGGCGCGCAGACCACGAACGCGCCGGCGGGCACGGTGACCGCGCAGACCACCAGCACGTCATCGAGCACGAGCGCGTCGGCGGGCGGCACGGCCGGCACGACGGCATCGAGCGCGGCCACCATCGCCGCCGATTCCGCGCGCAATCAGGCGATCAATTCGATTGCGACGAGCGGCAAGTCGAGCGCCTCGTCGGGCGCGGCGGTGTCGACCTCGAAGGAAACGATGGTGCCGCTGTCGGCGATCGCGAGCTTCGGGCCGGGGAATACGCCCTTGTCGGTGAATCACCAGAGCCAGTTCGTGGCCTCGACGATTTCGTTCAATCTGCCGCCGGGCGTGTCCTTATCGACGGCGACCCAGGCGATCTACGAGACGATGGCGCAGATCGGCATGCCGGCCACGATCCACGGCAGTTTCCAGGGCACTGCGCAGGCGTTCCAGCAGTCGATGTCCGACCAGCCGATCCTGATTCTGGCCGCGCTGGCGGCGGTGTATATCGTGCTGGGGATGTTGTACGAGAGCTATATCCATCCGCTGACGATTCTGTCGACGTTGCCTTCGGCGGGCGTGGGGGCGTTGCTCGCCTTGCTGCTGTTCAAGACCGAGTTCAGCATCATCGCGCTCATTGGGGTGATCCTGCTGATCGGCATCGTGAAGAAGAACGCGATCATGATGGTGGACTTCGCGATTGAAGCCTCGCGGCAAGGCCTGTCCTCGCGGGACGCGATTTTTCAGGCTTGCCTGCTGCGCTTCCGGCCGATCATGATGACCACCTTTGCCGCGCTTCTGGGCGCGTTGCCGCTGGCCTTCGGGCGCGGTGAAGGCGCGGAGTTGCGGGCGCCGCTCGGCATCGCGATCGTAGGCGGCTTGATCGTCAGTCAGATGCTGACGCTCTACACCACGCCGGTGGTTTATCTCTACATGGACCGGGTTCGGGTGAGGTGGGAGTCGAGGAAGGCGCGGCGGGCCGGCACGTCGCCGATCTGATTATTTCTGCCGCGCCGCGCTGTGGGTGAGTTGTCAGTCCGCGGATGCGGACAACCCACAGCGTGCGCTCTCAAAGGCGAAACGCTTAAAGCTTCTGCTCCATCGCCAGCAAAAAAATCCGCTGCCATTGCCTCGCCTGCCGCTCGCCCTGCATCGGCAAAATCCAAACGCCGTGTTTAGCGTCTTTCACCTTCAAGGCGACCTGCCATTGAGCGTCACGGCCTTGCGCCTCGGCGCCAAGCAGATCCGCAAAAATATAAGCGCCCTGCTCACCGCCTGCGTGAATCTCGCATAGCCGCTTGCCGGCGGCGAGCCGCACCGAACCCCAGTTCCCCACGAGTTCGTGAGTCCAATCGCCCTCGCGGACATTCGAGGCCACGTCCTTGCGGCGTCGCCACCAATGAGCAGCGGCGGCAATCAGAAGTAACGCGGCCAGAACGGCAATGCCGACCGCAACGGCCAGCCCGAACGCCGCCTGCAAGGCATAAAACGCGCGCACCGCGCCATACACCAGCGCGATCAGCGCAATCAACGCAACAAGAATCGGCATCTCAAGCTCACGAGACAAAACACTCAGGCTAGCACGAGCAATGCCCCGATCTCGCCGCAAGAATCCATTGCGAAAATTCGCGCGGCGGCTGTGCGTTGTCGAGGCTTTACTGCTGCTTGTGCGCCACCGCCCAATCCTTCACCGCTTTTAGCGTGTTCTCGACGTGCTTCTCCGGCGAAAGGCTCGTGTACTCGTAAATGATCTTGCCGTCCGGCGCGATCACGTACGACACGCGATTGGCCATCGAGCTATGCATCGGCATGCCGGCGTCGTATGCGCCGATCACCTTCGAATCGGCGTCCGCGGCCACCGGGAATTTGCTGCGGCATTCGCTGACCGAAAACTTCGTCAACGTATCGATGTTGTCGTGCGACACGCCGATCACCGTCGCGCCATATTTCTTGTACTCGTCGACGGCTTCGGCAAACTCGTGCGCTTCGATCGTGCAGCCCTTGGTGAAGGCCGCCGGATAGAAATACAGCACCACCGGCCCTTTCTTCAACTCGTCGGCGAGCGAATAGGTGTAGGTCTTGCCGCCCAGCGAAGCCTGCGCGGTGAACGGCGGCGCCGCGTCGCCCGGCTTGAGCGTCGCCGAGGCCGTCAGCGAATGCATTGCGATTCCCATCGACATGACGGCGGCCAGCGCCACCGATATGAATTTTCTCGTCATTTGCAGTTCCTCCAGGCGTGAATGCACGCGGTTGGTTCAACGAGCCGAAGGTCGCGGTGTTCAGCCGAACCCCGGCACCTTCACACGCTATTGGACCACGTACCGGAAAGCTGCGTACGGATCTGGCGGATGCTGACGGTATGCAAACAGAACGCGCACGCGGATGCGAACACGAGCCAGCGCCGCAGCGCCGTAATGCGAATCCGCTCGACGCCGCGGAAGCTTGCACACGAAAAGCGACCGATATCGAGCAGGGAGCGCAGCAGCAACGTACACAACCGGGCTGTCTCAGCGCGAGCAGGGTGATCGCCGCCTTGCTGTCAGGCGGCCACTTCCTCGACATGCGCGCCGAACCACGCCGCCGCGGACAAATTCAACTCGGCCAGCACATCAGGCGTGAGCGCGGCGAAGCCGGGCGGCGCATCGGCTCCCGCGGCGATCGACGCCGCGTCGGCGCCCTCGCCGGCCGCTTCCGCGACACGCAGCAAGGTGCCGAGCGCGCCGCCGCGATCGAGAATCGGCTGGCGGCCCAAATAGACGAACTGGCTCGCGGCCTGAGCATCGGCGCCTTCGGCAGACGAGTCGAGCACCCCGATGCGCCGGGGGACGGCCCTGACAAAGTGACGTTCAGACATGGATCATCGGCGCAAGTGTTCGGAAAAGCTACGCAGCGACGTCACAACCGGCACTGCACAACAGGTTTGTCCTATTAACGGACATCAAACCGTTGCACTTTAACCGAACCGGTCCGGTGCCGCCGCCGCGGCGCCTAGCCGTTCCCTTACAGGATGTTTTTCTCATCAGTTGCTAAAGAATTCCCGGCGCGGGTCGTTATCTTGTTCTGATGGGGCGGCCTGATACCTCTCGACCCGCCCGAGCACGGCGGAATGCGAGCCGCTCCGCCTGAAGACGAACACAGGTTGCCAGCGACAAACATGGAAGCGAACAGGATCACCGCGCCCCGCCGGGGCTCCTTGCGCACGGTCGTGGACCGGCTTCGTGCGTTCGCCCGGCGTGCGGACGGCAAACCGCGCACGGCCGATAGCCGCGCCGCGCAACTGGAACAGGTGGTCGGCGCCGTCGATCTGCTCGCGCACGTCGACGGCGAACTGCGCTTCATCTATGTGTCCGACGCCAGCCTGCGTTTCATCGGCTACCACCGCGAGTATCTCGAGACCATCACGCTGCACGATCTCGTGGCGCCCGCCGACGTGCCGCGCCTCGACGCCCTGCTCGCGCGCGCCGCCGCCTCGGGCAACGTCGAGAAGGCCACGCTCGGCCTCATCAAGTCGCTGACCTATCCGATCACCGTGGAACTGCGCGTGGTGCGCAGCAACCACAACGGCATCGACGGCTACGCGATCGCCGGCTTCGACGTTTCGGCCTGGCGAGCCAGCGAGGAACGCCTGACCCAGGCGCTGCATCTGGACCGCCTCACCAATCTGGCGAATCAGCCGGCGCTGATTCCGGCCCTGCTCGACGCGCAACAGCAAGCCGACGCGCACGGCACGCCGGCCGCGCTGCTGTTGCTCGACATCGACGACTATCAGCGCGTGAACCGCGCGCTCGGTTACGACGCCGGCGACGAGATGCTGCGCGACACCGCGCGGCGTTTGTTGAACATGACGAGCCCGAGCGAGACCGTCGCGCGCGTGGCCAGCGACGAGTTCGCGATTCTTGTGAAACCCGCCGCCAGCCGCACCGACGCGGCCGCCGCCGCCGAAGCGCTGGCGCGGCGCCTGTTGACCGCGATCCAGCAGCCATATGTGTTCAACGGCCAGCAGGTGCATCTGTCGGCGAGCATCGGCATCGCGCTCTACCCCGACGTGCGCCACGCGAACGACACCGCCGGCCACGACGCCCATTTGCTGCGCTGGGCCGACCATGCGCTGCTGCAGGCCAAGGCGGCCGGCGGCAACACGCTCGCCTTCTACGTACCCGACGACAACCCCGCCGACGCCGAACGCCTGAAGCTCGAGGCGGATCTCTACGACGGGGTGCGCAACGGCGAGTTCTCGCTGCACTTCCAGCCGATCACGAGCAGCCGCACGCACGGCGTGGTCGGCGTGGAAGCGCTGATCCGCTGGTCGCATCCGGTGCACGGCCTGGTGCCGCCTTCCATGTTCATTCCGCTCGCGGAATCGATCGGCCTGATCAACTTCCTCGGCAACTGGGTGTTGAAGGTCGCCTGCATGCAGTTGATCCAGTGGGATGCGAAAGGCATCTCGCTGCAATACGTCGCCGTGAACGTGTCGCCGCAGCAGTTCCGCGACCCGCGTTTCAAGGACGCCGTGCGCGAGGCGATCGAGTTGACCGGCATCGATCCGCGCCGCCTCGTGTTCGAGATCACCGAAAGCCTGTTGATGCACGATCCCGCGCACGCCAAGGTGCTGCTCGAGGAGCTGACCGCGATGGGCATCCGCTTTGCCGTCGACGATTTCGGCACCGGCTATTCGAGCCTGGCTTACCTGCAACGATTCCCCCTCGCCAAGCTCAAGATCGACCGGAGTTTCGTCGAGAATCTGCTAACCTCGCGGAACGATCAGGCCATCGTTAGCGCGGTCGTCGGCCTCGCGCAAACACTCGATCTCGAACTGGTGGCCGAGGGCGTCGAAACCGAAGCGCAGCGCGCGCTGCTCACCGAGATGGGATGCGACCACATACAGGGATGGCTCGTCTGCAAGGCGCTGCCCTCCGAGGAACTCGCGCAGCGTTTCGAAGCGCGCACGCTTCACCTGCATACCGTCTAGCGATGCGGGCACAGCGCGTACGCGGCGAAACAAGCCGGCTCACGGCCGGCGTGGCATTCATTGGAACAGGTATGGCTTCTGCGGGATTCACATGGTAAAGGCGGCAGTGCTCGACCGGCTCTGGACGCGAATGAGCGAGCGCGGCGATTTCCCGATGCTGTCGCAGTCGCTGCGCACCACCATGGCGGCGATGAACAACGACGACCTCGACTTCACCGGCCTCGTCCAGGTGGTGTTATCGGACTTCGCCTTGACACAAAAAGTGTTGCGGCTCGCCAATTCGGCCATGTACATGGCGTTCGGCGGCAACATCACCACCGTGTCGCGCGCGCTGATGGTGCTCGGCATGGATGCGGTCGGCCACCTCGTCGTGGGCCTGAAAATCGTCGATCACTTTCATCACAGCGCGCCGCGCCGCATCGACGCGAAACTCGAACTGAACCGCACGCTGCTCTCCGGCTGCGTCGCGCGCAAGCTGACCGAGCGCGGCGATCTGCGCGCCGGCGAGGAAGCCGTGGTCTGCACGCTGATGCGGCAGATCGGCAAGCTGCTGGTGGTGTTCTATCTCGACGCGGAGTGGGACCAGATTCGCCGGCATATCGACAACGGCGCGCTCGAGGCGGACGCCTGCGTGCTGGTGCTCGGCGTGACGTTCGACGAGGTCGGCGCCGAAGCCGCGGTGCGCTGGCGCCTGCCCGACATGATCCGCTCCGGCATGGGCGAGTTCGACCCGCAGGACACCGAGCAGCCGCGTCAGGTGCAATGGCTGCGCGCAATCACCAATTACTCGACGGCCGTCGCCGACGTGCTCACCCAGTCGAACATGCCGGACATGGAGCGTGAGGCGCGCATCGCCGAACTGGCGCAGGAATATAGCCCCGTGCTGAACACCGACCCCGAGGTGCTGCTCGAAATGAGCGTCGCGCTTGCCCGCGAGGAAGGCGGCGACGGCGTGATGCGCGAGATCGTCGAGTTGCGCGCCAACGCGGACGCGATCGCGCGCGAGGCGCTCAATCCGGAAGCGCGCATCGCGGCGGGCGTGGAAGATCTGCGCGGCCTGCCCGAGGGCAGCCCGCTCGCGCCGGCGCTCGCGATGGCTTCCGAAACCGTGCTCGCCGGCCTGGGTTTTGCGCGCACCGTGGTGTTCGTCAAGCACAGCAACGGCACCTTCAAGGCTCGCCTGGGTCTCGGCCCGAAGATCGACGCGGCGCTGCCCAGGCTCACGTTCAACACCGCCTTCGAGCCCGACGTGTTTCATCTCGCGATCGCGAACTCGGTGGGCATTTTCATCGAGAACGCGCGGGACCCGAAGATGGTCGCGCGGCTGCCCGAGTGGTTTCGCCGCGCATTCAACGACGCCCGCGCCTTCGTTCTATTGCCGGTGGTCGACGAAACCGAGCAGACGGTGGCGCTGCTGTATGGCGACTGGTCGCATACTCAGGAGCCACGCAGGATTTCGCAAAAGGAAATGAGCGTGCTCAACGAACTGGCGAGGGAGTTAGGCCGTTTTTTCGGCCTGGGGCAGATGCGGGAAATGGAGATGATGTGAAGACATGGCGTGATCGTTGATCACGGCGCTTCACTCTGACCGGTTCTGTATTTGCCCGACGCCTGGTTTGCGGAGGGCGGCATGTCCAGCATGCCGCAGCCCCTCGGACACAACCTTCAATCCTCGATCCGCTCGAGTCCTTCGGCACTGCGGTCCGCGACCCCGGCCCACGCGCCGGCCATCAATCCCAACTGCGCGACCTCTTCCACCGTCAACGGTTGCAAGCGCGCGCACATGGCATCGACTTCGTCCCAGGCGCCGCGCTCCAGCGCCTCAACGACGTCCAGCAGCCTCCCCAGCACGCCCTCGCGATGCAGGATCGCCGCCTGAATCGGCCGCGACAGCGTCAGCACGTTCAACGTGCTTTCGAGCGAGCCGCCGAACACCGCATCGACGAATGAAAACACGCCGGTGAGAAACGCCGCGTCGGCTTCGTCGCGCCCGGCTTCGGGCAAGCGCTCGATCGCCAGTTCCATGAAACGCGCCCGGGTCGCCGCGAGTTGCAGCAACGGATCGTCTTCGAGCGCGACCTTGCGGCCGTCGGCGTAGAGGAGCAGCTGCGTCCAGCGCGCGATGCGGTCGGTGCCGGTCGCGTTGATCGCTTCACGCAGCGTGGTCACCTTGTGACCGACCGCGAGGCCGCTCGAATTCGCGAGCTTCATTAAATGCATCACCAGCACCGGGTTCAGCTTCAGCTCGGCTTCGAGTTGCGCGACGGTCGGGTCGCCGGCCAGCAACTGCAGCAGATTCAGCAACGCATGACGCGGCGCGCTGACACGGCGCGTCATCGAGGTCTGCGCACGCGCAAAGAAGTAACCCTGGAAACGGTCGAAGCCGAGCTCAAGCGCCGCTTCGAAATCGGTCTGCGTGTCCACGCCCGACGCGATCAGCAGTTTGCCGGCCGACTTGAGCACGCTCGCCAGCTTGGGCAACAGCGCGGCTGCGGCGCGTGTCACATCGATCTTGACCACCTCTGCAAAAGGCAGCAGTTTGGCGAACGTCTCGTTGGGTTGCGTCACTTCGTCGAGCACGAAGCGATAGCGCCGGCCATGTAACTGCACGATGCGCTCGACCAGCGCCTCGTCGACCTCGATCGCCGGCGACAGTTCGAGCATGAAGCGCTCGGCGGGAAGCCGGAGGATCACGTCGTCGAGCAGCAATTCGCGGCTTACATCGACGTAAGCCGGATGCCCGGTGAGCGCGCCACGCACGTTGCCTTGAACCAGGCCGCGAACGATGGCGCTCGCCACCCGTTGCGCCGGACTGGGCGCGCGCCCCGGCAAGGCATCGGGATCCACCTGGGCGTTCGGGTCGGAAGCCGGCTCGTCCGCTGCGGTGTCGGGCAATGCCGGCGCGCGCACCTTGATCTCATAGCCGCACAGCATGCCGTCCCGATTCAGAATCGGCTGCCGCGCGAAGCTGGCGTTCAATTGCGCATCGTCCGTGGCGCCTGCCCGGCTCGGATTCCCGATTGCGATGGTGGTGCTCATTCCGATCCCCCGCTAAGCGCCGCCCCGGCGCGTGCTGCTGTATTTTGGTTTTTGCTGCACCGATAGCGTGCGGCCCCAAGTCTGAAGCCTGGAATCCGTGCCGCCCGCGATGCGCCAGGCGATTTTAGCTCAGGGCTGCCACGTCCGGACATGTCCGCGAAGCAATATCTCGAAATAATTGGAGAACGATCCGAACAATAACCGGCAAGGAATCGTCGATACTAGTGCAATGCAGAAGCGTTCCGCCGCCTTTAACCACCAAGGAAAAACATGGACGTCAAAAGCGTGTTGTCAAATGCCTTCGCGATGCCGATCACGAGCCCGGCCTTCCCGATGGGCCCGTATCGCTTCATCAACCGCGAATTCCTGATCATCACCTATCGCACCGATCCGGACAAATTGCGCGCCGTGGTGCCTGAGCCGCTCGAGATCGGTGAGCCGCTGGTGCATTACGAATTCATTCGCATGCCGGATTCGACCGGTTTCGGCGATTACACGGAAAGCGGCCAGGTGATTCCGGTCTCATACAAGGGCGTCGCCGGCGGCTACACGCTGGCCATGTATCTGGACGACCATCCGCCGATCGCCGGCGGCCGCGAACTGTGGGGCTTTCCGAAGAAGCTCGCCACGCCCGTGCTCGAAGTCCACACCGACACGCTGGTCGGCACGCTCGACTATGGCCCGGTGCGCATCGCCACCGGCACGATGGGCTACAAGCACCGGCAGCTCGATCTCGCGCAGCAGAAGAAGCGCCTCGAAACGCCGAACTTCCTGCTCAAAGTGATTCCGCACGTGGACGGTACGCCGCGCATCTGCGAACTGGTGCGCTATTACCTGCAGGACATCGATCTGAAAGGCGCATGGACCGGGCCGGCCGCGCTCGAACTCGCGCCGCACGCGCTCGCGCCGGTCGCGGAATTGCCAGTGCTTGAGATCGTCGAGGCGCGCCATCTGATTGCCGATCTCACGCTCGGTCTCGGCGAAGTGGTGTTCGATTACCTCGACCAGCCTGAGGCGAACGTTCGTTGACCGGCTGTGACGGCGGGCAGCACGTGTCGCCATGACGTGATGGTTCGTATCGCTTCCCGCCGTTCAAAATGCAAACGGCCGCATCAGCGGCCGTTTGCATTACGTCAAGACAAAACCCCACACAGAGAATTACTTCAACACGACCTTCACGTCGAAGTACTTCGCCGCGAAGCGGTCGATCGTGCCGTCTGCCTTCAGTTCCTTGAGCGCCTCGTTCAGTGCGCTCTTCAGCGCCGTGTCGCCCTTGCGGATGCCGAAGCCGACGCCCGCGCCGAGCAGCTTCTCATCGGTGACGGCCGGACCGGCGAACTCGAAGCCCGCGCCTTGCGGCTTCTTCAGGAAGCCCTTCGAAGCGGCTTCCGCGTCCTGAAACGCGGCGTCGAGCCGCCCCGAGGCGAGATCGGCGTAGATCTGGTCCTGCGTCTGATACGGCACGACGTCGACACCGGCCGGCGCCCAGCGCGCCTTCGCGTACGCTTCCTGGATCGTGCCTTGCAAGACACCGACGTGCTTGCCCTTGAGCGAGGCCGGCGTCGGCAGCAGACCGCTGCCCTTCTTCGCGATCATCTGATTCGGGATCGTGTAGATCGGATCGGTGAAGTCGACCGCCTGGCGGCGCTGATCCGTGATCGTCATGTCCGAATTGATCGCGTTGAACTTGCGTGCCTGCAACGCCGGAATCAGGCCGTCGAAAGAATTCTCGACCCACACGCACTTCGCCTTGAGCTTCGCGCACACGGCATTGCCCACGTCGATGTCGAAACCTTGCAGTTCGCCCGACGGCGACTTCGATTCGAACGGCGCGTACGACGCCTCGACGCCGAAGCGCACTTCCTTGATGTCCGCCGCCGATGCCGCGCCGGCCGTTGCCGTCGCGAACAGCGCGAGCGCAGCCATGTTTCGCCAATTCATCTTCATTACAGGTGTTCCTCTACGGTATTGAATAAGACGGAGCCGAATCCGGGCAAACATGATTGCCGCGCCAAAAATGCGATTCAAACTCGCGCGGCCGATGTGGTGCAATGCAACAGCCGCGAGGCGGCGATTGTACAGACTTCGTCGGGCAGGGCTGGCGGGGCCGGGCAAGCGCGCGTTTCACGCGACGCCGAATCGATGCACGTCAAACGTGCAAATTCGTGTCGCGTTCACGCAAGGTGGAAGTGAAGCAGCGTGTTGCTAGACGAGTTGCGACAGCGTGTCGCCGGTGGTTTCGATCACCATCAAACCGGCGCGCAAGCCCGGCTTGACCGTCGCGTTCGGAAACACAATACGCTCCTCATCATGACGCACGGTGTAGCGATATTCGCCGTCGCGCGCGAGCAAGGTGTTCTTCACGAACGGCGTGAAGTTGGGCACGTCCGCGGCCACCAGCAATTCGAACGCCTCGCTCTGCTTGGTGAGCTGGTCGATCACGGTGAACACCCGCGGCATCGCCGTATGCGCGTTGCCGCTCGTACCGGCGAGCAGATGACGCAGCGCTTCATCCGCGCCCGCAAAACGCGTCAGGTCGTTCTGACCAAACGGGCGCACCTTGCCGAGTTCCAGCGTGCACGCATCGGCGCCGCAGGCCTGCGCCGTGAAGTTCGAAAACGTGTTGGCCTTGGTGGTATGTAACAGCACCGCGCTGATGCGCGCCTCGCCGAGCCACTCGAACATCGCGCGCGAAAACGGCTTGCCCGTATGCGGCAACAAGGCGAATTGCTCGAAGGCGGACGCGCGGATCGCCGTATGCATGTCGATATGCCAGCGTGCGCCCGGCTCGTTCGACGCAGCGGCGAAGAACCGCATCGCAGCGTGCTCCAATGCGGCCGCGCGCGGCGCTTCGTGGCTATGCGGCAGCTGTTCGTGACGCCCGCTGAAGAGGCGGTTCAGATCGTCGTCGCGATAACGGCACGCGTCGCGCATTGCATCGACGTTGCCGAGAATCACCAGCAGGCGGCATCTCAGCGCGGCATCGCCTTGCGCGATATCGCGCACGAGGCGCGACAATAGTTCGATCGGCGCCGTTTCGTCGCCGTGAATGCCGGCTGAGGCGAGCACGCTGCGCGTATGCGGCTCCTGCGCCGCGGGCTCGATGACGAGAACGCCGTCGTCCAGCCATGACCAGCGCACGCCGTTGGCACACGTACCCTGCGTTTCATGCACGGCGGGCCGCGAATCCGTCAACGTGTAGGCGAGAAAATCGTCGAGCATCGCAGCCCGCATCTTGTGCTCAGCGCTGGAAGTCATACAGCGAGCCCAGTGCAAGAATCTGCGTCAGTTCATCGAGCGCGGTGCGCGACTCGGCGAGCAATTGCGGATCGGTCAGATCGGCCGGTGCGAGGCGGTCGCGATAGTGCTTTTCGATCCACGAATCGAGGCGGCCGAACAGCTTGTCGTCGATCCATACGCCGCCATTCACCGCCGCGCGCTCCGCGTCGTCGAGCACCACGCGCAGACGCAGACACGCCGGGCCGCCGCCGTTCTTCATGCTCTCGCGCAGATCGAACACCAGTACGTCGTCGATCGGGCCGGTGTGCGAAGTCAGATCGTCGAGGTACGCGGCAACACGCGCGTTCTCGCGGCACTCCTGCGGCACGACCAGCACCTGCTTGCCGTCCGGGCGAGTCAGCAACTGGCTGTTGAACAGATACGACGTAACGGCATCAGCCACGCTCACCTGCGCGTCGGGCACTTCGATCACGTTGAACTCGGCCTTCAGCCCCGAGAGCTTCGAACGCAATTCGTCGTACACCGCGTTCTGTTCGACAAACGCGAGTTGATGGCAGAACAGCGTCGTGCGATTGCCGACCGCGATCACGTCGTTGTGGAACACGCCCGCGTCGATCACGTCGGGATTCTGCTGCGTGTACACGGTGGCCGAGTCCTGCAGACCATGGCGCTGCGCGACCGCGCGGCTCGCTTCGAAAGTTTGACGCGCGGGGAAGCGCTTCGGCTCCGGTCCACGGCGGTATTCGCTGCGGCCATAGACGAAGAATTCGACGCCACGTGCGCCATATTCGGAGCAAAAGCGCGTGTGATTCGCCGCGCCTTCGTCGCCGAGCGCCGGCGTGCCGGGCAGCGCTTCGTGCACCGCGAAACGGCCGGCGTCGCTGAAAATCGCGCGCAATGTGCGGCGCGTCGATTCGTGTTCGATCGCGCGATGCAGCTTGCTGCACAGATTGGCCGGCGTGAAATGCACGCGGCCGTCGTTTGTATCGGCGGACGGGCTCACGGTCGCCGCATTCGCCGTCCACATCGCCGACGCCGAACTTGCCGCGGCCAGCAATTCGGGCGCGTCTTTCGCCACACGGGCGATCACCGTGGCGTCGTCGCCGGAAAAACCGAGCTCGCGCAACAGGCGCATCGACGGACGTTCCTGCGGCGGCAGCACGCCTTGATGAAAGCCGAGATCGGCCAACTGTTTCATCTTGCGCAGACCTTGCCTCGCCGCCGCCTTCGGATTCGCAATCGACTTTTCGTTGTTCTGCGACGCGACGTTGCCGAACGAGAGCCCCGCGTAGTTGTGGGTCGGGCCGACCAGGCCGTCGAAATTGGCTTCAGTGGCTTGCATCGTCGATCCTTAGAATTGAAGGCCCGGCGAGACGCTCGCGGGCATTTGCAGTTGCGCGCTTTCGACGGAGGCCATCGGATACGCGCAGTAGTCGGCGGCGTAGTATGCGCTCGGCCGGTGATTGCCCGAGCGTCCCGGACCGCCGAACGGCGCGCCCGACGAAGCCCCATTGGTCGGCCGGTTCCAGTTGACGATGCCCGCGCGGATGGTGCGCTGGAAATGCGTCCACAGCGCTTCGTCGTCGGCGAGGAGGCCTGCGGAGAGGCCGAATTCGGTGTCGTTGGCTTTGTCGAGCGCTTCGTCGAAGCTGCCGTAGCGGATGATCTGCGCGAGCGGACCGAAGTGTTCTTCGTCGGGCAGATCCTGCACGGCGGTCACGTCGAGAATCGCCGGCGTGACGAAGCCGAGTTTCGGATCGCGCTGCTCCATCTTCAGCAGCGCTCTCGCGCCGTCGGCAAGCAAGCGTTCTTGCGCAGCGACGAGACGCGAAGCCGCGCGCGCCGAGATCACCGCGCCCATGAAAGGCTGCGGATCGGCGTTATATTCGCCGACGCTGATACGTGAAGTCACCTCGGCCAAGCGCTCCACGAAGCGGTCACCGAACGCATCGTTCGGCACGAAAACACGGCGCGCGCATGTGCAACGCTGCCCCGCCGACAGAAACGCCGATTGAATCGTGTGATGCACGGCGGCGTCGATATCGGAAACCGGTCCGATCACGAGCGGATTGTTGCCGCCCATCTCCAGCGCCAGCACGATCTCCGGCCGCCCGCCGAACTGCTTGTGCAGCAATGTTCCGGTATCCGAACTACCCGTAAAGAACAAACCGTCGATCTGCCGATGATTCGCCAGCGCGATGCCGGTTTCTTTCTCACCTTGCACGAGGTTCAGCACGCCCGCCGGCAGGCCCGCGTCGCGCCAGATCTGCACGGTGACGGCGGCCACGCCCGGCGCCAGTTCCGACGGCTTGAACACGACCGCATTGCCCGCGATTAGCGCCGGCACGATATGTCCATTCGGCAAGTGGCCAGGGAAGTTATACGGCCCGAACACCGCGACCACGCCGTGCGGACGATGCCGCAGCACGGCGGTGCCATCCGCCATCGCCGAACGCTTTTCGCCGGTGCGCTCGTTGTAGGACTGAATCGAAATCTCGACCTTCGCCGCCATCGACGCAGCTTCGGTGCGCGCTTCCCACAGCGGCTTGCCGGTCTCGCGGCCGATCGCTTCGGCAAGCGTTTCCTTGCGTTCCGTCACGAGCGCGGCGAAGCGGCGCACCACGCCGCAACGCTCGTCGAGGCTCAACGCCGACCACGCCGCAAACGCACGGCGCGCGCTGCGCACGGCGCGATCGACATCGTCCGCCGACGCGCTCTTGCCTTCCCACACCGTCGCGCCCGTACCCGGGTTGCGCGAAGCGAATGCGGGTCCTGTGCCGGCGGCCCATTCGCCGTCGATGAAAAGCTCGCTCATGATCATCCCTGTTTATGTTTCAACGGCAGCACCCGCACCGGGTCGCCTGCCTTGACGTCCAGCGCCGCGGCCTCGCCGGCGCACAGACGGAACACGCCGTCTTGCGGCACACCCGCGGCCGCGCCCACGCGAAAATCGCCCAGCGACGTATTCGATACCAGCGAACGCGGCGCATCCTGCGGCGCGCCCGCCGGCACGTCGGCGATCTCGACCGGCACCACCACGCTCTCGCGCACCGTGCGCAAGTCGGCGATATGGCATTCGAGCACCGGACCCGCGTCGAAGATATCGACGTGATTCTCGTAACGCAGCCCTTCCGATTCGAGCATGCGGCGCGCCGGAATCGTGTCGCTATGCGTGAGGCCGACGCATTCCTGCGCCTCTTCCGGCAACAGTTCGACGTACACCGGATAGCGCGGCATCAACTCCGCGAGAAACGCCTTGCGGCCATGCGAACTCAGATAGTCCGCCGCGTTGAAATCGATCTGGTAGAAATGCGAGCCGACCGCGCGCCAGAACGGCGACGTGCCTTGCTCATCGAAATGGCCGCGCAATTCCGCGCATAAACGCTGCGGAAAGCGCTCGCGAAACTGCGCGAGAAACATGAAGCGCGAACGCGACAGCAAGCCGCCGACGCCGCTCGCGCGGTAACGCGGGCTCAGGAACAGCGAGCACACCTCGGCGTAACCCGTGAGGTCGTGCGAAATGTTCAACGCGCGCATGCGCGTCCAGATGCCAAGATCCTGGCTCGCGTGTACCACCGTGCTCACGCGATAGTTGTAAAACGGCTGCTGCAGGCCAACCGCTGTTTCGATTCCGCAGACGCCGGCCACGTCGCCCGTGTCGGTGTCTTCCATCACGAAGAAGTAGCCCGCCTCGTGCGGCGCGGCTTTGTCTTCCATCGTGCGGCGCGCGCGTTCGACGCGCGCCGCGAGCGCATCGCGATCCGGTTTAAAAGTGGTGAGGCCCGGGCCGGTTTCCCGCGCAAGGCGCATGAGCGCGTCCACATCCCCTCGTTGCACAACGCGAACGACGATCATTGTGCGTCTCCCGTTTCTTGCCGATGCGGCTGGTGCAGTGGCACGCAGCGCACGGTATCGCCCTCTTCGACGCCGAGCGCGGCACGCGCCGCGTGAGACAACGGCGCGCCGGCTTGCTTCTGTGCCGCCAGTTCGCCGAGCACGCAGCGGAATTCACCCTCCGCGCCGTTATGCGCGATCAGATACGCCGCGCCGTCTGTGACCGCTGCTGCTTCACGGACCACTCGCGTTTCATTGCGCGCCACACACGCACTGCGATCCACTTGCGCGGTCAGCACCGGGCCTGCATCGAAAATATCGACGTAGCGGTCGGTCTCGAAACCTTCCTCGAGATGGATCTCGTAGGCGAGCAACGCTTTCGAATCCGGCTCGCCGAGCACGCGTTGCGCCGCTTCCGGCAACAGCGGCACATAGATCGGATAGGTCGGCATCACCTCGGCGATGAACGTGCGGCTGCGGCCGCCCGATTCGATTTCGATGTCGGCGAAGTTGCGGCCGAAGAACTTGCGCCCCACCGCTTCCCAGAACGGCGACACGCCCGCATCGTCGGTCACGCCGAGCAAGAGCGAGAACACCTCGGGCGTGAAACGCTTGCGATTGGCGGCGATGTACATCATTCGCGCCCGCGACATCAAATGCGCGGCCGCATCGCCACGCAGCGACGGGTCGATGTAGTAGCCCGCCAGCCGGCTCTTGCCGGTCAATTCATGCGACATGGTCAGCGCGTGAATCTTGCGGTTCACGTGCAGCTCGCGCGACGCATGAATCAGCGCGTCGTTGCGAAACGCGTAGAACGGGTCCGAGTAACCAGCTGCGGCGACGATGCTCGCCGTGCCCATCAGCTTGCCGCTTTCCGGGTCTTCGAGCACGAACAGATAGAACTCCTCGCCCGGAAAATCGACGTCCGCGCGAAACGAGTCTTCCGACAACGCGACGCGCGCTTCGAGCGCGCCCCGGTCGTGCGGCAGCGAATGCAGCACCGGTCGCGCGGTGCGCGCCATGTGTTCGAGCGCATCGAGATCGGCGAGGCGGCCGGGGCGTACGAAGAGCATCATCGTTCCTGTTGAATGTGACGCATGATGACGTGGATTATTTCAACGGCGCTTCGGCCTTCGCGCCGGCGATTTCCTCGATGGCCTTCGCGAGACGCGCGAAGCCTTCGTTCATGTCGTCGAGCGGCATGATCAGCGACGGCACGAAACGCAGCACGTCCGGACCCGCCATCAGCATGATCACGCCGTGCTGACCCGCCGCGGTGACGAAATCTTTCGCGCGGCCCTTGAACGCATCGGTCAATTCCGCGCCGATCAGCAGACCCTTGCCGCGCACTTCCTTGAACAAACCAAAGCGCTCGTTGAGCTTGGCGAGGTGACCCTTCAATGTTTCGCTACGCGCACGCACGCCTTCGAGCAACTTCGGATCGCTGACCAGTTCGACCACCTTCTCGGCGATCGCCGAGCCCAGCGGATTGCCGCCATACGTCGTGCCGTGCACGCCGACCTTGAAATGCGCGGCCAGCTCGTTGGTGGTCAGCATCGCGCCGATCGGGAAACCGTTGCCGAGCGCCTTCGCGGTGGTCAGAATGTCCGGCGTGACGCCCGTTTCCTGATACGCATAGAAATAGCCGCTGCGGCCCACACCCGTTTGTACCTCGTCAAAAATCAGCAGTGCGCCGTGCTGATCGCAGGCTTCGCGCAGCGCCTTGAGGAACGCCGGATCGGCCGGGATCACGCCGCCCTCGCCCTGGATCGGCTCGACGATCACCGCACAGGTCTTCGCGCCGATCGCTTTCTTCGCGGCTTCGATATCGTTGTACGGTAAATGGATGATGCCCTCGGGCACCGGGCCGAAGCCTTCCGAATACTTCGGCTGGCCGCCGACGCTCACGGTGAAGAACGTGCGGCCATGGAACGACTGCGTGAACGAGACGATTTCGAATTTGTCCGCGCCGTGACGCTCGAATGCGACCCGGCGCGCCAGCTTCAGCGCGGCTTCGTTCGCTTCGGCGCCCGAGTTGGCGAAGAACGCACGGTCCGCGAAAGTCAGGTCTTCGAGACGTTTGGCGAGGCGCAGCACCGGCTCGTTGGTGTAGCCATTGCCGATGTGCCACAGCTTGCCGCCCTGCTCGTGCAGCACTTTCAGCAACTCGGGATGCGCATGACCGAGCGCGGTGACGGCAATGCCGCCGGCGAAGTCGATATAGTCGCGGCCTTGCGTATCCCAGACGCGCGAGCCGAGACCGCGATCCGGCACGAAGGGCGCGGGCGAAAACACCGGCACCATGACTTCGTCGAAGGTCTGGCGTGTCACAGTCAGGTCGTTCATGGCAAATCCTCGTTACAGGTGAGAGGTAATACAGGTAGTGTAGGAAACCGCACGCGATACGTCTTGCGCATACGCGACGCTTTCTATGAGCTTCCGCGCGGGCATGCGATTTGTAGGGCTTATTCCGCCTATTCCGCCTATTCCGGCCGCTCGATCAGCGCACCCGGCCGCGGCTCGCTGGCCGCCGCGCCGGTCGCGCCGGTCTGTTTGTCGATCCAGTTACGACGATCCTCGCGCGGTGTGACACCAAAACGTTCGCGGTACGCATTCGAAAAGTGCGCCGCCGACGAAAACCCGCACGCGAGGCTGATCTGCACCACCGATTTGCTGGTGCGCTGCAATTGCGTGCGCGCTTTCGAAAGCCGCAGCCCCAGGTAGTATTTGGACGGCATCGAGCCGAGATACTGGCGAAACAGCCGCTCCAGCTGACGCCGCGACACGCCGACGAGTCCCGCGATTTCATCGGTCGTGAGCGGGTCTTCGATATTCGCTTCCATCAGCAGCAACGCATCGTTCAGACGCGGATGGCGCTCGCCCGGCGCCGTCACGAACGGAATGCGCTGCCGTTCCTCGCCCGCGCGCAACACGCCCACGCCGAGCGTGTCCGCAATCCGATCGGCCAGCTCGGGACCATGATCGCGGCCAACCATCGCCAGCATGAAGTCGACCGTTGCCTGACCGCCCGCGCAGGTTGCGCGATCGCGGTCGATTTCAAAGATCTGCTGCGTGACGATCGAGCGTTCGAACTGCTCGGAGAACTGCTGATAGGTTTCCCAGTTGACGCTCACGCGATAGCCGGACAACTGCCCCGCCATCGCCAGCCACCAGACGCCATGATGAATGCCGGTGACAAGCGGCGTACGCTGCCCGACGCGCGACAGGCTGGCGAGAAACAACCGGTAGTCGGCGAATTGCTGAAACCGTTCGCTGACGACGATCAGCCAGTCGCAGGAAATCGCATCGCCGAACGCGGCATCGGCCGGCCATTGCGCGCCGCCCGAGAGCGGCACCGCGCGGCCGTCCCACGAACACACTTGCACGCGGTACAGCGCGCGGCCGTCGATTTCATTGGCGAGATTGAGCGCGTCGACAATCGGCCCGACGCCAGACATCGACACGGGCGGCAACGCGACGATTGCAACCTGCGTGGTGCGAGCCGGATTGGAAGTGCGGGCCATCGCTTGATGAAGCGCGCAGCGTGAGCCGCGCGTTACTTCAGGCTGCCGGAGAGGAACTGCTTGAGCCGTTCGCTGCGCGGCGTGGCGAGGACTTCCGCGGGCAGGCCCTCTTCTTCGGTGCGGCCTTGATGCAGGAACATCACGTGATTCGACACATTGCGCGCGAAGCCCATTTCGTGCGTGACGACGATCATCGTGCGGCCTTCTTCGGCGAGCTTCTGCATCACCTTCAGCACTTCGCCGACCAGTTCGGGGTCGAGCGCGGACGTGGGCTCGTCGAACAGCATCACGTCGGGGTTCATTGCCAAAGCGCGCGCAATCGCCACGCGCTGCTGCTGACCGCCGGACAGATGCGACGGATACTGTTTTTCCAGACGCGGCGCAAGACCGACCTTCTCGAGATATTCGCGCGCCCGCTCTTCCGCCTCGCGACGCGACATGCCGAGCACATGAATCGGCGCTTCGACGATGTTCTCGATCACGTTCATGTGCGCCCACAAGTTGAAGTGCTGGAACACCATCGCGAGCTTGGTGCGGATGCGTTGCAGCTGCTTGTGATCCGCGACTTCGAGATTGCCGTGTCGGTCGGCCTTGGTCTTCACCATCTCGCCGTCGACCACGATCTGCCCGGCGTTCGGCCGCTCGAGGAAATTGATGCAGCGCAGGAAGGTGCTCTTGCCCGATCCGCTCGCGCCGATGATGCTGATCACGTCGCCCTTGTTCGCGTTCAGCGAGACACCCTTGAGCACTTCGTTGTCGCCGTAGCGCTTGTGGATGTCCTGAACGGCGAGCTTGCAAGCTTCGGTTTGAGTCGTGTGGAGCAAGATGCTCTCCCTTTGAAAATACGGATCAATCTTCGTGACGGCGCTCATGCGTCGCGCCGCTCATGCAAACACGGTGCAATCAATGCGTGCGCACCGCCAGGTAACCCAGCCAGTGACGCTCCGCGCGGCGGAACAGCGCCACCAGCGCGAACGACACCACGAGGTAAATCAGCGCCGCGAGGCCGAATGCGTCGAACGACTGATAGGTGGCGGAATTCGCATCGCGCGCCACCTTCAGGATGTCCGGCACCGTGGCCGTGAACGCGACCGTGGTGGCGTGCAGCATCAGGATCACTTCGTTACTGTACAACGGCAGCGCCCGGCGCAGCGCGGACGGTATCACAATGCGGCGGTACATCGTGAACCAGCTCATGCCGTAGGCGCGCGCCGCTTCCACTTCGCCATGCGAGCTCGAACGGATCGCGCCGGCGAAAATCTCGGTGGTGTAGGCGCAGGTGTTCAACGCGAAGGCGAGAATCGCGCAGTGAAAACCGCTGCGAAAAAACGCGTCGAGCAATTGATGCGAGCGCACGAATTCGAGGCTGTACATGCCGGTGTAGATCAGCAGCAATTGCACGTACAGCGGCGTGCCGCGAAACACGTAGGTGTAGAGACGCACCGGCGTCGACAGCCAGCGCTTCTTCGAAACGCGCGCCACCGCGAGCGGAATCGCCATCACAAAGCCGATCCCGACCGACGCCACCAGCAGCCACAGCGTGACCGCGAGGCCCGAGATACGCTGACCGTCCCAGTACAGGAACGCGCGCCAGAATTGATTGAGGATATCGATCATGGGTGCTCAGAGCTCCGCGTGCCGCACGCCGATCGAATAGCGCCGTTCCAGCCAGATCAGCGCGAGATTCGATACGGTGGTGATCGCCAGATAGATCAGCGCGGCGACCAGGATGAAGAAGAACATGTTGAAGGTGCTTTTGCCGGCGTCCTGCGCGGCTTTGACCACGTCCGCGAGACCGATGATCGACACCAGCGCCGTGGCCTTCACCAGCACCTGCCAGTTGTTGCCGATGCCGGGCAGCGCGAAACGCATCATCTGCGGAAACAGGATGCGCGTGAACACGCGCGCGCCGCTCATGCCGTAGGCGCTGCCCGCTTCCAGCTGGCCGCGCGGCACCGCGAGAAACGCGCCGCGAAAGGTCTCGGTGAAGTACGCGCCGTAGATGAAGCCGAGCGTCAGCACGCCCGCCACGAACGGATCGATATCGAACTGCGGCAGAGCAAGCGCGTCGGTGAGATTGTTGACCGCGATCTGGATGCTGTAGAACAGCAGCAGCATCAGCACGAGGTCGGGCACCGAGCGGATCAGCGTCGTATAGCCGGTGGCGAGCGCCCGCAGCGGGCGGTTGAACGAGAGTTTCGCCGCCGCGCCCGCGAGGCCGAGCAGCACGGCGGCCGCCAGCGAGAGGACGGACAGCTCGATCGTCTGGATCGTGCCGGCGAGCAACACCGGACCAAAGCCGTAAAGGAACACGCGTGTCTCCATCCAGGTTTGTTGAGGATGTCACGGACGGCATCGGCTTACTGCTTGCCGGCTCGTCGTAGCATGGCGCGGAGTCTCGCAAGCGAAAATTAAATTCTCAAAGGCGGGCGGGAGTTTTGTTGCGATGCACCAAAGCGTGCAATGGCGGTGACGGGGGCTTGCAGCGCTTGATATTGCGGGCGGTATGGTGTTGCAAGGCGCAATGCCCGCAACCAGCGCCGCCGCGATTTAGCAAGTTTCGGGTCGCTTTTTCGATAGACGGGAGCGTTGGGCGAACTGGATCGGCGGCGGCCCGAACGGACCGATTGGTTCATATACGAGTCACCAGCCCCATTTACGACTCATATATGGACCATGCACTTCAGAAGTCACTTGCGTGTTCCGCCAAATGCGCCTCCTGATCACGAGGAAGAATTACGGGCAACGGGTGATGAGGGCGTAGTCCTTTATTCAAGCCCCAGCCGCGCCCGGATCGCCGGCAGCATATGCTCGACCGCCGCGCGTCCCTCTTCGATCGCCGGCGCCGCGCGGTGAAAGTCGAAAATCCCCATCCCGCCCAGCCGCGGCTGAATCAGGATATCGGCCGGTTCGCCGGCAAGGCGGCTGCGCGTGATCCGCACCTGCATGATGTCGATGCTCTGCGCGATCGAACTCAGCATGGAAGGCACACGCGCGCTCGGCGCGGGCGGCACACGCACGTCGGTCGTGAAGCGCGCGTCGGCCGGCGCGAGCCAGCGCGGCCACGGCTTGCCGTTGCGGCGCAGCGCGACCGGCGGCGGCGCGTTCGGATCGAGTGCGGGCGTGTCGACCACCGCGCCGCCGAAGTCCCGGCCATTCAGAATGTCGTTGTTCAGATCGACGGCGATCACGCAGTCCGCCCGCATGCCGCGCGCCACCGAAACCGGCACCGGATTGCTCAGGCCGCCATCCACGAGCCAGACGCCGTTATGCCACACCGGCGTGAAGATCCCCGGAATCGCAATCGACGCGCGTACCGCGTCCACCACGCTGCCGTCCTGCAACCAGCTTTCGCGGCCCGAATCGAGTTCGGTGGCGACCGCCGCGAACGGCATGTTCAACTGCGCGATCGAGCGGCCGGCGAATTTGTCCGCGAACAGCTGGATCACCTTGCGCCCGCCGAGCAAGCCGCCCGAGAGGCGCAGATCGAGCAGCCGCACCACCGTCTGCCACGTGAGGCGCGACACCCATTCCTCGAGCCAGTCCAGATCGCCGTTCGCGTAGACCGCGCCCACCAGCGCGCCGATCGACGTGCCGCACACCACGTCGGGCTTGATGCCGGCCTCGTGCAGTGCGCGAATCGCGCCGATATGCGCCCAGCCGCGCGCGGCGCCGCCCCCCAATACCAGCCCAATCCGGCTGTACCGACGTCGACGTATCATTCTTACCCCCGTCTTCTATCGTCTATCGCCCACGCACCACGTCCGAACGCGACGTGGTGTACACCTTCTGATACTGGTCGAAGTGGACGTTGAAAATGCCTTCTTCCGTCACGCCGCCCTCGCGCCACTTCCAGCTCCACACGGTTTCCGGCTTCAGCGGGAACACCGCGACCTCGCCCGGCTTGCCGAGCAGGCGGCGCACTTCGTCCTCGCTCATGCCGATGCGGATCCTGGCGAAATTGGCGGCGGTCAGCACCTGCGTGATCGCTTGCAGTTTGCCGTCACGGTCGATGTCGACCATGTACGTGTTCAGCCCTTGCGGGCCGCGCGGATATTCGAAGCGCTTCGAACCGTCGGTGAACGTGCGCTCGGTTTCCGGCTTGCCCATCTGGTCGCGAATCTGCGCCTCGGTCGTGACGCCCGGCGTCATGTTCTTGAGCAGGAGCGCATCCGGTTTGACGGCGTTGAACAATTCCTTGAGTTTTTGCACGGCGCGGTCGCTCTGTTGTTCGTCGCAGCCGGTCAGTGCAATCGACCCTGCCAGCATGGCGACAGTAAGCAGTTTGAGGCTCACAGCGAGTTTCCTGTATGGATGCGAGCCGGCTACGCGCCCGCATCCCGTTGTGTAGTGCCCCCCCAAGGGGGCTTCCTTCGGGGCGTGCCCCAAGGGCACTTCCTTAGGCTGCTACAGGATAACCGCACACGGAAAAAACCGCGAGCGAGAGCCCGCAAGACGGCGGTGGGCCATCGCGCGACCTGGCTCGAAATGAAGTGGGATGGCTTGAAAAGCAAAAAGGCGGCGCTGTGCAACGCGCCGCCAGATCGGTCGATAGAATCAACCGTAAAGACAAGGCGGCCTGCGAGCCGCCAGCCACGAAGCACCGCGGACGACGCGCAGCGGTCTGGTTCCGGACGAAGCGGTGAGAGACCTTGGCCTCTGACCTTGCGCCATCGCCGGAATGGCAAACCGCTGCTTGTTGGCCGCCCTGGTCCCTCGATAAGCCTTCCAAGTGCAACTAATCTAAACGGATTGGACGCTTTAGACGAGAGCGCGTTTACACCGAATTTGCAGATGATTTCTGTTCGACGACGGCCACGGCGTTGCGCCCCAGCCGGGAGCGCTTCCCTTATCCGCGCATGAAGCCAGCGAAGCCCGCGCGACCCGCGCCCTGCAGCACCGAATCGTTTTGCGGCGTATGAATCCGCGCGCACAGCACGTCGCGGTAATGGCGCTCGAGCGGATTGTCGCGGCTGAGGCCGGGATTGCCGCTCGCCTCCACCGCCAGTTGCACCGCCTCGATCGACTGATTCGTCACCGTGTATTTGACGAACGGCGCTTCGTCGAGTGTCATGTGTTTCGCGTGCGCGCCAGCGTCGAGCAATACGCGGTTGTTGAAGAGCAGCGCGTCGATGCGGCCGAGCGTTTGCTCGAACGCGGGCAGGCTCGCGAGCGGCGCGCCGAGGTTGCCGGGCTTGCGCTCGGCGGCCCAGCGCGCGAACCAGTCGCGCGCGGCCCGCGCGACGCCGTCATAAACCGCCGGCAACAGCACGCTCATCCACGCGAAGCCGAGCGCATCGAGCCCGGCGCCCGGCTCGCCCGGCGGATGCACGTCCACCGCGTGCGCGGCCGGCACGAACACGTTATCGAACACCAACTCGTGACTGCCGGTGGCGCGCATGCCGAGATGATTCCACTCGCTGCCGACGCGCACGCCGGGCGCATCGCGATGCACGAGCCATACGCCGACGCGCGGCGGCGTCTCGTCGCTGCGCGCCCACACCGCGAGCCATGTGAGGCCGGGACTGCCGGTCGAATACAGCTTGCTGCCGTCGATAATCCAGCCATCGGCGCTGCGCTTCGCGATCGTCGACGGCAAACCGCCGCGCGCCGGCGTGCCGAGTTCGGGTTCGACCCGCAGCGAGTTGATCAGCGCGCCATCGCGCACCGCTTCACGCGCGACGCGTTCACGCAGTTCGACGGGCCAATGCGCATTGCCCTGCAAGCGATGATGAAACAGATACTGCATCACCAGCACGAGCGCCGTGGACGGCTCCCCGCGCGCCACCGCGCGCACCACTTTCAACGCTTGCGGCAAGCTCGCGCCCGCGCCGCCGAGCGAGGCGGGCACCGTCAGCGAGAGCAGATCGAATTCGTGCAAGCGCGCGAGGTTGGCATGCGGAAATTCCGCCGTACGGTCGTAGCGCGCGGCGCTCGCGGCGAACTCGCTCGCGAGTTGCGCGAGCAATGCGTCGAAGGCATCGCTGTCGAGCGGTGGATGACGGCGGGTCACTGCGCTGTCGGCAATCGGGGCATTCATACGGGGACTCCGGCTGGCAGCGGCAAGGGCATCGAGGGCGTCAAGAACGTCAACGGCTTCATGGCAAGGGGAAGCCGCGATCGAAACTCGTGCGCACGTCCAGATGCGCGCGGATCACGTTGGCGGCTTCGTACGTATCAGCGGTGCGCTGCTGCGCGGCGACGACGCTGTCGTCGATTGCCACCGGATGCACCTGGCCGCGCTGATAGACGGTCTTCAATACGTCGGTCGGCAGGCCCGTGACGCGCGATTGCATCGCCGCCACTTCGTCGGGATGCGAGAGCGCCCAGCGCTGGCCGATTGCCACACGCTTCAGGAAGTCGGCGAGTTGCGCGCGCTTCTCCGCGATCGCGCGTTCGGTCGCCACCTGATAGCTGAGCCCTTCCGACAGGCCGACGCCGTTGGCGATGATGCGGTCGTGATCGCGCGCTTCGCCGAGCGCGGTGTACGGGTCCCACACGGACCACGCGTCGACGCTGCCCGACGCGAGCGCCGCCTTGGCATCGGCGGGCGCGAGGAATACGAAGGTGACGTCGGCGAGCGGCACGTCGGCCTTTTTCAATGCCGCAAGCGCGAGATAGTGGCCGATCGAGCCGCGCGTCGTGGCAATGCGCTTGCCCTTCAGGCTCGCCGCGTCGGTCAACGGTGAATGTTCGCCGACCACGATCGCCAGATCCAGCGGCGTCGAGCGGGTCGCCGCGACCGCGCGCACCCGCGCGCCGGCAGCGAGCGCGAACACGAGTGGCGCGTCGCCCAAGCCGCCGACATCGACGGCCCCCGCATTCAACGCTTCGCCGAGCGGTTGCGCCGCCGGGAAGTTGAACCACTCGATCTTGTACGGCAGGTCTTTGAGTTGACCGGACGCTTCGAGAATGCCGCGCGTTTGCAAGGACTGGTCGCCGACCTTGAGCACCGGCAAATCAGCGGCATGAGAAGGCGCCGCGCACAGCATGGCGGAGACCGCCAGCGTTGCGATGCCAGGCAGTCTGGCTAACAGGTGTTGCAGGACGGATGAGATTGGGAACGAAGAACGGGAAGTCGTCATAGCGGCGCTTACGTCATGGCATCGAAGTGATTTGTCATCGACGATAAGGCACGCTTCTGTATAAGACAAACGCATTATTCTTCTAAGCAAATATGCAAATTTTTATCGAATGACGAGGCTTGCCGGCGCACCGATACAGGTATCATCGAGCGCACGGATTCGTGCGCACACTTTCATTTTCGCGCCGCCGCCACGCCATCGCTCATCATGAAGATCGACGAAATCGACGCCTACGTCACCGTCATTCGCTGTCAGTCGCTGCAACAGGCGGCGCTCTCGCTCGGCCTCACGCAACCGGCGATCACGCGCCGCCTGCAGAATTTCGAGGAGGCGCTCGGCGTCGAACTGCTCGATCGCAATACGCGTCCGCTGAAAGCGACTGCCACGGGGCGCGTCGTCTATGAACAATGCCGTGTGATCCAGCGCGAGCTCGACGTGCTGCGCGAACTCGTCGCGACCGATACGCCGCCGGTCGGCACGCTGCGTCTCGGCGTCGCGCAGACCATTGCCGACATCGCGCTCAGCGACGCGATGCGCGGCCTGAAAGCGGCCTACCCCGATTTGCAGGCGCGCGCGTCGAGCGGTTGGGGCAGCCAGTTGCTGCAACGGGTCGAACAGGGCGAACTCGACGCCGCCGCGATCCTGCTGCCCAGCAACAAGACTTTCGACGACACGCTGTCGGCCCGCTCGCTCGGCCGCATCAAACTGGCGGTGGTCGCGCAAAAAGGCATGCTGAAAAAGCGCGCGCATACGCTGGCGGAATGCCAGTCGATCGGGTGGGTGCTGAATCCGGATGGCTGCGGTTTCCGCGACGGCCTGCAGCGCGCGCTGACGGGCCTCGGGCTCGCGCTCAAGCTGAACCTCGAAACGCTCGGCACCGAACTGCAATTGCAACTCGTCGCGGACGGCTACGGTCTCGGTCTCGTGCCCTTGCCGCTGCTGCATGCAAGCGCTCATGCCGATACCCTCGATATCGTATCGGTCAGCGATTTCAAGCCGCTCATCGATATCTGGCTCGTGCATCCGCGCGTGCTCGGCAAACTGCAACAGCCGGTCGAGCGGTTCGGCGCGGCCATCGAGCGGCAATTCAAGGACACGCGCGCGCGGCGCGCGGCCTGAACCGCTCGCCTCCTCGCCTGCCCCGCTCAAGCGGACAGGCGAGTCAGATCACGTGAAAACCATGCGTGCCGTCGCGCCCGAGTTGCTCGACGAGACCATACTCCCACTCCAGATACGCGTTCATCGCTTCGCGCGCGTTATCGGTTCCCTCATAAGGACGCCGATAACGGTCGATACGCGGCGACGCGAGCCGCGCCTCACCGCTTTCGACCGGCAGGCCCGCTTCGATCCACGCGCTCGTGCCGCCGCTCAGCACCTGCACCGGTTTGTCCGTCAACGCCGCCAGTTCGGGCGCCGCGAAACGCGCGAGCAGGCTGCTGCCGCAGGTCACCACATAACGTCGCGCGTCGGGCAGCTTGTCGCGCAAGGCCGTCTCGAGTTGACTGCGCATCACGAACCACGCACCGGGAATGTGCCGCTTCACATAATTCGCGCTGGTCGTGAAATCCAGCACGACGGTGCCGGGCGATTGCAAAAGCGTGACCAGTTCGGCCGGCGCGATCTCGTCGACGGCGGGCGGCGTGGGCGCATGGCGGGCAGCGGGCGCCGCCGCGCCCTTTTCGGCGAAGTCCGCGGCGGTCAAACCGTCCACCACGTACACCTCGATGTTCATCTGCGCGAGCCACGACGCGGTCATGTTCGCGCGCACGCCGTCGCTGTCCGCGAGGATCACGCGCGCGCCGCGCACCGGCGCGAACATGTCGGTTTCCTGCACCAGCTGACCGCCCGGAACGCTGTGAAAGCCGGGCACGTGGCCCGCTTCGTACTCTTCCTGCGTGCGCACGTCGAAGCGATAGACCGTGCGCACCGCTTCGTCGGCCCAGCGGCGTGCTTCGTCGCGCGACGTGCGGCCCACTCGCGCGCGCTCGGCCACCTCGCGCGCGGCGTCGGCGGCGGCGAGACGAAGCGTGTCGTCGAGCACCGGATCGAAACGGCGCGAACTGCCGTGCGCGAGCGGCTGACCGGCCAGTGTCCAGCCGATCGTGCCGTTACGCAGCGCCGCGACCGGATTCGGCACGCCCGCATTGATCAGCGACTGCGCGCCGATGATGCTGCGCGTACGCCCCGCGCAATTGACGATGATGCGCGTGGCCGGATTCGGCGCGAGCTGCCGCGCGCGCAACGCCAGTTCGGCGCCCGGCACGCTGATGCTGCCGGGAATGTTCATGGTCTGGTACTCGTCGAAGCGGCGCGCGTCGAGCACCACCACGTCGGCTTCGCGATCGAGCAGCGCCTGCACCTGCGGCGCCGTCATCGACGGCGTATGGCGCTTGCTTTCCACCAGTTCACCGAAGGCCTTGCTCGGCACGTTGACGTCCTTGAACAATTCGCCGCCGGCGTTGCGCCAGCCTTGCAGGCCGCCTTCGAACAGCGTGACATCGGTATAACCCAACTCATCCAGACGGCGCGCGGCGCGCTCGGCGAGGCCTTCGCCGCCGTCGAGCACGACGATCGGCACCGCGAGGCGCGGCAAGCGCACGGGCGCTTCCAGTTCGAGCCGCGACAATGACAGATTGGCAGCAAACAACGGATGACTGCGTGCGTGCGGATCTTCCTCACGCACGTCGACGAGCGCGATTTCCTCGCGTTCGAACAGTGCACGGCGCACGTCTTCGAATGATCGGGTACGGAACTCTTTAACGAAACTCATGAGATCAGGGACTCCTTCGAAACATTCCAGATATTCGGCAACACGTCGTTCGAGTAGCCGGAGATAAATGCCTTGCGTCCACCGCCGGCCGGATACACCGAACGCGTCACCGCGCCGATGTTTCCACCGTACACGTGAACGCTGATCGACGTACGGTCACCAAATGCGTTGCTCACGCGATGAATATCGCCGATGCGTGGCGACACTGCATCCACCGTGCCGGCGTCAAGGCGCCTTGCCGCCCCGTCTTCCACCAGCGCGCCGTCCGCGGCGATGCGGTATGCGTGCGCAATTTCCGCGCCACGCAGCACGCCGATCAAACCCCATACGGTGTGATCGTGGACCGGCGTCGACTGGCCCGGCCCCCACACAAAACTGACGATTGAAAAGCGCTGCCGCGAATCGGCATGCAACAGGAACTGCTGGTAGCGCTCGGGATCGGGTTGCGCGAAGGCGTCGGGCAGCCAGTCGTCATGTGCGATCAACTCGCGCAGCGCAGCGCCGCCGGCTTCGAGCAGATGCGCTTCAGGCCCCGCTTCGTCGACGAGCGATGCAATCCGGCCGACGAACGCGCGCAACCGGTCCGGCCTCGAAATTTGAGTCATCGATGATTAGAAAGAATAGTTCAGAAGATTAGGCGCGGTGACGTATTCACGCACCGCGAGCGAGCGCCGCGTTGAAAGTGTCGGTCCACATCGGTGCAACATCGACACGCCGCTCGATCACGGCGGCGCGCGCGAAGGTGTCGGCCACCTGCTGTTCGCTCGCGATGTCCGCCGCCGTGACGCCGGTGACGCGGCGCGCCTGGCTCTGGTTGCGGTACAACGAGAGGATCGCCTCTTCCGGCACGCGCAATTCGGCGGACAAGACCTTCGCGTACGCGTCCTGATGCAGGCCGAACCAATGACACGCACGCTGCAGCCGCACCAGCAGATCCGCGGACGCCGCCCGCCGCTGCGGATCGGCAAGCGCCGCCGGGTAGCCGTAATACAGGTAATTGCCGGACAGATAGCCGTTGGCGTTTTTCAGCACGCGCGCGCCCGCTTGCGAAATCGCGAGCGGCACGTTGTAGCCATAGATCGCCCACGCGTCGAGCGAACCGGCGTTGAAGGCGGCAAAGCCGTCGCGCGGCGCGAGCGAGGTCGCCTGAATATCGTTGAACGACAGCCCCGCTTCTTCGAGCATGCGCAGCAGGTAGTAATGCGTGGTGGTCGCGCGCAGATAGCCGACGCGCTTGCCCTTCAGATCGGCGATCGAGCGGATCGCCGAGCCTTTCGGCACCAGCACGACCTGGTTGTTGACGTCGTCCTTATAGACGGCGATCACGCGGATCTGCGCGTTTTGCAACCGCGCGAAAATCGGTGGAATCTCGCTGCCCGACGCGATATCGAGCGCGCCGCCGTTCATCGCTTCGACCATCGCGTTGCCGGACTGGAACTCGGACCAGTCGATCGTGTACGGCGTGTCGGCGAGGCCCGCGGTTTTCAGCAGCGTGGCGTCGCCGCCTTTGTAGGTCGCGACGCGCAAGCGGACTTTGCTCAGGTCGATGCCTGGCTCGGCTTTGTCGTTGGCCGCGGGGACGGCGCTTGCGGCGGCGGCTGCTTTGGAGATCAGGCCGGTGCTTGCGGTGAGCCATGCCGCGGCCGGCAGCGCGGACATGAGCCGGCGGCGCCGGAGCGAAACCGGCGAATCGATACGTTGGGTCATCGAGTGGAAAGTTCAGGTGAGGACGTCGGGCTCGGCTTCAACCAGCCCTTCCAGCAGGCTCTGGAACGCAAACAGCGCGCCGCCCGGGCGGCCCACCTGCTCGTGGGTGAGCGTGGCGACGTCGTGCGGAATCGCTTGCGGCGTGCCGGCGGCTTGCGCGAGCAGTTGCGCATGGCAGGCGTTGTCGAGCGCGATGTACCACCACGCCGCGGCCTCGACGCTCGGGCCCGCCGTGAGAATGCCGTGATTCTTCAGGATCACCGCGCGGCGCTCGCCGAGCGCCGCCGCGATGCGCGCGCCCTCATCGGTATCGAGCACGACGCCGCGGAAGTCGTCGAATAACGCGTGGTCCTGATAGAACGCGCACGAGTCCTGCGTGAGCGGATCGAGCGTGCGGCCGAGCGTCGACCACGCCTTGCCGTAAAGCGAATGCGTGTGCGCCGCCGCGATCACGTCGGGGCGCGCCTCGTGAATCGCCGCGTGAATCGCGAAGGCCGCCTGATTCACCGGCCCCTCCCCGACCACGATCTCGCCTTGCGCATTCACCAGCAGCAGATCGGACACGCGAATGCGGCTGAAATGCTTGCCGAACGGATTGACCCAGAAGTGATCGGGCCACTCGGGATCGCGCGCGGTGATATGGCCGGCGAGCCCCTGATCGAAGCCGTAACGCGCGAACAGACGAAACGCCACGGCGAGCCGTTCCTGCCGGTAACGGCGTTCGTCCGCGATGCTTTCGCGCGGCGGGACGTCGTCGAACCAGAACTTGCGCAGCGGCGCGTGACGCTGAAGCGTGGACGAATCAGGCGCGTTTTGCAGGGGCAAAGACAGATCGGTCATCGCGCCTCCGCTCAGGCCGCCACGCGCTCGACGCGCGCGACGCGTTCGCGGGTGGCCGGAATCAGTTCGCGGCCGTAGTCGATGGCGTCCTCGAGCGGATCGAAGCCGCGCACGAGAAAGGTCGAGACGCCGAGCGCGTAATACTCGGCAAGCGTATCGGCGACCTGTTCCGGCGTGCCGACCAGCGCCGTCGAATTCGAGCGCCCGCCGATTTCCTTCGCGACGCCGGTCCAGAGGCGCTCGTCGACGCGATCCGATTCACCGGATGCCGCGAGCAACCGCTGCGCGCCTTCGCTTTGCGCCGGCCCGCCGACGCCGAGCCCTTGCGCCGCGCGCAACCGCCTGGTTTCCTCGAGGATGTGCCTGGCGCGCTCCCACGCGGCGGTTTCGGTGGCGGCGAGAATCGGCCGGAACGACACCGAGAAGCGCACGTTGCGGCCGTGTTTGGCGGCTTCGCCGCGCACGCGGGCGACCTGTTCACGCACTTGCGCCTTCGATTCGCCCCACAGCGCGTAGACGTCCGCGTGACGGCCGGCGATTTCGAGCGCGGGCGCCGACGCGCCGCCGAAATACACCGGAATATGCGGCTGCTGCACCGGCTTCACTTCGGAGAAGCCTTGTTCGAAGCGGTAGTACTGGCCGTTGTGATCGAAGGGTTTGGCTTCGGTCCAGAGGCGGCGCAGGATGTGCAGGTATTCGTCGGTGCGGGCGTAGCGTTCGTCGTGCGAGAGGAAGTCGCCGTCGCGGCGTTGTTCGGCGTCGTCGCCGCCGGAGATGATGTGCACGGCGAGACGGCCGCCCGAATAGTGGTCGAGCGTTGCCAGTTGACGCGCGGCGAGCGTCGGCGCGACGAAGCCCGGACGGTGGGCCAGCATGAAATGCACCTTGCTCGTGACGCTGGCCGCGTGGGCGACGGTCAGGAGCGCGTCGGGGCTCGTGGAATGATGCGGCACGAGGATGCGGTCGAAACCCGCGGCTTCGTGAGCGCGGGCGAATTGCTCAACGTACCCGATGTCGATCACAGGACCTTGCGGCGCATGGGTTTCAGACACCTTGCGGGTTTGAATCATGCCGATGAATTCGATGGACACGGTGGGTGTCTCCCGGAATGGATTGGTTTGCGCCCGGCGGGGCGGCGGCTGTTTTTGCTGGATGCATTTGCTTTTGTTCAGGGGGTTAAGGTAGCAGCGCTACATGCGGTTGTTAAATATTGATCGGCCATATCTATATCGGGTTTGCATGTAATGGGGTTGGGGGGTTTAGCCTGCGCGGCGCGTTGTGGCCGTGCGGAGCGGATGTATTCAAGGCGGAAGAGGGGCAACTGGTGGTTGCGCAGGGCTATTCGTTCGCGAAGGCCCGCGAGCGGCTGAGTGTTGGCGACATGGCCCCGCGACGCTGGGTGGCGCTGAGATGCGCACCAGGCCGGACGCCATGCGATGACGCGCGGATCAAGGCTGACCGCGGACGTAGCCGTGAGCGTGAGGCGCGGGTGGACCGGGCACGCTCGCTGATGCGCGAGGCGCAACCGGGCGTCAGCCGCGCCCCAACATTTCAATCCGCTCCCGCACTTGCGCGACTACCGGCGCCCAGTCGCCGACCCGAGGCTGTCGAAACAGCCCAACGGAATCGTACCAGGCCGTGACCGGCGATACATCGCCCCAGAACCATGCGGATACGTGGTCGATCATCAAGCAGGTCGGCACGCCGAGCGCCCCCGCCAGATGCGCGGGCCCGCTATCGATCGTGACGACCAGATCCAGATTCGCGAGCAACGCCGCGACATCGTCGAAACCCGACTGAAAGTGATGCGTCATGTCGACGACGTCGAGCCCCTTGGCCTGCCACTGCGCGACCGTCTCGCCCCGTCCCGGCGACAACGCAAAATAGCTCACGCCGGGTACGTTCAATAGCGGTTCGAGTTGCCCGGCAGGCACCGAGCGCCGCATGTCGCGAATATGCTCGGGATTGCCGTTCCACACCAGCCCGACCTTTCGCTTGCCTGCTTTGCCGACGGCAAGCGCGTCAATCCGCTCGCGCCACGCCTGGACGAGCGCCGGCTCGGCGCTCAGGTACGGCGCGCCCCACCCGGCCGGGTCGACAATGCCGAGCCGCAGCGGCAAGCTCATCAGCCCGCAGTGGAAATCAGGTCGTGTTTCGAGACTCGTTTCGAGCGGCAAATCGGCAGGCAGTATCCGTTCGAACAAATGCCGCAACGGCCCGTCGTGACCGAAAACGACCCGGCCGCCTTCGCGCCGCGCCCGCTCCGCCAGAAGCGGCAAAAAGCGCACCGCCCAAAGGCAGTCGCCATTGCCTTGCTCGCCATAGACAATCAACGTCTTGCCGGCGAGCGATTCACCCTGCCAATGCGCGCTGATTGCTGCGAGCGCATGCTGCGCGTTGTTGAGATCGTCGGCGAACGCGACGCGTGCTTCGTAATGCGCCCAGCCCTCGGCGAAACGTCCAGAACGGATTTCGAGTTCCGACAGGTCAAATAGCGCATGCGCGTTATTCGGCGAGAGCACCAGCACTTGTCTGAGCAACGCCTCGGCTTCGGAAAAACGCGCCTGTTCCTTCACGCACAGCGCGAGCTTGTGAAGCGCCACTGGATTATCGGGCACGACGCGCACCGCTTCGCGCAGCAGCCGCTCGGCCGTGGCGAAGTCGTCGCGCTGTTGCACGGCGGCCGCGCGCCAGATCAGCGCGTTGGCGTTTTCGGCGTTTTGCGAGAGCAGCAGCCCGGCGGCGGAGTCGACGAGCCGCCAGTCGCGCACGATGAACGCCGTCTGCGCAATCGTGTGAAGCAGCGTGGCTTCGCAGGAAGGATCAAGCTGGTAGGCGCGCACCAGGGCGGCAAGCGCCTCGCGCTGACCCGCTTTGTCGCGACCGGCGTGTTGCAGCAGCATCTGGCCCAACGCGAGCCAGTCGGCGGCGCCGGCATCCGGCGCGGCGGCACGCGCATGCAGGCCCGCGAGTTGGCTATTGGCGGGCTCGGGGTTCTGATCGTTCATTGAGAAGGCGCTGCGCGTAATACGAATATGAAGGCGCTCGAGGAACGCCGGTTACGGCGCACTCGCCGCGATCTTCGGCGTGCTGACAGCAACATCGCCGCATTGCGCGCGGTGGCGCAGCGCGTGGTCGATCAGCACGAGCGCGAGCATCGATTCAGCGATCGGCGTGGCCCGGATGCCGACACACGGATCATGCCGCCCGAACGTTTCGACGATCACCGGCTGCCCCGCCTTGTCGATCGAGCGGCGCGGCGTGCGAATGCTCGACGTCGGCTTGATCGCGATCGACACCGTAATGTCCTGCCCGGTCGAAATGCCGCCGAGCACGCCGCCCGCGTGATTGCCGACGAAGCCCTCCGGCGTCAATTCGTCGCCATGTACCGAACCGCGTTGCGCGACGCTGGCGAAGCCCGCGCCGATCTCGACACCCTTGACGGCGTTGATGCCCATCATCGCGTGCGCGATGTCCGCGTCGAGACGGTCGAACAGCGGCTCGCCGAGGCCGACCGGCACGCCGGAAGCCACCACGTTGATACGCGCGCCGATCGAGTCGCCCTCCTTGCGCAGCGCGTCCATATACGCTTCCAGCCGCGGCACGATCTCGGCGTTCGGCACGAAGAACGGATTTTCACGCACTTGCGCCCAGTCGGCGAAAGGCACGTCGATCTCGCCGAGCGCGGCCATATAACCGCGAATCTCGATGCCGAACTTCTCGCGCAGCCACTTCTTCGCGACCGCGCCCGCCGCCACCGTGGGCGCCGTGAGACGAGCCGACGAACGGCCGCCGCCGCGATAGTCGCGAATGCCGTATTTCTGCCAGTACGTGTAGTCCGCGTGGCCCGGGCGGAAAGTGTCCGCGATATTGCCGTAGTCCTTGCTGCGCTGATCCGTGTTGCGGATCAGCAGCGCGATCGGCGCGCCGGTGGTCTGGCCTTCGAACACGCCCGACAGGATCTCGACCTTGTCTTCTTCCTGACGCTGCGTGACGTGGCGCGACGTGCCGGGTTTGCGGCGGTCGAGTTCGAGCTGGATGTCGGCTTCGTTGAGCGCCATGCCGGGCGGGCAGCCGTCGATCACGCAGCCGATAGCGGGACCGTGCGATTCGCCGAAGGTCGTGACAGTGAAAAGCGTACCGAGCGTGTTGCCGGACATGGGCGTCGTCCAAAGAAATGCGGGGAAAGCGTTATTATGCCAGCCCCCATGGCGCCAGGGCCCGGGTTGCGCGCGGGCTTAGAGAAAACCCCGCCCTACTTCCGCGCCCCGCGCAACTCGGTGACAACCTGCTGCAGCATCTCGGGTGTCGCGAGCGCCGGATCGATCGGCTCGCCCACGGCCAGCGTCAGCCGGCTCATCACGCCCTTCTGGATCGGCCGCGGCCAGCGCGCGTCGGCGGCGCGCGAAAACACGCTGCCCCACAGGCCGCGCAGCGCCATCGGTATCACCGGCGCGGACGTGCGCCGGATGATCTCGGTCACGCCGTGGCGGAACGGATTCATTTCGCCGGTTCGGGTGAGCTTGCCTTCCGGGAAGATGCAGACCAGGTCACCCTCGGCAAGCGCCTGCGCGCAACGCTCATAGGCGCGCGTCAGCAACTGCGCGTCCTGATGCGCCGGCGCGATCGGAATCGCCTTCGCGTGACGGAACACCCAGCCGGCGAACGGCGCCTTGAAGATCTGATGGTCCATCACGAAACGGATCGGCCGCGGGCTCTCCGCCATGATGACGATCGCGTCGACAAAGCTCACGTGGTTGCACACCAGCACGGCCGCGCCTTCCTCGGGAATCCGCTCGGCATGCACGAGGCGCATCCGGTAGAACGTATGCACCAGCACCCACGCGATGAAGCGCAGCAGAAACTCGGGCACCAGCGAATAGATGTAGGTCGCGACGACGATGTTCAGCAACGCGGTAACGAGAAAAATCGCCGGAATGCTGAAGCCCGCGGCGGTCAACGCCATCGCCATCACCGCCGAGACGATCATGAACAGCGAATTCAGGATATTGTTCGCGGCGATGATGCGCGCGCGGTGGCTCGGCTGGCTGCGGCTCTGGATCAGCGCGTAGAGCGGCACGCTGTAGAAGCCGCCGAACATGGCGAGCAGGAACAGGTCTGCCAGCACGCGCCAATGCGCGGCCCGTACGAGAAATTCGCCGACGCTCAGCAGATGCCCCGCCGGCGGCAGCGCGTGGCTCGCGAAAAACAGATCGATCCCGAACACGCTCATGCCGACCGAGCCGAGCGGCACGAGGCCGATTTCGATGCGCCGCTTCGACAGCTTTTCGCACAACAGCGAACCGAGGCCGATACCGATCGAGAACGTGCCGAGCAGCACCGTCACGACGTCCGGGTCGGCGGAAAGCACGTTTTTCGCGAAGCTGAAAAACGACGACAGAAAAGTCGCGCCGACGAACCACAGCCAGGATATGCCCAGCAGGCTCAGAAACACCGTGCGGTTTTCGCGCGCCAGCTTCAGGTTGCGCCAGGTCTCGCTAACCGGATTCCAGTTGATGCGCAGATCCGGCTGCGGCGCCGCCGTAACCGGCACGAAGCTCGACACGAACCTCCCCACCAGCGCGATCGCGACACAAGCGCAAGCCAGCACGATCGCGCCATGTTCAACGAACCCCGCACCCGCTCCGCCGACGATCGTGCCGACCAGGATCGCGACGAAAGTGCCCATCTCGACCATGCCGTTGCCGCCCACCAGTTCCGGCTTCGACAGATGCTGCGGCAGGTATGAGTATTTGACCGGTCCGAACACGGTCGAATGGACGCCCATCAGAAACGTGCACACGTACAGCAACGGCGCGCTATGCAGCAGGAAACCCGCGCCGCCGATCAGCATCACGACGATCTCGAAGCTCTTGACGAAGCGCGTGAGCATCGCCTTGTCGTATTTGTCGGCGATCTGGCCGGAGGTGGCGGAAAGCAGCACGAACGGCAGGATGAAGATCGCCGAAATCAGGAACGCCGCCGTTTTCGGATCGACGCCGGAAAAGCGCGCCGCCTGATACGTGACGAGCGACGTGAAGCCGATCTTGAAGACGTTGTCGTTCATCGCGCCGAGGAACTGGGTCCAGAAAAAAGGCGCGAAGCGGCGCTGGCGGAGCAGCCGGAACTGGGATTCGTGCGCCTCGCGCGGTCGGGCGGCGCGGCGGGCGGCAGGTATCGGACGATCGCTCATGAAGTTCGGAAAACGGGCTGAAGGAGCCACGAAGGGGAAAGGAATGCGAGATCAGATACAAAAAAAGCGCACGCTTTCGCGCGCGCCTTGACCGCCTCTTCGCGCTCACAGCAACGTTCCGAGCGCCGCGGCGAGCCACCGCGCATCAACGCGCCGGCTGCTGTTCCTGTCGTTCTTCCGGCCAGTCGCGGATATAGGCCTTGAGCATGCGGTTTTCGAAACCCTGCTCTTCGACCACAGCCTTCGCGACGTCGTAGAACGAAATCACGCCCATCAGGGTGCGGCTTTCCATGACCGGCAGATAGCGCACGTGGTGCTCGAGCATCATGCGGCGGACTTCATTGACATCCGTTTCCGGCGTGCAGGTGAGCGGATGGTCGTCCATGACCTTACGGATCGTTGACGTGCCGACGCTGCCGCCATTCTTGCTCAGCGTGAGAATGATTTCGCGGAATGTCAGCATGCCGACGAGGTCGCCGTATTCCATCACGACCAGCGAGCCGATATCGTGCTCGGCCATGGCGTTGACTGCGTCGTGCAGCGTGGTATCCGGCGTAACCGTGAAAAGGGTGTTGCCTTTGACTTTAAGAATGTCGCTGACTCGCATGATCTGTCTCCGTGATACCCGCTAAGCTCGTAATGCATGAATGATTTTCGATCCTAGCGGAAAGACCCATAAAAGGAAAGCGGCCCGCCCGCCAAGGCGCGGCGGGCGTTCGCCAGCCCGAACCCGCATGAGCCGCCGCGCGCCCATCGGGAAAACCGCGCTTGAAGCGGTTCACGCCGGTGATAGGATGGCCGCCACTTTCACCTTTCGCGAGGCCGTCCGTGGCCCCGCCGCCCAGGATGTCCGCCAACCGTTTCGATACGCTTGCGCTGCACGCCGGCGCCGCTCCCGACCCTGCCACCGGCGCGCGCGCCACGCCCATCTATCAGACTACCTCGTTTTCGTTCCGCGATTCCGACCACGCCGCGGCGCTCTTCAACATGGAGCGCGCCGGACACGTCTATTCGCGCATCTCGAACCCGACCGTGGCCGTGTTCGAGGAACGCGTCGCCGCGCTGGAGAACGGCGCGGGCGCGATCGGCACCGCGAGCGGCCAGGCGGCGCTGCATCTGGCGATCGCCACGCTGATGGGCGCGGGCGCTCACATCGTCGCCTCGAGCGCGCTGTACGGCGGCTCGCACAATCTGCTGCATTACACGCTGCGGCGCTTCGGCATCGAGACGACCTTCGTCAAACCCGGCGATCTCGACGCATGGCGCGCCGCGCTGCGCCCGAATACGCGCCTGCTGTTCGGCGAGACGCTCGGCAATCCCGGCCTCGACGTGCTCGACATCGCCGCGCTCGCGCAGATCGCGCACGAACACCGCGTGCCGCTGCTGGTCGACTCCACCTTCACCACGCCCTACCTGCTCAAACCGTTCGAGCACGGCGCCGACTTCATTTATCACTCGGCCACCAAATTCCTCGGTGGCCACGGCACGACGATCGGCGGCGTGCTGGTGGACGGCGGCACGTTCGACTTCGAGGCCTCGGGGCGCTTCCCCGAATTCACCGAGCCCTACGACGGCTTTCACGGCATGGTGTTCACCGAGGAAAGCACCGTCGCGCCGTTCCTGCTGCGCGCGCGCCGCGAAGGTTTGCGCGACTTCGGCGCATGCCTGCATCCGCAAGCCGCATGGCAACTGCTGCAAGGCATCGAAACGCTGCCGCTGCGCATGGAACGGCACGTCGCCAATACGCGCCGCGTGGTCGAATTCCTCGCCGCTCACGCCGCAGTCGAAACGGTCGCCTACCCGGAGTTGCCGACGCATCCGGACCATGCGCTCGCGAAGCGTCTGCTGCCGCGCGGCGCGGGCGCGGTGTTCAGCTTCAACTTACGCGGCGATCGCGCCGCCGGACGCGCCTTCATCGAAGCGCTCTCGCTGTTCTCGCATCTCGCGAACGTGGGAGACGCGCGCTCGCTGGTGATCCACCCGGCATCGACCACGCACTTTCGCATGGACGCCGCCGCGCTCGCCGCGGCCGGCATCGCTGAAGGCACGATCCGCCTGTCGATCGGCCTCGAAGACCCCGACGATCTGATCGACGACCTCAAGCGCGCGCTAAAGGCGGCGCAGAAAGCGAGCGGGTCCGCCGCGCCCAAAGGCGACGCCTCAGGCCAAGCCCCCGCGGACGCCAAAATCAGCTCATCCAGCCCGTCCGGCCCTGCCGCCAAACCCCGCCCGGAGTCCGCATGATCGTCACCGTTCAAGGCAAACCGGCCTACGCGTACACCGGCGGCAAACCGTTCGACGCGAGCCTGCCGACCGCCGTGTTCATCCACGGCGCCGAGCACGACCATAGCGTCTGGGCATTGCAAACCCGCTACTTCGCGCATCACGGATTCGGCGTGCTCGCGGTGGACTTGCCGGGACATTGCCGCAGCGCCGGCCCGGCACTGGCCACGGTGACAGCGATGGCGGACTGGCTCGCCGCGCTGCTCGAGGCCGCCGGCGTGCAACGCGCGTTCGTGGCCGGCCACAGCATGGGCTCGCTGATCGCGCTCGACTTCGCGGGCCGCTACCCGGAGCGCGCGACGCACCTCGCGCTGCTCGCCACCGCGATGCCGATGGCCGTCTCCGATGCGCTGCTCGAGGCCGCTCTGCATCGCGAGCCTGATGCGATCGGCATGGTCAACCAGTGGTCGCACTCGACGCTCGCGGCCAAACCCTCTTGCCCCGGCCCCGGCTTCTGGTTGCACGGCATGAACCAGCGGCTGATGGAGCGCGTCTCGGCAAACGGCGAACCGCACCTGTTCCACACCGACTTCACGGCCTGCAATACCTACGCGGACGGCCTCGCCCGTGCCGCCCAGGTGCGTTGCGCGGTGCGGCTGATCGTCGGCCGGCGCGACGCGATGACCCCGCCGCGCGCCGCCAAAGCGCTCGCCGACGCGCTCGCGCAGGCAGGCGTACCCGTCGGCACCGTCACGCTCGAAGCCGGCCACGCGCTGATGACCGAGCAACCCGACGCCACGCTCGACGCCCTCTTCAGCTTCGCTTCCGAGCCGCCTCGCGTCGCTCGATAGCGGTTACGAGCCGCCACGATAACCGCACCGAAAGGCGGGCGCCATCGGCCGAACGGCCAGGTTGCGCGCATCGCCCGATAGCCGCACAATGGATCAAGCCCGTCCTGTTTTCCGCGCGCTTTCGGGCATTTGGGCGTGCGGCGAAGCAATTGGGAACAACGGGCACGGAGTCGAGAAGCGTAGAAATTCGGAGGCCGTGATGGGTCATACCGCGCACACCGATCACTTCGCGAATTTTGCGGAGTTCTATCCGTACTATCTGAGCGAGCATCGCAACACGGTCTCGCGGCGGCTGCATTTCGTGGGTTCCCTCGGCGTGATCGGCTGCCTCGCCATGGCGCTCGCCACCGGCCACTGGTTGTGGCTGCCGGTGGCCGTGGTCTGCGGATACGGCTTTGCCTGGGTCGGACATTTCTTCTTCGAGAAGAACCGGCCGGCTACCTTCCGCCATCCGCTTTACAGCCTGATGGGCGACTGGGTGATGTTCAAGGACATCTGCGTCGGCAAGATCTCGCTGTAGTTTTTATGCCGCCGCGTTGCCGGCTACGCCGCCTGATGCGGCATTGACGAAGCTCCCTGCTCGCTCTCCTGCGCACGCGCGGCACGGGAAGCCGCGCGCGCCGCCAGCAGCGCCGCGAGCGTCACTTTCAGCTTGTCGTTTTGCAGCGCCGCCAGAAGCGTCGCGCCGTCCACGCGCGTGGAGTTGAGTTCCAGCTGATATTCGAGTTCGGCGCGATCGATGATGAACAGGTCGAACAGCCGCTCGACCGTGATCTGCGCCGGATTCGCCAGCAGAAGGAAATGCGGGCGCACGCCGTCTTCCTGCAGTTGCGCGATCCATTCGATCTCCTCGAGCTTTTGCAGCAGGTTGACCGTGGTGTCCAGATCGCGGCGAAGCATCCGCGAGAGTTCGTGCACCGTGTAGCCGCGCTTGCCGGCGTCGCGCGCTTCGGCGAGCCGTGCGAGCAGTTCGAGCGAATCGAACAGATTGCTGCCCTCGAAGGTGGGCCGGTGAAACTGCCCGATGCGAATCGCCGGCAAGGCGGACGCGATCATCGCGCCCGCCAGCGTGATGAACCAGCACAGGTACATCCACAGCAGAAACAGCGGCACCGCCGCGAATGCGCCGTACACGGCGGTATAGGTGGGAATGCGGCGCACGTAATAACCGAAGCCGCGCTTGGCGAGTTCGAAAGCAATCGCGGCGGTCACGCCGCCGATCACCGCATCGCGCCATTCCACGCGGCAGTTCGGCAGATAGACGTAGAGAATCGTGAAGGCGAGCGCCGTCAACGGCAGCGCCGCGCCCGCGAGCGCCCACTCGATGACCGGCGTCATGCGCTGGGCCGCCGTGAAGGTCATGGATTGCGTGAACAGGTACGAGGAAATCGACAGGCTCACGCCGATCAGAATCGGGCCGAGCGTGATGATCGCCCAGTAGACCAGAATGCGCTGCGCGATCGGCCGCGCCTTGCGCACGCGCCAGATCACGTTGAAAGCGGATTCGACGGTCATCATGGTCATCACCGCCGTGAGGAACAGCAGGATCATGCCGATCGTGGTCAGCCCTTTGGCCTTCGAGGCGAACTGGTTCAGATACTTGAAGATCTGACTGTTCAGTTGCGCGGGCATCAGGTGGTCGGCGAGGAAAAACTGCAGCGACTCCTGAAACGAGGCAAAAAGCGGAAACGCGGTGAACAACGCGAATGCCACCGTGGCGAGCGGCACCAGCGCGAGCATGGTGGTGAACGTGAGGCTGCCGGCCACCTGCGGAATGCGGTCTTCGCTGCTGCGCTTCGCGGCAAACTGCGCGAGCCGTTTGAGCGTATCGAGATCGAAACGCACCCTGGACAACAAACCTGCCTCCTTCTTCGTGAACCGGCGTTTCAGGACAGTGCGCGAGCCTTGGCCGAATGGCCATGTGCGGCCTGTGCAGCGGACCCAGCCCCTATAATACCCGTTCACCGATGAGGCTTATGAAAGACATTCTCGTGCTCTATTACAGCCGTCACGGCGCCACGCGCGAGCTTGCGCTGGCGATCGCGCACGGCGTGGACAGCGTTCCCGGCATGCAGGCGCGCGTGCGCACCGTGCCGGCGGTTTCCACCGTCTGCGAAGCGACCCAGCCGGACATTCCCGCCGAAGGCCCGCCCTACGTCGAGCTGCGCGACCTCGAGGAATGCGCGGGCCTCGCGCTCGGCTCGCCCACGCGTTTCGGCAACATGGCCGCCGCGCTCAAATACTTTCTCGACGGCACCACGCCGCAGTGGCTCTCCGGCGCGCTCGCCGGCAAACCGGCCTGCGTGTTCACGTCCACCGGCAGTTTGCACGGCGGCCAGGAATCCACGCTGCTCTCGATGATGCTGCCGCTTCTGCATCACGGCATGCTGATCGTCGGCATTCCATACACCGAGAGCGCGCTCAGCACCACGCAAAGCGGCGGCACGCCGTACGGCGCGTCGCATTTCGCGCGGGCGGGCACCGCCGAACAAGGCATCTCCGCCGACGAAAAAACGCTCGCCGTTGCGCTCGGCGCACGCGTCGCGCGCACGGCGGCTTCCATGAGCGAACGGCCGTGAACGAGCCGGGTGCGCGAATGGCAGCCGGTGCCCCGAACGCCGAATCGTCTACCGGCCGCCACAATGCCGACGAAGTCGGCGTGTCAGCAGCAGGCGCCGCAAACAACGCGTCCATGCCCGAAACCGCCCTGCCCGTGCAGCAAAAAACCGCCGCCGCACTCGGCGCCACAACCGCCTTGCTCGCGCTGATCGTGCTGTGCGCCGCGTGGGAATGGTGGCTCGCGCCGCTGCGTCCCGGCGGCTCCGCGCTGGTGCTCAAAGCCGTGCCGCTGCTGCTCGCGCTGCCGGGCGTGTGGCGGCGCCGGCTTTACACGCTGCAATGGGCGTCGATGCTGATCCTGCTGTACTTTGCCGAAGGCGTTGTCCGCGGCTGGAGCGAGCGCGGTTTGAGCGCCCGCCTCGGCTGGCTGGAAGCCGCGCTCGCCGCCGTCTTTTTCGTCTGCGCGCTGGCCTATGTCGCGCCGTTCAAGCGCGCGTCCAAATTGGCAATTAAGTTAGCCGACCGGCAGGCCGCCGAGCAAGCCGCCACGCAAGCAAAAACCAACACCTGACGAGAACCGCGCGCCACGCCTGATATTTCCGTCCGAATACGCTGACCGACCAACATGACCCAAGCCGCTTTCCTCTCCGCCTGCCGCGACGCCATCGGCGCCACCCAGGTGCTCACCGAGCCGCACGACACCGCGCCCTATCTCACCGACTGGCGCCGCCGCTACACCGGTGCGGCCTGCGCCGTGCTCTGCCCGGCCACGCCCGCTGAAGTCGCGGCGCTCGTCAAGCTCGCCGGCGAACATCGCATCGCGCTGGTGCCGCAAGGCGGCAACACCGGTCTCGCCGGCGGCGCCACGCCGGATCAAAGCGGCGCGCAGGCGGTCATCAGCTTGCGGCGTCTGAATCGCGTGCGCGACATCGATCCGCACAACAACACGATCACCGTCGAAGCCGGCGTCATCCTCGCCGAAGTGCAGAAACACGCCGAGGAAGCCGGGCGCCTGTTCCCGTTGAGCCTCGCGGCTGAAGGCAGTTGCACGATCGGCGGCAATCTCGCCACCAACGCGGGCGGCACGGGCGTGCTGCGCTACGGCAACACGCGCGAACTGTGCCTCGGGCTCGAAGTCGTCACGCCGCAAGGCGAACTGTGGGACGGCCTGCGCGGACTGCGCAAGGACAACACCGGCTACGACCTGCGCGATCTGTTCATCGGCGCGGAGGGCACGCTCGGCATCATCACCGCGGCCGTGCTCAAGCTGCATCCGCAGCCGGCCGCGCGCGTCACGGCGCTCGCCGCGCTGGCTTCGCCGCATGCGGCGCTCGACTTCCTCGCGCTCACGCAGCGCGTCGCCGGGCCGCTTCTGACCGGTTTCGAACTGATGTCGGATTTCTGCCTGCGGCTGGTGGGCCGGCACTTCGAGCAGATGCGCTATCCGTTTGCCGAACCGCACGCGCAAGTCGTGCTGCTGGAGTTGTCGGACAGCGAAAGCGAGGAGCACGCCCGCGCACTGTTCGAGCGCCTGATGGAAACGGCGCTCGAAGAAGGTCTCGTGCAAGACGCGGTGGTCGCGGAAAACCTCACGCAGTCGCGCGCTTTCTGGAATCTGCGCGAACACATTCCGCTCGCGCAGGCCGAGGAAGGTCTGAACATCAAACACGACATCGCGGTGCCGATTTCGCGCATCGGCCACTTCATCGAGGAAACCGACGCGGCGATCGCGCAAGCGGTGCCGGGCGCGCGCATGGTGACGTTCGGACATCTCGGCGACGGCAACCTGCACTACAACGTGCAGGCGCCCGAAGGCGTCGACGCGAAGGCGTTTCTCGACCAATATCAGAGCACGATCAATCAGATCGTCTACGACAGCGTGCACGGGCATCGCGGCAGCATCAGCGCGGAACATGGGCTCGGGCAGTTGAAGATCGACGAGGCCATGCATTACAAGCAGGAAGTCGAGGTGCGGTTGATGCGCGCCGTCAAACACGCGCTCGATCCGCTGAACCTGATGAACCCCGGCAAGGTGCTACGCTAGCATCTGAGACCTCCGCCTTCCGTGCGGGTCCATCGTAGGAGTCGTAGCCGTGAAGATTCGAGTGCTGTCCGATCTGCATCTGGAGAATGACGAGCCCGATCTGATCCCCCACGCGCAGGCGGATCTGATCGTGCTGGCAGGCGACATCCACAATCACGCGGCCGGTCCGCGCTGGGCCGCACAGACCTTCGACGGCGCCGTGCCGGTAGTCTACGTGCCCGGCAATCACGAGTATTACGACGGTGAATTCGGCGCGCTCGAAGCCGCCCTCTACGACGTGGCCGCGCAGGTCGACAACGTGTACGTGCTGAACAATGCCGCGCTGGTCGACCCGCAAGGCGGCTGGCGCATCCTCGGCACCACCTTGTGGACCGACTTCGAGCTCTACGGCGCGGCGCCGGACACGCTCGCCGAGTCGATCGCCGCGTCGCGCCGGGTGATGCTCGACTTCCGCGGCCCGATCCAGATGAACTGGCCGCACGACACGCACGACTCGTCACGCGACTTCACGCCCGACGACTCGCTCGCGCTGCACCGCCGGGCGCGCGCCTGGCTCGAAGGCGAGCTTGCCAAACCGTTCGGCGGCAAGACGATCGTCGTCACGCATCACGCGCCGCATCGGCTGAGTTTGGCCGAACGTTACGCAGAAGACCGTGCGTCGGCGGGCTTCGTCAGTCATTTGCCGGAGCTGGTGCGCTCGCCCGTCGCGTTGTGGATCCATGGGCATACGCATACGCCTTTCGATTACACGGTGAACGGCACACGCGTGGTCTGCAATCCGCGCGGATACTTCGACCGGCGCACGGGCCAGTGGGAGAACCCGCAGTTCGCGTGGGATAAGGTGGTGGAGGTATAGCGGGTTGTGGAGGTGTAGCGCCGCCGGGCGTCCCGCACTACGCTGTTGAGATTGTCGTACCCCGCCACGCCGGTCGTCTCCGGAGGTCGCTCATGTGTGGTCGAATCAGCCAGTACCGGGACCCACATCTGTATGCGCAGCATCTCGGCCTCGCCGATCCGCTGATGCTATTCGACGCCGCCGACCGCCGTCCCGGCTACAACCTCGCGCCGGGCACGCACCCGCTCGCGATCTACCCGGACCAGACGCTGCGCGCGATCCACTGGGGCTATTGCCCGGATTGGGCGCGCGAGCAGCATCTGCCGCAGACAATCAACGCGCGCGCCGCCACCGCGCCGAACGCGCGTTACTTCGAGGAACTGTGGAAAACCGGACGCGTACTGGTGCCGGCGGACGGCTGGTTCGAATGGCACGCGGAAACGGCGCCTGAAAGTAGTGACCGTGGAGACCCAGCCGCGGACGCTGCCGCAACGATCCGTCAGCCCTACTTCGTCCACCTGAAGAGCGACGCGCCGATGTATCTGGCGGCGTTATCGAGCGTGCGCGGCACGCAACCGCAAACGGAAGGCATGGGATTGGTGATCGTGACGGCCACCGCCGACGCGGGTCTGGTCGACGTGCACGACCGCCGCCCGCTGGCATTCGCGCCCGAGGCGGCGCGCCGCTGGCTGGACCCCGCATTGCCGGCCGACGAACTTGAACATCTGGTGCGAAGCGCCTGCCTGCCCGCCGGGCGGTTCCGCTGGCACCGGGTGGGTCCCGACGTGGACCGCACGCTCAACGACGAGCCGGGCCTGATCGAGGCGCTGGATTGAAAGCGCGGACGCGCCGATCAATAAGACAAAAGCGAATGCAATAGCGAGGCGCCCGCTAACGAGGCGCCACGGCCAGGCTCAACGATCGCGCCGTTGTCCCTGCGCAGCGGGGCGCTCGACCTTGATCGGCACCAGTTGCGGCTGCTGCTCACGCAGGCGGCGCAGCAAATCGCGCGATGCGGCGATCCCGATCAGTCCAAGCATGACGGCCAAGCCGATCATCAGATGCGTATCCATGAATCCCTCGTCCTTCCAGTTGTTGCGATTTGCCGAACGGCGGCGAACTGAGCGCATCCGGCCAAAGCGGCAGCGCATGAACCACACGTTAGCAAATCGACCGCGGCATGAAAGTAAGGAAATGTTGCGGCGCGGCACCTGTGTAACAGCCTGTCACATCGCGGCGCGCCACAACGTCAAGCCTGGTCAACCACGCAAGGCCGCGCGGCTTCAGGTGCGCGCGAACTGGCGTAATTCCGCCTGGTCGACGGCCAGCGTGGCGGGCAGTTCGTCGCGCAGAAACTCCACCCACGTGCGGATTTTTGCGTCCAGATACTGCCGCGACGGATACAGCGCATACAGATTCATTTCCTGCGACGTGTATTCCGGCAACAACCACACGAACGCGCCGCTGCGCAAACCGCTGATCGCCGAATAGATCGGAATCAGCCCGACGCCCATGCCGTTGCTCACCGCCACCGCCATCGCTTCGGCAACGTTCACCTGAAACGAGGTCGGGCCGAGCGTGATCGTTTCCTCGCCGTTCGGGCCGTCGAAGGTCCATTTGTCGGGCGGAAACACCGGCGTCACCATCTGCAGGCAGGCGTGGCGCACGAGGTCCGCGGGAGTTTGCGGCACGCCGTGCCGCTCCAGGTAAGCGGGCGACGCGCACGCAATGCTGAACGCGCTGCCGAGGCGCTGCGACACCAGCCCCGAATCCGGCAGACTGGTTGCCAGCGTCAGCGAGACGTCGAAACCTTCGTCGAGCAGATCGGGCATGCGCTGCGCGAGCGTCAGTTCGACGTGCACGTCCGGATAGCGCTCCTGATAGCGGCCCACCGCCGGCACCACATAGTGCTGGCCGAAGCTCGTCATCGCGTGAACCTTGAGCTTGCCGGAGGGGCGCGCGTGGGCGTCGCTCGCCTCGGCTTCCGCCTGATCCACATAGGCGAGGATTTGCTCGCAACGCTGCAGATAGCGCTCGCCCGCCTCGGTCAGCGCGATGCGGCGCGTGGTGCGGTTCAGAAGACGCGTGCGTAGATGCGCTTCCAGATCGGACACCGCGCGCGACGCGTACGCCGTGGTCGTGTTCAGGTGCTGCGCGGCACCCGTAAAACTGCCCGCTTCGACGACGCGGACAAATACGCGCATGTTTTGAAGCGTATCCATATCTTTCCTTGGTGATCGGGTGCGATTGTTACACGATTCGCAAAGGCGATTATCTCATCCTCCGTAAAAATGCCTTGCACCTTTACCGGTTATTCCCCAATCAATCAAAAAATATAATGACGCACAAGCTTCTATAGTCATTTTTGGAGGAATCGTGCAGTCTCCGGTACCGAAAGGGATCGCCGCAATCGCTGTTCTTACGATCCTATTAACAATCGCAGGATGTGCAAGTACCGGAGGCATCGCGCCGCAGGCAAGCGGAATCGAGCCCGCCTCGCTCGACGCGGGCAACGCCATCCGGGCCGCCGACGCCGACGCGCAATGGCCGGCCGCCGACTGGTGGCGCGCCTATAACGATCCGCAGCTCAACGCGTGGATCGAGGCCGCGCAAGCGGGCAATCCGAGTCTTGCCGCCGCCCAGGCGCGTGTGCGCGAAGCGGCGTCGATGGCGGGTGTCGCCCGTTCGGCGCTGGCGCCGCAAGTCAACGGCAGCCTGTCGATCCAGCGTCAGAAGTGGGCCGACAATCTTTATTACGGGCCGGGGCCGCTGGCCGGCGAGCAATCGTGGAACAACACGGGCACGCTCGGTCTGTCGTATCACCTCGACCTCTGGGGCAAGGACAAGAACGCCGCCGAGCGCGCGCTCGACGCCGCCCACGCGAGCGCCGCGGATGCGCGTGCCGCCCAGCTCGAACTGCAAGGCAATGTGGTGCGCACGTACATCGAGATGTCGATGAACTACGCGCTGCTCGACATCGCCAAGGCAACCTTGCAGCAACAGCAGCAAATCGTCGACCTGGCGAACCGGCGCTTGAAAGGCGGTATCGGCACGCAGCTCGAAGTGAGCCAGGCCGAAACGCCGATGCCGGAATACGAACGGCAGATCGACGCGCTCGAGGAAAAGATCGCGCTCGGCCGCAATCAGATGGCGGCGCTGGCCGGCAAGGGCCCGGGCGCGGGCGACTCGATCCAGCGCCCGGCGCTGTCGCTCAACACGCCCGCCGGTCTGCCGAGCGCGTTGCCCGCCGATCTGATCGGCCACCGGCCGGATGTGGTCGCGGCACGCTGGACGGTGGCCGCGCAGGCGCGCGGCATCGACGTCGCCAAGGCCGACTTTTATCCGGACATCAATCTGCTCGCGTCGATCGGCGGTTATGCGGCGATGGGTCCGCTGTTCCAGTTCCTGAAGAATCCGTCGCATAGCTGGACGGCGGGTCCGGCGCTGTCGCTGCCGATCCTCGACGGCGGGCGTCTGCGCTCGCAATTCGGCGCAGCGTCGGCGGGATACGACGAGGCAGTCGAGCGCTATAACCAGTCGATCGTCGGCGCGCTGAAAGACATTTCCGACCAGGTGATCCGCATCCGCTCGCTCGCGACCCAGGCCGAGGACGCCGACCGGTCGGTCGCGGCGGCCCGCAAGAACTACGACCTGTCGCGCGAAGGTTATCGGCGCGGTCTGACCGATTATCTGAACGTGCTGGTCGCGCAAAACCAGTTGCTGCACGCGCAGGAAGGCGTCGCGACGATTCGGGCCGAGCGGCTGGGCGCGCATGCGTCGCTCGTCACCGCTTTGGGCGGCGGGCTCGACGAGCCGGCGAACGGTCCGCAGGCGAACGAGACGCTGCCGGGGCATGGCAAAGGCAAGGGCCACGCGGCGGCAAGTTCGAACGCGGCCGGACCCGCGAACGCGGAAGGCACGAGCGCCGCGGCAAGCACACCGCTGCGGTCCGCCAACGCGTCCGCGGCCGAGTGAGGAAGATCATGTCCCTTTCTTCCTCTCCCGCGTCACGCCCAACGTCGTTCGCCACGCTCCACGCAGCGGCCGCCGACTGGGCGCGCACCGACGGCCTCACGTGGATCTATCTGTTCAAGGCGCTCGCCGCCTGCTTCCTCGCGCTCGGCATCGCGATGAAACTCGACCTGCCGCAGCCGCGCACCGCGATGACCACCGTCTTCATCGTGATGCAGCCGCAAAGCGGCATGGTATTCGCCAAAAGCTTCTACCGGATTTGCGGCACGCTGGTCGGCCTCGTCGTGATGCTCGCGCTGATCGGCCTCTTCGCGCAGCAGCCGGAAATGTTCATCGTCGCGACCGCGATCTGGGTCGGCATCTGCACCGCGGGCGCGGCGCGCAACCGCAACTTCCGCTCGTATGGTTTCGTGCTGGCCGGCTACACCGCGGCGCTGATCGGCATCCCCGCTTCGCAGCATCCGGACGGCGCGTTCCTGAGCGCGCTCACGCGGGTCGCCGAAGTGGTGCTCGGCATTATCTGCGCGGGCGCGGTGAGCGGCCTCGTGTTTCCGCAGTACGCCGGCTTGCAGATGCGCGGCACCGTGCGCGCGCGTTTCTCGGCCTTCGTCGAGTATGTGTCGGCGTCGCTGGCCGGCCGCAACGACCGCGCGCAAATCGAAGCGACCAACGCGCGCTTCATTGCCGACATCGTCGGTTTCGAGGCGGCGCGCAGCGTGGCCGTGTTCGAGGGACCGGATTCGCGCATGCGCGGCGGCCGGCTCGCGCGGCTGAACAGCGAATTCATGACGGCGTCGACGCGCTTTCACGCGCTGCATCAGTTGATGAACCGGCTGCGCGACGCGAATACGGGCGGCGCGGCCGTCGCGATCGATGCGCTCGAACCGTACTTCAAGGAAATCGCGCCGCTGCTCGCGAAATCCGGCGAGCCGGTGCTGAGCGCCGCCGATGCCGCTCACGCCGCCGCGCAACTCGACACCTACAAGACCGAGTTGCCCAGACGCGTGCGAGCGACGCGGGCGGAACTCGAAACGCATCCCGACGCGCCGCTGCTCGACTTCGACACCGGCGCGGAGCTGCTGTACCGCTTCATCGACGATCTGCATGCCTACGCGGCCACGTATGCGTCGCTCGCCGTCGACACGCACGAGCGCGAGCGCTGGATCGAGCGTTACGAACCGAAGACGAACGCGATCGCGGCAGGCGTGTCGGGCCTGCGCGCCGCCATCGTGATGATGGTGCTCGGCGCGTTCTGGATCGCGACCGCATGGCCGAGCGGTTCGACCTTGACGTTGAACGCCGCCGCCGTGTGCGCGCTGGCTTCGTCGTCGCCGGATCCGAAGCGCACCGTGTTCCAGATGGCCGGCGGCACGCTGGTCGCCTCGGTCATGGGCATGATCGCGGTGTACGGCGTGTTTCCGCGCATCGACGGATTCCCGCTGCTGTGCGCGGCGCTCACACCGTTCCTGCTGCTCGGTGTATTCATGACGACGCGACCGGCGCTGGCCGGCTACGGCGTCGGCTACTGCATCTTCTTCTGTTTCCTGGCCGGCCCGGACAACGTGATTCATTACGATCCGAGCGGCTTCATCAACGACGCGCTCGCGCTCGTGCTGTCGATGCTGGTGTCGTCGGTGGCGTTCGCCGTGTTGCTGCCGCCGTCGACGCCGTGGCTGCGCAACCGCCTGCTGGTGGACCTGCGCCGTCAGGTGACGCTGGCGAGCCGCGCGGGCCTCAGCCGCGTGCGTTCGCGCTTCGAGAGCGGTGCACGCGATCTGATGTTCCAGATCAATGCGCTCGCGCAGAACGAACCCGAACTCAAACGCGACACCTTGCGGTGGCTCTTCTCGGTGCTGGAAGTAGGCAACGCAATGATCGACCTGCGCCGCGAAGTGGCGGCGCTGCCCGCCGACGCGCGCTATGCGGAGTCGATGCCATGGCGCGTCTCGCTGCGTGCGATGCGCGGCGCGCTGACGGCGCTGTTCGACGCACCGCGCGCGGACCGTTTCGACCGTGCGCTCGCGGCGACCGCCGATGCGATCGCCGCCGTTCAGCAGATGCTGGCCACCTTCACGCCACCGCGCGAGGAGCGGCATCGGTTGCAACGCATCTTGAGTCAACTGCATTTCATTCGTACCGCGCTGCTCGATCCGCAATCGCCGCTTGAACCGCTGATGAGCGGACGTGCCGACGCGTCAGAAGGAGTTCGCCATGCCACGTGATATCGCCGTTTTCGACGCCTACGTGCCGGCCATCGTGCTGCTGTTCATCGCGGGCGCCGCGCTGACCTGGGTGTTGGATCGCGTGATTGCCTATACGGGTCTGTATCGCGTGGTGTGGCACCCGTCCCTGTTCCGGGCCAGCTTGCTCGTGTGTGTGTGCGGCGTGCTCGGTCTCGCCGTTTATCGTTGATCAGAGTCGAAACATGACCATCCGAACTATTGTGGGCTTCGTCGCGACAGCCGTTATTTTTATCGTCGCGATTTTGATTGGACGCGTGTTGTGGGTTCATTACATGGATGAACCCTGGACGCGCGACGGACGCGTGCGCGCCGAGATTGTGAATGTGGCGCCGGACGTCTCGGGCGCCGTGGTCGATCTGCCCGTGAAGGATAATCAACTGGTGAAGAAGGGCGATCTGTTGATGCAGATCGATCCGTCGCACTACGAGATCGCCGTCGAACAGGCGCAAGCCGCCGTGGCGGCGCGCAAGGCCGAATTGCAGATGAAGCGCGACGATGCACAGCGGCGGGCGGATATGGATGCGCTGGTCGTCTCGAGAGAGAGCCGTGAGAATGCGACGCATACGGCGTCCGCCGCCGAGGCTTCGTATCAGCAGGCGCTGGCCGCGCTCGATGCGGCGAAGCTGAATCTGGCGCGCACGCGGGTAGTGTCGCCGGTCGACGGTTACGTCACCAATCTGAACGTGTTCCGCGGAGACTATGCGACGGCGGGTTCCGCCAAGCTGGCGATCGTCGACAGTCACTCGTTCTGGGTGTATGGGTACTTTGAAGAAACCAAGCTTCCGCATGTGCGGGTCGGCGACAAGGCTGAAGTCCGGCTGATGAGCGGCGGCACGATTCAGGGGCATGTCGAGAGTATTTCCCGAGGGATCTATGACCGGGACAACCCGCAAAGCCGCGAGTTGCTGGCGGACGTGAATCCGACCTTCAACTGGGTGCGGTTGGCGCAGCGGGTGCCGGTGCGGGTGAGGATTGATTCCGTGCCAGACGATGTTGTGCTGGCGGCGGGCATTACTTGCACTGTTGTTGTTAAGCCAAGCTAAATTGTTTGTGCCATGCGGCCGGATGCATCCAATCAGGTATCACTGCTGCTTTAAGCGGACCGCGCACTATATGGGTTCGATACGGCGAGCCGCTGGTTGCACGGGCGCTGGCATCCGGGCGGTACGGTCCGCACCTACGCGTTGAAATTCCGGCGCGCGTCTTTCAGAAACCACCGCCCACGCGGCTTCAATCGAGAAACTCCGCCGCGCGCTTGCGCAGCACCGCGCCGAAATCGTCGAGCCAGCCGATCGACAAACGCCAGCTCTGCCAGTACAGATCGACGTCGATATGCTTGCCGGGCGCCATCTCCACCAGTTCGCCGCCGGCCAGATGCGCGGCGATCATCCGTTCGGGGCACATGCCCCAGCCGAGGCCCGTCACGCACGCGCGCAAAAAACCGGCGACGTGAGGAATCCAGTGCAAGGGCGGATCGACCTCCGCTCGCGTAATGCGGCGCATGAAGCGCTTTTGCAGCTGATCCTTCGGATTGAAATCGACGCACGGCGTGCGCCGCAAACTGTCGCGCGTGACGCCGTCGGCAAAGTGGCGCGCGAGGAAAGCCGGCGAGCAGACCGCCAGATAACGCATGCGCCCGAGACGCGTCGAGCGGCAGCCCTGCACCGGTTCGGCTTGCGTGGTGACCGCGCCTTGCACGCTGCCGTCGCGAATCCGCTGCGCGGTGTGGTCCTGATCGTCGATCACGAGATCGAGCCGCATCTCCCGTTCGACGCAGAACGGCGCCACCGCGTCGATGAACCAGGTGCCGACGCTGTCGTCGTTGACCGCCACGCGCAACGCCGGCCACGGCTCGACCAGCGCGCCGGGCAGCGCCGGCAATCGCCCCGTCAGTTCGGCTTCCAGCAATTGCACGCGTTCGGTATGGCGGCACAACAGCGCGCCCGAAGTGGTCGCGACGCACGGCTGGCCGCGCTTGACGAGCACGCTGCCCACCCGCTCTTCGAGCAGCTTGACCCGCTGCGATACCGCTGACGGCGTCACGTTCAGTTCGCCGGCCGCTCGCTCGAACGAACCGTGCCGCACCACGGCGGCCAGTGCGTCGAGCAACGCATAATCGAGCATTAGCGTTCCTTAATCTGCGTTAGGTAAATTAGCTTCTCTTATGAAAGCCAAAACCGCAGACTAGCCTCGTTCGCTTCCCCCGTCTACTGGATCGATTATGAACTGGCTGTCTTTTTCCCATGGCGCCGCCCTGTGCGCATCGCTGATCGTGACGATCGGCGCGCAGAACGCCTTCGTATTGCGCCAAGGCATCATGCGCTCGCATGTCGGCAAGATCGTGCTGCTGTGCGCGCTGTCGGACTTCATTCTGATCGGTGCGGGCGTCGGCGGCGCGTCGGCTTTGGTGGAGCGCTATCCGGTGTTCGTCCACGCCATGCTGTACGTCGGGCTCGCCTATCTGGCGTGGTTCGGCGTCAATGCACTGCGTCGCGCGGTGCGTCCGGGACATGCGGTGCTGGATGCCGATGCAAACGGCGCGGCGTCCGGCAGGCAAGCGCCGCCCGCGCAACACGCCATGCCGGTCATGCGGATGACGCTGGCCCTCACGTGGCTCAATCCGTATGTGTATCTCGATACGTTCCTGCTGATCGGCACGGCCGGTGCCCGCGAACCGGCCGATGCGCGCGTGGCGTTCGCGCTCGGCGCGATGGCGGTGAGCGGAATCTGGTTTATCGGCCTGGGTTACGGCGCGCGGGCGTTGGCGCCGCTATTTCGCCGGGCGACGGCATGGCGCGTGCTGGATGGCGCGATCGGCAGCATGGTGTTGCTGCTTGCGGTGACGCAGTTGCGGTAGAGGCGAGAGCTCGGTTTCTCACTGGTTCGGCGGTTCGGCAGGGCGCGTTGACCACGGTCAGGCGCGTACGCTCACCACCGGTCTGCCCTCTTACTTCCCCACCTCCCGCATACCCAACAATTCCCGCACGAGCTGGGCCGACACGTAATGCGGGCCGTCGAACAGATAGGCCCGGTAGCCGCGATACGCGAGCAGTTGCGGCGCCAGT
>WNGR01001379.1_pt1 | contig 78320 bp, 76 predicted proteins | sample 5407581 | NCBI WGS metagenome assembly WNGR01 (sample SAMN13153383, study PRJNA577476) | soil metagenome | isolation source: 80 cm soil or saprolite under Garry oak tree replicate 2 | place: USA:California | collected 2016-06-15
GCTACGCCGCCGGTGCAGGTCCATCCCGACGACCTGCCGGCCGTCATATGCTTCCGCCATCGTGGGCCTCCTGTTCCCTGGTGGAGACGGATGCTTGATCACTTCCAGCATCCGCCAGGAGCGGAGGCCCGCTCCTTCATCGCATCACAACGAGCCGGCCCCAGCCGGCACGATGCCACATCGTGCCGGCCGGATCCCAGGCCGGCAACCCCCTGCAGCGTCACGGCGACCGGGCGCACGTGACCCGGCACGGCACCGGCTGCTGGCGTATTGTTACCGGCCGCTCCACAGCGGTTCGCGCAGGGCCCGGCGGAGCACCTTGCCGACGGGGGACAGCGGGATCGCGTCGATCACCCGCACCGCCTTGGGGACCTTGTAGCCGGCCAGGCGCGCGCGGACGGCCTGCTGCAGTTCGCCTTCGCTGGCGCTGGCGCCGGGGCGCAGCGTGACGAACGCGGTGACCGCTTCGACCCAGGTGTCATCCGGCGCGCCCACCACGGCGGCGCCGGTCACCGCCGGATGGGCGAGCAGGGCCTCCTCCACCTCCCGCGGGTAGACGTTGTAGCCGCCGGTGATGATCATGTCTGAGGCCCGGTCGACGAGGGTCAGGTAGCCGCGGTCGTCCATGCGGGCCAGGTCGCGGGTGCGGATCCAGCCGTCGGCGGTGATCGTCTCGGCGGTGAGGTCCGGTGCCCCCGCGTACCCGGCCATGCCGAAGGGGGCGCGCACCCGCACCTCACCCACCTCGCCGGCGGCGACCGGGCTCCCGTCCTGGCCGGTCACCGTCACTTCCGCGTCGACCGACGGATGCCCGCAGGAGCCCAGCAGGGCCGGGTCGCGGTGGTCATCGGCGTCCAGCACGGTGATGGCAAGCGGCGCCTCGGTCTGGCCGTAGTACTGCACCAGCCTGGGCCCCCACAGGCCGAGCACCTGCTCGAGCAGCGGCCCGGGCATCGGGCTGGCCCCGTAGAGCGCCGCGCGCAGGCTGGACACATCGGCGCGCTCAGCGGCGCCGGAGTGGACGAGCATCCCGAGCATGGTCGGCACCAGGTTGATCTCGGTGGCATGGTGCCGGGCGAGGTCATCGAGGTAGGTCGCCGGGTCGAAGCCGGGCAGGACCGCGGCGCAGCCGCCGCGGATCCAGTAGGGCAAGACGAATGTCCCGCTCGCGTGGATGAGCGAGGCCGCGTGCAGCATCACCGAATCACGGCCCGGGGACACCACGTTGGCCAGGATGTTCGCGGTGATCGCCACCCAGCTCGCCTGGGTGTGGACCACCGCCTTGAGCGCGCCGGTGGTGCCCGAGGTGTAGAGCACGAGAACCGGGTCGCCGGGACTGGCCGGCCAGCGCGGGTCCGCGGCCGACGCCTGCCCCATCTCCGCCAGCAGGTCCACCGCGTCAACGCCCGGCGCCGGCCCGAGGCTGGCCAGCCGCAGCCCGTCCACCCGGGCCGCCAGCTCACCCGCCCGGTCGGCCTGGCCCACGTCATGCACCAGCAGTCGCACGTCCGTGGCGGCCAGCATCCGGGCCTGTTCGCCGGCGGCCAGCCTGACATTCAGCGGCACCCGGGCGGCGCCGGCCTTCAGGCAGCCGAAATCGACCGGGATCGACCAGATCCCGTTGCCCAGGAGCAGGCCCACCCGCCCGCCGCGGGCCACGCCGAGCCCGGCCAGCACATGCGCGATCCGGTTCGCCGCGGCGTCCACCTCGGCGAACGTCAGCGACTTGTCCCCGCTGACCACCGCCGTCCGCCGCGCGTGCCGCGCCGCGCCGCGGCGCACCAGTTCTGCCGTCAGCACCACGTCCTCCTCGGCCGGCACCATTACCCTAATCCCGGCAACTCCGGGCAGCCAGGCCCATGAGGTACTGGGCCGCCCGCGTCCTGCACGCTCTCCCGCGCTGAACCTGAACGACTCCTGAGCGGCACCCCGGGTGCCGCTGCCGGCCGTGCAGGCGCGCTCGGCGGCATTGCGGCCGGACGTGATTACAATTAGTCATTTTTTGACTACTGAATGTGCTAAACTGCTGCTCTAGCCGATGTGGCGTTGACGGCACCTCGTACTGCGATAGGAGCTGGATCCCATGCCGAGGGATGATGGCACGGTCCTCGAACCCGTGCACCGCGTCAATGCCTGGGTGCTGACCGAGCTGCCGAGCCTGAACCAGGACATCCTGGCGCGGCGGCGCCCGCCAGCTGACCTGGGCGCTGAACTCAAGCGATCCGTTCTCGCGGATTTGCCGCGCCCGGAATCCCTGACCGTCCGGCAGGCGCAGCAGCTGGTGGTGCTGCTTGGCTTGGCGGGTGCGTCACTGGGGCGGCACTATCAGGAGCTGAACACCGATCACCGGGTAACGCCGGAACGTGCCTTCGACCCGTGCCCCGTCGGGCCTGAGGCGATACCGTTCCGCGCCTATTTCGGGAGGCTGGCGGAGCGGACAGGTACGGGCCACTGTCACAGGGATAGCTACGCCGCGCTGACCCGGTGGAATGTTCCGACCACTGAGGTCTGGTGGGCAGGCGAGCGGGTGGCGGTGCTGGCGGGGGTGTTCGGCGATGGGCTGGTGCGCACCTATACCGGCACCGCGGACGAGGTGCGGTTCTTCGAGCTGATCAAGGTGTCGGAGGCCATCGAGCAGGCGGCCAACGCGGCATTGATACCGCTGTCGGATACCGCGCTTGACGCGCGGGACCCGGAAGCGCTGGATCGTATCCGGCTGGCCGTCGTGCTGCTGGCGGAGCTGCGCCGCGTTAACGCTCATTTCGCCGCGCTACCGCCAGAAGAAGGGCTGCGGGCGGAATACTTCATGGACGTGTTCCGGCAGTATGCCGTGCACTGGGCGCCGGGCGATATCCCGCCCAGCGGCGCCCTCGATCCTGAGGCGATCGCCCGGGACTACCTGCTCGGCGTTCGGACCCCGAGCTACCAGGCGCATGTCGAGCGGATCTTGCCGGCCCTGCTCGGCACGGAACGAGAGCTGCTGTCGCGGCTGGCGGAGCGTCCGTCCCTGCCCCACATGGCGCTGCGATCACTGGGGATCGACGCGGCCGCGCTCGCGGAGATGTCACCAGCCGAGCTGCGGGCCACCGTTGGCCGCCGCCCGGTGCTCGCCGCCCTCTACCTGCTGCTCATCGCGCACGCGCGGATGTCCGGTGTCCATCTCAAGATTGCCCAGAAGTACCTGTTCGCTCCGCAGCGCCGACGCGAGATCGCCGGGCTTGGCGATCCGCACGTCGTATCAAACCGCCGGGGCACGACAGGCATGGACGAAAGGTACCTCCAGGAGCTGACCCGGGCGCGCCACCAGCATGTGCTCGCCTGCCTGCACGCTCTCGGCGGCAGCGAGCTGGACGCCCTGGCCGGGCTTGACCGCGTCCGGGCCGCGTCGGCCGACCTCGGCAGCCTCGTCCGGTTCACCGGATCCGGCACCCGCGGGTCCTGCCCGGTCGCCTGGCTGGAGGCCCCGGGGGAACCGCTAGACGCCCGGAACGCACCGGCAGGCGTCGCTGCTGTCTCGGGAGGGCGATGAGCGCGGAATCCGTTTCCGGGGGCGTGGCCGGACCGAAGCAGCGCTCCAGCGCCCCGGTCGGGCCGGAGCAGCTGCAGGCCCTGATCGACCACACTAACGCGGTGATCTACATGCGTGACCTGGACGGGCGTTACATGGTGGTGAACCGGGAATACGAACGCCTGTTCCATCTGCGGCGGGAGGAGATAGTCGGGCTGACCGATCATGATCTGTTCCCCGCCGAGATCGCTGACGAATTTCGCGCCAACGACCTGCGTGCAGCCTCGGGTGGCGGCCCGGTGCACGTGGAAGAGGTCGCGCCAGGCGACGACGGCCCGCACACGTACATTACGGTGAAATTCCCGTTGCTCGACGGTGCGGGCCAGCCGTACGCGGTGTGCGGCATCTCCACCGACATCACCCCACGCAAGCGGGCCGAGGAGCAGGTCCGCCAGCTCAATGCGGAGCTGGAGCAGCGGGTACGGGACCGTACCGCCGAGCTGGAGGCGACGGCGCGCGAGCTGGACGCGTTCGCCTATTCCGTGTCACACGACCTACGTGCCCCGCTGCGCTCGCTGCACGGGTTCAGCGAGGTCCTGCTGGAGGACTACGCCGGCCGACTCGACGATGAAGGCCGCCAGTATCTGCAGCGGATCCAGGCCAACGTAGCCCGGATGGGGCAGCTGATCGATGATCTGCTGAGGCTTTCCCGTGCCTCCCGCATCGGGCTGAAACGTGAGCGGGTCGATATCGGCGCGCAGGCAAGTGAGATCATCGACGGGCTCCGCGGCGTGGAGCCCGGCCGCCGCGCCGAGGTGGTGATCGCCGACGCCCTCATGACGACGGGCGATTCGCGCCTGATCCGGCTCGCACTGGAGAACCTGCTGTCCAACGCGTGGAAGTTCACCGGCAGGCGCGAGCACGCCATCATCAGCGTGGGCGCGGTTCGCCAGCCCGGCCACCAGGTGTTCTTCGTGCGTGATAACGGCGCCGGCTTCGATATGCGCTATGCGGGAAAGCTGTTCGACCCGTTCCAGCGGCTGCACCCGGCAGCCGAATTCGAGGGCAGCGGCATCGGACTGGCCATCGTGCACCGAATTCTGAGCCGTCACGGCGGCCGGATCTGGGCCGAAAGCGAACCGGGAAAAGGCAGCACGTTCTTCTTTACCCTCGCGCCCGACGGCCCGGATCGGAGCAACGGCCATGAACAATAAACCGATTCTGCTTGTCGATGACAATCCGGACGACGTGACGTTCACGTTGCGGGCATTCAAGAAGAACAACTTCAGCAACGAGATCGTCGTCGCCTCCGACGGTGAGCAGGCCCTCCAGATCCTCCTGCCCGAGAACGCCGTGCCAGCATTTCAGCCCTCGCTGGTGCTGCTGGATATCAAACTCCCCAAGGTCGACGGGCTGGAGGTGCTGCGGCGCATTCGCGCCGACTCCAGAACCCAGTCGCTGCCGGTCGTCGTGCTGACCACCTCGAGCGAGGATGCCGATATCGCCAGTTCCTACCGGCTCGGCGCCAACAGCTTTGTCCGCAAGCCCGTGGTGTTCAGCGAGTTCGTCGGCGCGGCCAGCATGCTGGGAATGTACTGGCTGCTCGTCAACCAGCCCGCACCCGAGTGGCAATGAAGGGCTGAGCACCATGCCGATCCGCGTGCTGATCATCGATGACAGCGACGACGACGCCCTGCTGATCGTCACCCACCTGCGCCGCGGCGGCATCGAGTTGACGTACGAGCGCGCCGAAACCACGAAGGCCATCGCCGAGGCGCTGACGGCCCGGCCCCCGGACATCGTCATCTGCGACTACAACCTGCCTGGGTTCAGTGCGCAAGACGCGCTGAGGATGCTGCGGGAAAGCGGCCTCGACGCGTCGTTCATCCTGGTCTCAGGAGCAGTGGGCGAGGAGTCCGCCGCCGCGATCATGAAGGCCGGCGCCCACGATTTCATCCTCAAGGACCGGCTGAGCCGGCTTGTCCCGGCCGTGGAACGAGAGCTGCAGGACGCCCAGGTGCGCCGGCAGCGGCACGGCGCCGTGGCCGCCCTCCGGGAGAGCGAGGAGCGCTTCCGGCTGCTGGCCGAACATGTCCAGGACATAGTATTCCGCTACCGGCTCGCCCCCGAGCCAGGTTTCGAGTACATCAGCCCCGCCGTGGCCGGCCTTACCGGCCACCAGCCCGAGGATCTGTACCTCGACCCGTCTCTCGCGTTCTCGATGATGGAACCCGAGGACCGGAGCGCGGTCGAGGTATCATGGCGATCGCCGGAGCCATCCCCGCTGATCACGCGCTGGCGGCGGCGTGACGGCGGCATTACCTGGACCGAGCAGCGCGCGGTCGGCATCCGCGACGACAGCGGCCAGCTCATCGCCGTCGAAGGCATCCTGCGTGATGTCACCAGCCAGGTCCTGGCCGATCAGGAACGCGAACGCCTGGACAGGGAACTGCGTCAGGCCGACCGTCTCGATTCCCTGGGCCGCCTGTCCGGCGGGATCGCTCACGACTTCAACAACGTCCTCGCGGTGATCATCGCGTACGCCGGCGAAGTCACCCGCTCCCTGCCTGACGATCATCCCGCCAGGCCGGACACGCTGAAGATCGTCCAGGCAGCCGAGCATGCCGCCGCCCTCACCCGGCAGCTCCTGATCTTCAGCAGGCTGGAGCCTTCCCGGCCGGAGACGCTCAACCTCAACGGCGTCGTCACTGACATGGAGCAACTACTGCGGCGCACCATCGGCGAGGATATCGAGTTCCTGACCCGGATCTCCGATGACCTGCACCCGGTCACCATCGACCGCAGCAAGATCGAGCAGGTAATCGTGAACCTGGTCATGAACTCCCGCGCCGCCATGCCCGACGGCGGGCGGCTGTACATCGAGACGGCCAACCTCGACCGGGACGACGACCTGACGTCCGGCGCCGCCGGGGAGCACAAGCTGGTCTCGCTGACCGTCACCGACACGGGCTCCGGCATGGCCCCCGAGGTCGCCCATCTCGCCTTCGAGCCGTTCTTCACCACCAAGGGGCCAGGCCAGGGCAGCGGCCTCGGCCTGGCCACTGTTTACGGTGTGGTCAAGGAGGCCGGCGGCGAGCTCAGGCTGCTGTCCGAGCCCGGCAGGGGCACCACGATCACGGTCCTCCTCCCTGTGGCGGACCGAGACGTAACCCGCGCGCAGGCCACCCGCCCCGCCGCGCCGGACGGCGCCGGCCAGGTCATCCTGGTGGTAGAGGATGAGGACGCAGTACGCGACGTGGTGACGCGCATCCTGACCAGGGCCAGCTACCAGGTCATACCGGCCGCCAACCCGAAGGACGCGCTGGAAATTATCACCAACCCCACAGTTCACATCCACGCCATGCTGACCGACGTGGTCATGCCCGACATGTCAGGCCCGCAGCTCGCGGTTCGCCTCCGGGCCGCCCGCCCTGGAGTACCGGTCCTGCTCATGTCGGGATATACGGCTGGAGCACTGCCCGGCGGACCAGCAGCCCCCGGCGAGCTGCCCTTGATCCGCAAGCCCTTTAAACCCGCGACGCTGCTTCAGCACCTGCAAGACGCCCTGACCTGACCGCGGGCCAGCCTGCGCGCCGGCACCGGAAGCCTCAACCAGATCGCGTTCTCGTCACGCCTTATCCTGCCCGTATGCCCGCAGCTGACGGCTGGGTTTGACCTCGCCCCTGGGGCAGGCCCGATCCTGGTTTCGCCGGGCAGCCTGCCTGGTATGAGGAGGACGCAGGTGGAGCTGATGACCAGCGGGGCGTTCGCCCGCGCGTCCGGGCTGTCGCGCAAGGCGCTTCGCCTGTATGACGAGCTCGGGCTGCTGGCCCCGGCCCGGGTGGACCCGGCATCGCAGTACCGGTTCTATGCGCCGGCCCAGCTCGAGCAGGCCAGGCTGGTGGCTTGGCTGCGCCGCCTGGGTATGCCGCTGGCCGCGATCCGGGCGGTGAGCACGCTGCCGCCGTCGCGCGCCGCGGCGGAGCTGGCCGCGTACTGGGCCGAGGTCGAGGCAGAAACCGCGGCCCGGCGGGAGCTCGCCACCTTCCTCATCGGCTATCTGTCCGGAAGGGACCATGCGATGCCCGATGCCCACTCCACGCTCGCCGTCCGCTGCGCGGTGCAGTCCGATATCGGCCTGCACCGCGCGGACAACGAGGACGCCGCCTACGCCGGTACCCGGCTGCTTGCGGTCGCCGACGGGATGGGCGGCCACGCGGCCGGCGACGTGGCCAGCGCGGCGGTGATCGAGGCGCTGCGGCCGCTGGACACCGAGGTGCCGGCCGGCGAGCTGCTCAACGCCCTGGACCACGCGGTGCGCCGGGCTAACAGCGCGCTGCGCGACATGGCCCAGGCTGACCCGTCGCTGCACGGCATGGGCACGACGCTGACGGCCCTGCTGTGGTCGGGCTCCCAGCTGGGGCTGGTGCACATCGGTGATTCACGGGCCTACCTGGTCCGCGACGGCGATGTGTTCCAGATAACCCACGACCACACGATGGTGCAGTCGCTGCTGGATGAGGGCAAGATCACGGCCGGCGAAGCCGCGTCGCACCCGCAGCGGATGCTGCTGCTGCGGGCGCTGACCGCGGACCGCGGCTCCGAGCCCGACCTCCAGCTGCGCCAGGCTCTGCCCGGCGACCGTTACCTGCTGTGCTCCGATGGCCTGCACGCGGTCGTGGAAGCCGAATCCATCGCCCGGGTCCTGCTCACCGTCAGCGATCCCGACCGGGCCGCGACCGATCTCATCGCGCTGGCCATCGAAGGCGGCGGCCCGGACAACGTTACCTGCATCGTGGCCGACGTGGTGACGCCAGGCGTCCCGGCGGCGGCCCCGCGCCCGCCTGGCCAGTTAGCCGCCCTGGACCGAGCCGAGCAGCCGCCGCGCGAGGAGCCGCTGGCGGGGCAGCGCCCTGCGCTCGGCCGGACCAGCCAGCAGGGACAGGTAGTGGTCTCGCGGCATCGGCTCGGCGCCAAGGGAGCGCAGGAACGGGCTGTCCCACTGCGCGTCGATCAGCGCGCCGCCCGCGTCGGCGAATCGCGCGGCCATATCCGCGACCGCGATCCGCGCCGCGTCGGGACGCCGGCTGAATATCGAATCCCCGCTGAGCGCCACGCCCACGCCGATGCCGATGGCCCCGGCGATCAGGTCGCCGTCCTGCCACACCTCGATGCTGTGGGCCCAGCCTGCCTCGTGCAGGCGGAGCAGGCTTCCCAGCAGCGTGTCGGTGAGCCAGCGGGGCTCACGGCCCGCCCGGCATTCCTCGGCGACCCGCAGGAATGAGTCGTTGGCGGTCGTCTCCTCACCGCCGCGCCGCAGTTGCCTCCTGACGTTACGGCCAAGGTGAACACGGCAGACCTTGATCACCGGCCTGGGATCAGGCGACCACCACCCCACCCAGTAAGGATCGTCGTCTGTGCTGCCGACGAGGCCGATCACGCCGTCAGAAACCTGATCCTCATACCGGAATTCGTTGATGTCGCGGGCGTATTCATCGGGCGCAGGAAAGGGGAAGATCCCGTGCCGGCAGGCGCTCAGCACGCTGTCCGGGCTCAGGTCCGCGCAGAAGGCGACCGGGCCGTCCGCCGCCTCCGGCGTGATCGTGAATGACTCCCAGTCCGGATAGCGGCCGGCCGCCTTATCGCGCATTACTGTTACCCGGCTGAGGAAAATCCGCGCTCTTCAGGTGGCCCGTCGCCATCAGCCGGTCGATGTTGCGATCGATAAGTTTCTCGTCGGCTGGCGGGAAATCTATTCCGCTGCCGCGGAGCGCCTGCTCGGTATGTGACCGGTCATAGGACGGGAAGATGTGCTCGAGGTACATCTCCGCCACCGTGAGCCCGGTTTCCTCGCACAGGTCGACAAAGAGCGGGACAAAGGGGGTCATCGGGTGAGCCGGGTGTTGCGCGGCGTATCTCAGCAGCTCGTCGACCCATTCGGGGTACGGTATGGTGGTAATGGTGAATCCGTGACCGCGCAGCCGGTCCACCAGGGACCCGAGGAGAGCATATTTCGGGCTGGCGAGATGATAGGTTTTCCCGGACGCTTCGGCGTGCGCGGAGATATGACTGATGGCGGCCGCGCATATATCGGCGGGTACGAAATCGAGCGCTAGGTCGATATCCGGCGCCACGCCCGCATCCGTGATGAACCTTATCAGCGCGTACATTTCCGTGGCGGTGTTCCAGGCACCTGCGCGGCGATCTCCGACAATGTCCATGGGCCGGTAGATGGCTACCGGCAAGCCCGCGCGCCCGGCGTTCCTGAGCAGCTCCTCGGCCACGAACTTGGTCTCTATGTAGCCCATGCACAGGTGATCGGCATAAGCCAGCGGGGTGTCCTCGGTTACCTCGCGCACCCCCATGGCGCCGAAGCCGGCGAGCACGGTGGTAGTGGATACATAGTGAATGGGTATTCCGCGGTAGAGGCCGGCGAGGCGGACGAGCTCGCGGGTGCCGGTCACGTTGGCACCCCGCAGGTCCTCGTACGGGTAGATGAAGTTCACGACCGCCCCGGCGTGATGGATGACGTCGATGGTTCGCGCCAGCTCGCCGAAGATCGCGGGGGACAGGCCAAGCGCCGGCTCGGCGAGATCGCCGGCCAGCGGCACGACGCGGTCCATCGGCAGGCCGCCGACCTCGTAGTGCTCGGCCGCGCCCGCGATGCGCCGCCGCGCGTGCGCGGCGTCGCGCGCCCGGACCAGGCAGTGGACCCGTGCCGTAGTGGCGGTCAGCAGTTCCTGCAGCAGGTGAACTCCGAGAAAGCCGGTCGACCCGGTGAGGAGGATCTCGTCCGGCCGCTGCCAGTCCGGTGGCGGCCCGGCGTCGCGGCGGATGGGAGCAGCCAGCTCGGCCTCGCGGGTGAAGTCCACGCGCGGGCCCGTGCCCTCGGCGGTGAGCCGTCCCGTGCGAGCGTCGTGCGTGGCCTCAGAAAAGCCCCGCAGGGTCGCGTCGCGCAGCAGGCAGCGGGTGAGCGGACGGACGTAGGTCGCGCCGATCCCGAACATGACCCGCGCCCGCGCCAGCATCTCCGCGGCCAGCAGCGAGTTCCCGCCGAGCTTGAAGAAGTCGTCGTCGAGGCTTACCGGCCCGGTCCCGAGGATGCCGGACCACAGATGTGCCATTCCTGCCTGTATCGGCGTATAGCCGCCGTCGAGGCTCCCGCTGGCGGCCGCCGGAGGCGGCAGGGCCCGCCGGTCGACCTTCCCGCCCGGCGTCAGCGGCAGGTGGTCGATCGCGATGAACACGGCCGGGATCATGAAGCCGGGCACGCGGGCGGCCAGGAAGGCCCGCAGGCTCGCGTCGGACGGCCTGTCCCCTACGCAATACGCCACGAGCTGCCTGTTACCCGGGCCGAACTCGTGCGGGACGACCACCGCCTGGTCGATGCCGGGGTGGCTGACCAGGGCATTCTCGATCTCGGCGGGCTCGACCCGGAAGCCGCGGATCTTCACCTGGTGGTCCGCCCGCCCGATGACCTCCAGCTGGTGGTCCGCCCGCCAGCGCCCCAGGTCCCCGGTGCGGTACATCCTGCTGCCGGGCATGACGCCGTGCCCGCTCGGGAGGAAACGCTCGGCCGTCAGTTCCGGCCGGCCAAGATACCCGCGGGCGACCCCGCAGCCGCCGATGTAGATCTCGCCAAGACCGCCCGCCGGGACCGGGTTCAGGTTCTCGTCCAGGACGAGCACCTGCGCGTGCCGGACCGGCCTGCCGACCGGGACCGAGGCGGCGGCCGGCGCGGTGATCAGGTCGCCGGCGTCGCAGAGGGTCGAGGTGATCGTGGCCTCGGTGAGCCCGTAGGCGTTGAGCAGCCTGCCGCCGGGTGCCGCTCGCCGGGCCGCCCGGCAATCCGCGAGGCTGGCCTGCTCGCCGCCGGTGATCATGAGGCGGACGCTGCGCAGCCGCTCGTCGCCCGGTTCGGTGACCGCGAGCAGCTGGTGCCAGTAGGCGGGGGTCAGGTCGACGACGGTGACCTGCTGGTCGGCCAGGTAGCGGAGCAGGTCGGTGGGCGCGACCGTCCCCGCCGCCGGCAGCATCAGGGTCGCTCCGCCGATCAGTGTCACCAGTACCTGCTCGACCGAGGTGTCAAAGCCGGGGGAAGCGAGCTGCAGCACCCGGTCGGCGGGCGAGATCTGGTAGTCGCGGGCCAGTTCCCCCAGGACGCAGGCCAGCGAGCCGTGGCTGACGGCGACCGCCTTGGGCTGGCCGGTGGAGCCCGACGTGTAGATGGCGTACGCGATGTTGTCCGCGTGCAGGCTGACCTCGGGAGCGGTGACCGGCAGGCCCTGCGGAACCCGCTCGTCGATCAGCAGCAGCGGTGCGTCAGTATCCGGGAACGCCATGGCCCGCGCGCGGCTGACCAGGATGACCTTGGGGCGGGCTTCCGCGCACATCCGCGCGAGACGCGCGGCCGGCAGGGCCGGATCCAGCGGCAGGTACGCGCCGCCCGCCTTCAGGATCGCGAGCAGGCCGCGGACCGCGTCCGCGCCGCGCCCGAGGCAGGCTCCGACCAAGGTCTCCGGGCCTACGCCCATTCCCTGCAGCTGGTGTGCCAGCTGGTTGGCCGACTGGTCCAGCTGACGGTACGTCAGCCGGCTGCCTGCCGTGACGAGCGCCGCCGAGCCGGGCCGGGCCGTTGCCTGCTCACCGAATAGGTCGTGAACGTACCGCGCATCGTGCCCGGGCGGAAAGGAGCGGCGAGGGTCCGCCCCGCCCTGGACGCTGACCGGGGCAATGTCCCGCCACGCGGCGGCAATGGCCGCCAGGCAGGCCGGCCTGGGCATCGCGGCCGACTGCCGCCGCCAGCCGGCCGGAAGGGTCAGTCCGGCTGGCCAGAGCGCATGCTGGCCCTGGTCGTTGACAGCGACGACGGAGGTGCTCTCGTCTGGCGAATCTGCTGTCGCTCGAGGTGGCGTGATGTACGGTTTATCCGTATTAGTCATGATCTCGCTTGCGTGCACGCTTATCGTTCGCTGGACGCGACCAAGCCGTTTCGTCGTGTAGGCGATCCTGTCACGTCGGGTGATTCTTGCCCGCTTAGGACACAGCCGACACTCTTAATGGCCCACGAGCGTCAGCGCCCGGCCGGGATTCGCCGTGCCGCCGCGGCGAAGACGCCGGGTTCCGCGGATAGCGTTCCATAAATGTCGGCTAGCAGTCACAGCTTTCGCTTCTGTTCTAGGGAGGCCGGGAAAGAGGACGTGACCTTCATGGCAGGCCGGAGTAGAAAAGTAATATAAACGACCTATCGGGTTACTGTGATTGTTGGGGGGCGTGACGCTGGGTGCTTGTGACGATGTTCTCGGGGAAGGATGTAGCTAAGCGCGGAGGGTGCGCTGCCGAGGGTTGTGCGCAAATGCGGTACGGTGAGCTTGGGGGGATGCCGTGACATCACGACGGCATGTGCTGGCGGGCTATTTCGTCTGGGTGACGTTGCTCGCCGCTGTGTACTACGGGCTGCCCAGCCTGCGCGTCGAGGCATGGGGCCTGATTGGCCTGAGCGGAGTGGCCGCCATCGTGGCGGGCGTGGTCATCAACCGCCCCGCCCGCAAGGCGCCATGGCTGCTGCTGGCCGGCGCGAACCTGAGCTTCACCGCGGGGCAGGTCAGTTTCCTCGTGCTCACGCAGATCGTGGCGGCGCAGGTTCCGTTTCCCTCGTTCGCGGACGTCCTGTACCTGGTGACGTACCCGCTGTACGCCGCCGGGTTGCTGATCTTCATCTGGTGGCGCACCCCGGACCGGGACCGGCGCAGCCTGATCGACGCCCTCATCCTGACCGTCGGGCTGGCCCTGCTGTCGTGGATGTACCTGATCCTGCCCTACGTGCACAACCCCGGGCTGTCCTGGCTCCAGAAGAGCGTCGCGATCTCCTACCCGCTCGGCGACGTGCTCGTCCTGGCGATGATCGCCCGGCTGCTCGTGCCCGGCACCGGGCGTAACCGGTCGGTCTACCTGCTCACCCTCGGGACCGTCGGGATGCTGGCGTCGGACGCGGTGTTCGGGCTGCTCCAGCTCTACGGGTCCTTTCGCAGCGGCACCATCGTCGACCTCGGCTGGGCGGTCTTCTACGGCGCGTGGGGGGCCGCGGCCCTCCAGCCGAGCATGTCCGAGCTGACCCGGCCGGTCTCGCGGCAGCACGCTGAGACGTCGCCGGCCCGGCTGACCGTGCTCATGCTGGCGTCGCTGGTCGCCCCGACCGTCTTGTTCATCCAGTCGCTGACCGGCCGGAACCACGACGACAGCGTGATCGCGGTGTTCTCCGCCGTCTTGTACCTGCTCGTGCTCTCCCGGCTGTGGGACGTGGCGGCTTCGCACCGCCGCGCCCTGGGCCGCGAGCGCGCGGTGCGGCTGGCTGGTGCGTCCCTGGCCTCGGCGACCACCGTGCCGGAGGCCGCGACCACGGTCAGGGGAGCGGCGATCGCCCTGCTCGACCCGCGCTCACCGGGCGAGGCGCTGCTCGTGATGCGCGACGGCGCCACGGTCCGTGCCGTGGGTACCACCGGCGACGATTCGCCCCGGATGAATCAGCTGGCGGCGTTCACCGAGGCCTACCTGCCTGGCCTGGACGGATCGCAGCCGCTCTTCCTGGCCGCGACCGCGCTCGGCGAGCAGGCCAGGGAACTCCTCCCCGGCTGTGACGGGATCCTGCTCTGCCCCATCACGCTCAAGGAACGTCCGTCCGGCGATCCGCTCATCGGGGTCCTGGCGGTGTTCGGCGGGCAGAGGGCCCTGGCCGACCTGTCCGCGACGCTCGAAATCCTGGCCCAGCAGGCTGCCCTCGCCGTCGAGCGCGTCATGCTCAGCCAGGAGGTGATCCGCCGGGGCAGCGAGGCCTATTTCCGCACCCTGGTCCAGGACACCTCAGACGCCATCCTGATCATCGGCGACGACGGGAAGGTCCGGTACGCCACCCCGTCGGCCACGAGCATCTTCGGCGACATCGGCGTGGAGGGTGCCTATCTGCGAGACCTGGTCCAAGAGCGCAACGAGGTCGCCCGGGCGCTGGCGCGCATGCGGGAACACGCGGGCCGCACCTCTTACTACGAGGACATGCGGATCACCCGCCGTGACGGTATCGGCGTCCAGGTCCAGGTCAGGTGCAGCGACCTGCGCCGCGACAGCACGGTCGGCGGCCTGGTGCTCACCCTGCGGGACGTGACCGCGCAGCGCCAGCTCGAGGACGAGCTGAAGCACCGGGCCTTCCACGACGCGCTGACCGGCCTGCCCAACCGCCTGCTGTTCCAGGACCGGGCCGCTGACGGCCTGGCCCGGACGCAACGGGACGGGACGACCGCCGGCGTGCTGTTCGTGGACCTGGACGACTTCAAGGTCGTGAACGACACGATGGGCCACAGCGTCGGCGACGAACTGCTGGTGGCGGCGGGGATACGGCTTTCCGCCGCGGTCCGGGACTCGGACATGGTGGCGCGGCTGGGCGGCGATGAGTTCGCGGTCCTCATCGAGGACGTCACGGATTCCGCCGCGGCGGATGCGTTCGCCGAGCGTATCGTCCAGGCGTTCGGTGAGCCGTTCGCGCTCGCCGACGGGTCCGTGGTCTCGACCGCCACCGTCGGCGTGGCCACCACGCAGGACAGCGCCGACGTGGACGAACTGCTCCGCCACGCGGATCTGGCCCTGTACGCGGCCAAGGCGGCCGGCAAGCGTCAGTGGCGGCGGTACCAGCCCGTCCTCAGCGCGGGCATGGTCCGGCGACGCGAGGTGCAGGCCGCCCTCGCGGACGCCGTGAAGGACTCCGCGTTCACCCTCGTCTACCAGCCCATCGTCTCGCTGACCGACGGCGAGATCGCCGGCTTCGAGGCCCTGGTGCGGTGGCCGCATCCCCAGTGGGGCATGATGCAGCCGGGCCAGTTCATCGAGCTGGCCGAGGAGACAGGTCACATCGTCCCGCTCGGCTCCTGGGTGCTCGGGCAGGCGGCGGCGGACGTCGTCCAGTGGGTGCGCCGGACGCCGCGCGAGGCGCCGCTGCACGTCAGCGTCAACGTGTCGGCCCGCCAGTTCCGTGATCCGGGCTTCGTCGACGGCGTGCGCCGGGTCCTGGCCGAGACCGGCCTGGCACCGTCGGCGCTGATGCTCGAGCTCACCGAGAGCGTCCTGCTGCACCGGGACGAACGGATCCACGCCGACCTGATGGAGCTGAAGCTCATCGGCGTGAAGCTGGCCATCGATGACTTCGGCACCGGCTACTCCTCGCTCAGTTACCTGCGGGAGCTGCCGATAGACGTACTCAAGATCGACAAGTCCTTCGTCGACGGGATCGGCGCCTCGCCGCAGCGGCTGGCCCTGGTGGAAGGCATCATCCGGATCGCCGGGACACTGCACATGAACGTCATCGCCGAGGGAATCGAAACCGAGGTCCAGCGAGACCTGCTGGTCACGATGGGCTGCCAGTACGGGCAGGGATACCTGCTGGCGATGCCGGTGGAAGCGGAGGAGGCGGAGGCCCTGGTGCGGATCGGGCGAGGCCTGGTCCCCGAACTGCCCCGCGCGACCCGGTGACCGCGCCCTCCTGACGCAGCAGCCCGTTCCGGGAGCCGGGTATGGCTAATGCGGCTGGGTCGCCGCAGCCCTCGCCGTCGAGCCCTTCGCGCCCCTCACCTTCAAGCAGCGCACAGCGCATCTCGTCGAGGTCGGCGGTGATGACGGCGTACAGGCCGGGCCGGGCCGAGCCGTCCTGGCGGACCGCGATCAGGGAGACGCCCGCCCAGGTCTGCTGCGTGCTGAAGTGGTAGCCGGGGAACTCTGCCGCCAGCTCGGTCAGCCGTGCCGGTTCGCTGATCTCGGTCATCAGCTAAAGTACGGATCCGTACTTTAGGGTCATGCCGGTTACTGTAATCCCGTGGCCGAAACCAGGCAAGGGGGGACGCTCGCCCGGACGCACGAGGGCGAGCCGGGTCTTCCCCGCGGCCGGAGCCGCCTGCCGCCGCGGGCCGTCCGCGCGTCGCAGCGGGAGCGGCTGCTGCACTCGGTGATCGCCGCGGTGTCCGAGTCCGGCTACCCGGCTGCCACCGTCGCCGACATCGTGCGGCGCGCCCGGGTATCCCGGGCCGCCTTCTACGCCCACTTCGCGAACAAGGAGGAGTGCTTCCTGGCCGCGACCGGCGCGGGCCGGGAGCTCATGCTCGCCCGCGTCGTGTCCGCGACCCGGGCGCTGCCCGACGGGGCGGACGACGAGGACCTGCTCCGCGCCGCGTACCGGGGGTATCTCGCCTTCCTCGCCGACGAGCCGGCCTTCGCCCGGGTCTTCCACATCTACATGCCGGCGGCCGGCCCGGCGGCGGCCAGCCGGCTCGACGCCGCGCCGCGCCTGTTCGCCGACCTGAACCGGCGGTGGCACCAGCGTGCGCGGGAGCGCCACCCGGACTGGCCGGCCGTCCCGCCAGAGGCCTACCTGGCGGTGGCCGGCGCCACGGCCGAACTGGTGCGGTCCGCGGTCTACGCGGGCCGGACCGATACCCTGCCGGACCTCGAGGACACGCTGGTGTCGCTCCATCTCGCGGTTTTCGCCGGCCGCGCCTGGCCCTCCCAGGCCGTCATGTCGCGCTTACCTCGCCAGGGGCGGTGAAGTGGCAGTAGGACGCGTAGCGGGCCAGGCGGCTGCGGACATCCTCCGGTGTCGTCTCCACCTCGCGCGCGGCGCGGGCAACGTGCGCAGCAACGAACTGAGGATGAGCCTGTTCGCCCGGGCGCTCTGCCTGGTGCTGTCGCCTGAGCACAAGGCGCAGAAGCTGTCGGAAGTGATTGCCGGCACCGATAAGGCGCTCATTAGCCTCGTGGAAAAGTACAGACCTGAAGTAGCAGAACTGTTCCTTGTCGCATCCGTAAATCGTGGCGATTCGCGTCTTATGCTCGGGATCGACCGCGCCGTAGCCGAAGTCGCGGGCGGCCTGGAGCCGCACGCCCTTGCCCGGCTCCATGGTGTCGCGGCAGGCGTCAACCGCGAAGACCACCGCACGCGCCTTGCATTTCTTCAGGTAGCTGCTGAGGTCGACCCTTACCAGGCGCTGCGGTTCGGCCAGGGCATCGGCGAGGGAGCGCACATCACCAGGGACCAGGTAGTCCTGATTTTCGTGTGATACCCCGTGGCCGCTGAAATACAAGAACAGCACGCCGCCCTCGGGTGCGTCCGCACACGCCTGCCGCAGCTCATGGGTGATGTCGAAGCCGGTGACCAGCGGCGGCGAGTTCCCGTCTCCCTCGGGGTTTTCCGGGTAAACTCGGACGTGTCCTTCGTATCCCGACGACTCAAGCACGAGCTGCAGCTTGCGCAAATCATTGGGCACGGTGGCAATGCTCGGGAAGTCCTCGGCTTTGTAATAAGGGACGCCAATGAGCAGTGCGCTGAATCCCGGCCGATTGTGCTCGGTGCCGCCACTCATTGCTGTTAGATGAGGTGCTGGCGGCCTGGCATCGGCCCAAGTTATCACGAAGCTGTGGTAGGAGGTATAGCCCGTGACTATCCCTTACCGGGAAGAGACGCCGGCCGGGTGGTCAGCTACGGTCGAACAGACGTGGCGGATCGAGGTGGTGCCGGGCGGCGTCCGGCTGTACGGGGAATGTCCCACGTGCGGCCACGCGAGCGAGACTCCGGTCGTGGCGGTCGCGGTGGCGCCTGGCGCCCGTACCGACGCCGAGCGCAAGTCGGTGGCTTCCGATAAGCCCGAGCCGGTGCTGATCGCCTGCCAGTGCGCAGAAGAGCACGACGGCAGGCCCCCTGAGCGGCACGGATGCGGTCGTGCCGGGCATTTCTCCCTCATCCCGGACGATGCGTGATGAAGCTCAAAGCGGTCGACAAACCGGTCACCAGCGAGGACCGCGAATGGCAGGCCCGGGCGCGGCAGCTGACGCTGAATTCGCTGTACGACATACGCGCCGTGGCCGGGCGCTGGGCCGCCACCATCGGTTCCCTGACCGGCGTGCTGAGCCTCGTCGCCCTGGCGGCCGGGCCGCGTACCGTCGATCAGCTCCAGCTCGGCTGGCGGATCGCCGTCGGAGTGCTCGTCCTGATCGCGATCCTGGCCGCGGCGTGGGCCACCTGGGCCGCCGCGGATGCGGCCCAGGGGAGGGTCCTGACCACGCTGAGCACTTACGCGCGGATCCGCGACGATTTCCGGGCGAGGAGACACGCGCGCGGCAGCGGCTCCGCCAGGCCAAGGCGCTGGTCGTAGCCGCGATGGCGGCTCTCATCATCGCCGTCGGCACCTCCTGGTTCGCTCCCAGCGGGAACACGCAGAACCTGGTCATCCGCCGCGGCGGCACGGTCTCGTGTGTCCCGCTGAACGGCAGCCTCACGCTCTCCCTCAGCCTCGACAGCGCCGCCACGATCACGACCGCGGGCCAGTGCCCATGACCGGGCCGCTGCTGCCCGGATTCGAGTACCGGCGCGTGGACGTGGCCGGCATCACGGTCAACTGCGCCGTCGCCGGCTCGGGGCCGCCCGTGCTGCTGCTCCACGGCTACCCGGAGAATCACCTGATGTGGCGGCATGTCGCCCCCGCCCTGGCCGCGGACCACACGGTCGTCCTGGCCGACCTGCGCGGCTACGGCGACTCAGGCAAGCCCGCCCCGGACGCCGCCGGGGAGGTGTACGCCAAGCGGGCCATGGCCCGCGACCAGCTGGGTCTCATGCATCAGCTCGGCTTCGAGCGGTTCCAGTTGGTCGGCCACGACCGTGGCGCCCGCGTCTCGCACCGGCTGGCCCTCGATCATCCCGACGCCGTCACCCGGCTCGCCGTCCTGGACATCGTGCCGACCCGGCATGTCCTGAACAACGTGACGCGGACCATGGCCACGGCCTACTACCACTGGTTCTTCCTCCCCGCCAGGAACGGCATCCCTGAGCACCTGATCGGCACGGACCCGGGGTTCTGGATCCGTTCGGTCGTCGGCCCGCTCCTGGGGGAAGGCGCGAGCATCGACGCCGCCGCGATGGAGGACTACGTCCGCTGCTTCGGCGACCCCGGGACGATCGCGGGCTCGTGCGCCGATTACCGTTCGGCGGCGAGCATCGACCTGGTCCACGACGACGAGACCTTTGCCTCCGGGCAGAAGCTCGAATGCCCGGTCCTGGTGCTGTGGGGGGCGCAGGGTTTCGTCGGCCGCGAGTACGAGCCGCTCAGCGTCTGGCGCCAGTACGCCGCCGACGTCCGCGGCGAGGCCCTGCCCACCGGTCATTTCCTGCCCGAAGAAGCGCCGCACCTGGTAACCGCCGCGCTCCGCGACTTCCTCAAGTAGCGACTTCCTCAGTAGCCTGGCCCTATGTCAGGCTGGCCCGCGATCTCCTACGAGCAATGGCGCGCGACGTGTGACACGCTGCACGCTCACACGCAGGTCCTGGGCAAGCTGGCGGCAAAGCTCGCCCCGCCCGAGCCGCAGCTCCAGCACGCGGCGCTGCGCCTGACCGCTCGCGGCTGGGAGACGTCGCCGCTGCGCGCACCCGATCGTTCGGGATCATTGGTTGTCGTCCTTGACCTGCGGCTGCACGAGGCGGTGGTCGAGCACAGCGGCGGCCGGACGGCCCGTATCCCGCTCACCCCGCACCGGCCGGTCGGCGCGGTCACCCGGGACGTGCTGGCCGCAGTGCGCGACCTGGCCGGCCCGGTGGAGATCGACCCGACGCCGCAGGAGGTCCCGTGGCAGGTGCCGCTGGACGCCGACGAGGAGCATGCGCACTACGACCCCGGCCAGGTCGGCGACTACTTCGCCGCGGCCACCCAGGCCGCGCTGGTGCTGGCGGCGTACCGGGCGCCGTACCGCGGGCGCGCCACCCCGGTCAACGCGTGGTGGGGATCCTTCGACCTGGCGGTGAGCCTGTTCTCCGGCCTGCCCGCCGAACCGCCTTCGGACGATTTCATCATGCGCAACGCGATGGACGCGCAGGAGATCGCCGTGGGCTGGTGGCCGGGTGACGCCCGCTACGGCCGGGCGGCGTTCTACGCGTACGCGCACCCGGCCCCGCCCGGCTTCGACCGCATGACCCTGCCGGCCGGGCGCTGGGAATCCGCGCTGGGGGAGTTCGTTCTGGACTGGGACGACGTCCGGGCCGCCGCGGATCCGCACGCCACCGCGCTGGAGTTCGCCCGCTCGGCCTTCCGGCACGCCTGTGCCGTCTGCGGGTGGGATGCGGGGCTGGCCGCCAGCGCCGAGGGGACCCCGCCGGCGGTCAGATAGGACCGAACGGGATGGGTGTCAGCCCGGATTCCCGCCGAACGCCGCCGCGGCGAGGCGCACGACCTCCTCGTGCGGCACGTCCCTGACGTGCTGGTCGATCGCCCAGCGATGGCCGAACGGGTCGATGAACTGGCCCGTCCTCATCCCCCAGAACGCGTCGTGCAGCGGCTCGAACTCGGTCGCGCCCGCCTGCAGCGCCCGCTGCCACACCGCGTCGGCGTCCTCGACGGCCAGGTGCAGCGCCCCGTAGGTGCCGCCGAGCGTCAGCGGCGAGACCACGCCCATGTCCGGGAACTCGTCCGAGATCGCCAGCGTGCTGTCGCGGCCGCGTCGGGATTCCGGGTGACCAGATGACAGGTTAGCGTGCTCATGCCGCCTACTATACATATTGTCCAGACAGAATGTATAGACGTTTTCATGGGTAGGCTCCGGTCCATGGCTCTCTCATCGGGGGCGGGCTCATCCGGGGCGGGCTCATCCCAGGCCGGGCGGCCTGCCCGCCGCCCGCACGGGCGCCGGTCCGCCCCCGGCGGGACCACGGACCTGCGCGAGGCCATCCTGGCCGCCACGGCCGGGCTGCTCGTCGGCCGCCAGTTCGGCGAGCTAGCCGTCAGCGACATCCTGGCCGCGGCCGGCGTCTCCCGCGGCAGCTTCTACTTCTACTTCGACAGCAAGCAGGACGTCCTGGCCGAACTCGTCCGGCGCGCCGTCGCCCGCGGACACGCCGCCGCGGCGCCGTGGCTGGCCGGCCCGGCCGACCCGGCGGCCGCGCTGCGCACCGGGATCACCGCCGGGGCCCAGCTGTGGCAGGAGAGCGCGCCCGTCCTGCGCGCCATCGTGGAGAACTGGCGCACCGACCCGCGCCTGGAGGCGCTGTGGACGGAGCAGATGCAGACCTTCACCGACGCCACCGTGGCCCAGATAAACGCCGACCCGCGCGCCCGGCAGCGGCTGGCCGGCCAGGACATCCCCGCCATGGCCGCCGCGCTGACCTGGCTCGGCGAGCGCCTCTATTACCTCGCGGCGACCGGCACTCCGCCCTTCGACGACCAGGACACCCTGGTCAGCACCCTGCTGCACATCTGGACCTCGGCCCTCTACTAGGGCGTGAGGTGCGGGGCCGGATTCGTTCAGTCGGTACCGGATTCCATCGCGGCGTGATCGAGCAGTTCGTCGTTGCCCGGGACCTTCCCGCTGGAGGCAATCGCCTCGGCGCCGCCTTCGGGCAGCGCGCCTATCAGCTCAGCCGGGGCCGCCTGGGGGGCGCCGGCCAGGGCCGGGTGCGAGCTGCTGAGGATGCCGAGTCCGGCGTACTGCTCGAGCTTGGCGCGCGAATCGGCGATGTCCAGGTTACGCATGGTCAGCTGGCCGATGCGGTCGGCTGGACCGAAGGCAGAGTCCTGGGTCCGTTCCATGGAGAGCTTGTCCGGGTGGTAGCTGAAGGCCGGCCCGGAAGTGTCCATGATGGAGTAGTCATCACCGCGCCGCAGCCGGAGGGTGACCTCGCCGGCGACCGCCGTCCCGACCCAGCGCTGGAGCGACTCGCGCAGCATCAGCGCCTGCGGGTCCAGCCAGCGGCCTTCATACAGCAGCCTGCCCAGCCGCCGTCCCTCGCTGTGGTAGCTGGCCAGGGTGTCCTCGTTGTGGATCGCATTGACCAGCCGCTCGTACGACGCGTGCAGCAACGCCATTCCCGGTGCCTCGTAGATGCCCCGGCTCTTGGCCTCGATGACCCGGTTCTCGATCTGGTCGGACATGCCCATGCCGTGCCGGCCGCCGATGGCGTTGGCCTCAAGGACCAGGTCGACGGCGGAGGCGAATTCCTTGCCGTTGATCGTCACCGGTCGTCCCCGGTCGAAGCCGATCGTGACGTCCTCGGTGGCTATCTCGATGGCGGTATCCCAGAACGGCACCCCCATGATCGGATCGACGATCTCGATGCCCGCGTCGAGGTGCTCGAGCACCTTGGCCTCGTGGGTCGCGCCCCAGATGTTCGCGTCGGTGGAGTAGGCCTTCTCCGTGCTGTCCCGGTAGGGCAGGCCGCGGACAGCCAGCCACTCGGACATCTCCTTGCGGCCGCCGAGCTCGCTGACGAAGCAGGCGTCCAGCCACGGCTTGTAGACCCGCAGGGAGGGGTTGGCCAGCAGGCCGTAACGGTAAAAACGCTCGATGTCGTTGCCCTTGAAGGTGGAGCCGTCCCCCCAGATCCGCACGTCGTCCTCGAGCATCGCGCGGACCAGCAGGGTGCCCGTGACGGCCCGCCCGAGCGGGGTGGTGTTGAAGTAGGCGCGGCCGCCAGACCGGATATGGAACGCTCCGCAGGCCAGGGCCGCGAATCCCTCCTCCACCAGGGCTGCCCGGCAGTCGACCAGCCGGGCGGCCTCCGCGCCGTACACCGAGGCGCGCCCGGGCACCGAGGCGATGTCAGGCTCGTCGTACTGGCCGATGTCGGCGGTGTAGGTGCACGGGACTGCGCCCTTCTCGCGCATCCACGCGACCGCTACCGAGGTGTCGAGGCCGCCGGAGAACGCGATACCGACACGTTCGCCGACGGGCAGGGAGGTAAGCACCTTTGACATGAGTGCAAGTATATGCACAACAATGCATGATCATGCAAAGCCGATGAGATCCGGTACCTGCTCCGGCGTCACCAGCCGGCGAGAATCGGGGGATGAGCTTTGATCCCTATGCTCCTTACGGTGCCATGCTCGATACGACGTGCCGGCTGGTCACGTGGAATGTGTGGGGCCGTTACGGTGACTGGTCATCCCGGCTCGACGGGATCGTCGCGGAACTGAAACGCTCCGCCCCTGACATCGTCTGCCTGCAGGAGGCGTGGACGACGCCCGGGGAGAGCCAGGCCGACCTGGTAGGCGACGCACTGGGGTTGCCGTACCGGTTCGCCTGGGGTGACTGGCCGCAGGACGGGTGGCTGTCGGGCGGCGCGGTCTGCTCGCGCTGGCCGATTGCCACCCGCGAGCGACGGCCGCTGCCTGGCGAGACGGCCGAGGCTGACGCGGCGGGCACGGTCGCGCATGCGGCAATCGATGGCCCGCGTGGCACCATCCAGGTGTTCGCCGTCATGCTGGATTACCCGCTGCACGCCAGCGGCGTCCGCCAGCAACAGGTCAGGGAGCTGGTTAACTTCGTGAGCGAAGCCGCTTCGCGGCGGCGCGGGACACCCGACGAGGTGCGAACTGCTCGGCGTCCGCCCGCGGCAGGAAGCCCAGTTCTCTGACCACTACGGCGTCGCCGCCGACCTCCGCTACTAACGCCGCCGTCGTTCGGCTTGATCAGCAGTGTGGTCACGGTCAGCCAGAGCCCGGCGAACAGCAGGCTGGCGAGGATGTCGGTGGGGTGGTGCTCGCCCCGGTACATGCGCGACAGGGCGACCATGACCGGCATCACGACCGCCGGGACCAGGAACAGCCACCGCCACCAGCCCTGCGCGTGTCCGATGACCAGGGTCGCGATGGCGATGTAGAGGCAGGTGGTCGCCGCCACGTGCCCGGACGGGAACGCCGAGGTAGGCAGGTGCGCGTCGAGGTGGGAGACATCCGGCCTGGGTCGCTTGACCACGGCCGCGGCGGCGAGGAACGCGGCCAGCTCGCCGAACATCACCACGGCGACGAAGGCGGCCGGCCGCCAGTGCCGGGTGACGGCCAGGAACACCACGCAGGTGGCGACCGCGGCGATGAGGATGGCCTCGGTCCCCCCGAGCGTGCCGAAGATCGCGCTCCAGCGGGTCAGCGCGGGCGTGCGGTGCGCGGCGAACCAGTGCGGGATCGTGTGGTCGCCGAGCAGGGTGCCGTTCCCGTTCTTGGTGACCATGATCAGCTTGCCGATGCCGACGATGACACCGAGGATCAGCACCCAGGCCACCAGGACTCCGGCGGCGATGCGACCGTACTGACGGGCGCGGTCATTGCCCATGGGGGATTCCTGTCGAGTCGGTTCCAGGTCGGCGCGAGCCTCAGGCTCCAGGCCCTCGGTGATCGGATCGGTCACCGGCTGCCCGGCCGCGCGCCGGGTCAGTTCGAAGGCCAGGGCGGTCAGGCCGAGCCAGGTGATGCCGAGCGCCCAGCCCCCCAGGACGTCGGAGATGTAGTGCACGCCAAGCAAGATCCGGCTGATCCCGATCAGGGCGATCAGCGCGCCGGTCCCCGCGATGAAGACCCGGTGCCAGCGGCCCCGCACCGCCGGCAGGAAAACCAGGAAGATGGCCCCGTAGCAGACGATCGAACTGAGCGAGTGCCCGCTGGGGAAGCTGTTCCCGTTGCCGTGGGCCACCGGGTTGGCCACGACCGGACGCAGCCTGCCGACCAGCGATTTGAGCACCGGATCGAGCACCAGCGCGCCCGCGCCCGAGACCAGCAGGTAGATCGCGAGCCGCCAGCGCCGCCGGATCGCGAGGACGACCGCCGCGAGCCCGATGACCGTCCACAGCACCCCGCCGCTGCCCAGCCAGGTAATCGCCTTGACCACCGCGACGACCGGGGCGTGGCCCGCGATCAGGCTGTTGATCCGGGTCGCGGCGCCATGGTCGGCGGACTCCAGCGGGGCCCACTGCAGCCGCACCAAGATGAGCAGGACCGCGAAGACCAGCGCCGCGATCGTGACCATGATGATGGGCGCGAGACTGCGGTGCGGGCGGTCGAGGGTGCTGGCCGGCATGGCCCCCGCACTGCCCAGCGCGCGGTCGTTCACACGTGGCGCGGGCCAAGCCGCTGATTAGGAGGTGTCAACCTGTTTCGCCCCGGCGCTGGCCGGGCAGGGCAGTGACCGACCTGCGGCAGCCACGGCTGTGCGTGCCGGGCAGGCAGGGGAGCTACGCCTGGGGGCGCGTCAGGGCCAGGATCCTGGCGAGCTTGGTCTGACCAGGTACTAGCGATCCCGGGAGCACTCCATGACCAAATACGACATCCCGCGTCACGTCGAAGTCAAGGATGGCGACCGGACGGTCGCGGCCGCCGAGGTGACGACCGCCCGGGGCCCGAAGGGAACGGCCCGGACCTCGCTGCGCGCGACGTCCGACCACGTCGGTCCCGGTTACCGGTCGGACCTGGTCGATGCCGTCATGGACCTCCCCGAGGTCCAGGCGAGCAGCCGCCTGGAGGCCACCATCCCGCTCGGCGACGGCGAACTGCTCGGGCGGCTGCGGGAACGGACTCAGGACGCGGTCACGCGGGCGGCCGGCTCGACCGCCCTGGTGGACGCGAACATTCCCCGGCCGGCCCGTCCGGCACCCGAACCGGCCCGTCCGGCACCCGAACCGGCCCGTCCGGCACCCGAATAGGTGTGGGACCGGCCCGATCCGGGCAGGTGCCACGTCGAGCCGCCGCGGCAACGGCGCCGTGGCGGTGTCCCTGCGCCGGGACCGGGCCGGAAGGAGGAATCGTGGCGATCGCGACCGTTAATCCCGCCACCGGGCAGACGGTGAAGACCTTCGACGAGATGAGCGACGCGGACGTCGAGCGCTGCCTGGCCGCCGCGGCGGCGGCGCACGAAAGCTACCGCCTGACCAGCTTCGCCGAACGAGCCGGGTGGATGCGCCGGGCGGCCGGGATCCTGGACTCCGAAGCGGACCAGGTCGCGGTCATGATGACCACCGAGATGGGCAAGACGCTCGCCGCCGCCCGGCAGGAGGTCGCCAAGTGCGCCACCGCCTGCCGCTATTACGCCGAGCACGCCGCCGGGTTCCTGGCCGGCGAGCCCGCCGACGCCGGTGCCGTCGGGGCGAAGAACGCCTACGTCATGTATCAGCCGCTCGGCCCGGTCCTGGCCATCATGCCGTGGAACTTCCCGCTCTGGCAGGCGATGCGCTTCGCCGCGCCCGCCCTGATGGCCGGCAACGTCGGGCTGCTCAAGCACGCCTCGAACGTGCCGCAGACGGCGCTGTTCCTGCAGGAGCTGTTCAGCCGGGCCGGGTTCCCCGAGGGAACCTTCCAGACCCTGCTCGTGAGCTCCGGCCGGATCGAGGCGATCCTGCGCGACCGCCGGGTGATGGCCGCGACGCTCACCGGGTCCGGTGCCGCCGGGTCGGCGGTGGGGGCCATCGCCGGCAGCGAGATCAAGAAGGTCGTGCTCGAGCTGGGCGGCAGCGACCCGTTCGTCGTCATGCCGTCGGCTGACCTGGCCGCTGCCGCCGAAGCCGGCACCGCGGCCCGCCTGCTGAACAACGGCCAGTCCTGTATCAACGCCAAGCGCTTCATCGTGCACGATGCGGTCTACGACGAGTTCCAGCGCCTGTTCACCGGGCACATGTCGGCCAAGACCGTCGGTGACCCGATGCTGGGCAGCACCGACGTCGGTCCGCTGGCCTCCGAGCAGCAGCGCGACGACGTGGAGCACCTTGTCGCCGACGCGGTGGCCAAGGGGGCCCGGGCGCTCTGCGGCGGCGCCGCGCCCGAGGGACCCGGCTTCTACTACCCGCCGACCGTGCTGGCCGGCATCACGCCGGAAATGCGCGTGCACACCGAGGAGGTCTTCGGCCCGGTGGCCACGCTCTACCGCGTCCCGGACATCGACGCGGCGATCGAGCTCGCCAACGGCACGGAGTTCGGGCTCGGCGCCAACGCATGGACCAGCGACGACACCGAACAGAGCCGGTTCATCCGGGATCTCGTGGCCGGGATGGTCTTCGTCAACGGCACCGTGACCTCCTACCCGCAGCTGCCGTTCGGCGGCGTCAAGACGTCCGGCCACGGCCGGGAGCTTTCCGCCCAGGGCATCCGCGAGTTCTGCAACATCAAGACGGTATGGATCGGGTCCTAGGGCCCTTGCCCCCGCCGCTCCGGGTGTGCTGACCTTAGCCTCGTCCGAACGGGATCGCCGAAGGGGGCCGGCCGGGGTCATGGCCAGTCAGCGCGTGCTCGAATGCCAGGGCTTGCGGCGGTGCTTCGGCAAGCTCGTCGCCGTGGACGGAGTGGGGTTCTACATCGACCCCGGCGAGACCTACGGCCTCCTCGGGCCGAACGGGGCGGGCAAGACCACCTCCATCTCGATGATTGCCGGATTGCTCGAACGCGACGCGGGCGAGGTCCTGGTGGCGGGCGAGCCGATGACGACCCGCTCCGTCCGGGCCAAGAACGCGCTCGGTTACGTACCGCAGGACCTGGCCATCTACCCGGACCTGTCGGGCCGGGAGAACCTGATGTTCTTCGCCCGGCTCTACGGCATGCCGACCGGGGAGGCGAAGCGCCGCACCGATGAGGTACTGGCCGTCACCGGCCTGGCCGACCGGGCCGGCGATCAGACCAAGCAGTACTCCGGCGGGATGAAACGGCGCCTGAACATCGGCATCGGGCTGCTGCACCAGCCGAAGCTCCTGATCCTGGACGAGCCGACGGTCGGGGTCGACCCGCAGAGCCGGAACGCCATCCTGGAGAGCGTGGAGGGGCTGTCCGGAGCCGGGATGGCGGTCCTGTACACCACGCACTACATGGAGGAAGCGGAGCGCCTGTGCGACCGGATCGGGATCATCGACCACGGCAAGCTGATCGCTGAGGGTACCCGGGCCGAGCTCGTGGGCATGGTCGGCGAGGGCGACCAGGTGCGGCTGTCCGCGGTCGGCAACCTCAAGGAAGCCGCTGAGGACCTGGCCGCGCGGTCGTGGGTCCGCCGGGCCCAGGCGCTCGACGGCAGCATCGACCTGGTAGTGGAGAACGCGCGCAGCGAGCTGCCTGCCATCTTGACCGAGGTGGCGGCGGCCGGCGTGACCGTCAGGTCCGTGGAGGTCGCCGAGCCGGACCTCGAGACGGTCTTCCTGCACCTGACCGGCCGGGCCCTCCGGGACTAGGAGCATACCGATGCGAGCCGCCTGGCTTATCTGCGCCAAGGACCTCAAGGCCCGGCTGCGGGACCGTTCGGCCATCCTGATCGGCATCGTGGTCCCGCTCGGCCTGGCCTTCATCTTCAACTCGATCTTCAGCGGGGTCTCCGGCTCCTCGGCCGTCATCAGCCTCGGCGTGGTCGACGCCGATCACGGCGCCGTCAGCCAGCAGTTCACCGGCCAGGTCCTGCCCGCCGTCGGCCGGAGCGGGCTGATCGCCATCCACACCGAAGCCACCGTCGCCCAGGCCCGGGCGCTGGCGGCGAAGGGGAAGCTGGCCGCGGTCATCGTCATCCCGGCCGGCTTCTCCGCCCGGGTCCAGGCCAACCAGCCCGCCTCGATGCAGGTCATCGGCAACGTCGACGCCCCCATCAACACGGAGGTCGCCCGGTCGATCGCCGAGAGCTTCGCCGCGGACCTGAACCGGATCCGGCTGTCGGTCGCCACCGCGGCCGCCGGGACCAAGCTCACGCCTGCGCAAATCCAGGCGCTCGCCGCCCAGGCGGCCGCGGTCGCCGCGCCGACGGCGGTCAGCGACGTGTCCGCGCAGACCAAGGAACTGAACCAGAAATCGTTCTTCGCCGCCGGGATGGCGGTGTTCTTCCTGTTCTTCACCGTCCAGTTCGGCGTGACCAGCCTGCTCGAGGAGCGCAACGAGGGGACGCTGGCCCGGCTGCTGGCCGCCCCGATCAGCCGGGCCTCGATCCTCGGCGCCAAGCTGCTGACCAGCTTCCTGCTCGGAGCCATCAGCATGGCCGTGCTCGCGGTGGCCACCACGTTGCTGTTCGGGGCGGCCTGGGGGAACCCGCTCGGCGTCGCGGTGCTGGTCGTGGCCGCGATCCTGGCCGCCACCGGGATCATGGCGCTGATCGCCACCGTGGCCAGGAACGCCGAGCAGGCCGCCAACTGGCAGTCGGTGGTGGCGGTCATCCTGGGCCTGGTCGGCGGCACGTTCTTCCCCGTCTCCCAGGCGCCCGGCGTCCTGTCCTGGCTCACCTTCGTCGCGCCGCAGGCCTGGTTCCTGCGCGGGCTCGGCGACCTGCGGGGCGGCAGCATCTCGGTGGTGTGGGTGCCGGTCCTGGCCATGCTCGTGTTCGCCGCCGTGACCGGGGCCCTGGCCATGACGCGGCTGCGGCGCCTGGCTGAGGTGTAAGGGAGGTGTGACCATGAAGGTGCTCTGGATCGCCCTGGCGAACCTGCGGCGGATGTTCCGCGTCCGCACCAACATCTTCTTCGTGTTCGTCTTCCCGATGGCGCTCATCTTGGTGCTCGGGGCTACCTTCGGCGGTTCCTACACCCCGCGGCTCGGCGTGGTGACCACCGGCTCCGGGCCGCTCGGCGCGGCCCTGGTGCGGCAGTTCGAGCAGACCCCGCATATGAAGGTGGTCGCCGTGTCCGATCCCGCGGCCCTGCTGACGCAGGTCGGGCGCGGGAACCTGGCCGCGGGGGTCGTCATCCCGGACGGCTACGATGCCGCCATCCGGGCCGGGCATGCCGTGACCCTGCGCTATCTGGCCCGGCCGGACCAGTCCTCCCAGCAGCTCGGCGAGACCGTGCGCGGCGCGGTCGCCCGGCAGGCGGCCCTGCTCGGCGCGGCGCGGTTCGCCGTCGCGCAGCACTCCGCGCCCAGCTTCGGCGCCGGCCTGGCCGAGGCCACCAGGCTCTCGCCCGCGATCCCCGCGGTCTCGGTGACCCAGGCGACCGCCGGTACGGCGGTGTTCTCCCGGACGCTCGGCCAGTTCGACGAGGGGGCCTGGACCGAGCTCCTGCTCTTCCTGTTCCTCATCGCCCTGACCGGCGCGGTCGCCATGATCGAGAGCCGCAAGCTCGGCGTGTCCCGCCGGATGCTCGCCACCCCGACGTCCCCGGCCACGGTCATCGCCGGGGAAACCCTGGGCCGGGTGCTGATCGCCTGCGTCCAGGCGCTGGTGATCATCCTCGGTTCCGCGCTGCTCTTCGGGGTCAGCTGGGGATCCCCGGCCGGCGTGGCCGCGGTCGTGATCCTGTTCGCCCTGGTGGCGTCGGGAGCCGGCATCTTCGTGGGCACGCTGTTCAGCAGCGAGCCGCAGGCGAGGGGCATCTCGCTGCTGCTGGGCCTGGGCCTCGGCGCGCTCGGCGGCTGCATGGTCCCGCTCGAGGTCTTCTCCCCGACCATGCGCCGGGTCGCCCACATCACCCCCCAGGCCTGGGGTAACGACGCCTTCGCCAGGCTGGTCGGCCGCGGCGCGTCCATCGCCGGCATCCTGCCGCAGCTCGGGATCCTGGCCGCCTATGCCGCCGTCCTGCTGGCGCTGGCCGCCTGGCGCCTGCGCCGCGTCCTTTCCGCCTAGGCCTACGGGGCGCCCATCGTCGCGGCGTGCGTGACCAGCAGCGAGTCCGGCGGCACGAGGTCCACCCCGTCCGGGTCGGACAGGTACCCCGGGCCCCGCCCGGCCACCCCGGTGTGCCCGTACTGCCACACGATGCGGTGCGTCGCGGGGTCCACCACGCACACCCGGTGATTGAAGTCGTCGTTGAGCAGGATGCCGCCGCCGGGCAGCGGCAGGGCCAGCGACGGCTGGTTGAACCCGCCCATCCGCCACAGCACGTGTCCGGACGAGGTGAACTCGACGACCTGGCCGGGATCGGAGTAGTCGGCGGTCAGGTACCGCCCGGGGTAGATCTCGTTGCTGTCCGACGGGTACAGCACCCCGGCCGGGTTCGCCGACCACCAGACGTGACCGCCCAGGGACATCTCGTCGGCCCAGTCGCCGTTGATCTCGGTGACCAGGTAGTGCCCGTTGGTCATCGGGAACGCGCCGTTCGGGCTGCCGAAATGCCGCGGCGGGGCGTGCTCGCAGGCGTTCGTCGTCGTCCCGATGACCCTGGTCACGGCGTGCGCGGGCGGCGTGATGATCACCAGGCGGCAGTTCTTGATGTCGGCCGTCAGGATGGCGCCGGCCGGGGTGAGCATCGCGTCGTCCGGGTTGAACAGGTGGTCCGGCCCGGCGCCGGGCCTGCCCGGCACCCCGTACCGGTAGACGATCGTGCTGGTGGCAACCGAGATCACGCTGATGACCTGGTCATCTTCCTGTGTCACCACGATCTGCCTGCCGTCGGGGGAGAAGAACGCGTCATCCGGCTGCAGGAACGTCTGGCCCGGGGCGAGGTCGCCGGGCCGCGGGAACTCCCACCTGATCCGGCCCTGCGGGTCGACGATCACCAGCCGGTTGTTGTGATGGTCGGCGATGAGGACGTCGGCGGGCAGCGCCGCGGGATCCGAGCCGGGCGCCAGCCGGCCGGGGCCCCCAGCCGGCGCCAGCCAGGGGGACGCCGCCTCGTTCGGCATCACCTGCACCGCCGGGACCAGCCGGAACGTTGTCACGGCGGGCACCGGGCGGGCGCCGTCCTCACCGCCGATGAGGTAGCCGACACCCCCGCTCACCGCCGCGCCCGCGTAGCCGGCCGGCACCGGCAGCGATCCGGCCACGCTCACCCGGGACGTGGCCGGGTCGAACCGGTACACCGTCCGGCTGGTCCCCTGCGCGGTCGCCCCGCCCGCGACGTAGATCCGCCCGTCCAGGCTGATCACGGCCGCCCCCTGTACCGGCCGCGGCAGGTGGCCGGCCACGGCCGCCGCGCCGGCGGCCGGGTCGATCCGCTGGATGACATCCGTCGCGCCGGCCGCCGTCTGGCCGCCGAACACCCAGATCAGGCCGCCGGCCGCTGCCGCGGCGGCGTACCGGACCGGCACCGGCAGCCGGGCCGCCACCCGGAAGTGCTGCCCGTCCCTGGTGGCGAGGACCTGCGGGTTCACGATGGTGCCGTCGTAGCCCCCGATCACGTAGCCGACCGGTCCCGCCGATACGCCATTTGAGTCCGAACGGGCCCGGCTCAGCGCCCCGACCACCGTGGCGCGCGTCCCCGGGGTGAACGCCTGGCCCGGGGGGAACGCCTGGATCGTGGGCACGCTGCCCGCTGTCCCGCCGCCCAGCACGAAGGCGCGGCCGCCGACCTCCAGGCCCGCCGCGTCGTGCGTCGCCTGGGCCAGGCGGCCGGCCGCGCGGGTGGTGCCTGTGACCGGATCGAGGCTGGTCACCGTGTTCGCCGACGCTCCCGACGAGGTCAGCCCGCCGGCCATCAGCAGGCCGGCCGGGCCGGGCAGCACGACCTCGCGGGACACCGCGGCCGGCAGCTGGTACGGCGCCGGCATGACCTGGAGCACCATCGCGGCGCCCTGCTGGGCCTGCTGGGCCTGGTGGGCCGGGCGGGCGGGCCGCGGTGCGGCCGGGTGCGGACCCGAGCACGAGAGCAGGGCACCTACCGCCAGCCCGGCTGCCGCCGGGCCGATATGCCGGGCTGATATCAAGGCGTACCTCCATGCGCGGCACTACCCTAGTCCTGGTGGCCGAACCTGATTTCCGCACGCGCGCCAGGGCCGGGATCGGTGCCCTGCAGCGGTGGTACGACCCGTCCTCCGGGCTGTGGCGGGGGACCGGCTGGTGGAACTGCGCCAACGCCCTGACCTCGGTGATCAGGTACACCAAGCTGACCGGCGACGCCGCTCACGCGGGCGTGATCTCCACGACGTTCAACGCCGCCCAGCGCCGGCACGCCGGCTTCGTCAACACGTACTACGACGACAACGCCTGGTGGGCGCTGGCCTGGATCGCGGCCTTCGACCTGACCCGCGACAACAGGTACCTCCAGGTGGCCAGGAACATCTTCGCCCGCAACACGGCGGCCTGGGATGACTCCTGCGGCGGCGGACTGCGCTGGAATGCGAAGAGCACCTACAAGAACGCGATCACCAACGAGCTGTTCCTCACCCTCGCGGCCCTGCTGCACCAGCGCACGCCGGGGGAGCAGGGCTACCTGACCTGGGCGCAGCGGGCGTGGGAGTGGTTCGGCGCGAAGGGGCTCATCGGCCCGGCCGGGCTGGTCAACGACGGGATCACGCTGTCCTGCCAGAACAACGGCGGCACCACCTGGACCTACAACCAGGGCGTGATCCTGGGCGGGCTGGCCGCGCTATCCGAGATCACCGGTGACCGCGGCTACCTGACCCAGGGCGAGCAGATCGCCGCCGCCACGCTCCGCGGCCTGGCGCCCGGCGGCATCCTGGCCGAGCCATGCGAGTCCGGCGCCGCCTGCAACGAGGACCAGGCGCAGTTCAAGGGTATCTTCGTGCGTTACCTGTACGACTTCTGGCGGCACGACCGCCAGCTGGCCTACCGCGGGTTCATCCTGGCCAACGCCGACTCGGTGTGGAACCACGGCCGGAACGCGGCCAGCCAGTTCGGGCTGCACTGGGCCGGCCCGTTCGACCAGGCCACCCCCGCCCGCCAGGGCTCAGCCCTGGACGCCCTCATCGCCGCCGCCGCCCTGACCGCCTAAGGCGTGTCCGGTAGATCCCGCCCGCCCGCGGGCGGCGGCGCGTGGCCGCTCGCGTCCCCGGGCGGGGCAAACCATGATCGTGAACAGTTTGGGGCACATGGAGCCCGAAACTGTTCACGATCATGAAAATGCCCTGCTGGCCGGCTGCCTTCCCGGCCCTCTTGCCGGCTGCCTTCCCGGCCCTCTTGCCGGCTGCCTTCCCGGTTCTATTGACAGCGGCCCTCCGGTCCCTCTTGACAGAGTAGTGATTCATCACTACCTTAGGACTATGACCGAGATCAGGGAACGTGAGACACGGCAGCGGATGCCCGCGGCGGAGCGCCGCGAGATGGTCCTCGAGGCCGCCGTCGCCGAGTTCGCCGCCCACGGGCTGGCGGGCACCTCGACCGAGGATGTCGCCCGCCAGGCCGGGATCAGCCAGCCGTACCTGTTCCGGCTCTTCCCGACCAAGAAGGCGCTGTTCCTGGCGCTGGTGGACCGGTGCTTCCGGCGGGTGGAGGGCACCTTCACGACGGCGGCGGGGGACAGTACCGGCGAAGAGGCGCTGGTGGCGATGGGCGATGCCTACGAGCTTCTCCTCGAGGACCGGACGCTGCTCCTGCTGCAGATGCAGGCCTACGCCGCCTGCGATGACCCCGAGATCCGCGCCGCGACCCGGGCCGGCTACAAGAAGCTATGGGAACTGGTGGAGCGGATCACCGGGCTGCCCTTCCAGCGCGTGGTGGAGTTCTTCGCTATGGGCATGCTGATGAACGTCGCCGCAGCCCTGGACCTCCCCGCCGTCGACGAGAGGTGGACCAGTTGGTGCCCGAAGGACTGACTGACCTGAGCCCATCGCAACCCGATATTTTTTTTAACCCAACAAGGTAGTGACTACTCAATACTTAGGAGAAGGGCAATGACTACCAGACATGGCACCGCATGGACCTTCGCGATAACCTCGACCGCGCTGTTCATGGCCTCACTGGACAACCTCGTGGTGACCACGGCACTGCCGTCGATCCGGGAGCACCTGCACGCGTCCCTGGAAGGGCTGCAGTGGACGGTGAACGCCTACACGCTCACCTTTGCCGTCCTGCTGCTCACCGGGGCCACGCTCGGCGAGCGGTACGGCCGCCGCCGCCTGTTCACGATCGGCCTCGGGCTGTTCACCGCGGGATCGGCGGCCGCCGCGCTGGCGCCCGGCATCGGCGCCCTGGTGGCCGCCCGGGCCGTGCAGGGTGTCGGCGCCGCCATCGTGATCCCGCTGACCCTCACGCTGCTGTCGGCTTCGCTGTCTCCGCAGCGCCGCGGCCTGGCCCTGGGCGCCTGGGGCGCCGTCGGCGGCCTGGCCATCGCGATCGGCCCGCTGGTCGGCGGGGCCGTGGTGGAAGGCGCGTCCTGGCAGTGGATCTTCTGGCTGAACGTGCCGATCGGCGTCGCGCTGCTGCCGATCGCCCGGCTCCGGCTCACCGAGAGCCGCGGGCCCTCGACCAGCCTGGACCTGCCCGGCCTGGTCCTGGCCAGCCTCGGCCTGCTCGGCATCGTGCTCGGGGTGGTCCGCGGCAACGACCACGGCTGGACCGGCGTCACCGTCCTGCCGCCCATGGTGATCGGCGCGCTGCTCGTGGCCGCGTTCATCGGCTGGGAACTGCGGGCGCGGGAGCCGATGCTGCCGCTGCACCTGTTCCGCAGCCGTGGTTTCACCGTCACCAACGCGGCCTCGCTGCTGATGTTCTTCGGGATGTTCGGCTCGATCTTCCTGCTCGCGCAGTTCCTCCAGGTCGTGCAGCATTACAGCCCGCTGCAGGCCGGCCTGCGGACGCTGCCCTGGACCGCCATGCCGGTGTTCATCGCCCCGGTCGCGGGCGCGCTGTCTGACCGCATCGGCGGGCGGCCGCTGCTGGCCACCGGGCTCGCCCTGCAGGCCATCGGACTCGGCTGGCTGGCCGTGGTGACCAGCCCCACCGTGCCCTACCTGACCCTGGTCCCGGCGTTCGTCGTCTCCGGTGTCGGCATGTCCCTGTTCTTCGCGCCCGTCGCCAACGTCGTGCTCAGCTCGGTACGCCGGGACCAGGAAGGCATCGCCTCCGGCGCCAACAACGCGATCAGGGAACTGGGCGGCGTGTTCGGGATCGCCGTGCTCGGCGCGGTGTTCTCCGCCCGCGGCGGCTACGCCAGCGGGACGGCGTTCGTTTCCGGCCTGGCGCCCGCGGTCTGGGTCGGCGGGGCGGCGGTGGCCGTCGCCGCGGCCGCGGCGCTGCTCCTGCCCGGCCTTCGCCGGCCGGAAGAGCGCCGGCCGGAGCCGGGCCAGCCGGAAGCCGGCCGCCCGGGCGCCGAACCGGCCGCCGAAGTCACTCAGGTCCGCTAACGGGCCAGGCGCTCCCGCTAGCCGCCCCGGCACGAGCCCGGATTCCCGCCAGCCGCGGGGTCCGGGCTCTGCCGCGCGCCCCGGCCTACCGCTCGGCCGTGGCGTCCAGTACCGGCTTCACGTCGATCACCGGCGTCCCGTCCAGGGCCTCGAGGCCGTCCACCTGGACCCGCAGCCCGTCGACCGCGATCACCGCGGCGCGGTGCAGCCCGACCGGGTTGGGCCGGTCCGGGGACCGGGTGCTGAACACCCCGGTCAGCGGGTTGCGCGGGTCGTCGCGGGGACGGGTGACCAGCACGTCACGGTCCGCCCGGTCCAGCCAGGTCAGCACGATGATCTCGGTCCCGGGCCGCAGGTCGCGGAGGGCTTCGGCGACCCGCGCCTCGAAGGCCAGCCAGGCCGGCGGGGCGCCCTCGTCGCCTTGCCGCGGCGCCTGCGCTCGCTCGGTCAGCACCGATTCCACCCAGCCGACCGGCACGACCTGATAGCCCGACTCGGTCACCGCACCTCCCCGTCCGTCCGTATGTCCCGCACCCGCCTAGTTTCCAGCGCCGGCCCCAGCCCCGGCAAGACACAGCCCCGGCAAGACGCAGCCTCGCAAGACACAGCCCCGGCCAGACACAGCCCCGGCCAGACACGAACTGACAATGCCCGATTAAGCACCTTCGGGTAATTAGGTAGTGCTATGGTCCTCTAGCCGGATAGGCCTGAATTAGTTACTTTATACGGGGAGTAGCCGTGTATCTGGCTCACGGGGCGCGGGCGTTGACCGCGGGAATTCTTGGCGTCGCGATAGTGGCCACGGCCGCAGTGGGAGTGGCGCTTACCCGGCCGGGCCCGGGCGGCCCGCCGGGCGCGGGCGGGCGAGTCCAGGCCAGCGTGATCATCACCCCCGGGGTGCGGCACCTGCAGCGAGAATCCAGGCAGGGCCCGTCGACCACGGCCGAGTGTGAGCAGTCGATGCAGATCGCCTGCTACAACCCGGCGCAGATCCAGCGCGCGTACAACCTGCCGGCGCTCTACTCCCGCGGGATCACCGGCAAGGGCGCAACGATCGTGATCGTCGACCCCTACGGCTCGCCGACCATCGCGAGCGACCTGCGCGCCTTCGACGCCGCCGAGGGCGTGCCCGGCCCGCCGTCGCTGCGGATCATCAGGCCCGCGGGCAAGGTCCCCGCCTTCAACTCGAACAACGCCAACATGGTGGGCTGGGCCAGCGAGACCACGCTCGACGTGGAGTACGCGCACACGATCGCGCCCGGCGCGAAGATCCTGCTCGCCGAGACGCCGGGCGGCGGCAAGACCGGAACCGTCAGCATGCCGCAGGTCATCACGGCCGAGGAATACGTGATCAGGCACCATCTCGGCGACGTGATCAGCCAGAGCTTCGTGGCCACGGAACAGGCCGTCGGCTCCGCCGCGATCCGGTCGCTGCGCGGCGCCTACGTGGCCGCCTCCGCCAGCCACGTCACGGTGCTGGCCGGCTCGGGGGACAGCGGCGCGGCCGGGTTCGAGGCGGACCAGCAGACCTACTACACCCATCCGGTAGCGGCCTGGCCGGCCAGCGACCCGCTGGTGACCGCCGTCGGCGGCACCCGCCTGAACCTGGACGCCGACGGCAACCGCAATTCTGCCGACGCGGTCTGGAACGACACCTACAGCAGCACGGCGAACCAGCTGGTCAACGGCAATAACGGGCCGAACCCCCTGGCTGGCGGCGGCGGCCGTTCTGTCGTCTTCGGGCGGCCTTCGTACCAGAGCGGCGTCCGCGGTATCGTGGGCGGCCACCGCGGCGTGCCTGACATCTCGATGAGCGCCGCCTGCACCGGCGCGGTCAACGTGTTCCAGAGCTTCGGCGGCCAGCCGGCCGGCTGGTACGCGCTGTGCGGCACCAGCGAGGCCACGCCCCTGTTCGCCGGGATCGTGGCGCTCGCCGACCAGGTCGCCGGCCACCCGCTCGGCCTGATCAACCCGGCGCTGTACAAGCTGGCGTCCGAGCATGCCCCGGGCCTGGTGCGCGTGCTGTCGGGAAACAACACGGTGTCGTTCCGCCAGCACGGCCGTTCCTACACGGTGCACGGCTTCGCCGCCCGGCCCGGGTACAACCTGGCCACCGGCCTGGGCACGGTGAATGCCCAGTTCTTCGTCACTGAGCTGGCCCGCCTGGCGGGCCGCTGAAAATGGGCCCGGTCATGCGACTAATCGCTCAGATTGGTCGTTAGATCGTTATTCGTCACTACGCCGTCGGCCTGGCCAATTCTTGTCTTACGATGTCTGCGTACCCGAGGCCTGGATGCAGCGCGAGGGAGAAAACATCTGTGATTCTCGATGAGGCCGAAGCGCTGCTCGACCCCGTGTCGGACATTGACGGCTTCATGCTCGCCTGCCTGGTCGACGCCTCCACCGGCATGGTCCTGGCCTCGCGGAAAGATCAGGACGACATCAGCCTGCCCACGGCGGCGGCCGGCGCGGCCGACATCGCCAACGTGCTCTCGCTGCTGGCGGGCGAGCTTCCGGTGGACGGCCTCGAGGACGTGATGGTGACCTTCCGTCACCAGCTCTATGTGATACGCCTGGTCAGGCAGGATCCGGAGCCGCAGATACTGCTGCTGGTGATCCTCGACCGGAGCCGGGTGAACCTGGCCATGGCGCGCCGTGCGATCCGCGGCTTCTGTGCGAGCTTCGCCGCGTGAGCCAGACCTCCCGGTTCACCCGGGCCCGCCAGCTGACCTCGACGGTCCTGCCGGGCCGGCGGCCGGACGGCTACGCCGACCTGGCGGCCGGGCGGCTGCGCCGGATAGCCGCCGCTCGCGGCACCGGAATGCTCGCGTTTTCCGGCCGCAGCGACGGGGCCATCTACTTCAGGGACGGGAAAGTCGCATACGCCGAATCGAGCCGGACTCCGGGCCCGGCCACCCATGCCTATCCGGCGCCCGCCCAGCCCTCGTCGCCGCTGCACACGATCACGGCCGTCCTGGCCATTACCGAGCCGACCGTCGACGCCGCGTTCGAATTGCTCTCCGTCCAATCGCGCTACGCCAAATTCCGGTCATCGAAGGTCCCGGACACCGGCCTGGCGTCGGACATCTCACTGGAAGCGCTGCTGGCCGAGGTGACCAGGCGCCAGCGCGTCCTCAAGCAGCTGTCCGCCGTGCTCACCGCCGATACGGCATTAGCGCGCACACCGCACGTCCGCCCGGACTCTATCCGCGTGTCCGCCTCGCAGTGGGCATTGCTGATTCGCGTCAGGCATGGTTCCACGCCTCGTGATCTCGCCTGGGATCTGAGCCGCAGCGTGTTCGGCACGACGGCCGAGGTGTTTAAGCTGCTGGCCCGGCGACTGCTGTCGGTGGCCGGCGATCCGGCACGCCCGCACGGCGACACACCTGGCGAGGTCCCAGGACCTGGCCTGGCGATGATGTCGTTCGTCCGGGCGGTGTCCGTCGAGAAAGGTGAGACAGTGCCCATCTTCAACGCTGAAGTTGCCTGGGGAGGTGCCGACTGATGCCGGCCGTGCGCAAGAGCAGGCGGTCGGTCGAGGAGCAGGTCCGGACCGAGCTCCAGCAAATCAGGGCTCATGTGGCCGGCGTGCGCGGCAGCCTGGTCGCGACGAGCGACGGGCTGGTGGTCGCGCACGACATCCCCGATGTCGAGCCGACCCAGATCGCGGCGCTCGCGGCCGCCACCCTGGCCGTGGCACGCCGTGCCACGCTGGCGACCGAGTGCGGGACCTTCCGCGAGGCCGTGGCCCGCGGCAGCGACGGGTACCTGGCCGTCTACGCGGCGGGCGACAGCGCGATCGTGGCCGTCATGGGGACGAGCAGCCTGAACGTCGGGATGCTGCAGTACAGGGCGCGCGAGATCATCGATCGGATCACGGCGTATTCCGGCCAGATCGGCGCGCCGGCCGCACCCGTCCGGGCGGCTGCGGGCGAGTCCGCCCGCAGCACCCGCTCGCTGCCCAGGCGGCGCCCGGCGACTTCCTCTTAGCCCAGCTTGCGCAGGCCGTCCAGGACCCGGCGGAGCAGTTCGGGTTGCGCGGGTACGAAGTCGCCGCCGCCAGGCGGCTTGGGGCCGGCCGCCCAGACCTCCGCGCTCTCCGCGGGTCCCGGGCGGCCGCTCGGATCGCACACGCCCGCCTGGATCAGGCCGCCGACGCATTCGATCGCCTCGTACAGCGCGAGGCCGCACTGCCAGGCCAGGTCCTGGACCGAACGGATGCCGTCGGCCGCGGCGGCGATGGCCCACTGCTCACGGCTCAGCACCGCCGACGGCGCACTGAGATCACGCAGCCGGACCGGCGTGGTCCGGGCCAGGTGGTAGCGAGCCATCCGTTCGGCCCTCCTGGCCGCCTCGGCCAGCACGAAGTCGACGCACAGGCTGGAGAAGGCGCCGGCCCAGTGCGCGCCGCGCGCCGCGAACCGGATGCCGGACACGAACGCGTCCTCGTCCGCCGGCACCATCAGCACCAGGGTCGCGTCCACGATGACCGAGCACAAGATGGCCTGCAGGTCGCCCCGGCTGAGGTAGTTCCGCCCTACCAGCTCGGTACCGATATCGCGGTCCGGCCGGTCCGGGTCGACGATCAGGGCCCGCGGGGCGGCGGACAGCCCGAGCGCGCCGAGCAGGCGCGCGCTCAGGTCCGGGATCCAGGACGCCCGGGCGAACGTGATCTGCCCGTGGTTCAGGTAGATGGTGCCGGCGGGGTTCCCGTCGATTTCCAGGATGCCGGAGACCTGCCGCTCGGCCAGCCTCGCCAGGGCCGCGGTGACCGGCGTCCCGGTAAGCTCATCGGTTCTGGTCAGCTTGACATCACTTCCCTGGCCAGGCCGCGCGTCCGACGCGAACGGCAAAAAGAATGCTTAAGGCAGAAATGTCCAATATGGGCATCAAGCATTGCTCATGGCGGGAAAGTCGAGCTCGCTCCCATGATGCGATCGCCGCCCGGGAGCCGAGTTTACTGATTTGTCCGCCCCGGCCATCCTTACCCCTCGGATACTTAATAGTGACCGCCTGGTTGGCGTCGGAGAGGCCTTCGATAGTGCCAGCTTAACGAGCTGGTCTGACAGTTCGTAGCCGTAATACTACTTTAAGTAAATTCTCTTTAGCGGCAATCTCATGGCGATCACCGCTGGGCGACACTATCGTGACATTGGCCAATCAAACAAAGCGAGAAAGGCAGGCCGCGTGAACATTGAGACAGCCCTCAAGGAAGCGATGGCGATTGACGGCGCGCTAGGCGTATGTCTCGTCGACTGGGACAGCGGGATGTGCCTCGGCGCGCTCGGCGGCGGCAAGTACCTCGACCTGGACGTGGCCGCGGCCGGCAACACCGAGGTCATCCGGGCCAAGATGCGGACGATGGAATCGCTGCGGTTCGACGACACCATCGAGGACATCCTGATCACCCTCGGCAAGCAGTACCACCTGATCCGGCTGCTCAAGAACTCCCGCGACGAGCAGGGCCTGTTCCTCTACCTGGTCCTCGAGCGGCAGAAGGCCAACCTGGCGCTGGCCCGCCACAGCCTCAAGCGGATCGAGGGCGATCTCTCGGTCTGAGGCATCCGGCCGGAAGACCTCCCTTTCCGGCCTCACGCGGACGACCTAGGCATCGCCCGGGCGCGCCTCCCGCAGGCCGTTCCCCGCTTGACAGCATTCTGTCTATACGGCAGAATACTGTCATGATTACAACGCCAGTACACGTCGCCGTATTCGACACCCTCGCCGACTCGGAGATCGGCTACGCCATCGCGCACATCCGCCGTGACCAGTGGCAGCGCGAGCCGGGCCGCTACCGCATCGTCACCGTCGGCCCCACGCGGGAGCCGGTCACCACGATGGGCGGCCTGCGCATCACGCCGGACATCGCCCTAGCCGAACTGCGCCCAGCAGGCAGCGCCATGCTGATCCTGGCGGGCGGCGACCGGTGGGGCGAGGAGTCGATGGCCGGTTTCCGCGCCGCGGCGCGGCGCTTCCTGGCGGCCGGAGTGCCGGTCGCGGCGATATGCGGCGCGACCTTCGGGCTCGCACTGGAGGGCCTGCTCGACGATCGCGCGCACACGAGCAACGCCGCCGAGTACCTGGCGTACAGCGGATACGCCGGCGGCGACCGGTTCGTCGCCGAGCCGGCGGTGACCGACGGGGACCTGATCACCGCGAGCAGCGTGGCGCCGGCGCACTTCGCGCAGGCCATCTTCGGCCGGCTGGGCCTGTACGAGCCGGAGGTGGCCGCGTCCTGGTTCAAGCTCTACGCCGAGCGCGATCCGGCCGGCTACTTCGAGCTGATGTCGGCGTGACCCGCCGCGAGCAGGACCTGCTGTCCGCGGCCTCGATCGCCACCTTCAAGCTGAACGGCCAGTTCCTCGCGCTCGCCGAGGAACTGGCCCGGCCGGCCGGGCTGACCGCCGCGTGGTGGCAGGTGCTCGGAGCGGTCCTCGGCGAGCCACTGCCGGTGGCCGGCATCGCCCGCGTGATGGGCCTAGCCCGGCAGAGCGTCCAGCGGGTAGCGGACATCCTGGTCGAGCGCGGACTGGCCGAGTACCGGGACAACCCGGCGCACCGGCGGGCCAAGCTGCTCGCCCCGACGGCCGCGGGGCGCGCCGCGGTCGACCGGATCGGCCCGGCGCACGCCGCGGCGGCCGGACGGCTGGCCGCCGTCCTCGGCGAGGAGGCCCTGTCCGCCGCGGTGGCCGTGCTGCGCGCCCTGTCCGCCGCGCTGGACGACATCCAGCCGGGTGATTAGACCAGCCTGGTCCGGGCAGGGGCGGGCGAGAGAACGGTACCTGCAGCGCAGCGGGCGCCAGCAACCGCAGCCTGTGACTGGTTACCGGTAGTCGGGGTTGTCGAAGTCGAAGCGGCAGCCGGCGTCCCATGCCGAGCGCTGGTTGCCGTGGGCCGGGATGCCGCCCGCGTCCTTGAGCATCCGGGCTAGGTGCACCAGGTTCCACGTCATGAACGTGGTGTTGCGGTTGGTGAAGTCGTTGGCCGGGCCGCCGGAGCCTGGATCGAGGTACGACGGCCCGGGCCCGGCTTCGCCGATCCAGCCGGCGTCGGCCTGGGGCGGGATGGTGTACCCGAGGTGCTGGAGGCTGTACAGGATGTTCATCGCGCAGTGCTTGACGCCGTCCTCGTTGCCCGTTATCAGGCAGCCTCCCACCCGGCCGTAGTAGGCGTACTGGCCGGCCTCGTTGAGCAGGTGGGAGTTGCCGTAGAGGCGTTCGATCACCCGCTTGGTGACCGAGCTGTTGTCGCCGAGCCAGATCGGGCCCGCGATCACCAGGATGTCCGCGGCCAGCACCTTGGGATACAGCTGCGGCCAGGCATCGGTGGCCGCGCCGTGCTCGGTCATGTCCGGCCAGACCCCGGTGGCGATGTCATGGTCGACGGCGCGGACGGTCTCGGTGCGCACGCCCTGCTTTGCCATGATCCCGGCGCTGACCTCGATGAGCCCCTGGGTGTGGCTGAGCTCAGGCGACGGCTTCAGCGTGCAGTTGATGAACAGCGCATTCAGGTCGTCATAACGCGGACTACGCGGACTCGTACTCGTCATCAGGTGCTTTCCCCTCCCGGTCCAGGTAATCCCGCTGCCAGGACATAGTCCTGGAAAGTCAGCACCTGTTACAAGTGAGCGAGGGTTCGCCACCGAGGTAATTACCGGGCCAGCTCGTAGAGGCTGTTGAACGGGTTGTCCATCCCGACGTGCCGGACCTGCGCGAAGCCGGCCTTGGCCGCCAGGTCGCGCAGCGCCGGCTCGGGCAGCCCGAGAGTGCCCAGGCCCTCGCCGCCCTCGGCGAGGGAGGTGGTCATGCAGTACAGCACCGAGAAGCCGTACAGCAGCGTGGCGATGGGACCCACGTTGGAGGGCGGAGGTTTGAAGCCTCCCGAACGGACGGTCATCCTTGGCATGCTCGGAGACCGTTGTTGTCCGCATTCACTCATTCCCTTATTTCCTATGTCGACAGTCCCGCTCTCGTCCTGGCCCTCGGGACCTTCGTACGGCGCGTTGCCCGGGCCGTGCTGCTCCACCGGGCCGGGGTTGCCGCCCTCAAGCACGGCAGCGAGGACGAGCGCCGCGAGGCCGGACTGGAGATCGTAAAGGCGCTGACCGACGAGAACGAGCCCTGGTACCGCGCGCTCCCATGGTGGCGCAAGTCCGGCGAGGACTAGCCGTGATGGCCGGGCGTCACTGCCCGTCTGGGCGGGTCACGAAGATGCCCCGGCCGATGACCGTGCGGACCAGGCCCTCGGCGCGCAGCAGCTCGATTGCCTTCTTCACGGTGCCGATCGCCACCTCGTACTGCTGGGCAAGCTGGCGGGCCGAGGGCAGCGCGCGGCCGGGCGGCAGGTCGCCGGACCGGATGCGCTCGCGCAGGATCGAGGCGAGCTGCACGTAGACGTACTCGTCGCCCTCATGATCCACAGTCATGCGCAGACAGTAACCACCCCTGGTGACCTGGGATAATCCAGGGCTAGCCAAGGCTAGCCATAGCTAGCTACACTTACGGGATGATCGCGTGGGCGTGGAGCGTGTACCCCCGGCTGTCGGACAACCCGATGGCGGCGGCCGGGATCACCGATGACCCGGACAAGGCGCGGCGCGAGGTGGAGTCGGTGCTCGGCAGCGACGAGGGCGCGGCGTGGGGGATTCTCCAGCAGGTCCGGCTGTCGCTGGGCGACCCCGACCAGTCACCGGTAAGCGCGTGGCCAGCTACCGGCTACGTCCCGGTGATGTGCAGGCGGGGCAGCGCGGGCGAGTTCATCTGGCAGCCGGTGGTGCCGGTTCACGCCTGACCCCGGCGAGCGGCCCCCGGAGGCCCTCTCCGTGCCGGCTGCTGCAAGCCCTGGGCCACCTGCCGCGCAACGGCGGGTACTGGCGTACCGAGAACCTAAGGAAGATGCTGGCCGAGGAGGCACGTGGCCGAGTCCGCCTCAGCGCGGGACCGGGTCTCCTCCCTCGACCGGCTTGCCACGACGGCGGCCGGTCGCCTCGGCTCGATGACGCTGGACGAGCGCCGCGACGTGCTGGCGCTGCTTGATGTGCGGGTTCAGCTCACCGAGGAGGGCTTCCACGTCACCGGCACCGTCTGCGAGCTGGATCTGCCTGCGGAACCTGGTCCAACGGAGACCAAAGTGCTCCACAGCCACGGACCCCCGTCCGGCCCGGGTAACAACCCGAGGCTCGCGGTCCAGGTCGCCGTTCCGGTCGACGGCCGGGCCGACGTCCTGGACGTTCGGTGCGCTGTCCTTGCTGAGACTGGGCATCGTGTCTCCTTCGGGATCGGGAGGCACGACGGTAACCAGGGGCCGACCGCCGGGGCATGCGGCGATCGCCTCATCTTCGCCGGTTACGGCCGCGCGGGCGTGGCCAGCTTTTCCTCGGGGAGCAGGCCGTGCTGCACGGCGAACATCGCGGCCGCGGCCCGGCTGGAGGCGTCGATCTTGGCGTAGATGTGCTCGACGTGATTGCCGGCCGTCTTGGGCGTGATCACCAGTCGTTCGGCGATCTGCTTGTTGGACAGGCCGCGGGCGAGCAGGACCAGTACCTCGACCTCGCGGGCGGTCAGGCCGGCCAGGGCCTCGCGGCGCCGCGGCAGCCGGTGCCCGGCCGCCGCCAGCACGGCGTCGACGGCCGCGCCGTCCAGGCGGCTGGCCCGGACCTCGGCCCGCATCTCCGCCGCCGCCGCCTCGGCCGACCGGGCCGGCCGGTGCGGCCTGGGCTCGCGCATCGAGGCGTACGCGTCGGCGGCCCCGAGCACCCGGGCCGGCCGCGAGATCCCGCCGCCGGACAGCCCCCTGGGGTACCCGCTGCCGTCCAGCCGCTCGCGATGCTGCACCGCGATCTCGCCGAGCGGCGCCAGCGCCGCCGACTGGTGCAGCATGCGCTCGGTCAGGTACGGATACATCCGGATCCGTTCCCACTCGCCCGCGCTCAGCGGCCCGGGCCGGTCCCAGATCGAATTGGACACGCCCAGCCGCCCGAACCCGTGCACGAACCCCGCCCGGCGCAGCGTCAGCACCTGGTCTGGCGGCAGGCCGAGCCGGTGGCCGGCCTCTTCCGCCAGCTCCGCGACCGCGACCGAATGCCCCAGGGTGAACGGCGACTTCAGGTCCACGAAGTTCGCGATGGCCGCCAGCGCCCGGTCGAGCTGGTCCGGCGACAGCTCCACCGCCAGGGCGGGCTCGGCCGCGATCACGGTCCGCCAGACCGGGGCCGCCTCCAGGCCGCCGAATATCTCCTCCGCCTGGGAGCACAGCAGCGCGGCCAGGGCCGGGTCGAACTGCCTGCCTGCCCGCCTGCGGGCCAGCTCGGTTGCGGCGGCGACGCCGCCGACCCGGTGCGCCACCTCCATGAACTCCGCGAGCTGGGCGATCCTGGCCGCGACCGGGATCGCGCCGGCCTTCAGCGTGCCCGGCCAGCCTCTCCCGTCCCATTGCTCGTACGCCGCGCCTACCCCGTCGCGTACCATGCTAGGCAGGCTGAGCTGCTCGGCCAGCGTCTGCGCCAGCTTCGCGTGCTGGGAGATCATCCCGTCCAGCTCGCGGTGCCCGGAGAAGGCGAACTCGAGCCCGACCCGGAACCGGTGCAGCGGCGGGTTGCCCGCGCCGACCAGCCGCATCGTCGCCAGCGTGCCGCGCACGCTGCCCAGCTCGTGCCGGTACTTGCCGGACTTGAGCGCGATGTCGTCGCCGAACCACTTGGCCTGCTCGTGGGCGTCGGCGTGACAGCCGACGTTGACCAGCAGGGCGGTGTAGTAGACCGCCATCCGGTCCTGCTCGCCCAGGCCCGCGTGGTCGGCCAGCCGCAGCGCGATCAGGCACTGCCGCAGGACGTGCTCCATCGGCTGGCCGAACCCCAGGTCGACGCCGAGCGACAGCGCCGCGACCAGCTCGGCCAGCCGCGCGCGTGGCGCGGTGTTACCCCCTCCCACCAGGCAAGCTTAACCTTCCGCGACCGGCAGGCGGCAGGGCAGAAGATGGGGTGTTCACCTCATGCGCTGGTCCCGGTCGCCTCGTTACGTTCGTGTCAGCAGCGATCTCCGACGCGACGAAGTGAGGAAGCCATGAGCCTGCGGACCAAGTTCTTCGCCATGACGTACGACCGGCAGATAGCCGGGGCAGAAAAGGCCGGGTTGCGCGCCTTCCGGGAGCGCCTGCTCGCCGGCGCGAGCGGCGACGTGATCGAGATCGGCGGCGGGACCGGGCTTAACCTGTCCTGCTACGGGCCGGCCGTCGGGTCGCTGACGATCACCGAGCCCCAGCCTCCGATGCTGCGCCGCCTGGAGCGCGCGGTCCATGAGCACCGCCGGGACGCTAAGATCCTGCGCGCGCCGGCCGAGGACCTGCCCTTCGACGACGACAGCTTCGACGTGGCCGTGTCGACGCTGGTCCTGTGCGGTGTCGACGATCAGCCCCGGGCGCTGCGGGAGCTGCGGCGGGTGCTGCGCCCGGGCGGCCGCCTGCTGTTCATCGAGCACGTGCGTTCGGACGACCCGGGCACGGCCCGCCTGCAGGACCGGCTGAACTGGCTGAACCGGCTGGTCGTGTGCTGCGACTGCAACCGCCCCACGCTCGACTCCATCCGCGCCGCCGGCTTCACCGTGGCCCAGGTGGAGCACACCGCGCTGCCGAAGGCCCCGCCGTTCGTCCGCCCCGCCATCGTGGGCAGCGCTACGGCTCCCGCGGCCGCGCCGCGTGCACGGCAGGCCGGCGCCCGGACCACGGCTGCGCCGCCTCGAGCTGCGCGGCCAGCCGGATGAGCGTGGCCTCGTCGCCGAAGCCGCCGAGGAAGTGCACGCCTATCGGCAGGCCGTCGTCGTTCCACCCGAGCGGGACGGACATCGCCGGGTTGCCCGTGAGGTTGGCGACGACGCCCGCGTAGCGCACGCTCTGGCCGCTGACCTGGAGCGACCGCCACGGATCGGTCGGCGTGGAGACCATCGTGCCGATGGGCAGCGGCGGCGTGGACATCGTCGGCGTGAGGAACGCGTCGAAGCCGGTGAAGAAGCGGGCGACCCGGCGGCTGAAGCGCTGGACGTCCCCGACGGCGAGCAGCCACTGCGCCGCGGTGACCTTCTCGCCGGCCTGCCACAGCGCCCGGGTCAGCGGCTCGATCTCCTCGGCGCCCGGCTCGCGGCCCACATGCCGGATCCAGTAGCGCATGATCCACGCCGCGGCGGCGCTCATCATCGTGCCGATGGCCGCGCCGACATCGGGAGTAAAGCCCGGCCAGCCGGTCTCGGTGACCTCGTGGCCGAGCGAGGCGCACAGCCGGGCGGCATGCTCGGCGGCCGCGACGCAGTCCGGATGGCCGAGGTCGCCGTCGGGCGTCCGGGTGGTGTAGCCGATCCGCAGCCGGCCGGGATCGGCGCCCGCCTCGGCCCCGAACGGGCGGGCCGGCGGCGGCGCCCAGTACGGGTCGCCCAGGTCGGGCCCTGACGTGGCGTCGAGCAGCGCGGCGCTGTCCCGGACCGAACGGGTCAGCGCGTGCTCGGCCGCGCCGCCGGCGGCGACGTCTCCGTACCCGGGCCCGAGCGGGTTGCGCGCCCGGGTCGGCTTGAGGGCGAACAGGCCGCACGCGGACGCCGGGTAGCGCAGCGAGCCGCCCAGGTCGTTGCCGTGCGCGAACGGCACCATGCCCGACGCCACCGCCGCCGCCGAGCCGCCGCTGGACCCGCTGGTGGAGCGCCCCGTGTCCCACGGGTTGCGGACCGGGCCGAACAGCACCGGCTCACAGGCCGGCGCCATCCCGAATTCCGGCGTGCTGGTCTTGCCCAGGATGACCAGGCCGGCCCGGCGCAGCCGGAGCACGAGCTCGGAGTCGAAGGCGGACACGTTGCCCGCCAGGAAGCGGGAACCCTCGGTGAAGCGCACGCCCTTCATTTCGCAGGCTAGGTCCTTGACCAGGTACGGCACCCCGGCGAAGGGGCCTGCGGGACCGGCCCGGCCCGCGAAGCCAGTGCGCACTGCCTCGGCCGCCCGCTCGAAGGCCGGCGTGACGACGGCGTTCAGCACCGGGTTCAGCGTCTCGATCCGCTCGATGGCCGCCGTCACCAGCTCGGCCGCGCTGACCTGGCCGGCGCGGACCAGCTCGGCCTGGGCGGTGGCGTCGAGCAGCGCGAGCTCGTCGTTCAAGACCGGACCTCCCGGCGCAGATGGGCGACCTGGATATCGCCGAGGCCCTCGATCCGCGGCACGGGCAGGCCAGCGTCCGCGACCGCGCCGAGGAACATGTCGCTGGTGGTGAACTCCTCGAAGACCGCCCTGGTGGGGCAGGCGTCGAACACCGTCAGGCCGCCGTCCCTGCTGATGCACAGGTGCACGTCGAGGGTGTCGATCCCGAACCGCTCCAGCAGCCGGTGGTGGGCGGCGAGGAGCTCGCCGGGGTCGCCGTCGAAGTGCATCGCGCCGAGGTACAGCGACCCGTTCACGGCCGGGCCTCCAGCACGATGTTGAACGGCGCCGCCTCCCGGGCGACCCGCCGCACGCGGGTGTAGCCGGCCTCCGCCAGCACCTGGCGGAGCCGGGCCTCGCCGGCCATCGCGCCGAGCGCCGCCGCGCCGGGCTGGGCCAGTGAGGACGGCGTGCACACGAGCGTCGAGATGGCGTAGCCGATGCGGGCATACGGGTTGGTGAAGTCGTCCTCGAGACGGTCGGCGGCCAGCGGCTCGATCACCATCACCGTCCCGCCTGGCGCCAGCGTGGAGCGGGCATGAGCCGCCGCGGCGACCGGGTCGCCGAGGTCGTGCAGGGAGTCGGTGAAGGCGACCAGGTCGTAGCCGTCACCAGCAAACGATGCGGCGTCGGCCACCTCGAAGCTCACCCCGTCGCTCACGCCCGCGTCGGCCGCCGCCTTGCGGGCGGCAGCGATGATCGCATCGCTGTGGTCGAAGCCGGTGAAGGCCGAGGCCGGAAACCGTTCGGCCATCAGGATCGTGGAGGTGCCCTGGCCGCAACCGACGTCGGCCACCCGGCCGCCGGCCTGGAGCCGGCCGGTCACGCCGTCGAGGGCGGCCACCCACCCGTCGACCAGCGCCGCCCGGTACATCGGGCGGGTGAAGCGGGCCTGGGCGTCGTTGAGCACGGGATGGTGGTCGCCCCATCCCATCCCGCCGCCGGCCCGGAAGAACCCCTCGATCGTGGCGAGGTCGTTCCACAGCGCGATGAACCCGTCGAACACGCCGATGAGCGACGCGGGGCTGTCCTCGCCCGCGACCACCAGCGCCATCTCGTCGGAGAGCGTGAACGTGCCGCTCGCCGGGTCGTAGCCGGCGTAGCCGGCCACCGCGACCCCGCACAGCCACTCCCGCACGTAGCGCTCCACAGTCCCGGTCCTGGCCGCCAGCTCGGCCGGCGTCACCGGCCCGGCGCCTGCCATCGCCGCCCACAGGCCCAGCCGGTCGCCGAGCACGATCAGCGGCCCGGTGACGGCCACGCCCAGCTCGCCGAACACCTTGCCGACCGCCTCTTCCACCTTCTGCTCGTCCACAGCCATCAGGATCTCCTTCCGTCGTTCGCGGATCTGCCCTGATGGCGTGGGGTAGCGCCTCACGATTGTGAGATGTGCCACCTGACGGTCTCGGCCGGCCGGTAGGCGCAGCGCGTGCCGGTGAAGATGCTCACCCGCAGGTGCCGGCCGAGCTCCGGGTGGGCGCGCTCGATCCGCCCGATGGCGTCGCGGATGCGCGCGGTGACGGTCGTGCGCGCCCGTTCGGCGGTGTCGCCCAGGCGCCGGCGCCGCCCGTGGAGGCCGGTGGCGCGGGCGAGCTCGTCGATCAGCGCGTCGCGTTCGGCCGCCAGCCGGGCCGAGCGCTCGATGTCGTGATGGGCGTCGGCCTGCGCCAGCTCGTCGTCGAGCTCGCCCAGGCGGGCACGGTAGGCGGCGCGGGCGCGCTCGTCAAGGACCGGGTCGGCGCCGAGGGCCTGCACCGGTTGCGCCGGGCCCGCGACCAGGTCGACCGCGGCCACCTCCTGACCGGGCGCGGCGAGGAGGACGGCGAGGTCCCGCAGGCCCTTCGCGTCCCGCAGCTGCGCGGCCCGGCCGGCGAAGACGAGGGTCCAGACCTCGCCATCGCGGCGCAATTCGCTGGCCTCGCCGCGGCCGGAGACCCGGCCGCGCGCCGCCGGCAGCCGCTCGAGTTCGGTTCGCGCCCGGTAGCAGGCCCAGCTGGAGCGCGATCGGCCCGGTGGTGAACACCGCCGAGGCGACTACGGCGAACTGGTCCGCCAGCGGCCGCAGCCGTTCGTACAGCGCGGCGCACCGCGGGCGGTCGCGCACGATCGCGACCAGCTCGGCATCGGCCGTCAGCAGCGCCGCATGGCGCCACCGGTAGATCGCCGGGCGATCCGGCAGGCCGGCCACCAGGCCGGCCGCAGCCTCGCGCTCGCCGGCCTCCACGAGCATCCAGGCCCGCTCGTGCACCGCGAACTCCGGCGGGGTCAGCGTCTGTCCCCGCGCCGCGGCCAGCGCGCTGATCCGGGTCCAGTCGTGGCGGAGGAACGCCAGGCCGACGAGCTGGCTCGCCTGGACCGGCCACGTGTCCGGCTCGCCGATGCGCTCACCGTACGCGGCGGCGGACTCGATGAGCTCGTCGGCCAGCTCAAATGGCCCGGTGAGCGACGCGAGGGTCGCCCGCCGCGAGCGGGCCAGGTACAGGTAACGGGGGATCGCGGCGTCCTCCGCGAGCCTGCTGAACGTGCCGAGCTGAGCGGCGAACGCGGGATCGCCCAGCTCAAGCAGCGCGACGAGCCTGCACAGGTGCGCCTCCAGCACCAGTTCGGTCTCATGGGCGGCGGCCGCGGCGGCCGCCAGCTCATCGGCGATGCTCAGCCGCTCGGTCGCCGTGCCCGGCTCCCAGCGCACGTCAGCCTGCGCGAACAGCGCATAGGCGAGCACGCCGGCCTCACCGGCCGCCCGGGCGCCCTCGACCGCGGCGCTGGCGAGCCCGACGGCGCGGGGACGATCACCATAGGGACCGTCGGCGAGCTCGCGCGCCAGCGACGCCGACAGCAGCCATCGGGCCGAACCTCCGTCAGCGGTCCCATCGGTCCCCTCGGCGCCGAGCGCGGCGAGCGCCTCCTCCAGCAGCGCGATCACCCCGGACCGCGACGACTCGGTGAGCGTCGTAACCCGGTGGGCGCCGAAGGCCGCCCGGGCGAACAGCGCCGCGTCGCCGATCGCGCGGGCGCGTGCCGCCGCCCCGAGCAGCGCGGCTTGCGCCTCCTCTCCGTGTCCGGCCCGCCGCAGCGCGTCCCCGTATTCGCACAACGTCGCCAGGTCAGCCGCCATCGCGCCACCAGCAACGTCGACGGCACGGCGAAGGTGAGCGGCCGCTTCGTCGAAAGCGGTCCTGGCGGTCGCTTCCCGGGCCGCCTCGATCAGCGCGGCGACCGCGCGGTCGCGGTCACCAAGCGGCCATGCCATGCTGCGGTGGTAGGCGATCTCCGCCGCGGTCGCCGTCGGGCCGGTATGCTCCTCCAGCCGCCCGGCCACAGAAAGATGCAGCGCCGACCGCCTGGCCGCCGGCAGCCCGTCGTACCCGACGTCGCGGAACAGGTCGTGGCTGAACCGGAGGTGACCGGGCTCGTCCGGCTCCAGGACCGCGGCGCGGACGGCGCTGTCGAGGAGCGGCACCGCCATCTCGACGGGTACTCCGGCGATGGCGGAGACCATCGCGATCGGGAAGTGCCTCCCGACGACCGAGGCCACGGCGAGCAGGTCCACGACCGCCCGCGGCAGCCGGGCGAGGCGGCGAGCCAGCACGTCACCCACCGCGGGCGGTACGCCGGTCACCAGGGCCCGGTCCAGCGGCACGCCCTGCGCCGCGAGCAGCCGCGCGACCTGCTGGGCGAAAAACGGGTTGCCCGCCGTGCGGTCGTGCACGGCCCGGACCAGTGGCGGCTGTGGGCGCTCCCCGCACACCCGTTCCAGCAGCTGGCCGACCTCGTCCTCGGTCAGGCCGGTGAGATGCAGCAGCTCGGCCTGCTCCGCCAGCTCCGCCAGCAGCGGCCGGGCGGGATGATCGCCGGCCGTCACCTCCACGTCCCGGTACGTCCCGATGACCAGCGCGGCGGCGTCGTGCAGCTGGCGGGCGAGGAACACCAGCAGCCGCAGCGACGACAGGTCGGCCCAGTGCAGGTCGTCGACGACGACCACCAGCGGCCGCTGCGCCGCCCGGCCGCGCAGATACGTCGCCGCCAGGTCATAGGTACGGAAGCGGACCGCGGACTCGCCGCCCAGGATGCCGGCCCGCTCCTCGGCGACGCCGGTGAGCTCAGCCAGCACGGCCGCACCCGGGCTGTCGCTGTCCCCGTCGCGCGCCAGCGCCCGCACGACCTGGATCCACGGCCAGAAGCCTGGCGCCCCGTCGCCCTCCCAGCACGTCCCCCACACGGCCGCCGCTCCGCGCGCCGTCGCATAGGTCACCGCCTCGGACGCGAGCGCGGTCTTGCCCATGCCGGCCTCACCCGTGAGCAAGACGACCCCGCCCGCGCCCCCCACCGCGGCGTCGATCGCCGAACGCAGCGCGCCCGTGGCCAGCCGCCTCCCGACTAGCATTTCTGCAGGCACACCCCCATTCTGGCGTTGAAGACGGGGAACTCACCCCATGACCTAGCGCGCCGCCCCCGCGACACTCATGATCATGACGACGAAATCGCTGCTGCTGACCCGAGTTCGGCGGATCTGTCTCCGCAGGCGCTCCAGCAGTTCGCCTTCGTCCGGCGGGCCGAGCGAGGAATACCTCCTCATACCTTCCGGGCCTATCGTGATCGTGAGCCTCCGGACGAAATGGTCACCGAGCGCCGGTAAAGCCACCGCTTCGCACTGGACTCTCTAAGTGTCCAGCCACGATGTCACGGAGATGTCATGACGGCGCCGAATCTGCTGAAGTCCTCGGAACAGGCCGAACTCTACCTGCGCGGTAGCGATACGCCCGGTTCGGCTACCGGGAATGCGGCCGCACGCCGGGCTATCCGCACGGCCACGACGACATCCACCTGATGAAGCAGCTCGGCTGACCCGATTAGGCTTCCGCCCCCACGGTGCTACCGCGGTCCAGTGTCTGGCTGACGCCGCGCACGACGGAGCAGTACGGCGGTGATGGCCGCGCCTGCCAGGCCGCCGCAGCCGACGATCACGAAGGCTGTGCGCGGGGAGGTGGCATCGAGCACCGGGCCCCCGATGAGGTAGCCGGCGGCTGCCGCGACGCCCACCCCGCCGTAGACGTTGGCCAGGACCCGCCCAAGCAGCTGGGGTGGCGTGGTGCGCTGCAGGTACGTCGTCACGTGACTGTCCGCCAAGGGGATCGCGAGACCGCGGAGCACCTGGGCGGCGAAAGCGGCAATCAGCGCCGGCGCCGCCGCGGTCAGCAGGTTACCGGTGGCCATGACGGCGAACCCGGCCACGATGGCCCCGGTCACCCCCAGCCGCCGGCCTGCCGGGCGGACGAGCGGCAGGCCGGCCAGCAGGCCCGCCGACGCCGCCGCGAGCAGCACGCCGACGGCGACCGGGCCGGCCCTGAAGGTCACCGTGGCCAGGAACGGGAGGATGAGGTCATCTGGCGCGGAGAAGAGCACCACGATCCAGAAGCCGGCGGCGACGGCCAGGACGTACGGCGTGCGCCAGACGAACGCGAGCCCGTCGCGGGCGTCGCGGGCGAACGAGGGGCGAGACCAGCCGTCGGTGTCCCGCGCCAGCGTCGGCAGGCGCAGGGCCAGGGGGACCACCACGAGGAACGTAAGAGCATCCAGGCCGAGCACGAGCCGGGCACCGGATGCGGCGAACAGCAATCCGGCCAGCGGCGGGCCTAGCACGGTCCCCAGCTCCAGCACTCCGCTTCGCAGGGCGTTGGCCGCGACGAGATCGTCGTCGGCCACCACGGCCGGGATGCACCGGCCGATCGCCGCGGACAGCGGAGTATCGACCAGGGCCAGGACGAAGACCACCGCGAGCAGAGCTCCCATCGGCGGCAGCAACAACGCCAGGAGCCCGGTCAGGATCGCCTGGGCCAGCCAGCCGACGGCGAGCAGGCGGCCCGGACTGAACCGGTCCGCGATCACGCCCGCGAACGGCGCGGCCAGCGGCGGGATCGCCTGCGCGAACAGCAGCAGTCCGACCGCTGTCGCGCTGCCCGTGGTTCGCTGCACGTGCAGGATCAAGGCAGTCGTCGCCATCGCGTCGCCGAGCGGGCTAATGGTCTGAGCCGCCAGCAGCCCGGCCAGCCCAGGAGCCCGCCGCACCAGCCCGAACCCGGCCACCACCCCACTGTGGCACAACGACCGCTCGCTCCGGTGAAACGTTTAGCGGGGTGGCGGGACACAACCGACATGGCACTGCAAACACCGCCCGCGGCGCCCCAGGACCCGATGACCGGCTGGTGGCCGTCGAGGTACGGCGCCGATGACGAGGCGGGCGCGCTGAACGAGATAACGCCGGGCAAGGTGCTCGAAGTCGTCAGCACCAGGCGCGGCCGGAACCGGTGACCGCCCATGCCTGACGTGTCGTTCATCAACCTGCTCGTGGTCGCGGCCGTCGCCGTCCTGGCCCCGCTGACCGTCGGCTTCGCGCCGCGGCTGCGCATCCCGGCGGTGGTGCTCGAGATCATCGGCGGGATCATCATCGGCCCCTCCGGGTTCGGCTGGGTGCACGTCGACCTGCCGGTGCAGATCCTGGCCCTGTTCGGCCTGGCGTTCCTGCTGTTCCTGGCCGGCCTGGAGATCGACGTGCACCAGCTGCGCGGCCGCCTGCTCCGTTTCGCCGTGCTGGGCTACCTGGGGACGCTGGTGCTGGGCTACGGAGCGGGCGCGTCGTTCGCCGCGGCCGGCTGGGTGTCCGAGCCGCTGCTGCTGGCGATCACGCTGTCGGCCACCTCGCTCGGCCTGATCGTCCCGGTACTCAAGGACGCCGGCCAGGTGCACAGCGAGGTGGGGCAGACCGCCCTGGCCGCGGCGAGCATCGCCGACTTCGCGGCGATCGTGCTGCTGTCCCTGTTCTTCTCCTCATCCAGCGGGAGCACCGGCGCGAGGGTCGTCGTGCTCGGCGCGTTCGCCGGGCTCGTCGCCGTCACCGGCATCGTGGTCTCCGGCGCGGCCCGGTCCATGCGGCTGGGCCAGGTGCTCGTCCGGCTGCAGGACACCACCGCGGAGATCAGGGTCCGCTTCGCGGTCATGCTGCTGGTGGCGTTCACCGTGCTGGCCGAGCGGTTCGGCCTCGAGAGCATCCTGGGCGCCTTCCTGGCCGGGGCCATCGTCGGCCTGGTAGACCGCGACTCCTCCTCGCACCCGAACTTCCGCACCAAGCTGGACGCGATCGGCTACGGATTCCTGGTGCCGGTGTTCTTCGTCAGCAGCGGGATCCGGCTCAACCTGACCGGGCTGCTGCACAGCCCGTCCGCGCTGGCCCGGGTCCCCCTTTTCCTCCTTGCGCTGCTGGCCGTGCGCGGCCTGCCCGCGCTCCTCGGCCTGCGTGCCAGCGGCACCAGGCCGACGCTGGCCGTCGGGCTGCTGCAGGCGACCTCGCTGCCGTTCATCGTGACGGCCACGCAGATCGGGGTGGCGCTGGGCAAGCTCAGCTCGGTGACCGCCGCCGCGCTGGTCTGCGCCGGCCTGCTGTCGGTGCTGATCTTCCCGCTGATCGCGCTCGGGCTACTGCGCCGGAACGAGCCAGGCCCGGCCGCCGTCCCCGCCGCGGCGACGCATCCCGTACCCGAACCGCACCTGATGTGACACACAACACTGGAGGAGGCTGACATACCGCAGGTAACGGAGAGCACGGTGGTCGGGCCCGGTCAGCGAGGTGTGCGGCGGCGAGCTGCGCATAGCGAAAACGGCAGGCTCGCTGCGGTTCGTGTGGTCCTGGCCGGACGTGGACGTGACCAGCCTTGACCCAACGATGGTGATCGTGTCCCGGGAACCGGACGGCCGCTGGTACGTGACCTTCGCTATCGACGGCGACAGCCCCGGACCCCTGGAGGAGACCGGGCACGCCATCGGCGTCGACCTGGGCGTCAGGGACTTCGCCGTGACCAGCGACGGAGAGAAGATCGCCAACCCGCGCCACCTGGAACGCAAGGCCAGGAACCTGGCCCGCTACCAGCGCAGGCTGGCCCGCTGCCAAAGGGGCTCGGCGAACCGCGCCAAGGCCAGGGCCAAGGTCGCCCGCGCCCACCGGAAAGTCCGCGCCTCCCGGGCGGACTTCCTGCACCGCGCCTCCGCACGGCTGGCCCGCGACCATGACGTGATCGTGATCGAGGACCTGGCCGTGAAGAACATGGTCCGCAACCGCTCGCTGGCCCGCGCCATCTCCGACTGCGGGTGGGGCGAGTTCCGCCGCCAGCTCGAGTACAAGTGCGAGCGGTACGGGAGAACCCTGCTGGTTGCTGACCGCTGGTATCCGTCGAGTAAGACCTGCTCGGCGTGCGGGCACCTGCTCGCAGAGCTGAGCCTGAAGACGCGGCACTGGACGTGCCCGTCCTGCCGCACCCGGCATGACCGGGACATCAACGCGGCGAAGAACATCCTGGCGGCAGGTCTTGCCGTAGGCACCAGAGATGGTGCCGATGCCTGCGGAGCTGATGTCAGACACTCCGGGACCTCCCGGGTGCAGTCGGCTGTGAAACAGGAACCCCAGCCCGCGAGGGCTGGAATCCCCGTCCTTCAGGGCGGGGAGTAGTCAACGTGAGACGCTGATCTCGCTGGACGATCAGCACAGGAGCATCGCGCTCGCCTTCGGCGACAACGCCGGATTGCCCGTCCGCTCGTACACATCCACGATGACTGTCCGTCCGGTTACCCTGAGCAACCAGACGCACGTCGAGTGGTCGTCGCGCTTCGATTGCGACGAGGCCGATGAGAACAAGACGGTCGCCCAGATACGTGACGGCGTCCTCGTCCCCGGCCTGAAGGCGCTGGAGCAGCGATTCGGACCCGTACAAACCTGACGTCCCCACCTAGGCGCCGGGCTCCGCCGTCGCCCCCGAGCCGACCGCCGCACCTGGCTCATTTATCCCGAACGGGCCATGGTTCCCGTTTCCGGCTCCGGGTGGAACCGGGTTCCGGGTGGGCTGCTCATCCCGTTCCTGCTCAACCCCGCAGAGAGGCGCTGAACAGGGGTGCCGGCGAGCTGGAGGCATAGTGTCCGGGAGGGATCGGTGAGCAGTAGTTCGCGATGCCCGGGTGCAAGGTGGCGGCCTGCTTGGAGAGCAGGTTGAGGATGTCGCGGTCGCTGTTGTGTACTTTCACGTCGCCGGGGACGGGGGCGGTGATGGCGGTGTCGATGCGGGCGAACAGCGCGGTGAGTTCCCGGGCGCCGGGCCCGGCGGGCATGACGCCGCGCTGGTAGTTGCGGAACTCGGCAAGTGCCAGGCCGAGGTTGCGTTCGGTCTCCTCGGTGTTGATCTCGGCGAGCAGCCGGGCCTGGGCGCCGCCCGGGCGGGATAACGGCCCTCGGTGGTGGCGACGCTGACGTGCTTGAGGTGGATCTTCGCGGCGAGCAGCCCGCCGGGCCGGTGCGCGAGCTGCAGGGCCAGGGTGCGCCGCAGTGCCTGCGGGGTCACCGTGTCGGCGGGGATCGGGGCGAGCCCGAGGCGGTGCCCGGGCGGGCCGTTCACCCAGGAGCGGAATGCCTGGTAGCGGGGCTGGAAGCTGAAGCGGCCGCAGAGCGGGGCTGTCCCGGGCGTGTCATCGCCGAGGAGGGCGGCGGCGAGCCCGGCGGCCTGGTGGACGGGCTGGATGACGACCCATTCGTCGGCGGTGCCGCCGAGCGGCTGGCCTTTGACCAGCAGGCTGGCCAGCCGGTAGCGGACCAGCCCCGGCTGGGGCTGCCGGGCCGGGACCGGGGAGGGGACGGTCAGCTCCATCAATACTGGTGGAAGGGGGTGACGCTTCCTCCGCCACCGGGCAGCCGGATCCGCAGCATCGGGCAGAGCCGGTGCTGGCCGTCTTGGGCGGCGTGGCAGGCGTCTGCGCCGGAGACGTTGATCGCGGCCGTCTGGTCTGGCGTTGAGCTCGAATGGTTGCGAAATGGTACCGGCTGGTTACGCTTGGACGGGGTCTGGTTGCTTCCTTGCCCGGGGTGGTGGGTCGAGGGGATGTTCAGATGTGCGCGTTGCCGCCCGCCGTCCATCGGTCGATCTTTGTTGTTGATGTGGCGGGGTTTGGGGATCGGTGCCGGACCAATCCGGACCAGGTCGCGACCAGGGAAGGTCTATACCGTACGTTGCGTCGCGACCAGGTGGATGCCAGAGAGCGGGTCCTGGGCGTAGACCATATGCACACTCTCCGGACCCGCCACGCTCTCCTTCGCGCCGTCGCATCCCAAGGACGCTACGCCGAAGCCGAAGCGGGCTACCGCGGCCTCTGCGAGGCACAGACCCGCACCCTCGGCTCAGATCACCCCGATACGCTCAACACCCGCCACGACCTGGCTCTTCAGGCCGGCAAACAAGGCCGCCACGCCGAGGCGGCGGCCATGCTCCGCGACGTCCTCAAAACCCGGGCACAGATACTCGGGCCACAGCACCCCCATACACGTGCCACACTGCACGCGCTCACAGAATTGACACAACCCCCTATCCAGCCGTGATCTGTCCCCACCTGATCTGCGCGATGGGGCACGGCTCCCGTATCTGCCACGGGTGCTCACTGTCTGTAGATGGTGAGGGTCGTGTTCTCGGGGAGCATGGCGGGCAGGTTGGCGTGGCATCCCCGGCGGCCGGGGCACGGGATGCGGTTGAGGTAGAGGGCGGCGTCGGTGATGTGGGGGTGCAGGCGGAGGTAGGCGGCGGCGTGGGCTTCGACGTGGGCCTTGTTCTGGGTGATGTAGCCGTCGGGGAGGTAGCCAAGGCGGTGCCGAAGCGCGTCGGTGAGGCCGGTTCTGCTGCCGCTGTCGATGGGGAGGCCGGCGGTGCCGTCGAGCCGTCCGCGTGCGCCGGGGCCGTCGGCGTCGGGTACCTTGGCGGCGGTGTCGGGACGGAAGGGCGCGGGCTGCTGGTCGGGGGGCACATGGGCGTCGCAGTACCAGCGCTGGCGGCTTTGGCCGGGGCTGTCGGCGGGGTGGTCGCGGGTGGGGGCGGTGATGTCGCGTTCGCGGGCGGCGTGTTCGGTCCACCAGGCGGGCGGCTTGCGTGGCGGGGCGGGCTCGTCGGGCTGGTCGGCGGGGCGGTGACGGTCCATGTCCGGAGATGTTGCCCCGCCGGGTGGGGTGCCGGGAAGCACCAGAGGGCAAGCCGGGCAAACGCGCCACCCGCCACGATCAACTCAAGACGACCGGGTTCCAGGGGCGTTCTGGTGCCATGAAACCGGGGCTTCATGCCGTTCGGGCACGCGCGGATAAGCCGGAAGCCACGGGGCCAACGCCAGGCTCAGACCCGCCCTCGGAGACGTCGGCAGACTCCACCGCGAGCAGTTCGATCCCGAATTCCTGCAGCCGGCCGAGCAGCCCGTACAGCTGCGCCTGGTCACGGACGTCGCCGACCAGCACGGTGCGGTTGGGGCCGTGTTCCAGCGTCATCCCGTCGAACGCCGACTCGAAGCTTTCGCTGAGCCTTCCTCGCAGGACGATGCGGTATCTGCTCGCGGCCACGGTCAGCCCCTGGTCTCAGGCCCGGCCGAGGCCGGCGAGGCGGCGCGCTGTTGCGCCTGGGCGATGGCCCAGGCGGCGTTGACCAGGCCGATGTGGCTGAACGCCTGCGGGAAGTTGCCGATCATCTCGCCGTCCGCGTCGACCTCCTCGGCGAGCAGGCCCACGTCGTTGATGGCCGCCACGGCCCGCTCGAACGTCGTCACCGCCCGATCCACCTCCCCGGCCAGCGCCTGCGCCTGGGCCAGCCAGAAGGTGCACAGCAGGAAGGTGCCCTCCTCCCCGCCCAGCCCGTCCTGCGCCAGGTAGCGGTACACCAGGCCGCGCTCGTCGGTCAGCCGCCCGGCGGTCGCGTCGACGGTGGCCTTCATCCGCGGGTCGTCCCCGGGCAGGAACCCGGTGATCACCAGCATCAGGTTCGAGGCATCAAGGTCCTCGCCGCCGAACGCCTGGGTGAACGCGCCGGCCTTCTCGTTCCAGCCGTGCTCGAGGATGGCCGCCCGGATCTCGTCCCTGGCGGCCGTCCAGGCGGTGACCCGTTCTTCCGCGCCGAGCCGCGGGGCCAGCACGATCGCCCGGTCCAGAGCCACCCAGCACATCAGCTTGGAGTACAGGAAGTCACGGGGCTCGCCCCGGATCTCCCAGATTCCTTGGTCCTTTTCCTTCCAGCGGCTGGCGGCGGTGTCCGCCGCGGCGGCCAGGAACCGCCGCGCGACCGGGTCCAGGTCTCCCAGCTGCTCGACCAGCCGCTGCGCCGCGCCGAGCAGCTCGCCGTAGACGTCCAGCTGCCGCTGGGTCCACGCGCCGTTGCCCACCCGCACCGGCTGGCTGTCCCGCCACCCGGCCAGGTGCGGCAGTTCCCGCTCGGACAGGTCGCGCTCGCCGCCGATCCCGAACATGATCTGCAGGTCCACCCCGCGTTGCAGCTGAGACGCCGCCGCGTCGGCCAGGAAGCCGAAGAACTTGTCCGCCTCGTCGGGGCACGCCGCCACCCACAGCGCCTCCATGGTCAGGCTGGCGTCGCGGACCCAGGTGTAGCGGTAATCCCAGTTCCGCTCGCCACCGACCGTCTCGGGCAGCGACGTGGTGGGCGCGGCCACGATGGCCCCGGTCGGCGCGAACGTCAGCGCTTGCAGCACCCGGCCGGAATGGTGCACCAGGTCGCGCCATGGCCCCTCGTAGGTCTGGTGGATCGCCGACCAGGACCGCCAGCCCTCCGCCGTGTCCGCCAGCCGGGCCGCGATCTCGTCGGGTGCCCAGGCCGCCAGCGGCTGATCCCATATCGGCGCATGCTGGAGCGCGAACATCACCGTCTGGCCGGCGGTCAGATGGAGGCGAGCGTGCGCGGTGGCCCCGTCGACCCGGAGACCGCCCGGTGCGGACAGCAGCAGGCGGCCCGCGCCGCCACGGGCGGCCAGCCCGCCGGGCACTTCTTCCAGGATCGGGTGGATCAGGCCGTATTCGGGACGCGGAGCGTAGCTGACCTCGACGTCCATCTCCCCGTCCGCGCAGGCTAGCTTGCGCAGCAGCACCCCGGGGGATTCCGCGCCGAGGTCGTGTCCCCGCTCGTTGCGGCCAACAGCCATCGCGTCGGTCAGCACCATGGTGCCGGACGCGGTCCGGAAGGTCGTCTCCAGCACCATGGTCTGCGCCATGTAGCCGCGGCTGGCCTCGAACTCGCCCGCGGGCCGGATCGCGAAGTGCCCGCCGCCCGGGTCGAGGATGCGGGCGAACACGGCGGGCGCGTCGAACCTGGGGAAGCACAGCCAGTCCACCGAGCCGGCCCGGCTCACCAGCGCCGCCGAGCGGCAGTCCGACAGCAGGGCATAGTCGCCGATCGGCAAGCCATCCATGATGAGATCCTTTCGTCTACAGGCCGTAGGCCTCGAGCAGGTGCAGCCAGACCTCGCTGACCGTCGGGAACGAAGGCACCGCGTGCCACAGCTGGTCGACGGTCACGCCCCCGCAGATGGCGACCGTGGCCGAGTGGAGCAGTTCCTGCAGCCCCGGGCCGGTGAAGGTGGCGCCGACTACGGTCCGCCGCTGGTCGTCGATGACCAGCTGGCTGGTGCCCCGGATGCCGTTGCCCTGGGTGTACGCGCCGGGAACCTCCCCGGTCGGGGTGCTCACCACGGTGACCCGCAGCCCGGCCGCCCGCGCCTCGGCGGCGGTGCGGCCGACCGCGCACACCTGGGGGTCGGTGAACGTCACCCGGGGCACCACGTCACGGGAGGCCGCGTCGGCCACGTCCCGGCCCAGGATCGCCGCGGCGGCGATGCGGCCGTGGTACTTGCCCATGTGGGTGAGCGGCGCGAGCCCGTTGCAGTCCCCGATCGCGTACAGCCAGCCCCCGGCCACGCCGAGCGCCCGCAGTGCCCGGTCCACCAGGACCGGGCGTCCGGGCTCCAGGCCGACGTGCTCCAGGCCGAGGTCGGCGGTAGCGGGCCTGCGGCCCACCGCCACCAGGATCTCGTCGCCAGTGAACTCCCGCCCGTCCGCGGTCTGGGCGACAACCGGCCCGTCGCGGCCCAGCCGACGGGCCGCGGCCATCCGCGCCCCGGTCACCACGGTGATGCCCTCGGCCTCGAACGCGGCGCGCAGTTCCTCGCCGGCGAACGGCTCTTCGCGCGCGAGCAGCCGGTCCGACCCCTCCAGGACCACGACTTCCTCGCTGCCGAGCCGTCTGAACGCCTGGGCCATCTCGACCCCGACGGCACCGCCGCCGAGCACGAGCAATCGGCGGGGGACCTCCTTGGCGCTGGTGGCCGCCCGGTTGTCCCACGGCCGGGCCTCGGCCAGGCCGGGAACCGGCGGAACCGCCGCGGCGCTGCCCGTGGCCAGCACGACGGCCCTGGCCGCGCGGAGCCGCAGGACGGCGCCGCCGGCGGCCCGGACCTCGACCGCCCGCTCCCCGGTCAGGCGCCCGGTACCGCGGATCAGCGCGATGCCCTTGCCCTCCAGCCAGCGCGCCTGCCCGTCGTCATGCCAGCCTGACGTCATGTAGTCCCGCCGCGCGAAGGCGGCCGGCACGTCCAGCCGGCCCGTGACGGCCTCGGCGGCGCCCGGCGCCCGCCGCGCCGCCGCCAGGACGTCGCCCGGCCGCAGCAGCGTCTTGGACGGGATGCAGCCCCAGTACGAGCACTCCCCGCCGACCAGCTCCCGCTCCACGACGGCCACCCGCAGGCCCGCGTCGGCCAGCCGGCCGGCCGCGTGCTCCCCGGCGGGCCCGCCGCCGATCACCAGGACGTCATAGGTATCCATCACTCTGAGGACCACGTGGTCTCGAAGGAGGGGTACAGGGTGAGGCCGCCGTCGATGAACAGTGTCTGGCCGGTGATGTAGGCGGCCTCGTCGGAGCACAGGAACGCCGCCGCCGCGGCCATTTCCTCGGAGCCGCCTGCCCGCCGCATCGGGATGTGCTCTTCGACCATGCGGCGCTTGACCGGGTCGTCGATCCAGGAACGGTTGATCGGCGTGACGGTCGCGCCCGGCCCGATTCCGTTGACCCGGATGCCGCGCGCGGCGTACTCCAGCGCCAGCGACCGGGTGAGGTTCTGCATGCCGCCCTTGGACACCGAGTAGCCAAGGAACCGCGGCTTGGGAATGACCTGGTGGACGCTGGACACGTTGACGATTACGCCCGGCCGTTCGGCACTAAGGAAGCTTCGCACCGCCTGACGGGCACATAGGAACGCGCCCCGCAGGTTTACCGCGAGGACCTTGTCGAAGTCGGCGGCCGACAGCTCGTCGGAGTCCCCGGAGATCTGGATCCCGGCGTTGTTAACCAGGATGTCCAGCCGCCCGTACTCGCGCATCACCCGGTCGTACATCTGGGTTACCGCCTGCTCGTCGGACACGTCCGCCTCGACCAGTACCGGTCGCCCGCCCGCCTCGGTCACCTTCTTCAGGCACATCTCCACCCCGTGCTCGATGGCTTCCCGGGTGGTGATCGCGCCCTCGGGGCGGCCCACGTAGTTGATCGCGACGGCGGCGCCTTCCTCGCCCAGGCGGATCGCGATCGCCTGGCCGATTCCCGAGCTCCCGCCGGTGACGAGGGCCACCTTGTCCTGTAGTCCCTTCATGACGTCCTCCTAGTTGGGGTCGTGGCCTGGGCCCGGGCCCGGCTCGTCGGGGTCCAGCGGCGTCGCGGGCTCGTACACCCGGGCCGGGGCGCGGTCAGGCGGTCCGGCTGGCAGTCGGTGCTGCCGGTCATGGCGGTCATGCAGGTTTCGTCTCGCCGGGCGGGCTGGCGTTACGGAGATGCGCCCGAACGGCCTGAAGTTGCCCGCCCTCGGTCCGGTCGGCCGCGCCGCCGGTCCCAGCCGATTTCTCACCCAGGTGAGACGGGGTGAGGGGGGAGGCGCCTGACCGGGTCGCCGGGCGAGGCTGCGGTCATCCGAGATCAGGAGGCGACCGTGATGTCGCAGGCAGATGACGTTACCTACACCGACGCGGACCTCGTGGCGCTGCTCCGCGCGGGGGACGAAGAGGCGATATCCCGGCTCGTGGAGCGCTGGTCGCCCACCATGTTCCGGCTGGCGCGGTCGTTCGTGGCCAGCCCGCAATCCGCCGAGGATGTGGTCCAGGAGGCGTGGCTGGGGATGCTGAGCGGCCTGGCCAGGTTCGAAGGCCGCTCGTCGCTGCGCACCTGGACGTTCACCATCCTGGTCAACCGGGCCCGGACTCGCGGCGCCCGCGAGGCCAGGACGGTTCCCCAGCCGCCGCTGGCCACCCGGGGCGAGCCAAGCGCAGATGACTGGTTCCCCGGTCCCGGTGACGGGGCGGCGCGGACCTGGTCCTCCATCGACGTCTCCTCCCGGTGGGACACCGCCCCGGAAAGCGCGGTGCTCTGCAGGGAAGCCCTGCTCCAGCTCGACCGGGCGGTATCGGCGCTGCCGCCGCGGCAGCGCCAGGTGGTGACCATGCGTGAGATCGAAGGGATGTCCGCCGAGGAGGCCTGCGCCGCGCTGGGGATCACGGCGGCGAACCAGCGGGTCCTGCTGCATCGTGCCCGGGCGGCCCTTCGCACGGCCCTGGCCGGGTATTACCGTGGTTGATGCGTGCCCGGGGCGGGAGGGAAGACATGGCCGCTGACCTGTCCGGGCGCGCCGCGCTCATCACCGGGGCTGCCTCCGGCATCGGCCGGGCCAGCGCTCTCGCCTTCGCGTCCGCCGGGGCCTCGGTGGCGCTGCTCGACATCGACGCCGAAGGCCTCGCTGACACCGCGGCGGCCGCGCGGGCGGCGGGCGTGCGCGCCGAAGCGCTGGTGGCGGACGTCAGGGACCTGCGGGCGGTGACCGGTGCCGTCGGGCGCGCGGTGGAGGCCTTCGGCAGGCTCGACGCGGCGCTCAACAACGCCGGCGTGCCCGGGCCGTACCTCCCGCTGGATGAGTACTCCGAGGAGGACTTCATGCGGATCCTCCAGGTGGACCTGGCCGGCGTGTGGCGGTGCATGCGGGCCGAGATCCGGCACATGCGCGTCCAGGGGTCCGGTGCCATCGTCAACACATCCTCGATGCTCGGCGCCGCCGCGATGCCGGACAACGGCGCCTACGTCGCGGCCAAGCACGGGGTGCACGGCCTGACCCGCGCAGCGGCCCTGGAACTCGGAAGTACGGGAATCCGCGTCAACGCGATCGCTCCCGGGGTGACCAGGACCGGCATGACCTCGGCGGTCAGCGGTGACCTGCTGCGGGCGGTGCCGCTGGGCCGCATCGCCGAGCCGGAGGAGATCGCCGCCGCCGCTGTGTGGCTGTGCTCGCCCGAAGCCTCGTACATCACCGGGTCCGTGCTAGTCGCCGACGGCGGCTGGCTCGCCGGGTGAGCGGCGCGGCCATGAACCGTCAGGACAGCATGGCCCAGCCGCACCCGGCCGGGCCGGCCTCCCGGCCGGCGTTGCGCCGTGAGCTCCGCTTCCTGGAGACGGCGTCGGTCTCGGTCGGCGTCATGGCGCCCACGCTCGCAATGTCGGTCACCGGAGTCGCGGCCGCCGCCGAACTCGGCCGGGCCGCCCCGCTCGCCTTCGCGGTCGCCGCCGTGGGCGTTGGACTCGTGGCCTACGGTTTCGTCCGGCTGGCCGGCGAGTTCAGCCATGCCGGGTCGGTCTACGCCTTCGTCGGCCACACCCTCGGCCCGCGTCCGGGGTTCCTGGCCGGTTGGGCGCTGCTCGGCACGTACCTGGTCTTCCCGCCGGTGTCGATCATGGGCGTGGCCGTCTTCGGGCGGGCCTTCCTGAGCGCCACGGGACTGGCCGGCGACGCCGACTGGTACCCGCTGGCCCTCGCCGCGTGGCTGGTCATCTGGTTGCTCGCCGGCCGCGGGGTCCGGCCGACGACCAGGTCGGTGCTGGCATTCGAGGTTGTCTCGGTCTGCCTCATCCTCGTGCTCATGGGCGCGATCTGCTGGCGGCTGTCGGCCGGGACCGCGCCCAGTGGCCAGAGCTGGTCGGGCGCGGTGTTCGTGCTCCCGCCTGGAGTCGGCCTGTCCGCCCTGACCCTCGCCGCGACGTCGGGCTTCCTGGCCTTCGCGGGCTTCGAGTCGGCCGGCTCACTGGGCGAGGAGTCCCTCGTGCCCAGGCGCATGATCCCCCGCGCCATCATCACCGCGGTCGCCTTTGGCGCCGTCTTCTACGTGGCGTGCATCGTCGCCCAGACGCTCGGGTTCGGCACCGGCGCGGCGGGCGTATCCGCCTTCCGCCATTCCCAGGCACCGCTGGGTGAGCTGGCCCGGCGGTACGTGGGCACCCCGCTGGCCGCCCTGCTCGACCTGGGCGCGGTGCTCAGCGCGCTGGGCGCCGGGCTCGGCGGCGTGACCGTTGCCGCCCGCATGATGTTCGCGTTCGGCCGGGACGGGCTGGCCTCGCGCCGTCTCAGCGGGGTATCGCCGGTGACCGGCGTCCCGCGACGGGCGCTGGCGGCGGAGATGCTCATCGGCCTGGTCCTGCTCACCGCCTTCCGGCTGGCCGGGACCTCGGCGCTGAACGTGTTCTTCTACCTGGCCACGACAGGGACCCTGTGCCTGCTGGTCATGTACGTGCTCACCAACGTGGCCGCCGGCCGGCACCTGCGCCGCCGCTCGCCAGTCCAGCTCGTGCCTTCGGTGGCCGGCGTGCTCATCGCGGGTTTCGTGCTGTACCACAACGTCTGGCCGGTGCCGCCGGCGCCGTACCGGTTCTTTCCCTACCTGGTGCTGGGCTGGCTTCTCGCCGGGCTGGCCCTCACCGTCGTGATCCCGGGTTTCGCCGCGAAGGCGGGCGGCGGGCTCGGGCGGGCGGCGGGGCTAGACCCTAGATAAGGCCGCGCTCACGGGCGCGGATCACCGCTTCCTCCCTGGATTCGGCGCCGAGCTTGCGGTAGATCGCCCGCAGATGGGTCTTGAGGGTGTTGGGCGTGACGAACAGCTCCGAGGCCAGCTGGCGTAGGGAGGAAGGCGCGGGCAGCAGCCGCAGGATCGCGAGCTCCCGGTCGGTCAGCGGCTCGATCAGCCCCTCCTGCCGGGTACGCGCAGCCGCGGCGCGTTGTTCTCCGGCCAGCCACGTGGTGACCAGCGGCCCCGGGTCGGCGCAGTGCCGCAGTATGCCGCGGGCCTCACCCAGCAGCGCCCCCGGATCAACGCCTGGGTCCTGCGGGTCCGGGCAGATCCGGCTGGCCTTCGCCGCGGTGAGCAGGGCCGCGGCGAGTTCCACCCGGCCGGCGCCGCGGCGGCCGAGTTCCACCGCCGCCGCGGCCGCGTCCCGCGCCCCGGCCCAGTCCGCGCGCTCGATTCCCAGCCGGGCCCGGGCCAGGGCCGGGAACATGGCCACGAAATGCGAGTCGCTGAGCGTCTGGCCCACCGCCGATTCCGCGTTGGCCACGAGCGAGTCCGCGAGCGCCGGGTCGCCCCGGTTCACCGCCAGCAGCGCCTGGCACCCTTCGGCGTAGATGTACGCCAGCCGGTTGCCGTCAGCTTCGGCCCGGCGGGCCGCTTCCACCAGCAGTTCCCTAGCGCGGCCGGTGTCCCCCAGCCACATCCAGGAGATGCCCTGGACCAGCCCGTGCACGGTCGCGATGAACGGGTCATCGGCGCTCGGCGGGATCTCCCGCAGCCGGGCCGCCGCCCCGCCCACGTCCCCGGCCTTGTACAGCTGCAGCGCGCGCAGCACCATCAGCTGGGCATCCGGCGGAACTGAGGTCTCGGCCGCGTCGAGCGCGGCACCGACTTCCTCGAGCCGGCCCGTGTCGAGGGCCACCCACACCCGCGCCGCCGAAAGGGACGCGTCGGCAGAGACGAGTTCGGCGGGCAGGGCGTCCAGCCACATCCGCACCGTCTCGAGCTGCCCGGCGTTGAACGGCTGGCGCCAGTGCGCCGCCACCAGCCGGCTGCTGAGCGCTTCGTCGGCCGAGGCGATCGCGTGGCCGATCGCCTCGGCGGCGTCGCCGTGATCGGCGTACCACTGCGCGGCCCGCTGGTGCAGGACCGACGGGCGATCCGGCGCCGTCCGGGCCAGTTCGTGCCGGAGCAGGCCGCCGAACAGATGGTGATACCGGAACCAGCGGTGCTCGTCGTCCAGCGGGACCAGGAACAGGTTGGCGCGGTAGATATCGCTGATCAGGCTGGCGCCGTCGGCCCGGTCCGTGAGCGCGTCGCACAGCGGCGCGCACATGCGGTTGAGGACCGAGGTCACCAGGAGGAACTCGCGGATCTCGGGGGGCTGGCTGGCCAGCACCTCCTCGCCGAGATAGTTGACGATGTGCCAGTCCGCGCCGGTGAGCCGCTCGATGAAATCCGCCGGGTCCGCGCGGTCGCGCAGCCGCAGGGCGGCCAGTTGCAGCCCCGCGGCCCATCCCTCGGTCCGCGCCAGCAGCCTGAGCACGTCGTGCTCGGACAGCAGCGGGCCGAGCCGGCTGCTGAAGAACTCCACCGCCTCGGCGGCGCTGAACCGCAGGTCTTCGGCCCGCAGCTCGGCCAGGTCCCCGCGCACGCGCAGGCGGCTGAGCGGCAGCGGCGGATCAGCCCGGGTGATGAGCATCAGGTGCAGTTGCGGCGGGGAGCGGTCCAGCAGCGTCGCGACCGTCGTGTGCACCCGCGCGCTGGTGACGAGATGGTAGTCGTCGAGCACGAGCACCAGCGGGGCCTCGGCCGACGCCAGTTCGTTGACGAACGCGGGGAGCACGTCACGCAGCACGTCGGAACCGGCCGCGTCCAGCCGCCGCAGCGCGGCGGCGCCCGCGGCCGAGCCCGCCTGGCCGGCGGCGAGCAGCAGGTACCGCCAGAAGCGCTTGGGGTCGTTGTCGCCGCCGTCGAGCGAAACCCAGCCCGCGGCGACATCATCGTGAGCCAGCCAGTCGGCCACGATAGTGCTCTTGCCCCACCCGGCCGGCGCGACGACCAGGGTCAGCGGCAGCGTCCGCCCCTCGCGCAGCAGGTCATGCAGCCGCTTGCGCTCCACAGTCTGCTGCCGGAGGCCCGGTCTGAACAACTTGGTCGTGATCACGACCTCGGCAGTGTTAGCCGCCACCCACCCCCACCGCCTCTGTCGCGGCGCGCCAGCCTGGCGAGACCCGGCCCTTGGGCCCTTCTGTCCTGTTAGTGACTGTAACCTGCGACGACGAGGGACGGGTAGAGTCACCGGGACCGGTAATCGCCGTGTTCCGCCGCAGTTCTGGACGGCTGGCTCTACGGCAGGCCCCGATGACGGCTTCACCCGGGTGGCTCGGGCCGCGGCCTGGCTACCGCGCGGAGGACCGACTCGGCCTCGGCGTGCGCGAAGTCGAGGTCCGCGGGCTGGGCGACTTCCCGTTCGGCGTCGGAGACGATGATCCGCGCCTGCTCCCCGATGGCCGCGCCATGCTGGGGGTCGTCCCCGGCCACGGCGGCGCAGTTGCCGAGCAGCCGCAGCAGCGCGTGCGCGACGGTCGGCTCGCCGGCCCCGTAGCGGCGGATGAGCCCGCACATCACCGATAGGTAGTCGCCGAACCGGCGGGCCGGGACGATCACGACCCCCTGGCCGTCGCGGGCGACGTGGGTGCCCAGCGGCCGCCGGGCCAGCGCGCAGAAGATCACTGACAGGTGGTCGACGGCCTGGACGGCGGTGTACGGGTCGTTGACCGCCGGGGACAGCGCCTTGCACGCCACGTCGACGAGCTGCCGGATCCCGAACGCGGCGTCCTGCTGCAGGGTCCGCTCGAACCCGATCCGGACCCCGCTGTCCAGGACCCGGGTGAAGGCCTGCGGATCCGGGGCGGGATCCTCGGGCGAGGCACGCCAGATCCAGGCTAGCGTCGTCCCGGCCACCACGTGCTCGCCGACCCGGAGCCGCAGGCGCAGGCAGACGCCGTGCCTGGCAGCGCACGGCAGCAGCGTCCCCGGCCGCACCGCTTGCACGTATCCCGAGCGCCGGGACATGACTGGCACGGCCCAGGCCGGTACCTCGGGCGCCTCCTGGCCGCCGGTGAGCACCCCGTCCTCGATTACCGCCAGGGTGTTGCGCTGCACCGTTTCCATGATCGCGTCGACCTGGATCGAGTGCAGCAGGTGGTCGGCGAAGAACACGAGCAGGCCGAGGCTGGCGAACAGCAGCACGATCGCTCCGGTGATCGCGAGCCGGGGGAATGCGGCGGTGCGGTTGCCGCCGGAGACGCCGACCGTGTAAAGCCCGGCCGCGCTGTAGGCGAAGGTCGCGACGAACGCGCTGAGCACGACCTGGTTCGGCCGGTCCCGCAGGAAGTTGCGCAGCAGCCGCGGCGAGAACTGGGTCGAGGACAGCTGCAGCGCCACCACGGCCAGGCCGAGCAGCAGCGCGATGATGGTGATCATCGTGCCGGTGATCCCGAGCAGCAGCGTCCGCGCGTCGTCCGGGGTTCCCTGGAACGCCAGCGGCGACCGCGATCCGACGCTGACCGACGACAGCGCCGCCCCCGCGGCCAGCGCCGCCAGCACCGACAGCGTCGGCAGCACCCACAGCGACCCGCGCACATATTCCCGTAGCGCATCACGACCCACCATGCCCACCTCCACGATCCGGCCCTGGCCCTGGCCCTGGCCCTGGTCACAGCCTGGCACCTTGGCTGCCGGACAGGCGAGGTCTAGGATCGTGTCAGGTGCGTCGGGAAGTCTGGTCGACGAAAATTCGCCCTTCCCGGACTCGTGGACGTCGGATCTGATGACTACTGACAGCGCACCAGCAGACAGCTCGCCCGGGGCGAGCCTGCTGTCCAGAACCAGCCAGAAGAGGGCTGAACGGTGTTCGGCGTCGACCGGCTGATCGTCGGGACGAGCGGATCGCCGGGCAGTCTGCAGGCCCTGCGCTACGGGGAGAGCCTGGCCCGCGCACATCATGCGGTCCTGATCCCGGTCATCGCGTGGGAACTACCGGGCGGTGATCAGACCCAGCGGATCGGTTCCTCACACGAACTGGGAAAGGCATGCCGGGAGATCGCCTGCGGGCAGCTACAGGATGCGCTGATCGCCGTGTGGGGCGAGGTTCCCGACGACCCGCTGGTCCAGCCGCAGGTAGAGCGGGGGCCGGCCGGCCGGGTGCTGGTGCGGGTGGCCTGCCGCCCCGACGACCTGCTGGTCGTGGGGGCGGGCCGCCGGGGCGCGCTGGGTCGGCTGGTCTTTTCCAAGGTCGGCCGCTACTGCGTGGCCCATGCCCAGTGCCCGGTCCTGGCCGTCCCGCCGCCCGCCCTGGCGCGCGAGTTCGGCCGCGGCCGGCTCGCCAGGGTGTTCTGGCGCCGCTCCCTGACCCCGGAGCGGGTCCTCGGTGACCAGGGCAGGCCGGCCGCCTGAGGAATCCGTGCGCTGGTGTCGTCGACGAGTTCAGCGTCAGCGCCGCCGGAGCCCTGACCAAGATCGGTTCGGTAACCGTGCCCGGCGGCGCGAGGTGGTGCTGCTCCGCGACATCGAGGACCTGACCCCGCAGATGCGGGACGTGTTCACCGACCTCTACCGCCGGTGGCGATCCGAACACCAGTAGCCTCGAGTTCTCCGGCCAGGACATCATTAGCCGGGGGCCGGGCAGCGCGGGCATGGTCTTACAGCAGTTCGGGATCTTGCCTGACGTGCAGCATGGCGGGGCCGTCGGCGGCGAATAGCTGGGCCATGGCCCGGTCGAGCTGGTCGCGGCAGTCGACGTTGATGCCGGTCGCTCCGCACAGTCCGGCGTAGGCGGCCCAGTCCGGGTTGTGCAGCGAGGTGTGCCAGACCGGGAAGCCGGCGGCGAGCTGCTCCTTGCTGATCTTGCCGAGGGACTGGTTGTCGAGCAGGACGTGCTTGACCGGGATGCCGTATTTCACGGCGGTGGTGAGCTCGGCGGCGTACTGGCCGAAGCCGCCGTCCCCGGGTTACTGGGCTGGGTCTGGACCTCGTCGGGCAGCACCAGGTGGGCAACGCCGCGGGCGTCCAGGGCATGCTTGACCGCCAGGGCGGCCAGCTCGCCATGGTCGCTGCCGGCGTGCACTTCGGCGGTCCAGGCGGCTACGTCGCGGAAGATGGCGGTCAGGTCGAGATCCTGGAAGGCCCCTCGCCCGAGGACCTTGGAGGGAACCTGGCCGGAGATGGCCAGGACCGGTGACTGGTCGAGCTTGGCGTCGTACAGGCCGGTGAGCATGTTGGTCGAACCCGGTCCCGCGATCGCGAAACAGGCTGCGGGCCGGCCGGTGAGCTTCCCGTGCGCGCTGGCCGCGAAGGAGGCCGCCCCCTCATGCCGGATCCCGATATAGGTCAGCTGCCCGCGTTCCTCAGCTCGCCGTATCGCGTCGGCGAAGCCCAGGTTGGAGTGGCCGACCATGCCGAACACGTGCGTGATCCCGAACGCGACCAGCGTCTCCACCAGCACGTCTGCCACCGTCCGTACGCTCGGCGCGGGGGCGGGAAGGCGCACGTAGACCCCGTCGGCCCGCTCGTCTACCTCATAGGCGGCCACCCCGTCGGAAAAGCCCTCCGGAGGTCGGCCGGTCAGGGGGTCGTAGTCATATCCGTGCCAGGGACAGCGCAGCCAGCCGTTCTCGATCGATCCCTCGCCGAGCGGGCCGCCCTGATGCGGGCACCGGTTCTCCAGCGCGCCCAGCCCCGCGCCGCACCGGGCGAGCGCGACCGTACGGCCGTCTACGGTAACGCTGCGGACCCGGCCCTCGGCCGGGACGTCTACCGGATCGACCCGGTGCCAGCTGCTATCTCCCACGTGTGAACGCCTCCGCCGACTATCGAAGGCCGAACGGCCCCTCACATTCAGTCCGTGAAATCAGCCGGGCGTTACAGGTGCAGAGACGGACGGCAACGCTGGCATGCCGCCGGGCGCCACCGAAGTCGAGTTCATCCTCACCCCACCCCCGCGGGCACCCACCTGCGACTGGTCCACCGCAGCCTCTCTGGAGCACCGGTCAAGTAGCCACCTGCGCTGACCGGCGATCCGTTTTGCCCCTTTTGTCAAACTATGTTCAGTTCCTTAGTGGGTGGATTGGGGCTCCTGGGTGGCCCGGGGGGCCTATGGCGCACACAATTCACCCCGAAGCCCCGATCCACCCCGGTAAACGGAGGAATGCTCCCGCTGCCCCGCTTACCCGGAGCTCATGGGGTCTGTGATGCCGGGTGGACTGGAGTTACCCAGTAACCCGACCTGACCGGCGCTCTAGGCCCCGACCCGTGGCACCAGGACCAGGCCCCCAGCTACCGGACGTTCACGTCGGGTGCTGCCGGATGCCGTCCGGCAGCTGTCCCGCTGGCGCTGGCCGCTCTGCCAGGCTCGGGTGACGCGGCGGGTGATGGGCGGTTCTTGCCGCCCGTGAGGACGGTGCCGGCCGCGGTCCCTGCGAGGGCGAGGCCCGCCGCCACGGCGAAGGCCGTGGTGAACCCGTGGCTGAAGGCCGCGGGGGTGGCGTAGCCTCCGGTCGCAGCGAACGCGGCGCCGAGGACCGCGACACCGAACGCGCCGCCGAGCTGGCGCATCGTGGTGAACGCGGCGGATGCCGTGCCGATATCGGCGGGCGGCACGGTGCTGGTGACCGACCTGGTGACTGCCGGGATGGCCAGCGCGAGCCCGACTCCGATGATGATCATCGGGGTGACTAGGGCGAGGTAGCTGGTATCGGGGCCCGCTGCCGCGGCGATCCAGGCCACCCCGGCGGCCTGCAGCAGCGACCCAGTCACGACCAGGACGCGTTCCCCGACCCGGTCGGCCAGCGCGCCCGCCCGCGGGCCGACAAGGAGCGGCGCGATCCCCCAGGGAAGCAGCCGCAGCCCCGAGCCGAGCGGATCCTGCCCCGCAACCACCTGCTGGAACTGCGGCATCAGGAATATCACCCCGGTCAGCGAGGCATTGATCATGAAGATCGCGGTGTTGCCCGCCGAGAACGCCAGCGAGCGGAACAGCCGCGCGGGAAGCATCGGACGCGCGGCACGGCGCTCCCACGCCGCGAAGGCGGCCGCTGCCGCGGCCCCGCCGGCCAGCGTTCCGGTCACCTCGAGGCTGCCCCAGCCCGCCGTGTTTCCCCGGACCAGCCCCCACACCAGGCCCAGCGCCGCCGCGGTGACCAGCACCAGCCCCGGCAGATCCACCGCACCGCCCGGTGCCGTTGCCTCGCTGATCCGGCTGAGGACCAGCGGGACGGCCGCGAGCGCGACCGGCACGTTGAGCCAGAAGATCCATTGCCAGCCGAGCCCCTGGGTGACCGCCCCGCCGAGCACTGGCCCGGCCACCGCAGCCAGCGCGGTCACGCCGCCGTAGATCCCGATCGCCCAGCCGCGCCGCGCGGGCGGGAACGCGCCGTTCAGCAGCGCCAGCGCCATCGGCATGATGGTCGCCGCGCCCGCGCCCTGCACCGCGCGCGCGGCGATCAGCGCGGCGGCGTCCGGGGCCAGGGCGCATCCCGCCGAGGACACCGCGAACATTATGAGCCCGGCCGCGAAGACCCGGCGGCGGCCGAGCCGGTCACCAAGCGCCGCCGCGGTCATCAGCAGCACCGCGAAGCTGAGCGTGTAGGCGGTGACCGTCCACTCCAGGTCCGCCAGCGACGCGCCCAGGTGCCGCCGGATCGCGGTCAGCGCGGTAGCCACGACCATCACGTCGAGGATCACGATGAACGACGCCAGTGACGCAAGGCCCAGCACCCAGCGCTGCTCCCGGGTCACCCCGGCCACCTGGCCGCCTGCTGCTAGCTGCTCCTGAACCACGTGCCTTCTCTCTCCCTGTGCGTTGTTGGCTTCCGTCGTGTTGGGACACGGTGCACGCCGGAAACTGGCCGGCCGCGGAGCGGCCAGTTTCCGGGGCGGGCGGGGTCAGTATTGGCGGAGGACCATCAGCCGGGAGGCGCCGTGCGAGAAACCGTTGATCAGACCGGGCAGTTGCTGGCCCGGGCCCGCTCCGGTGACGGGGACGCGTTCGCCGAGCTCACCGGGCCGTTCCGGCGCGAACTCCAGGTGCACTGCTACCGGATCCTCGGCTCGGTCGCCGACGCCGAGGACATGCTGCAGGAGACAATGATGGCTGCCTGGCGCGGGCTCGACCGGTTCGAGGAAAGGTCATCGCTGCGTACCTGGCTGCATGCGATCGCCGCCAACAAGTGCCTGAACCACCTGCGCGCCAGCCGCGGCGCACCGCCGCCCGCGCCCGAGGTGCCGCTGCCCGAGCCCACCCGCAGCAGCGAGCCGCTGTGGCTGGAGCCCTACCCCGACGCGCTGCTCGGCGACCTGCCGGATGCCGCCCCGGGACCCGAGGCGCGGTATGAGGTCCGGGAATCGGTGTCGCTGGCCTTCGTCACCGCCCTGCAGCACCTCCCGCCCCGCCAGCGCGCGGCCCTGGTGCTCCGCGACGTGCTCGGGTTCCGCGCCCCCGAGACGGCGGCCGTCCTCGGCTGCACCCTGGACGCCGCGAACAACCTGCTCAAGCGAGCCCGGGCCACGATCACCGGCCACCTGCCGCCGGGCGGGCGCGACCAGGCCCCGCTGCCCGGCTCCGCGCGCGAGCAGCAGATCACCGCCCGTTTCGCCGACGCGTTCGAGCGCGGCGACGTCGCGGCAATCGTCGCCCTGCTCACAGACGATGCCTGGCTCACGATGCCACCGCTGCCGTTCGAGTACCAGGGCCGCGACATGATCGGGCACTTCCTGTACGCCGTCTCGTTCCGCCATGGAACCCGGCAGTCCCGGCTCATTCCCACCCGGGCGAACGGCCAGCCCGCCTTCGGCCGCTACCTGCGCGACCCGCACGCCCCGGTCGGCCACGCGCACGGGCTGATCGTCCTTACCCTCGCCGAAGACCGCATCCGCGCCATCACCGGCTTCACCGACAACAGCGTGCTGACCAGGTTCGGGCTACCCCGCACCCTCCCCGAATAGGCGGGCGGCCCCAGGGATCTTCCCTGGGGCCGCCCGACTCTGTGCCGTACCGGTGATTAGTACCAGGACTTCATGGTGATGTTCCCTTCGTGCGTTGTCCTTTGCGGATAACTCCACCGTCGGGCTAAGGGGTCGGCCGCCGCATCGGCCGGTTGCCGTATTGTCCGGGTGACGGTGGTTCAAAGACCGCGCGCCGTTGCCCTAGCCGGCATCCTCGGGTGTTTACCGCGGAACGGGGGCGTGCTTACCCGCCGGGCGGATGCCTTACTCAATCGCCCGGGCCGGCCGGTCGCGACCCCGGCGACCCGGCGGTGAGGCCGGACCTGTGGGCGACGGCGGCGGCCTCCACGCGGCCGGTGACGCCGAGTTTGGCCAGGATGTTGGAGACGTGCACGCCGGCGGTCTTCGGGCTGATGAACAGGGCCTGGGCGATTTCCCTGTTGGTGTGCCCGGCGGCGACCAGCAGCAGGATCTCGCGCTCGCGGCCGGTGAGGCCGAGCCGGGCGAGCTCGTCTTCCCGCTCCGGCGCGGGGCCGGCCGTGAGGCTGATCCGCGCGCGCCGGGCGAGAGCGGCGGCGTCGGCAGCGATCGGCGCGGCGCCCAGCCGTTCGGCGATCGCGTGGGCTTCGCGCAGGGTGCCGGCTGTGTTGTCGCGGTCGCCAGCGGCCAGGCGGGCCTCGGCGAGCCGTAGCAGTGCGTAGCTGAGCTGGTACGGGTTGCCGACGGCCCGCCAGGCGTCCGCGGCGGCGGCCCAGGCGCTGCCGTCCGGTGACCCGATGGCCCGCGCGTGCTCGGCTGTCACCAGTGACCGGTACGCCAGCAGGACCGGAAACTGCGACGGGGCGGGCAGGTCCGCTGCTATCCGGGCCAGCTCGGCGCAGCGGGCCGTGATCCGCTCCGGAATCTCGCGGTGCCGGGCACGCAGCCGGTCCGCCTCGTCTGCCTCGGCCCGCGTCCCCAGCCAGACCAGCGGCCAGGTATACCGCCCTCCGTAGAGCAGGTCCGCGCCGGGCAGCCGGAGCCCGGCGTCGGCCGCGTTCCGCGCGGCGGCCAGGTCGCCCAGGCCCAGCGCGATCAGGGCGGTGATGTAGCGCGCTGGCTGCGCGACCTGGTAGTCCGTCGTGTCGCTCATGTCCCTCAGCGCCGCGCGCAGCTCGCGGTCGATCTCGTCGTACTGCCCGCG